>ENA-ORXD01000257-ORXD01000257.1-sediment-metagenome-genome-assembly--contig:-NODE-257-length-78113-cov-4.875045_pt1 | contig 78113 bp, 71 predicted proteins | sample MGYA00237862_ERZ511471 | MGnify/ENA metagenome assembly ERZ511471
CGAACACGTGGTACAGACCGGCGGGCAGGTTGTTCCACGGCACCTGGTTACTCTTCTTCACTCGCTGGCCGCCCGGCTTGACGGTGGACGGCGTCCCGGCCGTGGTGAACCAGCGACCCGTCCCGCCTACCTCTTGCACCCAGACGTAGATGTCGCTCGTCTTCCGGTTGTCGACCGTCAGCGTGTAAGTCGGCTGAGGATCGGTCGTCACGGGACCAGCAACGGCCGTGAACGCCGACGTGTTCGGCCCATCGGTCGCGGCGACGCGGTAGTACCACGTGCTGCTCCAGCCCGCGCTCGAGTCCGGATACGTCGTGGTGCCGTGCATGCCGGTCAGCTGCGTCCAGGGGCCGGCGGCGCTCGAGCTACGCTCGATGACATACCAGGGGGGATTGCCGCTGTCGTCGGTGGACGCCGTCCAGGTCAGGTTGATGGTCGGCGCCCCGGCCAGCTTCGCCGCACTCAGGCCGGTCGGGACGGTCGGCGGCGTGACGTCGGTCTGCACGCCGGGCGTGGCGCTCACTTCGGCCGAGGGCGAGCTGACGTTGCCCTCGGTGTCGACGACCTTCACCTGGTAGTAGTAGGTGGTCCCGTTCGTGAGGCCGGTGTCGTCGTAGTGATTGGCCGCGATGTTGTCCGCGTAGAGGGTCTCAGCCCCGCTAGACGTTGCGCGCCAGAGCTGATAATGGCTCAGGTCGCCGATGCCCGACGTGCCCCATTCCACATAGACGCGTGAGTCGTACGGCGTCGCCTTCACACCAGTCGGAGCGGGTGGCACGGTGACGGCCACCTCGTACGGCAGAGAGAGCTTCGGTCCCGGCATCTCCAAGGCGGAGTAGGCGATGAACTGGATCGTGTACTGACCGTCCGGCGTGGCGGAGTTGTCCCATTCAAAGCGATACCGGCCCGCCTCGCCGTTGTACTCCTCGTTCACCTCGCCTTGCGCCACGGTCACGCCGTCCAGCGCGCTGACGAAGAACTTCACCCACCCACGATCGGCGGGGTCGGCGGCCGAGGCGTTCATGCCGGCGATGTCGGAGGGATTGATCCACACATCCACGGTGACGGGGCCGGAGTCGATGAGCACGTCCTGCGCATCCGCCTTGCCGGGCCAGCTCACCGCGAAGTCGATGATCTTCGGACCCGCGTACTGGCGATAGACAATGGTCTGCACGACGGCCGGTTTCACCGGGGACGGCGGCGCGTCCCAAACAACGCTTACCTCGACGCGCTTGTACTTCTCCTCGCCCGGATCCGCCGTCTCGGGCACGAGCTCGACGGTGTAGGTGATGTTGTAGCGTTTCGTGTTGCCGTTGCGCACGAAATCCCAGTAGGGACCGAACTGGCCGCCGGCGTAGGAGGTGCTGTTCAGGTTGTCGAGCTCGATCTGGTCGTAGTCGAGCTGCCGAATCTTCTCGATCCTGTCCTGGGCGAGCTGCAGCGCCACGTTGCGCGCCGTGTCCGCGGAGGTGGCCTCCTGGGCCTGGACGAACAACGGCACCATCGCGGCAAAAGCCACTCCCGCGATGACGACGGTGACGAGCAACTCCACGAAACTGAAGCCGCTGCCGAGGCGTAATCTGCCCTGTTGCCTGCTCATGAGTCCCCTGCCTCCGGATAGCGAGGGTTTGGTTCCTCGACGATTATCGGCGCGCTTGCACGTTTTCGCGAGCATTGCGGCCGCCGCCGGTGTTGCCACCTATGACTACGCGAGCCGTGAGTTCGCGCGGAAAACTCGCCGACCTCTCGCAGCGACTCACTCGTGAGTGTCGTCCACCCCAGAGGTCGCCGCTAGGGTACATCCGTCTATACCTTTCCCACGCGCGGGCACCCGAACCTCCGCGCTCACCCTACCTCAAGGCCTCGAGCGCCTGGAGGGTATTACGCAAGGCGTCGACTTGACGCCCGTACTCGGCGAAGTCGCCCTCCTTGAGCGCCGCTTGAGCCGCCGCAAACTCGCTGTTCGCGCGGCTGATGAGCCGCCGGGCCGCGGCGCTCACAGCGCCGTCCCCGCCGTCTGCGGGCGCCTCCCCGCCGCCGTCACCGCCCGTGTCACTATCGGCAACCTGTTTGCCGAAGGCGGCCGTCAACGCCTCTCCAAGAGTGGGCTCCATGGCCACGAACTGCTGCGCGTCGTTCTCGCCCTCGGCGGCGGGGATGCGATAGAAGACGATGACCCGCTTTAACTGCGGCAACTGTGTCTGTTCTGATTGCAGATACAGCGGCTGAACGTAGAGGAGTTGGTCCTCGATCGGCACGACCAGGAGGTTGCCCATCACCACCTGCGAGCCTTGCTGGCCCCAGAGAGTGCGCTGCGCAGCGATCTCGGGATCCTGATTGATGAACCCCTCGACCTGATCGGGTCCAACTACCGTCGCGCTCTCCGAGAACCTGATGTTGACGATGTTGCCGTAATTGGGCATGTCGGAGCGCGCGCCCAGCCAGCTGATCATGTTTTGGCGGCCGTTGGGCACAAACGGCAGCATCTGCAAGAACTCCACGTCGTCCTCGCCAGGCAGGCGCATGATCACGTAGAGCGCCGGCATCATCCCTTCGCCGCCCTGCGAGGGATCTCCCGGAATCGCCCACTGATCACCCTTGTTGTAGAGCACGTCGGGACTGTCCACGTGATAGGTCGCGTAGATGCTGGACTGGATGCGGAAGATGCCCTCCGGGTAGCGCACGTGTTCGAGCAAGTCCTCGGGCATGTTGGCCAGCGGCGTGAAGAGATCGGGAAACGCCTCGCGGTACGTGCGCAGCAAGGGATCCTCGTCGTCGACGACGTAAAACGTCATGGATCCGTTGTAGGCGTCAACTACCACCTTCACCGAATTGCGGATGTAGTTGAGATCGCCCTCCGGAGTCGAGTACGGGTAGCGGTTGGTCGTCGTGTACGCATCGACGATCCACCACAAACGATCATCCGCGATGACCATGTAGGGATCTGAGTCCAGGCGCAAGAAGGGCGCGGCAGCCTGTATGCGCGAGCCGATGTTATTGCGGATGATGATCCGGCTCTCCTCGTTCAACGACGATGTCGTAAAGAACTTGATCGTCCCTTCGCGCGCCGAGAATGCCAGACGAGTGAGGAGCGGCGAGATACGAATGCCGCCAGTCCCGTCATACTCACGGTAGACGTCCCCCGAACTGCCCGGATAGTCGAACTCCTCTTCGTTCGTCTTGACGAGCGTGTAGTCGGTGCCGCGCTCACCGTAGTAGATGCGCGGCTGCGTGATCTCCAGGCCCTTCACGCTGCGCGGCGGCACGTCCTGAACGAGAAAGTCGGGCGAGCCATCACTTGTGACCTGATTAACCGCCGACATGGCGACACCGAAGCCGTGCGTGTACGTGATGTGCTGGTTCACCCAGGTCTGCGCCTGCGCAGGCAGGCCTTCGATGTTGAGCTCGCGCGCCGCGAGCATGGTCTGCCGGTACACGCCGTTGACCGTGTAGCGATCCACGTCCGAGTCGATGAAGGAGTAATAGGGCCGCAGGCCTTGGAGCTGGCGATAGCTCGTCGTGAGAACCGCAGGATCCCAGAGGCGAATGTTGCGCAGCGTCGGAGCATTCTCCTCAAGCTTGGCGACCGTGAGCGGGGTCTTGGCCGGTAGAGCCTCCGCGTCGATGCGCTCAAGGTCGTAGGCGGCTCGCGTGGCATCGAGATTGTAGGCGATGTACTCACGTTCCTTGGCGAGCTGGTTCGGGTTCACGACAAGCGACTGGTATGCCGCCGGCACAACCGCACGGGCAAGCAGGAGCACGCCGATCCACACGGCAATCGTCAGCGGCCACCATCGCCGCCGACGCCACACGTTCCATATCAGGACCGCGCCCAGCGCGAGTGCCACGACCATTGTCGCCCGAGCCATGAGCAGACGGATGTTGACGTCGGTGTTCCCGGCTCCGTAAACCGCGCCGGAAGTCGAGAAGAGGATGTCCCAGGCGCGGAAGAGCTGTCCCGCGGCGACGACGATAAAGATCACGCCGAGAATGGCGGAGAGGTGCGCCACGGCCGATCCGCCGAGGTGAACGTCGATCTTGGGGATCTGCGGGCGCTCGACGCGCGGCCCGCCGCCGAAGGGAGAGGGAATGTGTGATCCCGGCCCTTGCGGGCCCTCGCCCTCCGGCCCGTTGCCCGCCGGCGGGACAACCGCCTTGTACTCGATGCCGCCCATCAGCAGATGAACGACCGCCGCGACGATGAACGCGGCGACGAGCGCGTTCATGACGAGCGTGTGCACGCCCTGCCAGAGCGGCACCGAGAAGACGTAGAAGCCGACATCGTGGCCGAAGATGGGGTCGGCCACGCCAAATGCCGTCTTGCGCGTGAACATGAGGATGGTCTGCCATTGCGTCGCGGCGGCAAGACCGGCGAGCACGGCCACGAGCGCGCTGACGCCGAGACCGCCGACACGGACGTAGCGCCGAAACGTTTCGCCGCGGGGCTCGAGCAGCTCTCCGTCCGCCGTCGCCCGATAGCCGGGCGCGAGCCGCCTGGCGATCTCGACATTCACGGCCAGGATGAGGAAGAAGAGGACGAATGCCGCCAGCCCGGCCAGGACCTGCCACTCAATACGGGTCCAGAACACGGAACGGTACCCAACCTCGCCGAACCACAGCCAATCGACGTACAGATCGAGCACACTGCCCGCGGCGGCCAAGACAACAACCGCACAGGCAATGATCGCCGCGCTCAGCAGCTTTCGCCGAGAGCGCGGTGGGCCAGGCTTGCCGGGCTTCTTTCGCGCTCGCAGCGGCCTCACGTTATCCATGATGCGAGTATGCCACAGCCGTCGTCACCCAGCATCGCAGGAGTTCTCAGTCCCCCGCCGTCGCAGTTACGCGCTCCTAGTGCGCCAGCGCCCGCCGCTGTAGTAGATGAAGATATCAAGTAAGACGCCCACGGCGAGGATCACGACGCCCCATCCACTGAGACCGCCGAACTCGTTCTCGGCGATCGCATACGCCATCGTCGTGCATGGTGCCAAGAGGAATCCGACAATGCCCCAGAAGAACCCCACGCCGGCGCGCGTGAGATAGTCGGTGAACAACCATAGGCCGAAGAGGATGAGACGCGGCGACGCCGCCAGAATCCCGACGATCAGGCAGCAGCCCATGCATGGCTCCTTTTCTCAGCACCACAGGCGAGTCCTCAGATCATACCCGAAGCGGCCAGGTAAGGGCTGCGCAGCTCGTCGCCGTTTGGAGCGGAGCGTCGGAGGGCAAGGCCGCAGCGTGCGTCGGTGGGAGGCTTGCGGAGAGGGGGGATGGGCCGCGGCGAACGATCAACTCGTCCACCGCGGCCCATGTGGAGCCACGACACCCGGGTGCTGGAGGCTCACCCGGTAAGCGGACCATCTCGGCTCAGTGGGGGCGCACTGATAACTCTGCCGGGTCCTTCACGGCCGGGGGGCGACCGTTGTCGTCAGTTTCACACAGCCGAGTCTGCTCCCGGTTTATGAAGAGCGTGTTGCGCCCTCGTTGAGGAAGATGACGCGATGTTCACGCCGCCTGCGCCGCGCTCAGGGAACGGCGGTTTCGGCGTCGTCCTCAAACAGGCCCCGGTACTCGCCGTACCCCTCAGCCTCAAGCTGCTCTTTCGGCACGAAGCGAAGCGCGGCCGAATTCATGCAGTAGCGTTGATGGCCGGGGCTCGGGCCGTCCCCGAACACGTGACCCAGGTGCGAGTTCGCGACGGCGCTACGCACTTCGCGCCGCGGCACAAGGAGCTTGAAGTCAACCCGCGTCGTGACGGCCCCCGGTTTGATAGGCCTCGTGAAACTCGGCCAGCCTGTACCGGAGTCGTACTTGTCGCGACTGCTGAAGAGCGGCCGCCCGTCGACCACATCGACGTAGATGCCGTCTCGATGCTCGCGCCAATACTCGTTTTGGAAGGGCGGTTCGGTCCCGCCCTCCTGCGTGACCTCATACTGCAGCGGGGTGAGCCGCCGACGCAGTTCGTCGTCCGAGGCGCTGCTCTGCTTCGCCATGGGACACCTCCCTCTCTCATCACCACGCCCGCATCGGCGTGTGATATCGGGCGTTCGGGGCTATCCTGCTCATTAGACTCTTCCCTAGATCGGCGCGCCTCTCGCGCGAAGAAGGAGTGAGATGCCTCTCGGCGGATACTGCACCGTATGTGACCGCTGGGTCTGGCTCACGCCGTACGGCGAGTGTCAGAACGGTCACCCGGCCTCCGCAGTGCGAGACGTTCAGCAACTCGAGAGCCAGTCGGGTGCGCTGACGGTGGCTCAGCCTGTGCTGCCGGCAGCCCGACGTGCCCGCTTCCGCTGGTGGTGGCGCCACTCGCTCTGGGTCGCCTGGACATTCACGGGAGGGTTTCTCAACTGGGTCGCGTTCGCGTACATCGGCGTTCGCGCCCGCCATCTACCCTGGGCTCTGTTCGGTCTCATCTACCTGGCGCCCCTCATTCTGACGATCCTGGCGATCGGCACTCCCCTCCTGCAGGTCATGATCGCGGTGCAGATCGTGGCAGCCGCCATCAGCGTGGCTCACGCCCTCTACCTTCGCCCCTACTACCGCGCCATCATGTTCGGAGACGCGCCCCCACGTCTTCTGCCCGCACCCCCCAAGCCGCCACCTCTCATCGCGGCCGCCGAACGTCCCGCTCTCCCCAAAGGGATGGATGAGGCGGCGGCCGGCCTCTTGGGCCCGGCGCGCGCCCAGGTGGATGCACTCCTTGAACACGCCGCGGGCATCGGCAATGCGAGCGTGCGCGACGCGGTGGTGGGCCTCTGCCGGACGGCCGACCAGATCATCGCCGAGCTCGCCAACCATCCGCGCAAGCTGGACGCCGCTCGGGGTTTCCTCGCGTACTACCTGGATGCGGCCCAACGCATCGTCGAGGGCTACGTTCATCTCAGCGGCACCAGTTCATCTTCGCCGGAGATACGCCGTACACTGGAGCGCGCGGAGCAGTCGCTGCGCGTCGTGCAGCAGGCCTTCGATCGTCAACTCGCCAACGTCCTCGCGGACCGAGCCCTGGACTTGGACAGTGAGATCGAGCTGCTCGAGCGCACCGTCAGAACCGAGACCATGTACACCCAGACCGGGGAGCTTAAATGATCGACGAGACGAGAGATCCCGGAGCCGGCGATCCGGTGTCGACCGGCAACCCGGCAGGCTTGCCGAATGAGACTGGGACGAAGGGACAGCTTGGCCCGGTTGACCCAGCCCGCGTCGCGGAGCTGAAGGCCGCCGTGGACGTCACGGACGCGCAGGCGGTCCTGTCTTACGGGCTGCCCGCGCAAACGCGCATCGCGAACTTCGCCGACTCGCTGCTCAGCGATGTGCGCAACAAGGACGCCGGAATCGGCGGCGAGGCCGTCACCGATCTGCTCGACAAGGTGCGGGATTTGGATGTCGACGCCCTGAGCGCCGGCGGCAGGAGCAAGATCCCCCTGCTGGGGCGCTTCGCGAACAGCTTCGAGCGGTTCGCGGCTCGCTATCAGAAGGTCGCCACCAGCATCGATCACATCGTCAACGCGCTGGAACGCACCCGCATGGCGCTGCTCAAGGACATGACGGTCCTCGAGAAGATGTACGAGCTCAACCTCGACTACGTTAAGCAGCTCGAGGTCTACATCGCCGCCGGCGAGGAGGTCCTTCGCGAGCTCTACGCCGTGAAGATCCCCGCCCTCGAGGCGGAGATCGCCATCGCGGACGACGTCATGGGCGCGCAGCGGCTCGCCGATTTGCGTCAAGCAACAACCCGCTTCGAGCGGCGCCTTCACGATCTCAAGCTCACGCGCATGGTCGCGATACAGACGGCGCCGCAGATCCGCCTCATCCAGAGCAACGACCAGAACCTCGTCGAGAAGATCCAAACTTCGATCCTTACGACGCTCCCGCTCTGGAAGAACCAGATCGTCATCGCCATCAGCCTCTACAGGCAGCAGAACGCGGTTGAACTGCAGAGGCAGGTCAGCGACACCACCAACGAGTTGTTGGCCAAGAACGCCGAGCTCCTCCGCGTCGGCTCCGCGAAGGTCGGACGAGAAGTCGAGCGCGGCGTCATCGACGTGGAGACGCTGCGCAAGGTCAACGCCGACCTCGTCTCCACGCTGGAAGAGACTATCCGCATCCAGGAGGAGGGCAGGACGCGCCGCATCGAGGCCGAGGGCGAGATCGGCCGCCTGCAGATGGAGCTGCGAGAGAAGCTCCTGGAACTGCGCGCCGGCACGCCGCAACTCGACTCTTCGGTGCCGAGGCCGCTCCTCAAGGAGTAAGCACCATGTGCAGGCGACCAATAGATCACTGTCGCTCGCCCCCCGCACGTACGACCGGAGCCTCCGCGCGGCCACGCGCGGCGGTGAAGTTTGCGGAATCCCGACAAAGGGGATTGGGTTTCCAAGCATGTACCGATCTCGCACCAGCGCCGCCTACTCCCGCAGAAGGAGCTCAAGATGACCGATGTTCAGAACAATCCCGGACCGCTCGAGAATCAGTCGCTCGCAACGACCGATGTCAGGAAGCTACAGGGCCAGTGGGTGTTCGACGAGAATGGCGAGATAGTGGGCCGAATCGCCGATATCCTCGTCGATGCGGAGAAGAAGCCGGAGTGGCTCATTGTCAGCATGGGCGCCTTCTTGCACGACGATCGACTCATCCCGGTCTTCGACATGCGACCCGGCGACGTCGGCTTCGTCCTCTCCTACACCAAGGACCTGGTGAAGAGCGCTCCTGTCGTCAGCGTCATTAATACGTCGGATGATGACGAAAGGAAGCTCGCCGACTATTGGTGCTCGTCACGATCCGCCACGATGCCGCGCGCCTGCACGCTGCTTTCGAGGTCGTAGACTCACAATGGGCATCCAAGTGCCCGTGCTTCTGCGAGCTTCGCGTAGACGAAGTTAACGCCGCTTCGAGGCCCGGCCGCCGCAGCGGCCGGGCCTCGAAGCTTTCCCACGTGATCCGCGCCGAGGCGAGCGCCTCAGCGGCGCCGACGCCGGCTCGCGCCGCGACCGTCGACGTTCGTTCAGGCGTCCCGCGAGCAAGCCGGAGGACGGCGCCGGCGGGCCTGGCGCGTCAGCCGCGTTTGAGTCCTTCGAGTCGATATGGGATAACCGCGGATGATCGACGTGGGAGGAAGAATGCTGACGCTCTATCAAGTTGAGTGGTGTCCGTCGTGCCACGCGGTTCGGCAAGTCCTCACGGAACTCGGGCTCACGTACACGGCCGTCAACGTGCCCTGCAAGCAGGAAGAACGCGCCAACGTGATGGCCTTGTCCGGACAGGCGGGCGTGCCCGTACTTCAGGACGGCGACCGCGTCCTCACCGACGGCGCGATCATCGCCGACTACCTGCGGTCCGCGTATCCGGCGCGCGCCGATTCCGCTGACCACGCCGCCAAGGGTGAATGGCGTATCTCGAGACACTTCTCAATGTCCGCACACGCCACGCTAAGCCGCTTGCGCCAACTCCTTCTCGCACAGGGTTACGAGATCGTCTTCGAGACGAATGGCGCCGACATCAGCGAGACGTTTCCGAAGGACTACGTCCTTCTCGCGGTTCTCCTGCCCGAGGCGGCAGCCCAAGCACACACCTGCGACCCGCGCGCCGTCAGCGCGCTCATCACGACGATCGCGATCAAAACTGATGCCGCCGGCAGCAGCGTCGCCGTCGCCGACCCCGTCGGCAACGTATGGCTCTACGCGGACGCCGCATTGCGCAGAATCCAATCCGGCGCCAGGCAAAAACTCGTCGCGGCCCTCGCGGCTCTCTAGCGACGCCACCCCAGCGCTCGCCGAGTACCGCTAGTCCCAGCCGTAGAGCCGCAGGCTCAGCCAGCCGCTGACAACGGCGATCCCGACCAGAACCGCATAGGCCGTCCAATCCCACGGCCGTCCGTTCCAGCCGTCCTGCATGGCCTCGACGGCGTACGTCAACGGCAGGAAGTCGGCAATCCGCTGCATTGTGTCGCTCATGACCTCGACCGGCGGGCCCGCACCCGAGAGGAAGAGCATCACGAAGAACAGCATAAGCCCCGCTCCCTGAGCCGCCCGGCTCGACCTAAGCAACGCGCCGATCAGCGTGCCGAGCGCCGAGAACGCGGCCAGGCTGGCCAAGAACGCCACCGCCGTCTGCAGGGGCGCCGCCGGCACGCGCACGCCGTACACGAGGTCGCCAAACAGCCAGACGAGGAATCCGCCAACCGAGGCCAGCACCAGACCGGCGAGCACCTGCGACGCAAGCACAGCGGGAACCGGCACCAAGGAAGCCCGGAAGCGGCGCAGCACCCCGCCCGACCGATAGGCCGTGAGCCTCGCCGGCAGCATGATGACGCCGACCGACATGGCCGTGAGGGCAACGTATGCAGGCACGTAGTAGTCCAGCGGGTCCAGCCCCGTGAACATGCCTTCGCCCATGCCCTGCCCGAAGATCTCGCCCATCACGAAGAGCAGCACCACAGGGAAGGCGAACGTGAAGACCAGCGTCATGGGCTCTCGCAGGAAGAGCTTGAGCTCAACCCACGTGAGCCTGAGCACGACGGCCAATCGCCTAGTCCTCCACGAGGTGGCCCGTGAGCTTGAGAAACGCGTCCTCGAGACTGGGCTCCTCGGCATGAAGATCGCGCGGCACGATACCGCGCTCCACCAGCGCGGCCGCCGCAAGGGCAAGCAGGGGCCCTTGACCCTCGAGCACGACTCGCCGCCCACGACGAACCAAGGATGTCGCACCGGGAACCTCGAGAAGCCAGTCCAGGTCCGCATCGTCGCTGGCGAAGATGACGCGTTCCCAAGGATCGTGCTTGGCGACCAAACCCTGGGGCGTGTCGAGGGCCACGATGCGTCCTGCGTCGACCACCGCGATGCGATCACAAAGTCGTTCGGCCTCGTCCATGAAGTGCGTCACCAGAACCACCGTAGTGCCGCTGTCGCGCACCTGCTCGATGAGCTCCCAGGCGATTCTCCTCGCGGCCGGGTCGAGCCCGGTCGTCATCTCATCCAGGAAGACGACCTCGGGGCGGCTCACGAGCGCCAGGGCGATGAAGAGACGTTGTCGCTGACCGCCGGACAGGCTCGCGAAGGTCGCGTTCCGTTTCGCCTCAAGGCCCCACTGATCGAGGAGAATGCGCCAGTCGGGCGCACGCACCGTGAGGCTCGCGAACAGGTCCAGTGCTTCCCACACCTTGAGATGATCCGGAAGGCGCGACTCCTGCAGTTGGCACCCGATGCGGCCGCGCAACGCCGCAGCATCCTTCACGGGGTCCCTGCCGAGCACCCGGACACGGCCACCGGTCGGCGACCGCAGGCCTTGAACGCACTCGACGGTCGTCGTCTTGCCCGCTCCGTTTGAGCCGAGCAGACCGAAGATCTCGCCCTTCTCCACCTGGAAGCTGATGTCCTCCACGGCCACGACATGGCCGTACTGCTTCCTGAGGTGCTCGCAGTCGATAATGGGCGGCATACGAGCGGAGAGCTGCCCTTAGGGCAACGACGAGCCGCCGAAGAAGGACAGGTTTCCGACGGGCTGGTCCGGGTCCGCCCATCGGCCCAGACGACGAAAGCGCTCACGGCGCGCCTGACGGCGTTCGTGCGGCGCGAACTCATCGAGCTCGGAAAGGGCTGCCGCGAGGGCGTCGCCGAGACGCTGCGACGCCTCCTTGGGGTGCGCGTGGGCGCCGCCGCGCGGCTCCGCAACAACGCGATCGATGACGTTGAGTCCGAGGAGTTGCGCCGCGGTCGGTCGCAGCGCCTCGGCCGCTTGCGGCCCGAACGCGGCGTCTCGCCACAGAATCGCGGCGCAACCCTCCGGCGTGATCACCGAGTAGGTAGCGTTCTCGAGCATGAGAACGCGGTCTGCCACAGCCAGCGCGAGCGCGCCTCCGGATCCGCCCTCGCCGATCACGGTTGCCACCACCGGAACCGAGAGGCGCGCCATTCTCAGCATCGTCTCAGCAATGGCGCGCGCCTGACCACCCTCCTCGGCGCTGACGCCGGGTGACGCCCCTGGTGTATCCACGAATGTCATCACCGGAAGACGATGCCGCTCTGCCAACGCGAACAAGCGCTGCGCCTTTCGGTACCCGTCCGGGCGCGCCATTCCAAAATTGTGGAGAGTCTGCTCTTCGAGCGTACGCCCCTTCTGATGGCCCACGACGACCACCGCCCGGCCGCGGAACCAGCCCAGCCCGCCCAGGATGGCGGCGTCATCAGAGCGCAGCCGGTCGCCCTTCAGTTCCTCGAAGTCGTCGATGAGCGCGTCAATGTAGTCGCCGGTGTGAGGCCGGTCCTTGTGCCGCGCGAGCTCTACAGTTGCCCACGCGTCGCGACGTCCCTTCTCAGGGCGAAGGGACTTCAGCCTGCCCTGGATCTTGTCGATCTCCTCCGACAAGTGGATTCCGGGCATTAGTGGCAAGCGCTTTAGCTCGGCCAAACGCTGCTTGAGCCAACTCGCTCGCGCCTCTTGCTCTTGCTCGTTGCTTGTGTCTTCGGTCAGGCTCCTCACCTCCCCCGAGCAGTCGTAGGTAGTTCCCGAGCCTCTGGCGCAACTCATGGCGCGCAACGACGGCGTCGAGATGACCAAGGGCGAGCATTCGCTCCGCGCGGCCAAACCCGATGGGCAATGCCTCGCGGGTCGTCTCGGCGATCACGCGCGGGCCGGAGAAGCTCAACAAGGCCCCGGGCTCCGCAATGCAGATGTCGGCGAGCGTCGCGAAACTCGCCAGAACGCCGCCTGTGCACGGATCCACCAGCACGGTGACGAACGGCACACCGGCCTCATTCATCAGATCCACGGCGCAGGTGGTCTTCGCCATCTGCATCAGGCTGAGTATGCCTTCCTGCATCCTGGCACCGCCGGAGCTGCACACGGTGACTACCGGCAGACCCTCTGCCACGGCCTGCTCGGCGCACCGCCAGAACCGTTCGCCCACGACGCTCCCCATGCTGCCGCCCATGAACCCAAAGTCCATCACAAGGAGCAAACACGGGACTCCCTCGATTCGCGCCTCACCGGCAAGCACAGCCTCGGAGAGGCCGGTCTTCGCCTGGGCGGCGCGGAGGCGCTCCGGGTACGTCTCCAGATCGACGAAGCCGAGAGGGTCAAGCGCGCCGACGGAACTCCAGAGCTCGCTGAAGATGCCGTCGTCGGCAAGCTGGCGGATGCGTTCCCGGCTGCCGATGCGGAAGTGGGCCCCGCATTCCGGGCATACCGAGAGATTGGCGCGCAGGGCGACGAGACTGGCCCCCGCGTGACACTCCGGGCATTCCCACTCCGGTTTGGGCGGTTGGCTGTCCCGACGCTCGATCTCGACGATGACGTTCATGGTCGCGAGCAGACGAGCGCGCTCAACCTAGGCGTCGTAACGACGAAACACCAGCGTCACGTCGTGACCGCCGAAGCCGAAGCTGTTGCTCGCCGCTACATCCACTCTCCGCTCTCGAGCGCGCAGGGGCACGTAGTCCAAGTCACAGTTCGGATCCGGGTCGGTAAGGTTGATCGTCGGCGGAATCACCCCATTGACGATAGTCAGCACCGTGGCGACCGCCTCGATGGCCCCAGAGGCGCCCAAGCAGTGCCCTATCATCGACTTGTTCGAGGAGATGGCGACGCGCCTCGCATGCTCGCCCAACGCCATCTTGATGGCCTTGGTCTCCGCCACGTCACCGGCGTCGGTGGCCGTACCGTGCGCGTTGATGTAGTCGACTTCACCGGGCTGGATGCCCGCCTCGGCGAGGGCAATGGTCATCGCTCGCGCCTGGGAGCTTCCCGTCTCATCCGGCAACGTCATGTGGAACGCGTCTGAGCTCAGTCCGGCGCCGGCAAGCTCCGCGTACACTCGCACGCCTCGCGCAAGCGCGTGATCGAGGCTTTCGATCACCAGGCAGCCGGCGCCCTCGCCCATCACGAAGCCGTCGCGAGCGCCGTCAAACGGCCGTGACGCGCCAACGGGATCGCTATTGCGCGTCGAGAGAGCCCGGGCCGCGGCGAAACCGGCGACGGCGATGGGGCAGATGGGCGCCTCGCTGCCGCCGGCGAACATGACGTCGGCGTCGCCGCTCCGGATGATCCGTGCCGCGTAGCCGATTGCGTCGGAGCCCGCGGCGCACGCCGTCGAGGTCGCGCTCAGCGGCCCCTGGGTTCCCAGCTCGAGAGACACGTGGGCAGCGCCCATGTTGGGAATCATCATCGGCACGAGAAGAGGGTTGATGCGCTCCGGGCCCTTGGCGGACAGCTTCTCGACCTCGTCGTGCAGGGTGGAGATGCCGCCGACACCGCTGCCGATCACGGCTCCGATCCTTGTGGGCTCGCGTCGAGGATCCAGACCGGCATCAGCGGCGGCATTCCTCGCCGCGCCCACGGCGTACTGGCTGAAAAGGTCGAGTCGCCTTACCTTGCGCTTCTCGATGTAGCGCTCGGCCTGGAATCCCCGCACCTCCGCGGCGATATGCACGCGCTGCTCCGTATGATCGAAGCGTGAGATCTCGCCCACGGCCGATTCGCCGGCCACGAGTCGTTCCCAGAACGTCCGCAAATCCTCGCCGAGCGGCGACACGACCCCAAGTCCGGTGACGACGACTCTCGTGGGCTTTGTCATGTGCTTCTCCGACTGGTCGTAGTGCTAGATGCCGAGGCCGCCGTCCACCGGAAGTACCGCACCCGTGATGAACCGGGCGCGAGGCGAAGCGAGAAAAGCGACCGCGGCAGCGATGTCGTCGGTCGTTCCGATCGCTTTGAGCGGCGTCGCCGAAACGATAAGGTCCTTCGTCTCGTCGGGCAGCGCTTGCGTCATCGGCGTGTCGATGTACCCGGGGGCGATGGCATTCACGCGCACTCCCCTCGGACCGAGTTCTTTGGCCAAGGATTTGGTGAGACCGATAATGCCCGCCTTGGCCGCGGCATAGTTGGCCTGCCCAGCGTTGCCACGGCGGCCTACCACGCTCGAAAGATTGATGATACAGCCGGCGCGACGCCGGAACATCTTCCTGGCCGCAGCCTTGCTCACAAGAAATGTGCCGCGCAAGTGAGTCGCGATCACAGCATCGAAATCGCGAGCGTCCATCATCATCACTAGGTTGTCTCTCGTGATACCGGCGTTGTTGACTACGATCCCGATTGGACCAAGCTCCGCCTCGGCGCGCTCGACCATGGCGTTGACCTGCTCTTCATCCGAGACGTCGCCCATCACGTACGTTGCGCGACGGCCCAAGGCGGCAATCTCGGCCACAACGGCTGCGCACGACGCCTCGTCGGCGAAGTCGTTCACGGCAACGTCGGCACCCGACGCCGCCAGCTCCAGGGCGATCGCGCGACCGATACCACGGCCGGCACCGGTCACCAACGCCACAGTCCCGTCGAGATCGGTCTTCATCGTCACTTGCCCTCCAGGTAGCGCCCATCCTTGCGCAGGCTCGCGAGTGTCGTCACATCCGAAACGCGCGCAACCGCCGCATCCGGCGCGATACGTCGCACGAGGCCGCTGAGCACGCCACCGGCGCCGACCTCCAAGAACTCATCATACCCTGCCGCGTACAGCCTCTCCACGGCCTGCGTGAATCGAACAGGCGAGACGAGTTGCTTCAGGAGCAGCTCCACAAAGCCGCGAGTCTCGAACGAGAGGGTGCACGTCGAGTAGAACAACGACTCAGGAGCGCGCCAGGTCGCCCGCTTGAGCTCTGCCTCAAGGGACCCCAGCGCCGGGTTCATGAGAGGCGAGTGAAACGCCCCGCCGACCGCCAGCGGGATGACGCGCCTAGCACCCGCAGCCTTCGCCTGCGCCGAGAGCTGGTCGAGGGAGGGGACCGAACCGCTGACCACCACCTGGCCGGGGCTGTTGTAGTTGGCGAGCCAGACCCCGTCCATCTCCATACACAAAGCCTCGATGACCTCGTCTTCCAGGCCGATGACCGCGACCATGCCGCCCGGATGGGCCGCGGCGGCGACCTGCATCTCCTCGCCGCGGCGCCGGACGAGGCGCAGCGCGTCCTCAAACGACAACGCGCCGCTCGCGACGAGCGCCGAGTACTCGCCGAGGCTGTGACCGAAGCTGGCCGCCGACTTCACACCGTCGCGCCGCAGCACCCGCAGCACTCCCGCGGAGACGGTCAGCAGCGCGGGTTGCGTGACATCCGTACGAGCGAGAAGTTCCGCGGGGCCCTCGGCGCACACTCTCAGCAAGTCGTAGCCGAGCGCCTCCGACGCTTGCGCGAAGGTCTCCGCGACAAGCGGCTCCGCGGCGCTGAGGTCGACACCCATGCCCAAGGCCTGTGAGCCCTGCCCGGGAAACATCAACGCCAGACTCATGACGACGCTCCCAGCGCCCATTCGGTCACGCAAGAGCCCCACGTGAGACCGGCGCCGAAGCCCGCCATGAGTAGTCGGTCGCCGTCGCGCAGTCTGCCGGTCGTCACCGCTTCGCTGAGACAAAGCGGGATAGATGCGCAGGACGTGTTCCCGTAGCGGTCCAAGTTGGCGAAGACCTGGTCATCGGAGAAACCGAGCCGTCGGACCGCCGCCTCGATAATGCGGATGTTGGCCTGATGCGGCACGAAGAGATCCACGTCGGCAACGCCCACGCGAGCCTCGGCGAGCACCCTCTCGCAAGATTCGACCACCGTCCGCGTCGCGAACTTGAACACCTCGCTCCCGGTCATGTGCATGGTGTGCAAGTGACGGCGGACCGTCTCCTCGGACGCGGGCAGACGAGACCCGCCGGCCGGGATGTTGAGGAAGGAGGCGCCGCTCCCATCGTTGCCCAGGTCGAAGTAGAACAGCCCGCCCTCCGAGGCCGGCTGAACAAGCACGGCGCCGGCCCCGTCCCCGAAGAGCACGCAGGTGCTGCGGTCCTCCCAGTTCACCATCCTAGTGAGGACTTCCGCCCCAATGACGAGCACATTGGCGTAGAGCCCTGCGCCCACAAACGACGTGGCGGCCGCGAGCCCGTACACGAAGCCTGTGCACCCGGCCTGCACGTCAAACGCTCCCGCCCGGGTCGCGCCTATCTGCTCCGCGACTATGGATGCGGTAGCGGGCATGATGTGATCCGGAGAGATGGTGGTCACGATGACCAGGTCGATTTCCAGGGCATCGGCATCGGCAGCCTCGAGGCAACGACGCGCGGCGATCACGCCGAGGTCGCTGGCGGCCTGCGTCGCGTCCGCCACTCTCCTCTCGCGAATGCCCGTACGCGACCGAATCCACTCGTCCGAGGTTTCGAGGCGCTGCGAGATCTCGTCGTTCGTCATGACCCGCTCGGGGACGTACACGCCCAGCGAGGAGATCCTGGCGCCTCGAACCACGCCACCGCTCACAATCGCGCCTCTCCCGCCGCGATCGCACCGGCATCGACGATGGCGAACATGAGCTCGCCTCGGCACGCCAGCTGACCTTCCACCGTGGCTTTCACCTTGGCCCGCCCGACGGGCCCGTGCACCGCGATGATTTCCGCTTCGAGCAGCAGCGTGTCGCCGGGTTTGACTACGCGCTTGAAGCGCACCTTGTCGATACCGGCGAACAGACCGATCTTGCCCTCGGCGGCACCGGAGCTCGCGGCAGCCAGCGTCGCGGTCTGCGCTAGTGCCTCGACGATGAGCACTCCCGGCATAACCGGATTGCCTGGGAAGTGACCCGCGAACCAGAAGTCGTCGTCGCGAAGCGTTCTTCGCGCCACGCAACGCACACCGGGCTCGAGCTCCGTCGCCTCGTCGACGAGGAGGAACGGGGGACGATGCGGCAACAGAGCGAGTACTTGAGTTCGGTCCAGTTTCACCGGCGTGCTCCCTATGACGTCTTCAGTTCGCGGTCGCGGCGGCCGTGCCGACGCTCAATGCCGATCACGACGGCGGCGGCGGCGATACCCCAGCCAATGATCTTCCTTACGGGAACTTCGCGCCCCCCCGGCAGCACGACGCGCCCGAGAAGGTGGTCGACGGTGGCCAGGATGCCGTCCGGGGAGCGCTCGTACGTGCTTGATCTGCGCCCGGCAGTCTCCGCCTCAACCGCCGCGACAACTCGTGCGACCAAGTCCGGGGCGGGCACTTCCTCGACGGTGCCCCACTGCGCGAGTGCGCTGCGGAGCGCACCCAGTTCGACGAGCTCCGCAGCGCACTCGACACAGAGGTCCAGATGGGCCTGGAGTTCCGCCACCTCAACGTACCCGAGCTCGCCGTCCAGGTAGCGATTGACCTGCCCGCGGCAGTAGCTGCACTCCATCAGACCTCGCCCCGCTTCTTGTACGCGTGAGGAACAAGCCCCATCGAGCGCAAACGCAAGCGCAAGGACGCCCTTCCTCGGTGCACCATGACCTTTACAGTGCCCAGCGGTCGACCGGTAACGTCGGCGATCTCCTGATAGGCGAGGCCATAGACGTCGCGCAGCACCGTCGGTACCCTGTAGTCTGGCGGCAGCTCGGCCAACGCCGCCGCGAGAGACCCGCCGTCCGTTGAATCCCGAGTCTCGCGGACCGGCTCGTTGGCCGCTACGGTTCCGGCAGCCCGGCGGCGAGCCTCCCGGCGACGAACGTCCGCGGCTGCCGACACGGTGAGGCGGAACATCCATGTCGAGAACAGGGACTCACTGCGAAACGTCGCCAAGCGCCGGTAGCAGCTCATGAACGCCTCCTGAGTCGCATCCTCGGCATCCTGCCGATCTCCCAACATCTTGTAAGCGATTGAGTACGCCATGCCCTGATAGCGCTCCACGATTCGAGTGAATGCCGCCACGTCGCCCGCGGCGGCCCGCCCGATCTCTTCCGAAGAAGGGTCAGGGGGCAACCTGCGTTTGTTGCAGTTAGACGTAGTCACGGCGACGGAAGTTACAGAGACGGAGGAATTGCCGAGAGCCGGCCAAGTCGCTGCATGAGTCTACACCGCTCGGCGCCGCAAGGCACCGCGCCGGCCGGGCGGCTGCCGGCGCGGTGCTGCGGGAGATCCGGCCGAGCAGGCGGAACGGCAGCCCCAGCGCCCGCACGGCGCGGCCGCAGGCGGCGCGACATGTCCGACATCGTATACTAGACGCCCCAAGGAAAGGCGCTGCGCCACTTGAGCGATCCGCAGACACGAACATCCGCCGGAGGCGTCGTCGTGCGTCGGCGCGATGCCGTCCTCGAGGTCTGCCTCATCCGACCGAGCGGGCGCGGGCGCAGGGTCTGGGGTCTGCCCAAGGGCGGCATCGAACCCGGCGAGACGAGCGCGGATGCGGCGGTGCGTGAGGTCGCCGAGGAGACAGGCATCGTTGCTCAAGTAGAGCGTGAACTCGGATCGATCGACTACTCATTCTACTCTCGCGAGCACCGGGGCCGAATCCAGAAGACCGTGCACTACTTCCTCATGATGGCCGTCGGCGGCGACACGGCGCTACACGATCATGAGGTTCAGGAGGCTCGCTGGGTGCGCCTCCACGACGCGCTACAGATGATGACCTATCCCAACGAGCGCGAGATGGTTCGCCGTGCTGCCGGCGCTCTCGACGATGCGCACGACCAGTAACCCCGCGAGGACGATCGGCGCATGAGGGTATGGCTCTTGGGAACCGCCGGCTGGATGCCGACCGACAGTCGAGAGACGACGTGCCTAGCCACTCGGTTCGACGAGACACTCTTCCTCTTCGACGCCGGCACCGGCATCCGGCGACTTGCATCCGCGAGCCTCGCTCACCTCACCGAGGGCGCCACCGACATTCACCTGTTCCTGACACACTACCACCTCGACCACACCTGTGGGCTCGCCTATCTCTCGGGGGTGCTGCCCGGCCGCCGACTCACCATTCACGCCCCGAGCGCGGAGCTCACGGGAGTCGAGCCGCGCGAGACCCTGGCAGGACTCATTCGGCGGCCCTTCAACCCCCGCGATCTCACCGATCTCACGCACGTCTCCGTACGACCGATCTCCCATGATGAGGTCGTAGCCGGACACCTCGTGAGCACGCGTGCCCAGAAGCACTCGGACGTCAGCGTCGCCTATCGCGTCGATGATGCCTTCGTGATTGCCACCGATACGGTCGCCGACCCGGCCACGGCGACCTTCGCGACCGGCGTCCAGGTGCTCTTCCACGAGGCGTGGTACTGCGCGAGCGAACTGACCGCCGCGCGTACGCCCGACGCCGCCGCCGGCTACGCATCACACAGCGAAGCCGAGAGCGTCGCAAAGCTCGCTGCGCGCGCTGGAGTTCGGTCGCTCGTCCTGATTCACCTCAATCCGCTGCACGACGAGGGCGCGCTCGAGAGCATGGCCGCCGCGGCCCGGGTACACTTCCCGGCGACCCTCCTTCCGCTCGACTGCGCCGCCGTCGAGACCGGCAGCGGTCACGAGTCCCTCTAGGCTCCGCCCTTTCGCACGGACATGCCACCGGTTCGCAGCAAACGGCTTCTGGTCACGGTTGTGGTCGTTGCCGCAGTCGCCATTGCCGTCCTCCCGGCCCTCGTCGCTTACCGCTACACAGCCCCCGAGCAACGCGGCGAGTTCCTGCGCCAGCCGTGGCGCGGTTGGACGTTCGCCTTCGCGGCCCTCACGGTGCCCACCGACTCGAAGCTCAAGACGTCCGGCATGGCGGCCCGCAAGGCGAACTGGATGTTCAAGGGGAGCTTGGTCGACCCGCAGGAGGTCCAGCTCGTCTTCACGCAGCAGGACCAGCCGCATACGTTCCGGCACAGCATCGGGAGCCGCGCGCTGACCTCTACGGTCACGCCCTCCTACCGTTTTCTCTGGCAGGTTCGTGGGACGCTCGCCGGCACGCGCGCCACCGAGATCGTCGTGGCGATGTTCGACTACGAGACGGGCAAAGTCCTCTACGACGTCCGTAACGACCTCTTGCCCTGGGATATCCAGCCCGCGCCGACGGGCGTTCCGCCGTCGGCGGCCCCTTCTTCGAGCCCGTCCCCGACCGACTGAGCAGGGAGCGCACGCGTGGACACATTAGCCGCAGCGTTTTACCAGTCCCCCTGGCTCCAGGCGGCGCTCATCGTCCTGGCCGCGATTGTCGTGGCGCGCATCGTCAACGCGGTACTCGTACGGCGTGAGGCCGCCGCGAGGAGCTTCCTCGGCAAGGAACTCAACGAGGCAGCCCGAACTCGCTACGTCATGCTCCGCCGGCTGGCGCAAACGACGATCATCTTCGTCGGCGCCGCTTTCGCGCTCGCGCAGTTCCCCACGGTGCAGCTGGTCGCCAGCGCGATGCTCACATCCGTGGCGATCGTCGCCGCGATCGTCGGCATCGCCGCGCGCGCGCCGCTGGCCAACTTCGTGAGCGGCGTCATGATCGCGTTCTCGCAGCCGGTTCGCCTGGGCGACTACATCAGCATCAACGACGTCTACGGAACCGTCGAGGAGATCACGCTTACGCACACCTACGTCCGGACCATCGACGACCATCGTGTCGTCATTCCGAACGAGCTCTTCGCGAGCACGCCGGTCAGCAACTACTCGAAGGGGGCACCGGGCTCGATGGTCCAGGTGGGCTTCTCCGTGCCGCTGGGCTCAGATCTGCAGTTCGTGCGACGCACCGCGCTGGCTGTTGCCGACAGCCTCGCTCCGGCACCCGTGGAATCGCCGAACCGCGTCGAGGTGCAAGCGCTCGAAGCGACGAGCGTCACCCTCCGGGTGTCGCTCTACGCGGCGGACCCGCTGCTGCGTCGCGAGCTCGCCAGCAACCTGCGTGCCGCGCTCGCCACGCAATTGGGGGAGGCGAGTCTTGGCGAGCGAGACCCCGGTGAGAAGTGAGTCGTCGCGGCAGAAGACGACCATCGGCGACGAAACCACCCATGAGGCTTCCGGCGCCGTCGTAGAAGCGAACCAAGCGGGCAGCGTCTGGCGACGCCCGTCCACCGACTCCAGAACGGCCGTCGTCGCCGTCGTCGCCTCGCGTGTCGCGGTCTTCGTCGTAGCGTTCGCGGCCGGCTGGCTCATCGGCGTCCACGAACCGCCAATCGATCGCCGCTTCCCGACGCGCGCCGAGGTCTTTGAGGGTTGGCTCGGACACCTCGTCAACCCCTGGGCCCATTGGGACGGCGTGTGGTTCGTGAAGATCGCGACCAGCGGTTACGCGGAGGACGGCGGCAGCACCGCCTTCTTCCCTCTCTTTCCATCGCTCTTGCGCTACGTCGGCATCCTCTTCGCAGGTAACCTCGTCGTCACGGGCGTTGCCATTTCGCTCGTTTGCTACCTCATCTCGGCTCGGCTCCTCTACCGACTGGTGCGTGCCGACTTCGACGCGCAGCTCGCCGCACGTGTCGTCGTGTACTTGGCGATCAGCCCGCTTTCGTTCTTCTTCCAAGCGGTCTATACGGAGTCGCTCTTCCTCATGCTGTCGCTGGCCTGCTTCGTCTTCGCCCGCGAGGGTCGGCTCCGCCTCGCGGGCGTCGTCGGATTGCTCGCGGTGCTCACGCGGAGCACCGGGGTGCTTCTTCTCATCCCCATGACGTATTACTACTACCAGCACCGCGACTGGAGCCTGCGCCGTACAGACTCGCACGTCGCCAACCTGCTCATGATCCCCGAGGGCCTGCTCATCTGGATGACCTACCTGAGCCTGGCGTTCGCGAACCCATTCTCGTTCGCGGGCGCGCAGACACAGTGGGCCCGAATGCTCGCCGCACCCAACTACACGATCGGGCGTGCGGCGCTTGCGGCGCTCGAAGGCGTCCGGCAACTCGCGACCACCGAGTACGCCGCTCTGTCGCTTCGTCTCTCCGAAGAATGGAGCGCTCTCGATCTCGCCGCCGCGAACATCATCGCCTTCACGGCGCTCGTCCTCACGGCCCTCCTTCTTTGGTACGGAGCGCGGCGACTCCCGCCGGCCTACTCGTTCTACGCGCTGGCCTCGCTGATCTTTCCGCTCTTCTTCCCGGCGCAATCCATGCCGCTCATGTCGTACCCGCGCTTCGCTCTCACCGTCTTCCCGCTGTACGTCGCGCTGGCGCTCTTCACGCGCTCGCGGCCACGCCTGCACGTCGCTGTCGTGGCCAGCGGCATCGTGCTGCTGCTGCTCTTCACCGTGAAGTTCGCCCTCTTCAGCTGGGTGGCCTGAACGCAGGTCTGGCGAGAGCTAATCCGAGACAGGGGTGACGCGCTTGAACACGGCGACCCCGTCCTCCCAGAAGACCCGATCGAACCGCGGATCACCCTCAAGGGCACGGACGGCTTGTCCGTGCAGAAGCCGGTTCTCCTTGTCGAACACGAAGGGGTGCCGTTCGTCCACCAGCACCCACTCCGCGCCCTCGTAGGACGGAAAGACGTACGCAATTCGTCGCGCCGCCAGTTGCGCCCCGGCGTTGTTGTTGACCGAGGCCGGCACGTTCTCAGGAATCATCGCGACTGCCCGGTCGAGGACCGCGTCGTGCGCGTCACGCGAGTAGTGAGCAGCCGTGTACGTCGCACCGGGCAAGGGAATGGGGCCGAGGAAGTAGCTGCCGGCGAAAGCCGCCAGAAGAACGGTGGCGGCAAGCGCCAAGCGGCTAAGGCGCTCACCCGCCATCTCGGATTCGCCGCGACGAAATCCTCCGCCCAGCCAGCGCCAGACGCGCATGACTCCGAACACCGCGGCCGCGAACAGGAAGGGAATCGCGAGTGCCGTGTAGTGGAACTCGATGCGACGCTGAAACGGCGTTGCGGAGAGCGCGTTCAGCATCAACTCCGGAGCCGCCATGAGCGCCGTGAGCGGGCTGAGCAGCGGAGCGAAGGCAAGCGGCCACACGAGCCGCATCAGGTAGGAGAGGTTGGCCTTCGCCGTCACGTCACTGAGGGTCTTGGCTGGATCCGTGACCATCGTCCTGATGACTTGGCCGGCGCTCCCGCCATAGTCGCCGTACCTGCCGATGAAGGCGCTCTGGCTCTCGTTGAAGTGCGGAATGACGATCCATACGGCTGCGGCAAAGTAGAGGACGGCGATGGCCGTAACGACCAACGGCATCCAAGACCGCTTGCGAAGCGCGAAGTAGACGCCCATGAGCGCGATGGCCAGCGGCACCGTCTCCTTGCAGGCCGCCGCCAGCAGGAGAAAGACGGCGGCCGGGAGCCAGCGCGCCGCTTCCATGTACCAGAAGGCCCAGAGCAGGAGCGGCGTCGCCAGCGCCACCGGGTGGAACTCGTTCAATACCAGGAAGCCTGTCGCCGGGTACAGCAGGTAGGCGCCGGCGAGCAGAGCCCCAGCGCGTGGGTCGCGCGTCGCGCGCGCACCCAGTCTGTACGCCGGCCACGCTCCGGTAGCGACAATCGCCGCCTGCAGCACGAGGAGCATGGTCGGACTGGGCCAGACCAGCCACGCGAGCGCGAACGGGACGAGAATCGGATCGACGTGCGAGCCGAGACGAGACATCTGACGCGGTACCTCCTCGCCGGTCGTGATCTCGAGAAGGCGGCCCTGCGAGGTGTTGTAGACGGCCTGCACCATGTTGCCGAGGTCGAACCGCGCGTCCATGTAGGCGCGGTACTTGCACCAAGACAGGAGGCCGTACAGCCCCGCGAAGAGCACGGCGGCGATGATCACATAGAGCGCGCAGCGCCGCAGGAGGCGCTCGTGAGACGTCGCGTCCAGCTCAGCGACAGGCGTAAGCGTGAAGAAGGACGCGTGACGGCGTCGACCCTCGAGGCCGCCACGCGAATCACCTTCGTCGCGAACGCCGTTACTCATTTCCGCCTCCAGCGATCGGACACCGACGCCACGGCCACCGCGACCGCCACGAAGATCAACTCAATCACCGTCACCCAGACACGCAGGAGCAGCGCCCAAGCCAACGCCACGCCGGCAGGCAGGAAACGTACGAGGGACGCCGTCAGCACCGCTTCACGCACCCCGATTCCGCTCGGTATCATGAACGCGACCATCCCGGCGACGTAAGCCAGAGCGTAGGCGGCAACCACCACCGGCAAAGCCCCGTACGCCAGGTTGAGGGTGCCCTTCCCGAGAAACCATGCGCCGGCGCCGGCGAAGACCCAGGTCGTCGAGTAATAGGCAAGCAAGACAACCACGCCGCGGAAGTGCAGAACCACTGCCAACGGCGGCCGGCGAAGCCACCCCAGCACGACATTCGCAAGCGGCGCAAAAACACGCGGGTGAAGGACCGCGATCAGCAAAGGAAGGGCAAGCAGCGCGAACGCCATGGCGCTCGGCCGGTACTCCCAGAACGGGAAGAGCACGGCGAGCGCTACCAGCGCCGAACAGACACCCAGGACCTGTTCATAGAACATGGCCGCGCTCACGCGATCGAGCGGCAAGCCCTGAGCGTGACACATCCAGGCCCGGCCCACGAACATGAAGACCGTGCCCGGCAGATATCGAGCCAGGATGGACTTGGCCCAAGTCGCCGTGGCCAGCGGCAAGGGGCTGCGCATCTCGAAGCCCCGCAGCAGGAACCACCAACCAAGCGCCTGAGTCAAGTAGAAGCCGACGAACGCGATCGCCGAGAGAACGAGCCATTCAGGTCGGACTTCCCACGCATACCCTTGGATGCTCGCCCACGAGCGGCGCAAAGAAGTGATGAGGAAGTAGGCGATCGCCACCACGAGGGCGGCCTGCCCGAGCCGAGCCAGGACCCGCTTCTGCGATTGGACAACTCGCGTCACCTCATCCCGAGCCCTCGTCTTCCCGGGCAGGCCGCTCACATTGCGTCCAGCGCGCGCAGCAATGTGCCCGCCACAGCGGAGGGCGTGAAGGCGCGCCGGTAGGTATCGAGTGCGCCGTGACCCAGTCGCGAGCGCAGACTCCAGTCACGAAGATCCCGCAGCGCCGCGGCCAGCGCCGCGGGATCGGCCGCGGGCACCAGGAGACAGTCCTTGCCGTTCGTCAGGAACTCGCGAACGCCGCGCGTATCCGCAGTCACAACCGGCCGACCGCAGCGCAGCCCATCGAAGACCTTGTTCGGCACGACGCGAGCCGCCTTGTCGGAGCGGCCGAAGACACCTAGGCAGACGTCCGCCGCGAGGGCCTGCGCGCGCAATGCCGCCGGCGAGAGAGAGCCCAGCCACTCCACGTTAGTGAGACGCCGCGATGCTATGTCTTGTCTCAGGCTCGATGAAAGCTGGCCCTCACCGGCTAGAACAAGCCGAAACGGCTCATGGCGCAACAGATCCGCTGCCGCCACCACGGTGTCGGCGCCGTGCAGTGGGCTCCACTTGCCGTACTGAAACACGCGCAGGGGCCCATCAACACTCAGGCGGCGTGCGCTTCCGTCCGCCTCCGGCACCGGAAGCGCGCCCACCGGCACAACCGCAAGATGCGAGCGCGACACGCCGAGCGCCTCCTGGTAGTACGCAGCATGAGCCTGGGTGTCGGCGAGCACGAGATCCGGCAGGCGGAAGGCAACCTCGTCAATCGCACGCACGACAATCGACTTGCAGCCGCGCGTGTCGAGCAGCCCGCGGTCGCCGGCAAACGTATCCCACAACGACACCAAGGGGTCGAACACAAGCCGCGCGCGGCACAGCGTCGCGGCCATACGGCCGAGCGGAACCATGAAGTGACCGGGATACCCGATGATGATCGCGTCGATCGGCACGCGTCCGCGAAGCTTCCTCAGCAGCGTGACATGCGCGGCCGCAAGCCCGGCGCCCAGTCGCGCCGCGCCCGACGCCGTCGCCATTTCGGCGGCACCCAGTCCAGGAAGCGGAGCGCGCAGCTCGTAGACCGCGACGCCACGTTCGCGGAGGCCGCTGATCGTGACCGCGCTACGCGGATAGACGGGGTCGTACGTGCCGAAGTAGGCGACTGCCCGGGTCACGACCCGTCGACATCGCCGAGCGCCGCCGGCGACGCCTCGTTCGCGACCATAGCCGGTTCGCTCCGCGGCGAATCCGCGCCCATACCCGACAGCTGCGGCCGGCTCGTCTCCCGCCACGCCAGGGATTGGAGCACCTCCGCTATCTGCGAGCGCTCCGGCCCTCCGCGTGCGCGGGAACTCACGATCAGCTCACCGAGCAGGCCCAGTGAGAGCAGTTGCACTCCGACGATGATGAACAGGGCGCCGAGCAGCAGCAGCGGACGCTGCCCGATGGACTCGCCGAGCACCAACTTCTCGATGCTCAAATAGAGCTCCACAATCACACCGATGACGAGCAGGAGGGTACCGAGACCGCCGAACAGGTGCTGGGGGCGATGCTGATAGCGACCGAGGAACAGCACCGTCAGCAGGTCAAGGTAGCCCCTGAGGTAGCGCTGCCAGCCGTACTTGGACCGGCCTGCGACCCGCGGACGATGATTGACTCTCTCTTCGGTCACCTTGAAGCCGGCCTGAGCGGCGACGACGGGGATGTAGCGGTGCTGCTCGCCGTAGACGCGAATCGTCTCGATGACGTCGCGCCGATAAGCCTTGAGGCCGCAGTTGAAGTCGTGCAGGGGGATACCCGTCGCACGTCTGACGGTCCAGTTGAAGAAGCGCGACGGCATCGTCTTGCTGAGCGGATCCTGGCGGCTCTGCTTCCAGCCGGAGACGAGATCGAAGCCGTCGTCGAGCGCGGCCACGAGTCTCGGGATCTCCCTGGGGTCGTCCTGGCGATCGCCGTCGAGCGTCACAATGTAGTCGCCGCGCGCCGCCGCGAACCCGTGAGCGAGCGCTGCCGCCTTGCCGAAGTTCCGCCGCAGCCTGATAACGCTCACCTCTGGGCGAGCGTCGGACAACTGCCTCAGGACCCGCGGAGATTCGTCCCTCGAGCCGTCGTCCACGAAGACGATCTCGTAGGCGCGCTGCTCGGGGGCCAGCGCGTCATCGATCTCCTCCACAAGCAGCTCGAGACTCTCGGCCTCATTGAACACTGGGATGACGAGCGACAGGGTAGGTTTCATGCTGACTGACAAGGATACATCGTCGCGACACCGAACGACGCAGGGGGGAAGGTGAGCCGGTGGTTACCCACCCCGGGCACCCGCTCCATGGCCTTGTCTACGAGCCGGCGAAGCGAGCCGAGGAGGGCAATGACGAATCGGGCTCGACTGGCGCCGCTGTTGACTCTCGCGATCGCGGCGCTGATCATCGCCACGGGCGCACCGGCGGCTCGCGCGGAGTCGCGGCCGCAGTCTGTTCTGCGAGGGCTCGACTACCTGCACGCTCAGCAGGACGTTGATGGTGGCTTCGGCGGTATGCCCGATACCTCCTGGGCGATCCTTGCGATAGTCGCCTGCGGCGAGCGGGCGGATTCGGCGGCGTGGATGATCGCCGGCAAGGGGCCATTTGCATATTTAGACAGTCACTCGCACGAAGCGGCCGCGACGAGTTACGACGTTGACAACGCGCCTGTGTACTACGCGCAGGTCATCATGGCATACGTCGCCGCTCAGCACGCCGACCGCGTCTACATCGCAGGCCAGCCGAGAATCGATCTCCTCGCCAAGCTCTACCTCTACCAAGACTTCGACGATAGTCCCACGCGCGGGTCGTTCTCTCCCTCCTCGTCGAATCGTGACTTCCAGGCCGTCCGCACCACCACCTGGGCGATCCTCGCTCTGCACGCCGTCAAGGAAGACGGCAAGGCGCGCTTCAACGAGGCCGTCTCCTGGCTTACCGAGCAGCAACTCGCCGACGGTGGTTTTCCGAGTGAATCGAGCGCCGGCGCTGCGTCGAGCACGCTCGACACAGCCCTAGCCATTCAGGCGCTGGCGCTTGGCGAAGCCGGCGCCGTCGACCCCGGCGTGCTCTCCGCCGCGAGGCTCTTCCTCAAGTCGCGCCAACGCGCGGACGGCGGCTTCGCCGCCACGGCGACGGGCAACACGGATGCACAAGTGACCGCTGCGAGCGTCCAGGCGATTCTCGCCCTCGGCGAACGACCGAACGACGCGTACTGGACCGTCGGCACAAACACGCCATTCAGCGCGCTCGGGGAACTGCAGCTCCGAAGCGGAGCGATCGCCAAGCGGCGAGGCTCGACGGCCGACCTGCTGCCAACCACGGCCTGGGCTCTGATCGCACTACGCGCCAAACCGTTCACCACATTCCCCAGGCAGATCGGCTCCGCGGTCACGCCGTTTACGGCGCGACCGCGGATCACCTCGGCGTCGCCGAAGAACGGCACCCGCTACACCGCCACGACCTCGATCACCATATCGGCGACGTACTCCGACGGCACCAACGGCACCGGCGTGAACCCCGCCGCCTGGCGTGTCTACTTCGACGGCGGCAACAAGACCAAGCCCGCCGTGATCGGACGCTACTCGCTACGCCTACGACTCAGCCCGGTCGCCAACGGCACTCACACCTACAAGCTTCGCATCGTCGACTACGCCGGCAATGCGAGAGAGGTCCAGAGATCGTTCACTGTTGCGGTCCCTGCTGCCCCCACGGCCACACCCACGTCCGTCTGGCCCCCCTACACGCCCTCAACTCCCAAACCGGTCACCACCCTCACGCCGGGCCCGGCCGTCACGACCAGCGCGACGCCGCTTTCGCCGTCCCCCTCAACAAGCGGCGCCCCGGTCTCCGGCGTCATCGTCAGCTCGCCCTCGCCCAGCGCAAGCCCGATTGCCACCGTCGTCGGAGGGGATCCAACGGCCTACTTGGCCGGCACGATGCTCGCACTTCTGCCGATCGGCGCGACTGCGGCGTATCTGCTTCACCGTCGGCGGACGGCTCTTCTCGAGGCCGCCCACGAGGGCACGACGCTCCCGAGCCAGGGCTCTGGGTGGCAACAGTTCACGAAGCGCACCGGAGGCGCCGCATGACCACCCTCTTGCCCGTGGCCAGCATTACCGACGACGTTCAGCGCCTCATCTTCGACGCCGCTCGGATCATGCTCTACCCGGTGCTGGTGGGGCTGCTCGTCTGTCTCGTCTGGGTGCTGATTGAACTCGGTGCCTTTTTCTACGAGGTGGTCCAGCGTTTCCGCTTTCGGGACATCGACGCACTCGAAGTCAGTGCGCTCAGAGCTCGAAAGGCCTTCAGGGCAGGCAAGCCGCGCGCCGCCTACCGGCATCTGCAAGAGAACAAACAGTCGCTCGTCGTCACTCGGTTCCTTTTCGAACTGATCCGCAACTACCAAACGGAGCGTTTGGCAGCGAAGCCCCTTAAGCTGCTTCAGGACTACGAGTTCTACACGGTCAGGAGGCTCGAACGCACGCGTCTCCTCACCCGTCTGGGGCCCGTCCTCGGCCTCATGGGGGCGCTCATCCCCCTGGCGCCCGCGCTCAGCGGGCTGGCGAGCGGCGAGATCGCCTCGCTCTCACAGAACCTCCAGACGTCGTTCTCCGTGGCAGTCATCGGTCTCCTGATCGGCGGCCTTGGCTTCGTCATCGGCCTTGTACGGGATCGCATGTACTCCCAAGACATCTCCGACCTCGAGTACCTCATGGAGATCCTCGAGGGCAATGACCTTCGTCTCCGCTCTGGGCGACGGCGAGACCGCAGCGGCACGTGGGAGCGAGACCCCGCCGTCAGCTTCACCGATGTGGCCGAGTCGGACCCGACAGATGACGGGAGCGAGTCCACTGAGCGCGCGGGAATCGACGGCATGGAGGCAGGCCAGCCCTCCTCCGGCGACGCTAGGGAGCGTTCCGCCGGTCCTCTGCGCGCGACTCAAGCGACGGCCCAACTGCAGCCGTCCGCGTCGTTCGACGACCCGACCATGAGCTGGTACGCGGATGACGATCCGTTCGCCGCTCTGGGTCCAGTCGCCGACGCCGTGGACAGCCTCAAATCGCCCGAGCCCGCGTCGGATGAGGCCAACACCTCGCTTAACGAGGGCAACCGCGGCGAGTCGACGTGAAGCGCCTGCCGGACGAAACATCGCTGCACTACCTGCCCTCGGTGCTCGATCCGGCAGAACCGCCTTTTCGATACATGAAGCGGCACCGGCCGGATCGGCGTGACGCCAACGGCCATCCACTCGGTGGCCTCGCGCTCATCTTCCCGCTCGCCATCGCCTTCGCGCTCGCCCTCGTCCTTGCCATCTTCGCCGGGCTCGGACTGACGGATCTCCTCACGGCGGAGACCTTCGCCGTGGTGACCGACCCGGGCGGCGACAACATGCGGATCGTGGTGAAACGAGACGGCGATATACAGATGCTGAACCCCGAGGGTGCCCTCCCTGCGCAGGGCGTAGGAACGCTGGTCGGGTCCTTCTACCGTCTCGCCGACGGCTCGGTCGTGTGGGTACCCGAGACTTACGATTCGCCCGCCATGCCCGCCGCCAGCCCAACGCCGGCGCCCACACTTGCCCCAAGCTACCCGATGAGCTCGCCTCCGGCGGCGACGGCGACGCCGGGCGCCACAGCCGTCCCTGAGCCCACAGCCGCGCCCGAAACGCAAACGAATGTCACGCCCCCGGCCCAACTCCTTCCCTAGGCCGAAGGCGCCGACACCGGTCTAGCTCGGCGACTGAGGACGCAGGGAACGCAGAAGGCTCACGATGCGGCGCAGGTCGGCCTCGTCCTTGAAGGTGATCTGCAAGGCGCCGCCCCTGCGGCCAGACCGAATGCGCACCGGGCTCTCAAGTACCCCGTACAGCTCATCGACCAGCGCGTCCATGTCGGGATTGTGGGCGCGCCGCGGTGCGGGAGAGGACGCGCCCTGGGCCGACAGGGTCTTCACGTAGGCCTCAGTCTGACGCACGCTCAAACCGCGCCGCACGACGTGCCGCGCCGCAAGCCGCCGCCGGCCGTGGTCGGGCACCGCCAAGAGCGCTCGACCGTGACCCTCACTCAGCTCCCCGCTCTCCACCAGTCGCTGGACATCGTCCGGGAGCTCGAGCAGGCGCAGTATATTCGTCACCGCCGCGCGGCTCCGGCCGACGAGACCGGCGACCTGCTCATGAGTGAGTCCGAACTCATCCACCAGCGCCGCGTAGGCATGAGCTTCCTCGATGCTGTTCAGGTCTTCGCGCGCGACGTTCTCGGCAACCGCGATCTCAAGTGCCGCGACTTCGTCGGCCGGACGCACCAAGACGGGGATGCGCTCCAGTCCGGCCAGCTTGGCGGCGCGCCAGCGCCGCTCGCCCGCGATCAGCTCGAAGCGAGCGACGGAGACGGCGCGAGGCCGCCCCGCCGCGTCACCATCGACACTCGGGCTCTCTAGAGGGCGCACGACGAGCGGCTGCACGACGCCGAGCGCCTGGATCGACGTGGCGAGCTCGGCCAGCTCTTCGTCGGCGAACACGCGCCGTGGCTGCCGGCGATTCGGCACAATCGCGTCGAGCGGGACTTCGCGCAGGCGGCTCTCGCCGCCAACGTGATCGAGCGCAGCCCTTCTCTCGCCGATCAGAGCCCCCAGGCCCTTGCCCAACGCTTTCTTGTCACTCACGAGAAACGACCTCCTTGGCGAGATCGAAGTATGCATCGCTGCCAGAACAAAGGGCATCGTAACGCGAGATGGGCAGACCGTGGCTGGGAGCCTCTCCTAGACGCACGTTACGAGGCACGATGGCGGCGAACACGTAGTGACCGAGATGCTCCCTCGCCTCGCGAACCACCTCGCGACTCAGGCGAGTGCGACCGTCGTACATCGTCATCACCACACCGAGAATCCGGAGCCGAGGATTGAGATGCTCCTGCACAAGCGACACCGTGTCCAGCAGTTGCGCGAGACCCTCGAGCGCGTAGTACTCGGTCTGCACCGGGATGAGGACCTCGCCGGCCGCCACGAGCGCGTTGATGGTGAGAATGCCCAGCGAAGGCGGACAATCCAAAACGACGAAGTCGTAGGCGTTCACCTGGCCGCGCAGCGCCGCGGCAAGTGCGTGCTCGCTGTTCTCGACTCCAGCGAGCTCGACGACCGCACCGGCGAGATCGGGGCAGGCCGGCACGAGCCACAGCCCGGGAACCGCGGTGCCAACCGCAACCTCGGCGACGTCGGCTGCGCCGCCGAGAAGACCGTAGGTGCTGAGACGACTCTCATCGACACGCACCAGCAAGCCCGCCGAGGCGTTCGCCTGAGGATCGACGTCGACGAGCAAGACACTCAGACCGGCCTCGGCGAGGCACGCCGAGAGGTTGACTGCCGTGGTCGTCTTGCCGACCCCGCCCTTCTGGTTCGCAACGGCGATGACGCGCGTCATCGGCCTCCCTTCGCCCGGCCGCCGATACTAGCAGACCGTGAAGGCGGCGCTGCCCGCGTGGACGCGAGCGGGCGCTTGACGGCCATCCCCTCACGCCGCGGCAACCGCTCCGGAGAAGGCGCCCGTTTTTCGTAGATGACTGCGACACCGTCCGCGAGCGGACTACGCGGCAGGGGGAGCACGACGCCCGCGCCGAGGCCGCAGGCCACCGCGACGACGTCGGCGGTGGCACCCTCCACACCCAGCGCTCTATTGGTGCTACAGGCGATGAGCACGCCCCGCAGAGACAGCAAAGGAGCCGCCAACTCCACGAGCGCGGGCAGCGGCGCGACCGCCCGGGCGAGGACGACGGCGTACGCCTCGCGGCCGGGCTCGCCGCGCGCCGCATGGCGCTCACTGCGCCCGCGAACCACCCCTGCGCGTTCGTCGAGACCAGTCGCACTGACGGCCGCTTCCAGGAAGACGCACTTCTTGGCAGACGCCTCGAGCAAGGTGAGACGCGCATTCGGCAGAGCTATCGCCAAAGGGATTCCGGGAAGGCCCGCACCCGCTCCCAGATCGACCCAACGCTCTCCCACTCGTTCGATAAGCTGCGGGGCGTCGAGAAGCGACAATGCATCGGCGATCAGGACGCGCGCGACGTCCTCCGCCCGGCGGACGGCGGTCACGTTGGAATCTCGCCAGCCCGCGATGAAGTCCACGTAGCGACCGACGGCGTCCGACTGCGCACAATCAAGCCCGAACTCGGCGCTCAACTCGTCCAGATCGGCCTCATAGCGCATATCGGGAGGGTACCATGCCGCCGACGTGGTCGGCGCTCAAGAACGGCGAACGACCGCGCTACTCGTCGCGCAGCTTCGTGAGGACCAGGAGCGTCCCGCCGTCGGGCCGCGTTTGGGCGTCAAACTCGTCGACGACGGCGCGGATGATTGAGATTCCCATGCCGCTCTCGCCGTAGCGCACTCCCGGAACGGCAGCACACTCCGGGCAGTCGATGGCCTCCAGATCGAAACCGGCTCCGTCATCGGAGATCCGCACGACCACCCGATCCTCGTGAACCTCGAAGACGAGGTGCACCTGCCCACTGGAATCATCGTAGGCGTGCTGTACGGAGTTGGAGCACGCCTCGGTCAGCGCCAGCTTGAGATCGGCGACAGCGTCCTCGGAGTACCCTCGAGAGCGCAGCATGCCGGCAAGGGCGAGCCGCCCGAGCACCACGTACTCGGGCCGCGCAGGAATGTCGAGTTTCACGAAGTCGTTCACGAGAGGCAATGTTACTGAGTTCGACAAGCGCACGCGATATGCCTACTTCACTGTCATTCGGAAGTTCACGTTGGCGCCGCACATCGAACAGAAGGTTCCCCGAAGCGCGACATCCTCAACCGCCGATCCCGTGCGGCGCACCAGCAACCGCCTGCAGCTCGGACACGTCGTGTTCTGCCCCTCGTGGCCGGGCACGTTTCCGAGGTAGACAAAGCGCAGTCCGGCATCCGCTCCGATCTTCACGGCCCTCTCCAGTGTGCCGATCGGTGTCGGCGGGAGGTGAGCAAGCTCCAAGTAGGGCATGAACCGCGTCACATGCCACGGGGTCTCGACGCCGAGCTCGGCCGCGATCCACTCGGCGATGCCGCGCAGAGTCTCGTCGTCGTCGTTGACCGTCGGAATGACATTGGTGACGATCTCCACGTGGCAGCCGTGCTTGTGCTTGGCGCGCACCGTTGCGGCGAGTACCGGCGCGATGTGCCGCACGCGGCATAGCTCACGGTACTGTTCATCGCTGAAACCTTTCACATCCACCCGGTACGCGTCGATGTGCGGCGCTAGGATGTCCAGAGCCTCTTCGGTGATGTAGCCGTTCGTCACCATCACCGTATACAGGCCGTGTTCGTGTGCCGCCTGCGCCCCGTCGAGAACGTACTCAAACCAAATCGTCGGCTCGTTGTAGGTCCAAGCGACGCCCTGGCACTCGTTGTTGGCGGCGAGCACCGCGAGGTTGCGCACCGGCAACTCCCGCAGTTCCCGCGCCGCCTCAAGTGGGTCGGCGTGCGCGATCTGCCAATTCTGGCAGTGTCGGCAGGCAAAGTTGCAGCCGAACGTACCCAGCGACAGCACCGTCGTGCCGGGGAAGAAGTGGTAGAGAGGCTTCTTCTCGATGGGGTCCGCGGCGACGCTACACACGCGACCGTAGGTGATGGCGTAAAGGACGCCGTCGCGATTGACGCGAGCGCGGCACGTGCCGCTGTGTCCCGGCTTCACGTGACAATGGCGCGGGCAGACGCGGCAGTCAACGCTGCCGTCGTCCCGGCGATCGTAGAGCATGGCCTCATGCCAAGAGGCGGCTCGTTCTTTCATGGGGTCACCGCCTTAGACACGCCCGCGGCGTGCCGGTCCCAAGGTCGCGATCCGCGACTCCCTCCAGTCTCTGATTCTACCCTGCTATACTCGAACGCGTGGCAGCGAAGCGTAGCAGCCCTTGACGCTCTCTCTCAGCCCGACTCAGGACCAGCTCACATGACCGGCTCGCGCACACAGCCGAGGGGCGCGATTGCCTACCGCGGTCCCCGCGACAGCATCTACCTCAACCTCACGAATCGGTGCTCCGCCTCCTGCTCGTTCTGCGTCCGCGACCGGTCGGACGGCGTCTACGGTGCTTATCTCGTGCTCGAGTCGGAACCGGAACTCGATGACGTAACAGCTGCCGTCGAGCGTGAGTACCTCGACGGACCGGCCCCTGAGGTCGTTTTCTGCGGACTTGGCGAACCCACCATGCGGCTCGACCTGGTCCTCGGCGTCACCGAATGGCTGCGAGTCCGGAGAATCGCGTCTCGTCTGGACACGAACGGCCACGGGTCCCTGGTCAACCCAGGCGTCGACGTGCCGGCAGCGCTTGCAGCGGCCGGACTGGACTCCGTGAGCGTGAGCCTCAACGCCGCCGACCCCGCAACGTATGAGAGCCTCTGTCGGCCGGTATTCGATAAAGCGTACAGGGCAGTGATCAAGTTCACCGAAGAGTGCATCCGGCAGAACCTAGAGACGACCGTCACCGCGGTGGATCACCCGGACGTCGACTTGGAAGGCTGTGAAGCGTTGGCGCGTCAGCTTGGCGCCCAGTTCCGGGTGCGCGCGCTTGTCGGTCCGCCAGAGGGGAAGTGAAGGGTACGTGAACGACGCGAAGGCTCGCATTCTGCTGGTCGACGATGAGGAGCCGATTCTCAAGCTTCTGCGCTTTCCGCTGGAGAAAGAGGGCTATGAGGTCGTAACAGCCAAGGACGGAGCCGAGGCGCTGGAGTTGTTCTTCCAGGACAGCTTCGACCTCGTCATTCTGGATCTCATGCTGCCCAATGTCGACGGTATGGAGATCTGCCGCCGAATCCGCGCACAGAGCATCGTCCCGATCATCATGCTCACCGCGAAGTCGGACGAGTTCGACAAGGTGCTCGGTCTCGAGATCGGCGCCGACGACTACATCACCAAAGACAAGTTCAGCCTGCGGGAGTTTCGCAGCCGGGTTCGCGCCCAGCTCCGGCGGGCTGAGATGACGCGCACATCCGAGGCGGCGAAAGCGGCGAAGAAGGATCTCATCATAGTCGACGGCCTCGAGGTCGACCTGCCAAAACGGAACGTCACGGTCCGTGGAGCTAAGGTCGACCTCACTTATATCGAGTTCGAGATCCTCAAGACCCTGATCTCCCATCCGGGGCGCGTCTACAGCCGACAGCTCTTGCTCCAACTCGTGTGGGGCGACTCCGACTACCGCGACGCACGCACAGTCGACGTGCATATCCGTCACTTGCGGGAGAAGCTCGAGCGAGAACCAAAGGACCCGGAGTTCATCTTCACCGTACGCAATATCGGCTACAAGTTCCGCGAGTTCTAAGGGTCGCGCCCGCCCGTACGAAGCGAGGGTAGGACTGCCACGTGCTCTTCAACTCCGTCAAGAACTGGCTCACGATTCTCATCGTGGCGCTTGTCACCCTGGCCCTTGGGGTCGCCTGGGTCTATGTAGTGCCCTCGCTCGTCGGCGACCTCGAGAGTCAGCGATTGGAGAGTCAGCGCAACACTGCGACGACGATCGTCGACGCCGTGAGCCAGACCATCACGCACCCCTCTCCAACGCGCACCGAGTTCGATGCGGAAGGACTCGAGCGCGCGGTGAACGACCTTCGGTCGCGCCTGGACGCGCGTGTCGTCGTCCTCACTCGCGGCCTCACATCCATCGCGGACACGGGCGGGAATACCGCCTTCCCGGTACGCGATTCAGGCATCGCCGGATCATCTCTCTTAACCGGCGAGCTGTATCAGGACATCGTGCCGACAGCCTCGGGACGCTACGCCGCCACCGCCGTGCCGATCTTCGATCCTGAATCGGCCGATACCGTGGCGGCCGTCGTCCTCGTTATCGAGTCGTTGGACGATGTCGACACGGCCGTCGACACCGTCCAGACCCGTTTCTTCCTCGCACTGCTCTTCGCCCTCGGTCTGAGCCTGTTCCTCGGCTACTTGGCATCGTTCTTCATCGCCCGGCGCCTGAAGCGCATCGAGCGAAGCGCCGAGGCCATCGCGACCGGCGACCTTACCGCGAAGGTGCCTGACGTCCATGAGGATGAGATCGGCCAGCTCGCCGACGCTTTCAACACCATGGCAGAACGCCTTCGTAACGCGTTCGCTCAGGTGGAGAACGAGCGCGACCGCGTGGAGGTGCTGCTCAACGACCTGAGCGAAGGCGTCATCGGCTTGGCTACGGATGGAACCATCATGATCTCGAACCCGGCTGCGGGTGACCTCCTGGGTGAGCCCTTGCTCCTGGGCGCCGGCCTCGACGAGGCGCTCCCGGCGGACGTCGCCGAGGCCTGGAGGGAGTCACACAAGCACGGCACCGTGGAGACGGCGGCATTCGTGCAAGGCGAGCGCACCCTTGAGGCCACGACGTACCCCGTGGGCAGCGGCGCGGACTTCACCTCCATCGTCGTACTGCGCGATATCACCGCCCAGGTTCGTCTGGATCGTGCTCGGCGCGACCTCATCGCGAACGCCTCGCACGAGTTCAAGACCCCGCTGTTTTCACTCGCGGGCTCACTGGAGCTCATCGACGAGGGCGAACTCAGCCCCGAAGAGCAGCGCGACTTCCTGCAGATCATGCGGCAGCAAGTTGACAGGCTCAGGAACCTCGCCGTGAGCATGCTCGACCTCTCGCGCGTCGAAGCCGGCTCCTTCGAGTTGCACCCGGAGCACGTCGACCTCGCCGCGGTTGCAGGCTCGGTCCTCGACGAGTTTCAGGCGCAGGCGCAAGCAAAGGGCGTCGCCCTCGTTCTCCAGGGCGGCCGCGGCGATACAGCCTGGTGTGACGAGCAGCGACTGGCACAAGTCCTGCGCGCCCTCATCGACAACGCCGTCAAGTTCTCCCCGCAAGGCAGCACTGTTCAAGTCCTCGCCGCCGCCGACGAAGCCACGGCGACGTTGATCGTCAGCGACAATGGGCCCGGCATCCCCGAGGAGGAACTCCCCCATGTCTTCGAACGCTTCCATCGTGGCCGTCACGAGCGAGGCACAACCGCCGGTTCAGGTCTGGGGCTCTCAATCGCTCGCGAACTGACTGAGCTCCTTGGCGGCCAGATTACGGCGGCCTCGCGCAACGGCGGTGGAGCAAGCTTCACCGTGCAACTCCCCAGGACGGCGTCACGTCGAGGGAACACGGCGTAGCGTCTCGAGTGGCGGGCGCTCGCCGCCGCGATGCGACCACCGTCAGTGGCCTGCCTAGGTGTGTTGTACACTCGCAAAGAGGCATCCATTGAGGACGAAACGGTCATTCATCGCGGGCTTCCTGGGCGGCCTGCTCGGCGCGGCTCTCGTCCTCGTCTTCGCTGCCCTGATCCCGGACACGGGCGGTCCGACGACCGAGCGCGTCGCCCCAGCGGGCTCGCCATCCCCCGTTGCCGCCGAGCAACCGAACGGAAAGAGCATCTCCGCCGCACGCTCGGCCGGCGACGGATCCATGACGCCCGACCAGATCTACGAGTCGCTTTCGGGCGGCGTGGTCATGGTGCTCTCGACGTTTTCCAGCGCCGGGGTTGGCCCCTTCGGCTCGGACGGCTCCGAACAAGCCTTGGGCACGGGGTTCGTCGTCGACGATGAGGGCTACATCCTCACCAACGCCCATGTGGTCGACGAGCAAGGCGAGACCGCCAGCGAGGTGACCGTCGTCTTCAAGAAAGACGGGTCGAGCACGCGCCGGGTCGCGGGAGAACTCGTGGGGGTCGACGTCAGCAGCGACGTAGCCGTCATCAAAGTGGACCCGAAGGGTCTCGCACTCCAGCCGTTGCCGCTCGGCGATTCGAACTCCGTCGTGGTCGGTGAACCGGTGGTCGCCATCGGCAACCCGCTCGGGTACGACTTCTCGATCACCTCGGGCATCGTCTCGGCAACCGGCCGCAGCCTCCAAGCCCCCAACAACATGACGATCCCGAACGGCATCCAAACCGACGCGGCGATCAACCAGGGCAATTCCGGCGGACCGCTGATCAATGGGCGCGGCGAAGTGATCGGCATCAATGAGCAGATAGCCTCCCAATCTGGCGGAAGCCAAGGACTCGGGTTTGCCGTACCCATCAACACGGCCATCCGCTCGCTCAATCAGCTTCGCGCGACGGGCACCGTGCAGTACGCGTGGCTCGGCGTGAGCGGGCAGACACTGTCTCGCGACGTGGCGAGCGCTCTCGGCATCACTACTCAAGGGGGAGCGCTCGTCGAGGAGGTCTCCCCCGAGAGCCCGGCGGCGGAAGCCGGGATCAGTGGCGGCGAACAGACCGCAACCGTACAAGACCAGGCATTCACGCTCGGGGGCGACATCATCATCGGCATGGACGATGTCACAATTCGCACATTCGACGACCTCATCGCCTTCCTTGGCGACAAGAAGCCGGGCGACCGCGTCACCATCACCGTTGAACGCGACGGCAAGCCAGAGAAGCTCGCCGTCACTCTCCGGCAACGCCCTTCGGCCTTGTGACATGACCCTCGTTCCCCGCGTTCAGCCTTACACGGCGCCGCACATCGCAGGCCACACGACTCTCTCCGGCGTCCTCGACGCGTCCGCCCGGGTAATCGCCGTCGTAGGACTTGCCAAGAACGCGGGCAAGACCACCGTCGTCAATACGCTGCTCGCGAACTCGGACTGCCGTCTCGGTCTCACCTCGCTCGGCCTTGACGGCGAGGCCGTCGATCATCTCACCGGGCTTCCGAAGCCCCGTATTCAACCACCGGCCGGCACGCTCGTCGCCACGACCGAGGGATCACTGGCGCGCTCACACGCAGGCCTGGCGGTTCTGGAACGCCTCCCGTTTCATACCGCGCTTGGCGCCGTCATTATCGGCCGCACGGACGGCCGGAGCGCACTCGAAGTGAGCGGACCCACCACCTTGGGCGAGTTGCGTGCCACGGTCGACCGCCTTCGCGCACACGGCGCCCAGCGCGTCTTCGTCGACGGCGCCGTCAATCGCTTCGGCAGCGCCTCACCGAGCGTCAGTGACGCCGTCATTCTCGCGACCGGCGGTACCGTCGCCGACAACCTCGACGACATGCTCGCCGCTACCGTCGATGCCGTCGATCTCCTGACGCTGCCCCAGGTCGCTCGATCGGAGCGCGAGGCCCTCCTGGGCCTCGCGCAGGGCGCCCGAGGACTCGTCTCGATCGATCATCGGGGCGGCGTCACCGAGTTGAGCTCGGCCGTGAATCTCGTCGGCGGCGCCGCCGCGGCCCGCGAGATGCAGCGGCTGAAGACCCGGACGCTTCTGGTACGCGGCGCCGTCACAGAAGCGTTCCTCGCCGACCTCGTGCGCCTCCTTCCCGCGAGGGCGCAACCGCGCCTCGTCGTGCGCGACGCCACAACCGTCATTGCTCCCGCCCGCACGATCTCCAGATGCCGCCGAGCCGGCATTGCTTTCGAGGTGCTCACGCCTCTACGCTTGCTCGCAGTGACCGTCAATCCATTTCACCTGCCGCACGCCTATCCGGCTACCCAGTTGTTCGCCGCTGTAGTCGCGCATCTCGGCGACCGCATCGCTCTCTACGACATTCAGGGAGGCCTCTCATCAAACCCGGACGACGCCCGCGTCGCGCCCTCGGCCCACGGGAGGGATCAGAGTGAGTGAGACCGCGCTAGAACTCGACGCGGCGGTGATCGCCAGATGTCGAACGGCCGCGAGCGCCATCGCCGACGCTATTCAGGAGCACATTGACGCGCACACCACCGATGCAGCGGAGCGCGCGACGCTGAGACTCGTCGGCGTGCACGGCGTGAACGGTGTCGACGTTCCCCTCGTGAACATCGTCACGGAGCACGCCCGAGGCCTGCTGGCCGGAGGCATCATGAGGCCGTTCGCCGACCTCATGAACCGGACCGGCCGCGACGCGCAGGCCACGGCAGAAGGTATCGCCGACGGGCGCCTCGCGCTCGATGAGGTACCGGCGGAACGCCGGGACGCCGCCGAGGCCCGCGCCAGCGAGTTGGCCTCCGCAGGCGTGTCGCGCATCGACGCGGTGCGCCGTCAGCGTGAGGCGCTCGTGGCGGAACTGGGAGAGCCGCGGAAGCCTTACTTGTACGTCATCGTCGCCACCGGAAGCATCCACGAGGACGCCGCTCAAGCTGCGGCGGCCGTACGCGCCGGAGCGGACGTCATCGCCGTCATCCGCACCACAGCCCAGAGCCTCCTCGACTACGTCCCCTTCGGCGAGACGACCGAGGGGTTCGGCGGCACCTACGCCACCCAAGAGAACTTCCGCCTGATGCGCGCAGCGCTCGACGAAACGGGCCGTGAGGTCGGTCGGTACGTCCGGCTGTGCAACTACGCAAGCGGCCTGTGCATGCCCGAGATCGCCGTCATGGGCGCCCTCGAACGACTCGACATGATGCTGAATGATTCGCTGTACGGCATCATCTTCCGCGACATTAACATGCAGCGCACCTTCGTCGACCAGTACCTCAGCCGGCTCGTCAATGCCCGGGGTGGCATCATCATTAACACCGGAGAGGACAATTACCTCACTACGTCCGACGCCATGGAAAAGGGATATACGGTCGTCAGTTCAAACTTTATCAATGAAGCGTTTGCATTAAGGGCAAAACTTGAGCCCTGGCAAATCGGACTAGGACATGCCTTTGAGATCGACCCTTCCGTTCCTGATCAGGTGCTCTATCAGATGGCGGATGCTTTGCTTATTCGATCACTTTTCCCCGACTACCCACTTAAGTATATGCCGCCGACAAAGCACATGCCGGGAGATATCTTCCAGGGACACGTTATTGATGCCATGTTCAACCTCACGGGCATCTTCACCCGGCAGAGCATCATGCTGCTCGGCATGATGACCGAGGCCCTTCACACGCCGCTTCTGCAGGACCGCTATCTCAGCATCAAGAACGCCTCGTACGTGTTCGAGGCGTGCCGTGGGCTTGCGGACGAGCTGCATATTGTCGGCGACGGGCGAATCGCGCGGCGCGCCCACGCCCAACTGGCTCAGGCGACCGAGCATTTGGAGCGTGTGCGCGACATGGGCCTGTTCGCCGCCTTGCAGCGCGGCGAGTTCGCCGATGTGGCACGCGATCCCACCGGCGGACGTGGTTACGAGGGGGTGTTCAAGAGGCGCGACGACTACTTCAACCCTGTGTACTCAGCGCTGGCCGAAGGACGCCCCAGCGGCCCTCCTACGGGGCCTCCTCGTCCCGCCGCCGGCCTATCGACGGAGGCGTCATGATCGTCAGACCCTACGGGGACACGCGCGACGACGGAATCGTACAGCTGTCGTTCACGCTTCCTATCGCACATTCAGCAAAGGCGCCCGATGTCGGTAAGCGACTAGTGGAGAGCATTGGGTTCAGGTCCGTCGAGATCGCGGAGTGCAAGCCCATCGACTCGAGCTTCACGTTCTACGTGGCCTACGGCCGCACCGACGCCGTCATCGACCCCGATGTGGTCCGCGGTGACTACCTCGACGTCGAAGCCATGGATTTCGCCGGCGTCAACGCGTTCATTCGCGAGAGGATGGGGCGAAAGCTCGTCGTCGTCGGGGCGGCTATTGAGAGCGACGCCCACACGGTCGGCATCGACGCAATCCTCAACATGAAGGGGTTCGCGGGGCACTACGGCCTCGAGCGCTACCAGGAGATCATCGCTGTAAACCTCGGTGCGCAAGTGCCTGCGGAAGTCCTGGCCACCCGAGCGCTGGAGCTCCGCGCGGACGCGCTGCTGGTCTCGCAGATTGTCACCCAGAAGGACGTGCACGTACAGAACCTCACCAAACTGATTGAGCTCCTCGAAGCCGAGCGGATCCGCGAGCGGTTCCTCCTCGTGGTCGGCGGGCCTCGCATAAGCAACGCGTTCGCGAAGGAACTCGGCTACGACGCCGGGTTCGGACCGCGCACTTCGCCGCTCGACGTGGCGGCATACTTGGCACAGGAGATCGTCCGGCGCTCGTGGGCCGGGGAAGGAGTGGACGATGGCTGAGAGAGATGTAGTAGTGCTGTCGGCGGTTCGCACCGCCCAGGGTCGATTCCAGGGATCGTTTGCCGGCACCGCTGCGACCGACCTCGCCGCGACCGTCATGCGCGAGGCGTTGAGCCGAGCCGGGGTGAATGCCGGACACCTCTCGGAGGTCGTCTTCGGGAACGTGATTCAGGCCGGCCTCGGCCAGAACCCGGCACGCCAGGCAGCGCTCAAGGCAGGAGTGCCTGTTGATGTCCCCGCAATGACCGTGAATCGGGTCTGCGTCTCCTCCACGGCGGCTCTGGTCATCGCGGCTCAGGCGATCAGAGCAGGCGACGGCGATCTCTTCCTCGTAGGAGGAACCGAGAACATGACGCGCGCGCCCTGGCTTCTGCGGGACGGCCGCAGCGGCTACCGTATGGGGATGCCGGGCGACACGATGTACGACGCAATGGTGTGGGACGGGCTATGGTGCGCCATCGGCAACTACCACATGGGGGTCACCGCGGAGACCCTCTGCGAGCGCTTCGGGATTACGCGAGACGAGCAGGATCGAGCGGCCGCGACCAGTCACGAGCGTGCGGCGGCGGCCATCGCCGAGGGACGCTTCGCCGACGAGATCGTTCCGGTCCCGATCCCTCAACGCAAGGGTGACCCCCTTCTCGTCGCAGTGGATGAATGCCCACGAGCCGAGGCATCACTTGAATCCATGGCCAAACTTCGTCCGTTCTTCAAGGAGGGCGGATCTGTCACGGCGGGAAACGCATCCGCCATCGCCGACGGCGCGAGCGCACTCGTTGTGGCCTCGCGGCGCAGGGCGGAGGAGCTCGCAGTCGCTCCCATCGCCGAGCTGCTGAGCTACGCCACCGTGGCGGTTGCCCCGGAGATCATGGGGCACGGCGAGGCGCGAGCCGCCGACGTCGCGCTGCGGAAGGCCGGACTCAGGGCAGCCGATGTCGAGCTCGCCGAGCTCAATGAAGCATTCGCGTGCGTCTCCGTGCTGGCAACACGGGAGATAGGGCTCGATCCCAACCTTGTGAACGTCAATGGGGGAGCCATCGCCCTCGGTCACCCGCTGGGAAACACGGGCACCCGCATGATCGTCACCCTGATCCACGAGCTGCGCCGCCGCGGCCAAGAGATCGGCCTCGCGGCAGCATGTGTCGGCGGCGGCCAGGGCGCCGGTGCCGTAATCCGCGCGATGGGCGAGGCTTGAGATGTTGGCCGGCAACCACTTCGGCACGCATCGGGTCCTGGAGCCGGTCGGCGTCTTGCCGCAACCGGCCGAGCGTCTCGACAACACCATGGAGATCTACGACAACGAGATTCTCATCGACGTCGACACGCTCAACATCGACGCCGCCAGCTTCACGCAGATCGAGCGCGCCGAGGACGGCGACGTTCATAGAATGGCTCGGCACAGCCTGGAGATCGTCAAAGCCCGGGGCAAGCACCATAACCCCGTGACGGGATCCGGCGGGATGCTGCTCGGCACCGTCCGCGAGATCGGCCCGAGGCTCGCCGATCGCGACCTCTCGGCCGGCGATCGCATCGCGACACTCGTGTCGCTATCGCTTACGCCGCTCAGGCTGGAGGAGATCGTCTCGGTCAATAAAGACACTTGTCAGATGAACGTTGTCGGTCAGGCAATTCTGTTCGAGAGCGGCATCTACGCGAAGATGCCCACTGACTTCGATGAGGCTCTCGCACTTGCGATCCTCGATGTGGCGGGTGCGCCTGCCCAAGCGGCCAGACTCTGCACACCCGGAGCGACGGTGGTCATCATCGGAGCGGGCGGCAAGAGCGGTTTGCTCTGCGCATACGAAGCGCGGAATCGAGTGGGGGTGTCAGGCAGGGTGATCGGCCTTGTGCACGGCGACGCCGGCAAAGCGCGACTGGAAAGGACCGGCTTCTGCGATGCGGTCATCCAGGGCAGCGCGACTGACCAGCTATTCGTCCACGACGCCGTGAGCGCGCTCACCGGCGGCGAGATGGCGGACCTCACCATCAACTGTGTGGACGTCCCGGACACCGAACTCGCGTCCATCCTGGCCACGAAGTCGTCGGGCACCGTGTACTTCTTCAGCATGGCGACGAGCTTCACGGCTGCGGCGTTGGGGGCAGAGGGCATCGGCGCAGACACCCGCATGCTAATCGGCAACGGGTACACCAAGCATCACGCCGAAATCGCCCTTGCTGATGTTCGCCAGAGCCCGGTCCTCCGAGCGATCTTCGAGGAGACCTACGCGTCCGGCGCCGGCACGCCGCAGGCGGTCGGCCTCAAGGCATGGGAGGTCTAGCCAATGCTGCGTGTTTCACGTGAAACATTGAGTCGTGGCAATTGCGTGAGGGAAGTTGCCGGCGCCAGCCGCCCTCACCCCATCTCGTCTGCGGAGATGGGCCGGCCACTTCCACAGAGCTGCAAGGCGCGCGCGCGAGGTGTCGAATGAGCGCAGACGCCGTCCTCACCGCACTCGCCGGCGTCCAGGATCCCGAGTTGCGACGCAGCATCGTCGACCTCGGCATGGTACGCGACGTCATCGACACGCCCGAGATGGTCGGCGCGACGATCGTCCTCACCACCGCCGGGTGCCCGCTTCAGAACAGAATCCGTACCGACGCGGAGAGCGCCCTCGCAGAGATCGCAGCGAATCGCGCCGTCGAGATTACTCTCACCGCCATGACCGACGAGGAGCGGGATGCACTGGCCGCGCGACTCAAGCAGGAAGGGGGAGCCCGCCCTTCGCTCTTCGGACCGGGGTCGCGCACTCGTGTCATTGCGGTCGCGAGCGGGAAGGGGGGAGTGGGCAAGTCCACCGTCACCGCAAATCTCGCCGTCGCGCTCGCCGAACAGGGCTACGCCATAGCGCTGATCGACGCCGATGTCTACGGGCCCACCATGCCGCTCATGCTCGGCCTGCCCGCGAAGGCGCCGGCGACTCATCAGGGCAAGCTTCTCCCGCCGGAGGCCCATGGCGTGAGCGTTGTCTCCATGGGCCTCTTTCTTGCGGACGATCAGCCCGTCGTGTGGCGCGGCCCCATGCTCACACGCGCGCTGGAGCAGTTCCTCGGCGACGTGGCCTGGGGCAGCCCCGACTTCCTGCTCATCGACTTGCCGCCCGGTACCGGCGATATCGCGCTGAGCATCGCCCAAATGCTGCCGCACGCTTCGCTGATCATCGTAACCACGCCGCAGGACGTGGCCGCCAGGACCGCCGTGAAGGCCGCCAAGATGGCAACTATGACGAATCAGCGAGTCATCGGCGTCATCGAGAACATGGCCTACTTCGTGTGCCCGGACTGCGGCAGCCGCCATGAGATCTTCGGGCGCGGCGGCGGCTCAGAGATCGCGCGTCGCATGGAAACTCAGCTCCTCGGTCAGATTCCCCTCGATGAGCGAGCTCGCGAAGCCGGAGACCATGGAACGCCGATCGCTCTAGACCCCTCGAGCGCCACAGGACGCGCGTTTGCGGACCTGGCCGCGGCCGTTGTCGAGGCGCTCGCGACACCGTCCGCGCCCGACGACGTCGATTCCGCCGCGGAGTGATCGTCGCCGGGGACGTGCCTGCCTCAACCGGCCCCGGCCGGCAGTTTCGTCCCCGGCGAGCCCCTTTAGGCCCGCCGCGGGTGCTGGCGTGCGAGGCCGGCGACGACCTCCACGGCCGCCCTCGCGGCAAGCTGGCTCAGGTGGCCCTGGAGATCGTAGCGTGGCGCAAGACAGCAGATGTCAAAACCGGCGACCCGACTTGACGAGAGAATCCGCAGCGCCTGGATGAGCTCGCGCGCACTGAGGCCGGCAGGGTCAGGGTACTTCTGTCCACCGTGGGCAGGGTCGACGACGTCGATGTCCAGCGAAATGTAGATCGCCTCGGTGCCGGACGCCGCAGCTTCAAGCGCCTCGGACGCGACCCGGGCGATGCCAAGGTCATCGATGTCGGCCATCGTGTAATACGCAATGCCCAGCTCATCGGCGACGAACTTGTCGCTGAGCGACTCGCGACCACCCCGAATGCCGATCTCGACGAAGTTCTGCGGCTCGACCACGCCGAGCTCAAACGCGCGAGCCCACTGAGAGCCCGCCCAGTACCTGGGCTCCAGGCTCAGGTCGAAGTGCGAATCGAAGGCGACGATGCCGAGCTTGCCCGTGAGCTTGCCCGACAAGACCTGCAGCACGGGAATAGGAACGCTGTGGTCGCCCCCAAAGACGATTGGGACCGCCCCCGCGGCCAGGATATCGGCGACCTTCTCGTGTGCTCGCACAAACGTCTCCTCGACGTCGCCGGGAGCCACCACGACGTCGCCGTAGTCCTTGAGTCGCAAGTGATCCAGGATGACCAGATCCCGCCCCGCCTCAGGCAGCAGCCCCCTGCCGTGACGCAGCGAGTAGAAGACCGAATAGCGGCGAATGGCTGCCGGACCCTCTTCGGCGCCGCTGCGGTAGTAGATGCTGCCATCGGGCGCAGGACTGGCCAAGGCCGGGGCATAGGTCACGGGATCGAGAAGCTTGACGCCCTCGTACGGAAGTCCAAGGAAGACAACGTCTGCCCCAGCAAGATCCCCGGCATGCGTGGCCGATGGCGTCTCCATGAACGTGGGAATGTCATCGCGAAGCACGCGGGCCATCGTCCGTTCCGGACGACCCTGCGCCGAGGCGGCACGCTCCTCGGCGCGAGCCCACGCCAACTTCACATCGCTGGCGTCCATGCTCCCCCTTTTGTCCGGTGCGCGCGGCTTGCCCCACGAGCCCGAATGCCGTATAACTTGGTATCCCTGTGCGAGATCCGTCCGTGGGGCATTAGCTCAGCTGGGAGAGCGCCTGGATCGCACCCAGGAGGTCAGCGGTTCGATTCCGCTATGCTCCACCACTCACCTCTCTCACGCCTCTTCTACGCTGATGTCGGTCAGCAGCACCATAGGAGCCTGCGCGTCAAAGCGCAGAATGGCGTGCGCGCACGTCGGACACGCATCCCCACGCGAACGCGCGGCGAACTCCTGCCCGCAGTTCATGCACAGGGCGTGGGCGGGTTCGTGAGCGAAGCTCATGCTCACGCCGCGGAAGAGTTCGTCGTCGCTCGTCAGCATCTCGAGGTACATCTCAAGCGACTCCTGAGTGAAGTCCGCGGCTGCGGTGATCGTGATCGAGAGATCCGTGACGCGCGCGGCTCCGTGCGCGCCCGCCGCCTCGCGGGCGCGGTCGAGGATACCCTGGGCTATGCCGAGTTCGTGCACCGCTCGCCTTCTAGGTGCCGCCGCTACTGGCGGGCAACCGCCCTACGATGTCGGGGCCAGCGCCGAGACGGCCCGCTCATGTCCGAGTACTGGTGGATCGGGCGCCCCTCGGGCTCCAGCAACACGACCTGGCCCGCAGCCGGCGACACCCTCACCGAACGGCCGAGTGCGGCGGCAATCAGGCTGACGATGCCGACGGCATCCGTGCCGCCGCCGAGTTCGTCGATCCCCAGCGTGTGGTTGGCAGCGAGGCGCTGCAACGCCGCATCCAGCCGTTCCCAGGTGTACGGCATGCGGACACCCTGAACGACCAGTTCGACGCCGGCCGAATCGACCGCGACCACGCGACCACGCCCCACGTGCTGGACCAATGGCACTTCGGCTCCCACCAAACCGGACACAGCGCCGCGCATCTCCTCACATGAGACCATTTCGCCTCCGTTCGCTCGGATGGGTAGTGTACCGCCTGCGGCGCGAATGAGGCCAGTCAGCGATAGGGCTCGACGTGCACAACCACGTCCGCCACCTGAGGATAGGCGCGCCGCAACGCGCTCTCGACCTCGTGGGCGATCGTGTGCCCGCGCATCACCGTCGTCTCCGGGTCGACGAGCACGTGCAGATCGACGTACACGTGGCTCTCAGGCCCCCGTGTCCGTACGGCGTGGCAGTCCACGACTCCGGGCACCGCGCACGCGTGAGCGACAACCTCCGGCACGGGGAGCCTGGCGGCATCACCAAGCGTGAGCATCACGCCACGAATCACTTTCCAGGCCGTGTGGAGAATGGCGAGCGCGACGAGCATCGCCACGACACCATCGGCGCGCTCGACGCCGGCCCTCACAAGCACCAAGCTGACGATGACCCCGAGACTCACGAGCACGTCGCTCATGGTGTGACTCGCGTCCGCCAGGAGTACCTCGCTCCCGAGCCGACGACCCGCACGACGCTCCCAGAGCGTCACAAACCCGTTGACCACGAGAGTCCCGCCCATGATGAGAAAGGACGCGGTCGTAACCTCCGTTGGGTCACCCCTACCGATTAGGCTGTCGATCGCGGAGCGACCCACCGCATACCCCGCCAAGGCCAACATGAAGCCGATGAGCGCGGCCGCGAAGCTCTCAAACTTCCCGTGCCCATACGGGTGTTGCTCATCGGGGGGCGCCGCTGCCAACCACAGACCCACAAGCCCGAGAATGTTCGACGTGCCGTCAAAGAGCGAGTGAAACCCGTCGGCCTCCATCGCGGCCGAGTTGCTGACGACACCCCAGGCGATCTTGGCGATTGCCACGGAAACGTTAAGCGCCAAGACAGCCCAGAGGACGACGCGGATCTTGTGATAGCGAACCTGGCTTTCCATGAACGAGCGCCCCACCTCACGATCGCGGCCCCAACCAGCCGCCGTGAGGCGAGCGCCGTTACGGCCGCGGAACGAGCCCTATTCGTTCGCGTACCTTGCCCAGCGTGCGCGCAGCAAGCGCTTCGGCACGCTCGGCACCGTCGCGAAGTACCCCGAGAGTATAGGCCTTGTCGGATTCCAGTTCGCGAATGCGTTGCTGAATGGGCGCCAGCGCCTCGACAACCACCTCGCCCAGGTCCGCTTTGAACTCCGCATAGCCCTTGCCGGCGTACCGACCCGCAATTGCCGACGGGGACTCACCGGAGAGCGTGCCGTAGATGCCGAGGAGATTGGTCAGGGCGGGCTTTTCGGGCGATGCAACGACCTCGGTTCCTGAGTCTGTGACGGCGCGCCGTATCTTCTTGCGAATTACATCCGGTGAGTCCGTGAGGGCGATGAAGCTGTTCGCAGAACCCGCGCTTTTGCTCATCTTTCTTCGCGGGTCGTCAAGCGACATGACCCGCGCGCCGACCTCGCGGATCACGGGTCGCGGCACGACGAAAGCGCTGCCAAAGGCGTTGTTGAACCGCTCGGCGAGATCACGAGTGAGCTCGACATGTTGCTTCTGGTCCTCGCCGACGGGGACTTCGTCGGCACGATAGAGGAGGATGTCCGCAGCCATCAGCACCGGGTAGTCGAACAGGCCGACGGGAATGCTCTCACCCTCTCCGCCCCCGGTCTTGTCCTTGAACTGGGTCATGCGCCTCAGTTCTCCCACGTATGCGATTGTATTGAGAATCCAGGCAAGCTCGCTGTGGGCGGGAACGTGGCTCTGCACGAAGACAATCGATCTCTCTGCGTCGATGCCCGAGGCGAGGAAGAGATTGGCGAGATCGATGGTGTTCCGCCGAAGCTGAGCGCGCTCTTGGCGAACGGTAATCGCGTGAAGGTCGACGACGCAATAGATGCAGTCGTGCGAGTCCTGCATCTTCACCCAGTTGTAGAGTGCGCCGAGATAGTTCCCAAGGTGCAGGGACCCCGACGGCTGAATGCCGCTGAAGACACGCGGCTTGCGTACGGCTGGCGGCTCCGCTTGAGGCGCCTGGCTTGACTGGGCTGTTTCGCTCACGGCGGTGGAGTCTACCTGACACCGCAGCGTCGGGCCAGCCGCGTTGCCGAGGCTTGTCGTCGATGCTACCCTCGCCGCGGGCACCCAACCCCGCAGAACGTCCACGAAAGGGATATGAACGACACCGCCACTTTCGTCGTGAACCCCAACGGGGCACGGAGGATCGTCGTCACGAAGGATCTGCCCGGTGCACGCTGGAGCGAACTGCTGACCCAAGCCGACTGCCGCATCGAGATAGCCCGGAGCGAGGAAACGCTCGACGAAATCGCTCTCCGCGCCCTCATCGGCGGTCGATGCGACGGCGTCATCGGCCAGCTGACCGAGCCGTGGTCGTCAGCGGCGCTCGAGACGCTGGCGCGCGCCGGCGGCAAAGCTCTCAGCCTCTACGCCGTCGGCTACGACAACGTCGACATCGAGGCGGCGACACGACTCGGCCTTCAAATCTGCAACACGCCGGGCATCCTGACGGAGACCACTGCGGAGATGGCCGTCGCCCTCACGTTCGCTGCCGCGCGGCGCGTGGCCGAAGGCGACCGCGCCGTGCGAGCCGGACGTTTCACCGGCTGGCTACCGGGGTTCATGCTCGGCGAGCTGCTCTGGCGGAAGACCCTCGGCATCGTCGGCGCCGGCCGCATCGGGACAGCCTACGCCCGCATGATGGTCGAGGGCCACAAAGTCGATCTGCTCTACTATTCGCCTCGCAGGAATGAGCACCTCGAGCGGCTCGCAGACGACTACAGCGACTATCTGATCGCGCGAGGCGAGCAGCCCATCACATGCCGCCGGGTGACCACACTCGACGAGCTGTTGGAGCAATCCGACATCGTCAGCCTGCACACCACACTGAACGAGACGACCTTCCATCTGATCGGCTGCCGCCAACTCGCGCGCATGAAGAGAACCGCCGTGCTCGTCAACACGAGCCGCGGACCGGTGCTCGATGAAGCGGCTCTCGTCGAGCACTGTCGCCGGCATCCAGGCTTTCGCGCCGGGCTCGACGTGTACGAAGGCGAGCCTCGCCTGAGTCCCGGCCTCGATGAACTCGACAACGTGGTTCTGGCTCCGCACCTCGGTTCGGCAACGCGTTGGACACGGGAAGGTATGGCGATACTGGCAGCCGCGAACGTCGCTGCCGTCATGCACGAGTGGCCCGTGTGGCCGCGTGCCACGACGCTGGACGACGTCCTGCCCTTCTTCGGGGACTCGCCGCCGGAGGCGGCTCCGAGCATTGTCAACGCCGCTGCGTTAGGCCTCACGCCACGCTCGTAGCGCTCGCCACCCAAGCACGGGTGCGCTCGATGGCGGGGTGGCGGCGAGACGAGCCGAGCGGAACGATGCGACTAGTCGGCGTCGATCTCCTCGGCCGTTGCCCCACTCTCGCTCACGACCATGCGAGCGACGGCCACCACTACATCGCCTTCGCGCATATTCATGACCCTCACGCCCTGAGTGGCACGTCCGTGGCGACTAATGCCGTCGGCGCGCACGCGAATGACGACGCCATCGCGGCTCTGGATCATAATCTCGTGGTTATCGCGCACGACGCGCACGCCGGCAAGATAGCCCTTGCGATCCGTGAGGGCGATCGTACGGACACCAATGCCTCCGCGACCGGTGATGCGATACTCGCCGAGCGGCGTCCGCTTGCCGAAACCGTTCTCAGTGATGACAAACAGGTCGCTGTCGTCGCGCGCGATGTCGACGCTGATCACCTCGTCGGCAGGCCGAAGGCGCATGCCAAGCACGCCCGAGGCACCTCGCCCCATGGACCGGACATCGCGCTCGTGGAACCGGATCGCTTGGCCGAAACGGCTCACCATGATGACATCGTCGTCACCGGATGTGTGGCGCACCGCGAGAAGCTCGTCACCCTCACGGATATCGATTGCGATAATGCCGTCGCTCTTGCGCGGCGTGTTGTAGGAGGAGAAGAGGGTCTTCTTGATGACGCCCCGCTTCGTTCCGAAGATCAGGAACTTGCCCTCACTCACGTCGAAATCGCGCGTGGCGATGACTGCGCATACCCTCTCGCCCGCGGCCAGCGGCAACAGGTTCAGTAGGTGTTTGCCCTTCGCGTTGCGGCCAGCGAGAGGCAACTCGTGGACCTTGAGCCGGTAGACTTTGCCCACGCTCGTGAAGAAGAGCAAGTAGTGGTGAGTGCTCGTGATGAAGAGGTGCTCGACCTCATCCTCCTCTTTGAGCTCCATGCCGGCGACGCCGATCCCGCCACGTTTCTGTTGCCTATACGTCGCCACGGGGATCCGCTTCACGTATCCGGTCTTGGTGATCGTGATCGCCATTTGCTCTTCCGCGATGAGGTCCTCGAGCTCCAGCTCCCCCTCGTCCGGAACGATCTCCGTACGACGATCGTCATTGTAGAGCCGCCTGATCTCGAGGAGCTCGGCCTTGATGACTTCGTAGATCGACCCTTCGTCACCCAGGAGCTCGCGCAGTTCCTTAATGCGCGCCAGCAGCCCTCGGTGCTCTTCGACAACCTTGTCACGCTCCAGACTCGTTAGCTTCTGGAGCCGCAGGTCGAGGATTGCCTGAGCCTGCGGTCTGGTCAGCTCGAAGGTGTCCATTAGAGCCCCGCGCGCCGCGTCGACATCGGCGGCGCGCCGGATCATGCTGATCACCCGGTCGAGATTGTCCAGGGCCACAAGCAACCCTTCAAGGATGTGCGCCCGAGTCTCAGCCTTGTCGAGCTCGAACTTCGTCCGCCGGACGATGATCTCCTTCTGAAAGCCGATCCACGCCTTCAGCATCCCCGGCAGCGTGAGCGTGCGCGGTACGCCTCCGACCAAGGCAATGTTGATGACCCCGAAGGTCGTCTGCATTTGAGTGTGCTTATAGAGCTTATTGAGTACGACCATCGGGATCGCCTCGCGACGCAACTCGATTACGAGGCGCATGCCCGACCGGTCCGACTCGTTGCGCAGGTCGCTGATTTCAGTCAGCTTCTTCTGCTTGACCAGATCGACAATATTGTCGATGAGGGCCGCCCGGTTAACCTGGTAGGGCAGCTCGGTCACCACAATCGCCGTTCGGTTTCCCTTGAGCTGCTCGGTGTGCGCCTTGGCGCGTACGCGCACGCGACCACGGCCGGTGCGATAAGCCTCTTTGAATCCGGCCGTTCCGAGGATGAGACCGCCGGTCGGGAAGTCCGGTCCCTTGATGAAGTGCAACAGGTCGTCGGCACTGGCCTCTGGGTTGTCGATGAGCGCGACGACGGCATCCACGACCTCCCCCAGGTTGTGTGGCGGGATGTTCGTGGCCATACCTACGGCGATGCCCGATGCGCCGTTCACCATGAGGTTGGGCATGCGGCTGGGAAGCACGGTTGGCTCACGCCGCGTCTCGTCGTAGTTGGGCACCCAGTCGACGGTGTTGGCGTCGATGTCACGCAGCATCTCGACGGCGATTCTGCTGAAGCGAGCCTCCGTGTAGCGCATGGCAGCAGGAGAATCGCCTTCCACCGAACCGAAGTTGCCCTGACCGTCGACGAGCGGGTAGCGCATGTTGAAGTCTTGCGCCATGCGCACCAGCGTGGGGTAGATGACGGCCTCACCGTGCGGGTGGTAGTTACCGGACGTATCGCCGGCGATCTTGGCGCACTTGCGGTGTTGCTTGTTGGGCGCCAAGCCGAGATCGTTCATCGCCACGAGGATGCGGCGCTGGCTCGGCTTGAGACCATCACGCACATCGGGAAGGGCGCGATCGACGATGACGCTCATCGCGTAATCGATGAACGAGGAGCGCATCTCATCCTCGAGCTGGATAGGCTCGATCTTGCCCTCCAGTGTCTGAAGAGCGTCAGACATCGAGGAAGCGCACCTCCTTCGCGTTCTTCTCGATGAACTCGCGCCGCGGCTCTACCTTCTCGCCCATGAGCATCGTGAAGACCTCGTCGGCCGCCTGCACGTCCTCCATGGAGACGAGCTGAAGCGTGCGAGTCATCGGATTCATCGTCGTCTCCCAGAGCTGGTCCGGGTTCATCTCGCCCAGGCCCTTGAAGCGCTGCAACTGAATGCCCTCCTTGACCAGTTCGACGATCTCCATCCGCAACTGTTCGTAGCTCAGCGCGTCCGTCTTGCGATTGTTGAGGTGCAGTGAGAACGGCGGTAGGCCCACCATCTCCTTCATGCGCAGATGGACGCGCTTCAAGGCCTGGAACTCCCTGCCGGCGAGCGCCGCGAAGGGGATCCGCAGGTTCACCGCCAGACCGGTGCGCCGCTCAACCAGCCGCGTCTCAACTGCGAGCTCGGCATTGTCCACGGCGAGCACATCGAGGACGTAGCGCTCGTCGGGTCCAGCGCGCAGCGCTCCGACGAGGGCCTCGAAGTCCGGCATCTCGGCATCGATCATCGGTCCGTTCTTGAGCCAATCGATGAGCTCTCCACCCCATTGGCTCTTGAGCTTCTTCACCCAGCCCTCATACTCGCCGAACAGCTTCAGGAACCGTTGGTACTTCGTCTCGCTGAATGAGAAAGCCGCGCCCGCGCCCTCGACGCGAATGCTCTCGAGTCGGCCACGAAGCAGGATCTCCTCCAGCTGCGCCTCCTTGTGGATGTAGGTCTCCTGGTTTCCTTGCTTCAGACGATAAAGGGGCGGCTGCGCGACGTACACGTACCCGGCCTCGACGAGGGGCCGCATGTGCCGGAAGAGGAAGGTGAGGATGAGGGTGCGGATGTGAGAGCCGTCCACGTCCGCGTCCGTCATGATGATGATTTTGTGGTAACGGGCCTGCGAGACGTCGAAATCGTCGCCCAAGCCGGCGCCGATGGCGCTCACCATCGTGAGGATCTCGTTGTTGGCCAGCATCTTATCGATGCGCGCCTTCTCCACATTGATGATCTTGCCGCGCAGCGGGAGGATGGCCTGGAAGCTCCGGTCGCGCGCCTGCTTGGCCGAACCCCCTGCGGAGTCGCCCTCGACGAAGTAGATCTCGCTGAGTGCGGCGTCCTTGATTGAGCAGTCCGCCAGCTTGCCCGGCAAGGTGCTGCCTTCAAGCAACCCCTTTCGGCGAGTGAGATCGCGCGCCTTGCGAGCCGCGTTGCGAGCTCGCGCAGCGTTGATCGCCTTCTCGACGATCTGCCGAGCCTCGGAAGGGTTCTCCTCCAGGAAGTCGGCGAGCTTGGCGTTCACCGTCACCTCGACGAGACTCCGGATCTCAGTGTTGCCGAGCTTCGTCTTGGTCTGGCCCTCAAACTGCGGATTCTTGAGCTTCACGGAGATGAGCGCCGTGAGACCCTCGCGCACATCTTCGCCGGAAAGGTTCTCCTCCTTCTCCTTTAGGAGACCCTTCTGCCGCGCATACTCGTTGACGGTCCGCGTCAGGGCGCTACGAAAGCCGGAGAGATGCGAACCGCCCTCAGTCGTGTTGATGTTGTTGGCGAACGTGAAGATGGACTCGTTGTAGGAGGAGTTCCACTGCATCGCGATTTCGACGGTGCCTTCCGCCGCGTCGTTCTCGAAAGAGATTATGCTGCGGTGTATCGCATCTTTGTCCCTATTGATGTAGGCGACGAAATCCCTGATGCCGCCGTCATACTGGAAGACGAGACGCTCTCCGTCCGCGCGCTCATCGTTGAGTTCAATCCGCAGACCCCTCGTAAGAAAAGCGGTCTCGCGCAGACGCTGCGCCAGCACCCTGAAGTCGTACTCCACTTCCTCGAACACGTCTGCGTCTGCCAGGAACGAGATGGTTGTTCCCGTGGCGGCCGAACTTGCCAGTTTCTCCTTGCGCTCCAGAGTGCCGACCGGCACTCCGCGCTCGAAACGCTCATGCCAGTGGTAGCCGTCCCGGTAGATATCCAGTTCAAACCACTCGGAGAGCGCGTTGACGACCGAGACACCGACGCCGTGCAGGCCGCCGGACACCTTGTAGCCGGCCCCACCGAACTTCCCGCCGGCATGCAGCATCGTCAAGACGATCTCGGCCGCCGGCTTGCCGTACTTCTCCATGATGCCTACGGGGATACCGCGGCCGTTATCGACAACCGTAATTGAATTGTCGGGGTTCACCGTCACCACGATGCGGTCACAGTGCCCCGCCAGCGCCTCGTCCACGGAGTTGTCCGCCACCTCATAGACCAGGTGATGCAGGCCTCGTGGCCCCGTAGACCCGATGTACATGCCCGGACGCTCGCGCACGGGCTCCAAACCCTCGAGCACCTGGATATCTTGAGCGTCGTAGTGGGGCTGCTTCACGTGACCTCGAGACTGCGACGGCGGGCCGCAGATGGGAGTAGGTAGGAGAATCCGCCGCGTTCAGTATATCAGACGCGAGTCGGTCGTACGACTCGTGACGGCACAAAAAATCCCTGCAAACCGCTCCTAAATGAGGACTGCTAAAGGGATCGCAGGCGGCTAGCTACCGTTCCCATACGAGGTCCGCACAGCGGTCTCGATCGCTCTACGCAGGCGATCATGGGCGACCAACCGGACCGCCTCACACACCTGCGTCGGCGGCGGGCCGTTCTGCGGTGCTCGCCGCTCCGCGACGTCATCCGTGCGGTCTTGGCTCTCCGCAGAGTCGAGTGCGGCACCTCCCACGACGAAACGCAAGCGGGTAACGGGGTGGCCCGGCGCGACCTCGTGCATGCGGGCGAGTATCTGAGCGGTCAGCAGCGTCAACTCGTTCGCCCACACGGAAGACTCGCATTCAACCACGAGCACTCCATTGTGAAAGCCGCCGGGCCTTGTGGCGAGTGAGACGGGGGGGACTGAGGCGCGCGCCCATGCCTTGTAGGCGCGCGCTCGATCACTGCCGGTGAGACGCGTCATCTCCGACTCAAGGATGTCGCGCACAAGTCGCGGCTCATGCGCACTCCCGCGGCCGTGTGAGGATCTCGCACTCACTCTCGCTGTCCTCTTACGTTGAGATCCTCGAGGGTGCCAGGGGACCCCTGGGAATAAGGAACCGATCCTCCGAGCGGAAGCGAGATGACGGTCGCGCGCTCCAACTCACTCTCCGTGAAGTAGTGGCGATTGGTCGTCGTCACAATCACCTGTCCAACCTTTGAGAGACGTGTCACCAGCAAGCGCCGCCGTGTATCGTCGAGTTCGCTCATAACGTCGTCAAGGAAGAGGATGCCGGGTTCTCCGGTACGCCGTGCCGCGATCTCCTGCTCGGCGATAAGTAGCGCCAGCACCGCCAATCGCTGTTCACCTTGTGACCCGAAGAGCTTCAGATCGCGTCCGCCGCACGGCAACTCGAGCGGTACACAGGCGTCCACGCTTGCGGGCACGCCCTTCGATTCAGCGGCCGGCACGGTGGGGGTTTCCCCGATCTCGAGGAAGCGGAGATCATCGCGATGGGGTCCGAACAACGAAAGGCCGCGACTCACCTCGCCGGCGCGGCGGCGACGCAACTCGTCCACCAGAGCAGTCGCCTCGAAGTCGAGAGACTCCAACTGCGTGACGAGTTGCACCGCGTAGACCTCGCCCGACCGGGCCAGCGTGCCTGCCGCCGCGGCGAACTCGTCGTCGAGATCGGCCATCACTTCGCGGCGGCTTTCTCCAAGCGCAACCGCAGCGCGCGCAAACTGCACATCCCACGTATCGAGACTGCGAGCGGATCCACCGGCTTTCACTGCGGCGAGCTGCGCGTTCCGTTGTCGCAACGCCTCCTGGAACTCGGCCGCGGCGGCCGCGTATCGGCGATCCATCGCCGCAGCATACGCGTCAAGATGCGCACGCCGCCGCGCCGGACTGCCTTTGATCAGGAGTAGGCTCTCCGGAACGAAGATGAACACCTGACTGCGGCCACGCAACTCCTCCAGTGACGAGACCTCGAGGCCCTTCCAGCGGATGCGCTTGCCTTCTCGTGCTGCGTACCCGATCTGGACGTCCGTGGTTTGGCGCGATGCATCTTCCAGGGTGAGTTCCGCGCGCAAGAACTCAGCTCCCCACAGGATGAGCTTCTCTTCCCTGCGTGTTCGCGGCGAGCTTCCGCGAAGCGCGTACCAGGCCCCCTCCAGGAGATTCGTCTTCCCCGTCGCGTTCGCACCTACGACGACGTTCAGGCCGGGACCGAAGCAGACGGTCGCGTCGCACACAGAGCGGAAATTGACCAGTCTCAACTGTGAGACATACACACTCTGTACTCCGCGCCGCCGACTGCGACGATGTCTCCGGCAACGAGTTTGCGGCCGCGGCGCGTTTCCTTCACACCGTTGACCATCACTGCGCCGGTCTGGATAAGCACCTTCACCTGCCCGCCGCTCCCGGCAATGCCGGCGAGCTTCAGGAATGAGCCGAGCGTAACCGGGCTGTGAGCCGAGATGTCGCTCAGTTGCTCAACCTGATAGGCATGATGAGGTACACGAAGTCACTCGCCGAGCCGCCGATGAGCCCCGGACGCAGGGGACTGGTGAACCGCAGCGTAACGGCAGCATCGTCAACGGCGTCGAGCCCGTCGATGAGATACGCCGGACTGAACCCGATCTCGAAGGACTCCTCCTGGAACTCCACATCGAGGCTCTCCTCCGCCTGCCCGACATCCTGTGTCAGAGCCCGCATGGTGAGACGATTCTCGCTGAACGACAATCGCAGCGGCACGCTCTTCTGGGCCAACAGGCTGACGCGCCGTGCCGCGGCCATGAGGGAGTCTCTCGACAACGTCACAACGTGGTCGAACGTCTCGGGGATCAGTTGACGGTAGTTGGGAAACTGCCCGTCAATGAGGCGAGATGCAACCCAGATGTCTCCTTCGGCACTCATGAGGTGGAAGAGGGCTTGATTCTCGCCAATGGCGACGTCGAGGTCGCCGGACCCGAGAGACGACGCGAAGCGGGCTACCTCGCCAAGCGCGCGCGCCGGCACAATGGCGTGAACTTCAGACTCGACGGTCGTATCGAGCACCGTTTCCTTCACCGCAAGCCGGTAGCTGTCGGTCGCCACCATCTTCAACGTGGCTCCCGATATCGTCATGAGGACGCCGGTGAGAATCGGCCGTGTCTCGTCGCGAGAGGCCGCGCGACCAACTTTGGCGAGCGTTTCCACAAAAGGCTCTCGTCCGATCTTGAAAGCATCGGCCGCGTCGAACGTCGCAGTCTGAGGGAAGTCGCTGGCCGGCCAGGAGTGCAGCGTGAACTCCGCCCTGCCGGACTTCACCCTCACCATCGAGTCGGTAACCTCAAGAGAGACCTCATCCTCAGGTAGCGTTCGTACCACGTCTGCGAAGAGACGTGCCGGCACAACAACCTCGCCGTCTCGTTGCCCGCGAACGCTCAAGCTCGCTTTAATGGAGAGCTCCATGTCGGTGCTGTACATGTCGAGCCGATCATCCTCGGCGCGCACGAGGATGCCCGACAAGACGGGCAGCGCGCTGCGTGTCGACACGCCGCGAGCGAGCACGCCCAGCTTGTCCACGAGCAGAGAGCGATCACACGTGAGCTTCATCCCGACTCCTTATGACATTGAAGAGAGAAGATCTCTTCGTCATCGTCATAGCGCCTGTTGACAATCTGGAGAGTGACAGTTCTCCCTGCGTGCAGTGCTCGTGCGCCTGTGTGAGGCGCTGTGGACAACTGTCTGACATGTGTCGCGTTGTCCGCAGGCGTCGCCACGCACGAGAAGCATAGCGGATTTTCGCGAGCCGGCCACGGTTGTCTCCGCAGGTCCTGGGATGGTTATGCACGCCGGGCTGTGGATCAGGTCGAACACGTGACGAAAGCCGCCATGGGAGTGAGGGCGGAAATGTCAACCTCTGCTAGCGCGGAGCGCGCAGCCGAGTGCGGATGACCTCGATGACGTCGTGGAGCTGAGGATCACGCCCGTCCTTGAGTTGGCGCTCCACTTTATCCACGGCGTAGAGAACGGTCGTATGGTGCCTTCCGCCGAAACGCGTGCCTATCTGGGGCAGCGACGTTTCTGTGAGCGAGCGCGAGAGGTACATGGCGATCTGACGCGCGTGAGCGACGTCTTGAGTGCGACGATTGCCGCGCAGGTCGTTCACGTGGAGTCCGAACTGCTTTGCGACTTCGGCTTGGATCATCTCGACGGTAATCGCATGCTGGTACGGTTGCGGCACGATGTCGCGGAGCGCTTCCTTCGTGATGTCGAGCGTCACCTCGACGCCACGGAAGGCGGCGTAGCTCACGACGCGTGTGAGCGCGCCATGGAGTTCGCGGATGTTGTTCGTCACTCTCGAGGCGATCCACTCGAGTATCTCCGGGTCTTGAAGGCGCAGGTCGTCCCACTTCACCTGCTTGCGGAGAATCGCGATGCGCGTCTCGAGGTCCGGTCGGCTGATGTCCACCACAACTCCCTGGCCGAAACGCGAGCGCAAGCGCTCTTCGAGCTCCTCGAGCTCTCGCGGTGGCCGGTCGGATGTGATGACGATCTGCTTGCCGGCCTCGTAGAGGGCGTTGAACGTGTGGAAGAACTCCACTTGGGTTTGCTGCTTCTCGACCAAGAACTGGACGTCATCGATGAGGAGAAGGTCGTTCTGCCGGTAGGCCTGTTTGAAGCCCTCGATACGGTTCTTGTCGGTGACCGCGTTAATGAAGTCGTCCGTGAAGCGCTCGACGGTCACATACTTCACTTGAAGGTTGGGGTGCTGCTGTAACGTCGCATGAGCGATGGCCTGGATGAGATGCGTCTTCCCGAGACCCGTGTCGGCGTAGATGAACACGGGGTTGTACGCCGTGGCGGGGGACTCGGCGACGCTACGCGCAACAGCCGCTGCGTACTGGTTGTGCGGTCCCTCGACGAATCGCTCGAAAACGTACCGCGGGTTCAGTTCGCCCGGAACTTGCGGCGCGCGTGCGGCCGGCTCGTATCGTCTTGCCGGGTGAGCCGTCTGTGGGGGGGTATCGTTCGCGCCGGGAGCGGCGCCCGGTGACGCCGTGGCAGCAGGGAGGGCGGCCGCTCTCGTGTCGACGACGACCCTCACGTCTACGTCGTCGCCCAGGACTTCGCTTAGCGCCTCGCCGACCATGCCGGCCAAGCGCTTGTCGATCCAGTCGCGGGCGAAGTCGTTGGGGACGCCGATGACGAACGCGCCGTCGGTAATTCCCAACGGTAGCGTGCGGTCGAACCAGAACTGGTACGCAGCCTCGCTCAGACGGCCGCGCAGATGAGCTTTTGCCGCGTCCCAGACAAGCTGTAACTGATCGTCCGTAATGCCTCGCTGTCGGGGTCGTCGGGATGGCTGAAGAGCGACTGGTGAACGTTGGCGCGGCGTGCTAGAGGATGGTCTCCAGGAGATGCAGGCCCTCTTCGGCGAGCGCGCGCTTGCCGTCGCCGAGTGCGTGAATCAAACCCATATCTTGCAGTATACCGAGTTCGCGAAACGCCGTGGCGGGGGCGACACCCAACTCCCTCGCAATCGCCGTCGGCCCCGAAGCGCCGAGTTCCATGAGCAAGACGAGGACCTTGGTTTGCCTCGTGGTGAGGGTGACGGACGGCGCCGGCGGTTGCGCGGGGGCCGGGGCGGCGTGTGCCGGCATCCGAATGGTGAAAACCGCCCCCCCGCCCAGGTTGTCCTCAACGGTGAGCACGCCGCGCAGGAACTGCAGCGACTCGCGCGCGATAGGCAGACCGGATCCCACCCCACGAATCAGCCGTCGTTGATCCGCGGTGGCCGTGGTGAAGCCGGGCAGGAACGCGCGCTCCTTGTCGTCGAGGCCCGGGCCGTGGTCGGAAATGCGAATGGTCTGACCGCTCTCGAGGATCGTGATTACCACATCCTTGAAGTACGCGTGCAGGAGGTTTTCGATCAACTCCTGGAGGACGGTGTAGGGAACCTGCCCGCCCATCTCGCGGCAGTAGCTGTAGGTCTTCTCCGCGAGGGATGCGATGAGTGCGGGAAGATCCTTCTCCTCGACGGCGATGACGCGGGGCGGTGAAGTAAGGGTGTCGTAGATGGCGATTCTCGGTGCCGAAGGACCCTGCGGGACATCGGGAAGCGCCTCGGCTCTCGGGGCAGCGTCGCCGGCTCGTTCCGCGGTGTCCGCCACATCCGTCTCGCGCCTGACAGGCGAAGAGGTGGCAGCTCCCGGATCGGCGAGCAGCCTGTCGAGGAATGACTCCATAGGGGCGCCGAGTATAGCAGAGGCGTGCGGGATTCCGAAATCGTCCAGAGACCCCCGAGAAAAGGGCCTTTGCAGGGGAAAAGCCTGAGTTATCCACATTGTGTTCAACAACTGTGCAGAGTGCACGCCGCTGGCTCGGAGATCACTCTCAGAACAGCGGCGCTGTGGACAACACAATTTCACGAGGAGGCGATCGAAGCCGCCCGTGCAAACGGGTTTCGCGGCACCCATGTCTCGTCGAGGGCCCGTTGTCAAGTCGGGCAATTCCGGAGAAAGTTCCTGCAAATACGCAGGTAATCGGAGGTGCGGCCAAGCCGATGGCAGCTTGAGCGAACTGGATATCATCAACGTCTTATCCACGGCGATTGTGAGCCTGAGAGCACGCAAAACGGGACTTGTCCACATTATCCACAGTCGGGGTGGAGCGTCGCGCCGCCGTTGCGAAAAGGCTGACGGCAACAATGCGGCTCCGCTATACTAGTTGAGTCCTGCGGAGCTCCTGGATGAGGAGCTGAGAAGGCGCTTCCTTGTGCCGACGCGTTGAACCTGACCACCGCGAGGTGGCGGCGTCCGTGACGGACGCTGCTGGGTAATGCCAGCGAAGGGAGGCCCATTGAGCAGTTCGTCTTTCCCAACTACGCCGGCCACGAGTGCCGATGGCACGTTCACGCGAAAAGGGCTCAACACCAACCCGGCGCGCTGGGGCGTCCAGGCTCTGGCGGAGATCGGCATCGCCATCGCTCTCGCAGCCGTGCTCGGCCAGCTCAGGCTCTTCGTCATGCCGCAGGGGGGGTCGGTCAGTCTCGAGCTGCTGCCGATCATCTTCATCGCCGTTCGCCGCGGTGTGGTGCCCGCTCTCGTGGCCGGCCTCCTCTACGGCATGCTGCAACTCCTTCTGCCCGGCGCCTTTGTCTACCATCCCGCGCAGGCGGCGCTGGACTACCCCTTAGCCTTCATGGCGCTCGCCGCCGCGGGGCTCGTCGTCGTCCGCGGCTGGAAAGGGCTGATCCTGGCCGTGGGGCTGGCGGTGGCCGGGCGGCTCGTCTTCCACTTCCTCTCGGGGCTCATCTTCTTCGCCGAGTACGCGCCCTCCTGGGAGGCCCCGTGGCTCTATGCCCTGACATACAACCTTCTGTACCTCGTGCCGGAAGGCGTGCTGACGGTTCTGATGCTGTGGCTGTTGCTCAAGGCGTACGACGCTGCGTTCCCCGGACGGGAGCGGCGGAGCGGGTTCTGAAAGGACCACGGCGTGAGCGACGGGCTACCTGAGCCGCCTCTGGCGGCGGTCTTTCTCGATGGGCGCTACGAGGATGAGGACTTCTACGCGGAGTGGGCCGAGCGAGCCGACATCCTCGTCGCCGCGGACGGGGCGGCGGCCTTCCTGATTGGGCTGGGCCGGTCTCCGGACGTCGTTGTCGGCGACCTCGATTCGCTCTCGGACGGTGGCCTCGCGGCGCTCGCCGAGCTAGGCGTCCCGGTGAGGCGTTTTCCCGAGCGGAAGGACCAGACGGATGGAGAGCTTGCCGTGGACGAGGCCTTGGCGCGAGGCGCGGGAGAGATCGTCCTTGCCGGCGGGCTCGGCTCGCTCGATCACACGCTTGGCCACCTGGCGATCCTCAGGCGGCTGGCGTCGCGCGGCGTGTCGGCGCGCCTGATTGCTCCGGAGTTGACGGTGCGTGTCTTCGTGGCTCCCGCCGAGTTCTCCCTACAGACGCCTCCGCGGACGCGTGTCTCGCTCGTAGCCTTGGCATGCGACGCGGTCGTGACTCTGCAGGGTATGGAGTACGTGCTCCAGCGTGAGGTGCTTGCATGCGACACTTGTCGCGGCCTCGGAAACTCCGTTGCCGGTGAAGCGCCTTGGGCGCGTGTTCACCGTGGGACGGTGGCCGTGCTGGTCGCCGCGTCTTCGGTGACCTTCGGCGGGAAGCGCGATGCGCCGCGGCCATGACTGGGCCCGATTGCGAGACGTGTGGCTGATCGCCGCAGCCGGATGGGCAGCCGCGATTGTGGTCGTCGGCACGCTGCCGACACAGCCGCTCGTCACCGCCCTTGCGCCGCAACGCGAGGCGGCAACGACGATGGCCGGTCACTTCCTCGAGTACTGCGTGTTGGCAATCCTGGTGTCAGGCGCGTTGCGCGCCACTCAGAGCAAGGCCGGAAGGGCGCTTTGGCCGGTGGCGATCGCCGCGATGCTCGGGGCTCTCGTCGAAGCCGTCCAGGCCTTCCTCCCCTATCGCGACGCCCAGCTCGGCGACGTGATGGTCAATCTCCTCGGCGCGACCGTCGGCGCGGCGGCCTTTGGCGTCGTGTGGGCGGCAAGGCGGTCACGACGATCGCGTCGCGCATGATGCTCGCCGCGAGGTCCTCCGATGGGATGTCGTAGCCGGCCGATTCGACTAGGTTCCTGAGCGCGCTCAATCTGTGCTGCCGAAAGCAGGGTTCATCGCATCCTCGGCGGTGCTCTCCGCGTGTACTCACTGGCCGACCCTCCTTGAGTCTTCTCGGGGAGAATCGACCCTCGGTCGGAGGGAGTTTACTAAGATGCGTAGGCAGAAAAGACTTCACCGGGAGGCGTGCATGATCAACCTGCCTGACGCCATAGACTGCGTGCTCGCCGAGGTGCGACCTCTCGCATCAGAAGATGTGGACCTGCTCGCGGCCCTTGGTCGGGCGGCGGGAGACGGCGTGGTCGCGGACGAGCAGGTTCCGGCGTTTACCAACTCGGCTATGGACGGCTACGCGGTCCAAGGGGCCTTGCTCGCCGAAGGCGTGCGTCAATTTCGTGTGGCTGCGGAGGTTCCTGCTGGGACGTGGGTCGAGCGGCCCATCGTCGCGGGTGCCGCGGCGAGGATCATGACGGGAGCGCCCTTGCCGCCGGGAGTCGACACCGTCGTACCCGTTGAGGCAACGTCATTAGATGATGACGTGATGCGCGTGCTGGAGCCGGTGCGGGCCGGAGCGAACGTTCGCCGTGCGGGCGAGGACATCGCAGTCGGCGATGTCGTGTTTCCACGCGGAACTCGGCTCGGCCCGGCGGAGATCGGAATCCTCGCCTCGCTTGGCCGCGAGACCGTCTCGGTTGCGCGGCGCCCCAAAGTCGCGATCCTGGCGACCGGCAGCGAGCTGGTGGAGCCGGGCTCTGCTCTTGCCCCGGGGCAGATCCGCAACTCCAACTCCTATGCGGCCTACGGCCAGGTCGTCGAGGCGGGCGGTGAGCCGGTCATGATGGGCATCGCCCCGGACGACGTTCGCGAGACGCGACGGCTCGTTGCCGCCGCGCTCGAGTACGACGCCGTGATCACGTCGGGTGGCGTCTCGGTCGGCGACTACGACTTCGTCAGGCGCGTCGAGGACGAGCTGGGCATCTCGCCGCGCTTCTGGGGTGTCGCGGTCAAGCCCGGCAAGCCGATGGCGTTCGGGGTTCACGACGCAACCTTGGTGTTCGGGGTGCCGGGGAATCCGGTGGCTGCCATGGTGAGCTTCGAGCTGTACATCCGCCCGGCGCTCCTCGCGCTTCAGGGCCGCGCGGACCTCTTCCGGCCGTTCGTGCGCGCGAGGGCGAGCGAGGCGCAGCCGGCCGGCGGCAAGCGGGTTGAGCTGCGCCGTTGCCGGCTCGAGAGCCGGAACGAGGGTTGGAGCTTCACGATCACCGGTCCCCAGGGATCCGGGATACTCCGCTCCATGGCGCTCGCCGACGGACTCGCGGTGATCGCTCCCGGTCGTCCCAGAGGAGCGCCCGGTGAGGAGTACGTCGTGATTCGGCTCGAGGGGCACAGCACGGAACGGCCGCCGCTCTGACGGCGATACGAGTCAGCGCCCGAGCGACGAAGCTCTCCGTGGGGTGGCGGATTCGAGCGACGCCCACACGACAAGTCGCCGGCTGGCGCTGTAGGGCGGGGTGCAGGTGGTCAGCACCAGACCGTAGCCGCGGTCCAGCAAGACGCTGACGTCCGTTGGCTTGACCTCGGTCTTCTTGACGACCGTGTACCGTAGTTCGGCGTAGGGGGTGTCCACGAGAATCGCGTCTCCGCGGCGCAGCCGGTCGAGCCGGTAGAAAGGCGCCCCATAGGTCGTCCGATGGCCGGATACCGCGAAGGGTTCGCCGGCCCCCGGCAGCGGTGTAACGGCGTAGTGGACTGGTCCGCCTCGCAGGAGTGCGCGATCGTTGTCCGGGTCGAGCGCCGCCGTCTCTCCGGCGCCCTGCCGCACGACCCTGTTGAGTGAGATAGCGGGGATGCGCAGACGGCCGATCGGATCCCCGGGCTCAAGCCTGCTGTCGAAGGCGACGGCTAGGCGGCGCACCAACTCGGTGTCGGGCACGGACGAGGTGTCTTCCTTGAGCACGTCCTCGGAGATCTTGGCGAGCTCGACGCTGACGTTCTCGTAGTCGGCTGCGAGCCGGGCTTGCTGCACATGCGCATACGCGGCCGACCAGAACGGATACGCGAGGAGAAGACCACCGGCGATCAGCAGGAGGTTGCCGACGCGGCGAAGTCGCCTTGCGGCTGGGGCAGCCAGGTCGGTCGCCGAGGCAGGTTCGCGCTGCGTCGTCTCGGCATCGCCTGAGGGGGGTCGACCGCGAGACATCATGTGGCCATGGTAGCGGCCGCGTCCCGGCGCGCCAAACGGCGCGGCGGGACCGGCGTGCGTCGTTGCCGACGGTGCGGTAGTGTGCGGCCATGGCAAATCCGCCGCGACGATTCGGAACGGCCGAGCGACTCGCGATCCTCTCGCCGGAGTCTCTGCGACGATTGGATGAAGCTGCGCTCGAGGTGCTGCAGAACGTCGGCGTCGGTGTCGCATCCGCGTCGGCGCGGGCGGCGCTCGCTCGTGCCGGAGCCCTCGTCGACGGGGGCGTAGTACGGCTGCCGGAGGCGACTGTACGCCGCCTCGTCGGCGAATCACCCTCGCGAATCACGCTCGGCGCCAGAGCTGCCGCGCCGTTGGTGACCGGCGAGCGTTCACTTCTAACGACGGACGGTTGTTGCGTCGAGATCTACGATCTTGAGACCGGCGCGAAGCGCGGTACGGTGGCGGCCGACGTCGCTGCGATCGCGCGCGTGGCCGACGCCCTTCCCGAGATCGACTTCTGTTGGCCGGCCGTCAGTGCTCAGGATCGGCCCGTTGAGCGCCGTGGTCTTCATGAGCTGCAGCTTGCCCTTGCGAATACCGGCAAGCACGTACAGACGGTCACGGTAGTTGAGCCGCGTCAGGCGGCGGCCGCCGTCTCGATGGCCAAGGCCGTTGCCGGCGGCGCCGGGCGATGTCGGGAACAACCGCCGATCAGCGCCCTGCTGGGGACGGTGACGCCGCTCGCAACCGACGCCGACACCCTTGATGCCGGCCTCGTCTTTGCTGCGGCAGGTATCCCGGTCGGGTTTGTGACCATGCCGATGGGCGGCTCGACCACGCCGATCACCATGGCCGGCGCGCTCGTCGTGGGAATCGCCGAGGTGTTGGCCGGAGTGTGCGCCGTCCAGTCGGGGTGCCCGGGCGCTCCCGTCTTCATCTGCTTCATTCCCTCGATCATGGACCTCCAGACTGGAGACTTCACGGGCGGCGCGCCCGAGGACACGATCATGGCCGCCGCCGTGGCGGATGTCGGCGCCTACTACGGTCTGCCGACGCAGTGCGGCGTTAACGCCTCAGGCGCGAAGGGACCCGGCTGGCAGTCGGCGCTCGACGACACGACAACTACGCTGCTGTCGGTGGCTGCCGGGGTGGATATGCTGACTGGTGTCGGCATGGTTTCCGGTGGCCGCATCTTCAGCTACGAGGAGATGGCGCTGGCTGCGGGGGTGATGGGGCGGGTTCGACGCCTTGCCCGTGGGCTCGACGCACGGACGCTCGATTCTGGACGGCATGATCGGGCAGCCACCGTCGCTGCGCCCGCTTGCGCACACCCGCGCAGCATCTGCGATGTCGACGACGTAGCGGACGCGCGCGTCCGGGTGAGCGAGATCCTCGCGCGGCACCAGCCTCCGGCCCTCGGTGTGCGCTTGGAAACGGAACTGCGCCGCCTGGCCGGTTGACCGCTCGGTGGCCGGCCGGTCGCCCGACCAGGCAGGCGTTCCGATTGCCTTCCGGTCCTCTCGACGAATTCCCTTTTGGCTTTGGCCCTGCTGTGCGGTATAAAGGCGCTACGCGCTGCCGCGGGTGGCATGAGCGCCTACGGTCGCCCATCCTCTTGAAAGGACCTGAGCATGAGAAAGGGCAAGATGTCCATCGTGGCGGCTGTGCTGCTCGCCACCATCCTCGCGGCGGCCGCGCTGGCGACCGGCTGCGGGGGCAGCAGTTCGCCCGCCGAAGAAGCGAGCAGCTCGCCCGCGGCCATTGAGGGTACTGCCGCGGAGCGCGCCGAGGCGATCCTCGGCCATGCGCCCGCGGGCCTCGCCAAGAAGATCATCGACAGTGGCACGGTTGTCGTGACCAACGATCCCAACTACCCGCCGCAGAGCTCGATCGACAAGGATACCGGCGAGCTTGTTGGGTTCGATGTCGACGTCGCCAAGAAGATGGCCGAGATACTGGGCCTCACCATCAAGTGGGACGACTCAGCCTGGGAGACGATTCCCGCCCAGCTGAAGAACGGCGGCACGGACGTGTCGATCGGCTCGATGACGATCACCCCCGAGCGCGACAAGACCCTCGACTTCACCGATCCGTACTACTACACGTCCGGCCAGGTCTTCGTGAAGACGGGCGGCGCCCAGATCACTGGAATTGAGGATCTGGCGGGCAAGAAAGTCGGCGTCGGGGCCGCCACAACGTACTACGACTACCTCAAGGCGAACTCCGATGCGGCCGTCAAGACCTACACCACGGACGCCGACGCCTTTCCGGACCTGCTCAACGGCAACATCGATTTCGTGATGACGGCGGGTCCCACAGGCCAGGAGGCCATCTCGCAGGGCAAGGAAATGGAGTTCTCCGGCGATCCTCTGTATTACGAGGACCTGGCCTTCGCGATCAAGCAGGGCGAAGCCGATTGGCTGGCGCTCCTGAACTACGCGGTGAGGACAATGCACGAGGACGGCTCGCTGAGCGCGATGAGCCAGACCTGGTACGCGGGCCTCGATCTGACCGTCAAGTCTGAGTAGCGGGCCGCTGGCCGGCGCGACGTTCCGCGTCTAGGGCAGACATGGCACCCGCGGCGGGGAGTCACGTGAGCGACTCCCCGCCGCGGGGGTTCTAAGGGGGTTTAGCCGTGCAGATACGACGATGGGCCGTAGCTCTCTTCGCCGTGATCCTCGCTCTGCTCGTCGCGGCGCCGCTCGCCTTGGCGGCGTCGCCGTCCCCGTCGTCCTCAGAGACCGTCGTCGGCTTGCCCGAGGTCACGGGGACGATTCCGAACCCGAACGATCCTAAGAACCTCCAGAACTGGACCGGCGATCGTGTGCAGGTCAATTACAGAGCCAACGGCTCCCTGCTCGACTACGAGAACTGCAAGCTCTACATCAATGAACAGGAGCAGAAGCTCAGCGAGCCGCCGAGTCGAGTGCCGCCCGTCGCTCGCGGCACTTCATCGATCAAGTTCGTCTGGGATGAGGCGTACCCCAAGGGTTCGTACGACTTCCGTGCCGTCCTCGTCACCACGACGGGCGAGTCGGTCGAAGCTACATGGACGTTCTCGTCCGAGGGGGCTGCAGGCGCGGGGCAGCTGATCAGTTTCCAGGTCATGCGGGACTGGTTCTGGTTCATCGCCGAGGGGGCGATCGCCACCGTCGAGCTGACCGTCGTCTCGATCATCTTCGCGTGCATACTCGCCCTCTTCGGCTCTCTCGGTCGACTCTCGAAGAAGATGAGCTTCGGGCAAGCGTGGCAGCGGTACCACAGCGGCGTGTACATGCTGCGATTGGTCGCCGGTCGCATTCCCTACTGGGTCGCCACCTTCTACACATCGCTCTTCCGCGGCACGCCGCTGCTCCTCCAGATCATCTTCATCTACCAGGTGTTCCCGGAGGTGGTGAGGGTCGCGGGGTTGCCCGAATCGTGGCGTATCGCGCCGTTCTGGGCCGGCGTTCTGGCATTGTCGCTCAACTACGGGGCATACCTCACGGAGGTCTTCCGCGCGGGCATCCAAGCGGTGCCCAAAGGCCAGGCGGAGGCGGCCTGGGCGCTGGGTATGACGGGCTGGCAGACCCAGCGCCGCATCATTCTGCCGCAGGCGCTGAAGATCGTGACGCCGGCGGTAGGCAACGACTTCATCGCGCTCATCAAAGACACGTCGCTCGTGTCGGTGATCACCGTCGAGGAGTTGGTTCGTCGCTCATCGCTTGCCGGCGCCGCGACGTTCAGCTTCACGAGCACGCTCCTTGTGGCCGCCGCCTTCTACTGGGCGTTGACGATCTTCTTCAGCTTCTGGCAGGCGAAGCTCGAGACGCGCATGGCTCGCGACAAGGCTCGCGAGAAGAAAGAGGCTAAGGACAAGGACGCGGAGACGACAAGCCTTTCGGTTGGTGGTTGACATGGCGAATCAGGACGCGGTTCCCGGCGCGGGGACGACTCACGGCGAGATCCTTGTCAAGGTCGAGAACCTGCACAAGTACTACGGTCGCAACTACGTGCTCAAGGGCATTGATCTCGAGGTGCGCAAGGGTGAGGTGGTGGTGCTCATCGGCCCCTCAGGGTCCGGCAAGAGCACGCTCCTTCGCTGTCTGAACTTCCTCGAGGATCCGACCTCGGGCGACATCACGATTGGCGGCGCTCACGTCAAGTGCGGTGGCCATGGGCCGGCGTTCAAGCGGGGCGTCCACGAGATCCGCATGAAGTGCGGCATGGTCTTCCAAGAGTTCAATCTCTTCCCGCACAAGGACGCGACGGAAAACGTCGCTGAGGGCCCTATCCTCGTGCGGAGGATGAAGAAGGAAGACGCCCTACGGCAGGCGCACGAGCTACTCACGAGGGTCGGCCTCTCCGACCGAATGGACTTCTTCCCCAGTCAGCTCTCAGGTGGCCAGAAGCAGCGCGTGGCCATCGCTCGTGCGATGGCCATGGAGCCGATCCTCATGCTCTTCGACGAGCCCACGAGTGCGCTCGATCCGGAGCTCATCGGCGAGGTGCTCAAGGTGATGAAGGACCTCGCCAAGCAAGGAATGACGATGATCGTCGTCAGTCATGAGATGGGCTTCAGCCGCGACGTCGCGGACAGGGTGATCTACATGGACGGCGGCGTGTTCGTGGAGCAGGGGCCTCCGAGCGACGTCTTCTTCCATCCGGAGGACGAACGGACCAAGCGCTTTCTGCGGCACATCTTGCCTGAGAAAGAGCCGCAGCACGCCGCGGAGCTTGAGATCCTCGCCGGGCCGCCCACGGCGGGGGCGAGTCCGTCGGGCGCGGAGGCTGGAATCTCGGGCGAGCCAACGCCATCAAGCGCGGAGCTGCCTCTGCCCGGGTCTGCTCCGCAGCCGCCGGCCATGCGCGACTATTTGCCGAATCCGCGCAAGTCGGACACGGGCGAGTAGATGCTGACTGAGGGAGAGGTGCGGCTGCACGCGAAACGACGCGGCGTTCGTGGCGCCGTGCTGTGCCTCGCTATTCGTACCATCAACCGCGCCTGCGGCCTCTAGCCGGAATCCTCGCGGGGGCGAGGCCTCAGGTTGCATCGCGGCCTCGCCCCCGCGCTCTCAGTACTTGCCCACGATCGTGAGGTCCGGCATTTGTCCACCATCGACTCCATCGCGCCTCGTCTCCAGTGGCACATTCTCGCGCCCGAGGAGATTGAGCGAATCCACGAGGCATCGCTCACGGTTCTCGAGAGAACCGGAGTGCGTTTTCCGGCGCCGCGCGCGCTGGCCGTGCTCGAGGCGGGCGGCTGCCGAGTCGACTGGGCCTCGGGGGTGGTGAGGTTTCCGCGCGCCGCCGTATTGGCCGCGCTGGCATGGGCCCCCCGCCACTACGTGCTCGCCGCGCGGGATCCCGAGCAGGACGTGCTACTCGACGGGCGACACGGCTATCTCAGCAACGACGCCTCAGGTGTGTTCATCGTGGACCATCACACCGGCGAGATACGCAGCAGCACCAAAGCCGACGTTGCCGCGAGCGCCTGCTTCGTGGATGCGCTGCCGGAGCTTGCCTTCTGCTGGGGCCCAGCCGTGACGAGCCGGGATGCTCCTGCGGCGACGCGCGCCCTCCACGACGCCGAGGCAGTGTTCGTCAACACGAGCAAGCACTTCCAGACCGTTACCACCGTGGGTGAGACGGCGGCGCGCTCCGTCGCCGAGATGGCAGTCCTGGTCGCCGGTGGCCGCGAGGAGTTGCGAAGGAGACCGATTCTCAGTTTCATGCAGTGCGCCGTCGATCCGCTCGGGCACGACGCTCTCAACCTCGAAGCGAGTCTCGTGGCCGCCGAATACGGTCTGCCGTGCGGGTTCATGCCGATGCCGCTTGCTGCCGGCACGGGCCCGGCGACTCTCGCAGGGACGCTGGTGGTGCAGAACGCCGGCACGCTGAGCGGGCTCGTGCTTCTACAGCTCGCCTTTCCCGGCACGCCCGTCTTCCTCTCCGGGGCACCGAGCGTGATCGACGTGCGCACGGGGGCCTACACGGGCGGTTCCCCGGAGGATTACCTGCTTGCCGGCGCAGCCACGCAGCTCGCGCGGCGATATGAAATCCCTATGGCTATGGGAACCATGGCGACCGGCGCCAAAGAGCCGGGCTGGCAGGCTGCGGTGGATGACTCGCTCAGTACGTTCACCAGCGTCATGAGCGGGGCCGACATGATGAATGGGGCCGGCTTGCTCAACGGCTCCAAAATGCTCAGCTACCCGCATCTGCTGATGGAGACCGAGATCTACAGGATCGTGAAGCGTATGGCCGCCGGGATCGACGTGAGCGATGATTCGCTGGCCCTGGACGTCATCGACAGAGTAGGGTGCGCCGGGACGTATCTGGCGGAGAGCCACACGCGGCGTCATGCGCGGGATCTCTGGCGACCGAGCTTCTGGGATCGCTCGCCGCACGAACTGTGGCTCCGCGCGGGAAGACCGGGCGCACTTGAGAAGGCGACGGAAGCGGCCGACGAGATTCTCGCGACTCACGAGCCCCGGGCTCTCCCCGAGGATGTGCGGCGCGCGATACGCGCCCTGGTCGCCGCGGCCGATGCCTCGTCGACGGAGATGCCGCGATGACGTCGCCTCGACTCGCGCTGCGTGTGTTGTGCGACACGGACGTCGAACGGGTTCACGCTGCCGCCCTGAGCATGCTCGGCGAACACGCCGCAGCTGCGGAGCGAGCTGCAACTGCTGCTCCGGAGACAGTCCTGCTTGCGGGCCGCGAGGCCTCCCGCGACGTCGTACTGGGAGGCGACAGCGTCTGGCTGGCGGCGGGGGGTCCGTCACCTTTGGCGCGGCCGGTCGAAGGCGGCGCAGCACGGCGCGGGACCGCCGCGGACCTCGTGTCCGCCCTTCGGCTCGCGGAGGTTCTGCCCGAGGTCGGCGTCGTCACCTGCCCACCGGTGCTTGTTGATGACTCCTCGCTCCTCGATGACCTGCGGTTGTGCCTGGAGACGACGACCAAACACATCCTTGCTGCCACGTTGCAGGTTGGCGCCGATGCGGAGGTCGCCGTTCGCATGGGCGCTGCTGTGGCCGGTGGTGTCGCCGCGCTACGCCGGCGCCCGCTTCTCTCTCTCATCGGCGGGCCCGACAGTGCGGAGGCGGCGCTGGTCTTCGCGCGCGCGGGACTCCCGGTCGGCTTCTACGCGCACCTCGCGCCTCAAGCTCCCGAGACGGTTGCAGACCTTGCGCGCGCGCTCGCGTGTCACCATGCCGGAGTCCTCTCTGCTTGCCGGCAGATCCAGGCGGCGGCGCCGGGGGCGCCGTTCATCTACACGGTGCCGCCTGCAGAGGTACTCGCCGGCGATGTCGAGGAGCCCGCGCTCTTCGCGTTGGCGGCGCTGCAAATGGCCTCGCACGTGGGTCTCCCGGCGTGTTGTGCGTCGCTCGCGACGCGGGCTGTTGAGGCCGGGTGGCGCGCTTGCACAGACAACGCTCTCGTCTTGCTCAGCGCGTCGGCCGCCGGTGGCCCGCTGCTTGTTGGGGCGGGCACACTGGCGGCCGGCGCGGTCTTCTCCCCTCAAGCGCTCGTCTTGGATGCAGAACTCTTCTCTTGGAACGCTCGGATCGCCGACGGCATTACGATCGATGCGGAACGTCTCGCCGTCGCGGAGATCGAGCAGGTCGGCATCGGCGGCAACTACCTCGGCCGACGCCACACACGCACGCACGCACGAGGGGTTTGGCGGCCTCGCATCCTCGACCGCAGTCCATGGGACGCTTGGGAGGCGTCCGGTCGAGCGGGCGCCCTGGAGAAGGCCGACGCAGTCTCGAGGGACTACCTGAACTCGTTCACGCCGACGCCGTTGGGGCGCGCCGAACAAGAGAACCTGAGCCGCATTGTTGCCGAGTCTGGTCTGTAGATAAGGAGCTGTGTCATGACGAGGCGCTACACCGACATTCCTCTCTTCCGGGACGTCTCCGAGGATGACTGGAACGATTACCGCTGGCAGCTGCGTCACCGCCTTCGGACGACTGAGGACTTCACCCAAGTGCTCAACTTGAGCGAGCAGCAACGTGAGGACCTAGATGCGTGTATGGGGAAGTTCCGCGTCAGCGTGACGCCCTACTACGCATCGCTCATGGACCCCGATGACCCTAAGTGTCCCGTGCGCATGCAGGCGGTCCCATCAAGGGCGGAGCTGGACATTCGCCATGAGGACCAGCACGACGCCGTCGGCGAGGATCTGGACTCACCCACGCCGCGCATCACGCACCGCTATCCGGACCGCGTGTTGTTGCTCGTGACCGAGATGTGCAGCATGTACTGCCGCCACTGCACACGGCGCCGTTTGGTGGGGCGCACCGAAGCGGCCGTCAAGCGCACCGAGATGGACAATGCGATCAGCTACATCGAGCGTTCGCCGGAGGTCCGGGACGTGCTTCTGAGCGGCGGCGACCCGCTCGTCTTGTCGGATGAGTACCTCGATGAACTCCTCGGCCGCATCCACGCCATACCTCATGTCGAGATCATCCGGCTCGGGACGCGCGCGCCGGTCGTCTTCCCGCAGCGGATCACGCCGGAACTCGTCGGCATGCTGAAGAAGTACCAACCGCTGTACATCAACACGCACTTCAACCATCCCAAAGAGTTCACTGCGGAAAGCCGGCGCGCCTGCGACATGCTCGCCGACGGGGGCTTTCCTTTGGGCAACCAGACTGTGTTGCTTCGCGGCGTGAACGATTGCGCGGCGGTGATGAAGAAGCTGGTACACGACTTGGTGGCCTGTCGCGTGAAGCCCTACTACTACTACCAATGCGATCTCGCCGAGGGCACGGCCCATTTCCGCACCACCGTCGCCAAGGGCATTGAGATCTACGAGAGTCTGCGCGGGCACACGACCGGGTTCGCGGTGCCGACTTACATCATCGACGCGCCCGGCGGCGGTGGTAAGCTACCGGTCTTTCCGAATTACATCATCAGCCAGGCTCCGGGGCAGATCCTGTTGCGCAACTATGAAGGGATCATAAGCAAGTACACGGAGCCGGACGACTATGTAGACGGCGAGTGTGAGTGCGAGGAATGCCGGGCGAACAAAGCGAGACGGGGCGTCGCCGGCCTCTTCGACAGCGCCTCTCCCACCATCCAAGACGTCTGGCAAGCCCGCCTCCAAAAGGTCGTCGACCGGAAGAACAGAATGGCCGACATTCACGGCGCCGTGGAATAGCTGCGGAGTCGAGGAGGGAATCGCATGGCAAAGGTGTCCGTTGAGCCGGTTGGAGTCACTCTTGAGGTGGGCGAGGATGAGACGCTTCTCTCCCCCCTCCTCCAGGCGGGCATCGATGTTCCTCACACGTGCGCCGGACGAGGCACCTGCGGCAAGTGCGTCGTGCGGCTGGGCGCCGGCGAGCTGAGCGAGCCCAGCGAGGTGGAACTGCGCCGGCTCTCGTCCACGCTGCTCGACGAGGGCTGGCGGCTCGCCTGCATGGCCCGCCCGCGCGGGGCGCGCCTCAGCATCGAGGTGCGCCAGACGGGAGGCCGGCGGCAGATCCTCACCACGTCCCGGCTGCAGCACGGCGCGCCGCACCCGGCAGTCCGCGCCGTGGAGCTTGAATTGCCGCCGCCGTCATTCGCCGATCCGAGGTCGGACGCGCAGCGATTGAGCGACGCGCTCGGTGGTGCGATCGTGCCCCTCGAGGTTCTCGAGGGTTTCACCGAGACGGCGCGCGAAGCCGACTGGCGCGTGGTCGCGGTGCTGTACGACAAGCGTGTGGTGGCGGTGTATCCCGTCGGCGCCGCTCCGGCGCTGCACGGCGTGGCCGTCGACATCGGTACCTCGAAAGTGATCGTCTACCTCTTCGATCTGGAGCGCGGCACACTCGTCGATCACGAAGCCCTCGAGAACCCGCAGATGCGGTTCGGCGAGGATGTGATCTCGCGAATGGCGCAGGCGTTCAACGCCGGCTCTCGGGGTGACCTCGCGCGCGCCGTGCGTGGAGGCATCGACGCGTGTTTGCGGCGACTCTACGAGCGGTGGGACCTGGAGCCCGAACAGGTCCTCGACATGACTGTCGTGGCGAACACGGCCATGCATCACCTGGCGCTCGGGCTGTCTCCCGTCGGCCTTGGGGCCGCACCTTTTGCGCCTGCGCTGGCGGCTCCGCTCACCGTGCGCCCGGATGAGCTCGGTCTCGACATGCACCCGCGCGGGGGAGTGCACTTCCCGCCGCCGATCGCCGGCTTCGTCGGCTCGGATGCCCTGGCCGTCATCGCCGCCACCAGGCTGGACCGCAAGAAGCGTCCTTCGATGGCGATCGACATCGGCACGAACACTGAGATCGCGCTGGCCCACGACGGCCGCGTCTCAGTGACGAGCTGCGCCTCGGGACCGGCTTTCGAGGGCTATCAGATCAGCCATGGCATGAAGGCTGTGGCGGGCGCCATCGAGCGCCTTAGGATCCTCCCGGAAGGCCA
>ENA-ORXD01000261-ORXD01000261.1-sediment-metagenome-genome-assembly--contig:-NODE-261-length-77449-cov-16.873649_pt1 | contig 77449 bp, 76 predicted proteins | sample MGYA00237862_ERZ511471 | MGnify/ENA metagenome assembly ERZ511471
TCCCGGGTAGCTCAGTTGGTAGAGCAGGTGGCTGTTAACCACCCTGTCGGGGGTTCGAGTCCCTCCCCGGGAGCCAAAAATCTATCCGCTGAAATCAGCGGTTCTTATTTAACGCAATACCCTGTGGGTTGATCCCCACGGGGTATTGTCGTTTCTGCCCTGTCTTCGCCGACTTACGCCGACGGGCACATCCTTCCCGATTCTCCGTTTCGATGCTCTCCGCCCGGGGTTGCGATGCAACCGTGGGGGTTCAGCCGCGGTTTTCGCAAATGTCCTTTCCTGATTCTCCCATTCTCCGCTTTTTGAATCCGGCTATTTAACAGCCCGGTTCCCCACAGACCCTGCGCCGACATCAAACGCGATCCTCCGGTAGGTATCAGCCGGAAGCCGGACCAAGGGGTTCGGCGGCAAGTTGATCACCAGACAGCGGATGCGGCCGTGAGAACGGAGACCGTTGTGGGTGCCGGCGACATCGCTCTCGAGCGATATCGGACGGGCTCCAACGGTTCCTGACCAAGGTCGTTCATCCCGCGGCATCCACAACGGTCCTTCCAGCGGCCTTCCGCGAAGGAGGACCGGATGCAGGCTGAAACCAACATCCCCGACACGATTGAAGCGGTGACCGCCGAAGTCGTCTCAATCCTGGCCCAGGGCTACATGCGCTACCGGAAAGGCCGAAGACTTCCCTCTGATTCCCAAGATTCGGAGGGGAATGTGGCGCAAGTCCAAGAATCTGAGTCGTTTACGGAGAAACGCCTTGATGTTTCGGGCCACCGAAGCCTTCATTCATTCACGAGTTAACGCCCCGAGATTGCGGTGCGGGAGGACCGCACGCGACGGGTGAAACGTGAACCAAGGAGGTTTCGGATGGAAACAACCACATATCAAGAAATCCAGGGGCTCGCCCGGATGACGGTCGGCGAGCTTCGAGAGAAGTATCTCGATGTGTTCGGCGAGGAGACCCGATCCTACCACAAGGAGTTCCTGCGCAAACGCATCGCCTGGCGCATCCAGGTACTGGCCGAAGGCGACCTTACTGAAAGGGCCCGTCGGCGCGCCGAGGAGCTGGCCGATGACGCAGACCTCAGAATCCGCACTCCCCGCGACCCGGTCAAGTCGGGCTCCGCGGAAGTGAGGGCAAGGACCTCGATCAGCCATATCCCCCCCTCGCGCGATCCGCGGCTGCCCCTTCCCGGCACGCTGCTCGCCCGGGATTTCAAGGGCCGCGACATCGTTGTCAAGGTCCTCGACAACGGGTTCGAGTTCGAGGGGCGTCGATACAAATCCCTGTCCGCCATCGCCAAGGAAGTAACGGGCAGCAAATGGAACGGGTTCCTCTTCTTCGGATTGGCCGACGGCGGGACGGCGCAGAGCGGGAACCGAAATACGAAAAGGAGGAACGAATGAAGAGAACCAGTATCCAGTCCCTATCATCCGCCCGGCAACCGGCTCCTGAAGAAAACGGAGCCACCCGCTGCGCCATCTACACGCGGAAGTCCACCGACGAAGGGCTCGAACAGGAGTTCAACAGCCTGGATGCCCAGCGGGAATCGGCCGAGGCCTATATCGCGAGCCAGAAACACGAGGGTTGGTCCTGCCTGCCTGCGAGGTACGACGACGGCGGTTTCACCGGCGGCAATATGGAGCGTCCCGCTCTTCAGCGCCTGTTCGCCGATATCGAGTCCGGGGAGATCGACTGCGTCGTGGTCTACAAGGTGGATCGGCTCAGCCGTTCCCTCCTGGATTTCGCCCGCATGATGGAGCTGTTCGACAAGCATGCCGTGAGCTTCGTATCGGTCACGCAGCAGTTCAACACGACCAGCTCCATGGGGCGGCTCACCTTGAATATCCTGCTCTCGTTCGCCCAGTTCGAGCGGGAAATCATCTCGGAGCGCACACGGGACAAGATGTCCGCAGCCCGCAGGAAGGGAAAGTGGATCGGCGGCCAGCCTATCCTGGGATACGACGTGGACCGGCAAGGCGGCAAGCTGGTGGTAAACGAAGAGGAAGCCGCCCAGGTAAAAGCGATCTACCAGCTCTATCTCGAACATCAGGCCATGATCCCGGTGGTTGAGGAACTCGGACGGAGGGGCTGGCACGCCAAGCGATGGACCACCCAAAAGGGCAAGGACCGGGGTGGTAAGCCGTTCAACAAAGGCAGTCTGTTTCGGCTTCTGACCAACGTGACCTACACCGGCAAGGTCGCCTTCAAAGGAACCATCTATGATGGTGAACACGACGGGATCGTGGACATCGATCTCTGGCAACGGGTCCAGGATACGCTCCGGAGAAACGGGCGAACAGGCGGCAAGGCGGTGCGCAACAAGTACGGCGCGCTCTTGAAAGGAATTCTCTACTGTGCACCCTGTGGCACCGGCATGATCCATACCTACACCAACAAGAATGGCAGGCTATACCGATATTACGTGTGCCTCAACGCCCAGCAGCGGGGTTGGTCGTCCTGCCCGAGCAAGTCGCTCAACGCCCAGGAAATCGAGAACGCGGTGGTTGAACACATCCGCGGCATCGGAAGCAACGAGACGATCATCGCGGCCACGGCGGCGAAGGTCAGAGAGGAAAGCGAAAAACGCCTGGCGGAACTGAAAAAGGAACGGCAAAGCCATGAACGGGTGCTCAAGCGGTTGCACACCAGGGTTCAGAAACTGATGAGCGAGTCCTTTTCCGTAGCCTCAGACCAGAAACTGGCGATTGATCAACTGGCCGACCTTCAGGACCAGATCGGGTCCCTGGATCAACGGATGACCGCCATCCGTGAAGAGGTCATTTCCATCCGGAAAGAAGCCGTGGATGAAGGTGACCTGGCCAAAGCCCTGACAGCTTTCGCCCCGGTGTGGGAATCGCTCTCCCCCCGAGAACAGTCCCGGATCGTTCGGTTGCTCGTCGAACGCGTCGGCTATGACGGACGGGACGGCAAGGTAACGGTCACGTTCCGGTCGCCGGGGATCAAAGCGCTGTGCAGCGAGGCCGCCGTCAGAGACGCAGAGGAAACGGCATGAAATATCACACACCGGACGCTTCGGGAATTGGACTGAGCCGGTTGGAGGTATCCTTCACCTTCCAGCCCAAGAACAGCCGGAAAAACGGCAATGCACAATCACGCAACGACCGAAACATCGAGCCGGGAAACGTGCCCCGCATTTCGCGCCTGATGGCTCTGGCGATCCGCTACGACGATCTGGTGGGCAACGGTGAAGTGCGTGACTATGCGGATCTGGCGCGCCTCGGTTACGTGACGCGGGCCAGAATCACACAGATCATGAACCTGCTCAACCTGGCCCCCGACATTCAGGAAGCGCTCCTGTTTCTGCCCCGCACGGTCAAAGGCCGTGATCCGATCCGTGAGAAGGATGTCCGCCCCATCACCGCCGTCGCCCACTGGCACCGTCAGCGCAAGATGTGGGCGAAGCTGGTGAGTGAGCGCTTGAGAGGTTAGAACAGGTTTTCCACCCAGCCCTTGCTTCGTCAACCAACCACACCCCTCTAACTCTCACCACACAACCTTCTGATCCGAATACATTTTTTATTGACCTGATACCTATCAGGCCGTATAATCGCCAACGGAAGTTTAGGTCAATATAAATTTCCGGGTACTTTTCTTCAATGTACCGAAAGAGATTTGAGCTGTTGAAAGAATATGGAGAAGCGTCACCATGATCAACGAAACCAGGGGGAGACGTCCGGTTCAGGAAATAACCGATCCGCAGCGCAGGACGTTGAAAGAGATCTGTCGCTTTATCGGCGAACGAGGCTTTCCCCCTACGATGAAGGAGCTTGCCGACATTCTTCGTATCTCGCACTCCAGTGCACACGATCAAGTTAGCCAACTTGTACGCAAAGGATATATGAAACGTGAACCCAGAAAAGCACGTGGTTTAATGATCACTGAGAAAGCACGGAATCTAACATGATTTAAACAGGTCAAGAATTGGTGTCCTATGGGCCATGTAAGATTAGGTAATCTTCCCCGTACGCGCAAATGGCAGCAGGTAGTTGCCCTCATTGAGGGTGGAGCCGGTACTGCACAGATTGCGAATGCTACGATCACCGCAGCCGAGCAGGGTTTTAAACTGGCTGCGGAAGACAAGGGCCTGGTGGAAACGATCTGGCTCCTCACCCAGTTGCCTCTTGCAGCAAGAGCCGATGATTTTGGACAAGGCCTCCAGAGCGCCGGCTTGGATGTGTCGGATTCTCCCGGTCTTATGGAAGTCGTGGGCGCTTTCTCGGATGCCATCGACAAAAAGCTGACCAACAATGGTGGAAGGACAGATCTGGGTGAAATGGCCCAGATGGCAGCCTCCGAAACGATGACACAGATCATCGGAAGCCGCACACAAAGCCTATTCGGCACGACCTCCGACGATGTCAAAGATGCCTTTTCCAAACTCGCCACCAACAAACAGTTCAGCATATTCGCCAGGGATTTTTTCTCCCGTCTAACAAACAAGTGCCTTGACTATTTCGTCAGCAAAGCGGTCTCCCATCACGTCGGTGAAGGGCGACGTTTTCGCACCCTTGCCCAACAGGGTGAATTTACAAAGGCATTGGGAACCCACAGCCGTGAAGCGTCCAAGATAATTGAGGAGTTTTCAGGAGGCTGGTTTTCAAAAACCAATTGGGAAAAGAAGGGAATTTCAAGACAAGACGCCGCTGGCTTTACCCATGTGGCGATGAAAAAAATCGTAACAGAACTCAAGGAAGGAGCGCAGACAGATGGCTAATGAGCGCTCTATTCTTTGCGGTGATGTTACGGGCAACGCACTCCCGTTCGATGAGAAGAAGCCACTTGCTCTGCGCTTGTGGGGAACGGCGGAGAATGTGTCTCTGCGTATCAGCGATATTCGCAGCCAGCTCCTCAAAGACATACCTTCCTCGTTTCACGATTTGGTTGAAATAGCAACCTATGTCTACTGTGCGGATCAGGCAATTACGAGAGGTGGTGACGGTGTTGACAATTTTGGAGAGAACTGGCGGCGGAGAATGTTTTTTAGAATCGCGGTCAGAAATCCTGACTTGTGGAATTCTTCGCCGCTGAAAGACCAATTGATCGAAACCCTCAGCTTCCTTTCAGAGGATGAGTATCATTTCGATTTCGTGAAATTGGAAAAGCAGCCACCGACTCAAAAACACCTGGAATTCGACGTTGATCCGCCGGAGGAAGTCATGCTGTTTTCAGGTGGGCTCGATTCCCTGGGCGGAGCGGTTGAAGAAGCCGTTGCGAAGTCACGAAAAATCGTGATGGTTACTCACAAACCAACGCATAAGCTCAACCGGCGACATCGAAAGTTACTGGAACTCCTGTCCTCAGCAGCAACTCATCAACCCCTGCACATCCCCGTCATCATCAACAAGGACAAATCTCTCGGACGAGAATACACTCAGCGAAGCAGATCGTTTTTGTACGCTGCCCTGGGCGCAACAGTTGCCCAGATGTTCAATCTTCGTAGAATTCGGTTCTACGAAAACGGGGTCATCAGTTTCAACCTTCCTATCTCAGCCCAAGTTGTGGGGGCAAGGGCCACGCGAACTACCCATCCGCAAGTCATCAATGGATTCGCCAATATTTTTTCGACGCTTTCTGGGAAACCCTTCACCGTGGAGAACCCATTTCTCTGGAAGACAAAAACAGAGGTCATAGATGGTATCGTCAAAGCAGGTTGCGCGGATACCATTAAATTTGCCACTTCCTGTACCCACACATGGGAAATGACGAAACTTCGCACGCACTGCGGAACATGCTCACAGTGTATCGACCGAAGGTTTGCGGTGCTTGCTGCCAACGCCAAGGAACATGATCCCGAAGAAGCTTACGGTGTCGATCTGCTGGTGGGTGAACGGGATGAAGGCGAACCCAAGGCAATGATGGCAGCATACGTGGAAACAGCTAACGAAGTTGCCGACATGACCGCCCTGGATTTTTTTGGTCAGTATGGTGAAGCTGCGCGCGTTCTCAAACATTTGAACGGCTCGCCAGATACCACCGCGCTGCAAATATATGAACTGCATCGCCGCCACGCCAAGTACATTACAAAGGTCGTAGATGATGCCATAGCGCAAAACCGGAGTGCGATTCGAAAACGCCAATTGCCTCCAAGCTGTCTCCTGCGTTTGGTTTGTGATTCCAGTGTGGTGCAAGCTGGTCCGGAAGATACAGATCCGGAACCGGTCTGCGAATTGGTAGACAACTATATTTGCATCAGGGGACAGTGCTGGGCGATTCGGTATGAAGGCAATGAAGAAAAAATATACACCCCAGACATTGGTTTTTACCACCTTCAGATTCTTTTGGAGAATCCAGGAGCGACTTTCTCAGCCTCGGAACTCGATGTCATTGTTAGAAGGATGACAAAAGATGAGCTATGCGCATCAATCTCTGCAGGAGAAACCCCTGCCGACGAAGGGGTGAGTGTTTTAGGGCAGTCGGATGCTGGGCACGTCTTAGACGAACATGCCGTTCGTTCCTACCGCATCAGGCTGAATGAGATTGAAAATGAGCTTGAAGAGGCCCGGGCCAACAATGATCTCGGTAAAAGTGACGCTCTGGAAACCGAAAAAGGCTGGATCGAATCGGAATTGGCCAATGCCCAGGGCCTGGGCGGTGCGATTCGTAAGCTCGGCGATGATCGCAACAAGGTCCGGAATCGGGTCGGCAATGCGATTCGCCGTGCCCTGAAGAAAATCAAACAATATGACAGGCCGCTATCAGAACACCTCCAAAAACCCATCCTCAATTTAGGTCACACGTTGAGCTATGTCCCCCGTGACGGTTTGACCTGGTCATCAACAACCAATCAAAATAACTGACTTTTTCCGGATGCTACGCGATTTGTAGCATTTGCAATGCCGGATGTAGCGCCTCCCAAGTGTAGGCTTGGTCCGGCGACCAATTGATTTAGGCAACAATGCCCTCAGGGCACTGATGCAACCCCCGAGAGAGCCTTTCGCCGGGCCAGCCTCTCGGGGGTTTTTTTATGCCCTGATGGGACAGATCGGAGGTGCGACATGACGGATGTAGTGACAAAGGCGGCCCTGACTCCTGCCAGGAAACGCCTGATCGAGTTGATGCAGGAGATCAACTACGGGCGGATCGAAAGCCTCGAGGTGCGCAACGGCGAACCTGTTTTCGACCCGCCGCCCATCGTGCTGCGGCTGTTTCTGTTCGGCAAGGACAACGGGCCGAATGTCTCCCGCGGCAATGACGGCTTCGCCCTCAAAAAGAAGGTGGCTGAGCTGTTCGAGGTCTTCGACCGGGAGCGTTCGCTCTCGATCCAGGAACTCATGATCGACAACGGATTGCCCGTCCGCATGACCGTCGCGGATGCGCTCCGGGCCTGAATCCGGCCCGGCAGATAGAGCACGGTCCAACACCAGACAACAGACTGGCCGCAGAGCGGAGGTCGTTGTGGGTGTCGCCGAAACCGGCGTACTCGCAACACCTCCGCTCAGTTCGTTTAGAGCGGCCGTACCGGCACAGGTCGACACCCACACGAGCTCCTCCTCGGCCCCGAGGAGGCTCAAATGGGTTTCGACAATCACTACGAAGGAATCGACGAGTATGCCGTTCAACTCATCAAGTACAAGGCGAGGCAATTGGTCGGATGGGTCGGATTCACGGAATCGGACCGCGACGATCTGGAGCAGGAGTTGATGCTCGACCTGCTTCGCCGACTGCCCAAATTCAATCCCGACCGCGCCCAGCGCAACACGTTCATCGCCCGGGTGGTCGAGCACAAGATCGCCACCATCATCGAATCGCAGATGGCCGGCATGCGGGACTACCGCCTCTGCCGGTGCTCCCTGAATGACCGGTTCGAGGACGAAGAAGGCTTCTCCATCGAACGGATGGAAACCATCGATCAAGAGGAATACCTGCGACGCACCGGAAAGCTGTCGCGCCCGGCGGACGAGCTGCGTGCCCTCACCATCGATGTCCACAAGGCCGTGGAGCAGCTCCCACCCGAGCTGCGCAGGCTGTGCCAACGTCTCGAAACGGAAACCGTCACCGAGATCTCCCGCGACACCGGAATTCCGCGGGGCACGATCTACGAATCCATCAAAAAGCTGCGCGCGATCTTCGAGGACGCCGGGCTGAGGGACTACCTCTGACCGCCCGACGGTCCGGGGTCGCTTCCGGTAGGTATTGACCGGGTCGGATGCCGGCAAGGCGTTCGAGAAACCCCAACGACATCCGGCCCGGGCGCGCCCTCCAAACGGACCGCAAAGAACGGAGGCAAGACAATGAACCGTGAAATCTACAGATACAACTTTAATACCAAGGTCCCGTTCCGGGACGTCGAGGAGTCTTTGCTCCTTGCCGTTCTCGCCGCCGAAAGCCTGCACGGCCGCGCCCTGGTACGACTCGATGCGTCTTTCTGTCTGGACTCGAAAAAGCGTTCCTGCGTGGTGGATGCGGCGACCGATGTCGGCCGCGCCATCGCCAGGATTTTCACAGGGTTCCTTTCCCGCGAGTTCGGCGAAGAAGCGTTCAAGGTCGAACGGGTGGGAGACGCGCCGCCAGCCTCTCAGGAGCTGAAAGCTACGGGGGCCGCGTGATGGGAGCGAATACGACCACCACCTATTCGATGTGGAGCCTGTTCCGCAACTGCCGCAAGGCGTGCGAATGGCGGTACATCCACGAGCTGGTCCCCCTGGAGCAGGATCACAACCTGGCGTTCGGGACGGTGATCCATCAATGCCTGGAGGTCTGGCACGGCACCGGAGATCTGGAAGCGGTCCTCGACCATATCGACCGGACCTACCCGAATCGGAACCAGGACGAGGCCCAAAAACGCGATTGGCAACTGGCTGTCGCCATGATGAAGGGCTATGCGTCGTGCTACCCGACCGAGGAGTTCGAAGTTGTATCCCTCGAGAGAACCTTCGACGGGAAGATCATCAACCCGGCCACGGGGGCATCATCGAGGAGCTTCGTGCTGGCCGGTCGCGTGGACGGAATCGTCCGCACCGGTGACGAGCATTACCTGCTCGAACACAAGACCGCCTCTCAGGTGGACGCCGATTATCTGGAGCGGTTGTGGACCGACTTCCAGATCGTTCTGTACTCCCGTTACGTCGAGCAGACACTCGGCATCCGCATCGCAGGGGTGCTCTACAACATCCTGGTCAAAGCGCGCTTTCAACAAGGCCGCGGCGAGACCGAAGCAGAATACCAAGCCCGCCGTGCGGCGCTGATCTCGAAATCGAAGACCGGGAAGACCAGCGCCAAACGCAAGCTCCCGGAAAGCGATGACGCATTCCAGGAACGACTGGCCGCCAAGTACGCCGAGCCGGACATGTTCCACCGGGAGATGCTCTACATCTCGCGCGACCGCTTCGAGACGCTGCAGGCCGAGCTGTGGGAGCTGACCCAGGCGTTCCTCGACGCCCGACGGCGCGGCGTCTTCTACCAGAACACAGCCTTCTGTTTCCACTATCGGCGACCCTGCGCGTATTTTCCGCTCTGCCGTTCCGACGGCAGTCCCAACGTCATCGACAACCTTTACCGCAAAGTCCCCCCGCATGAAGAGCTGCGGGACGAAGCCTCTGTGAATGAGGTTCCGGCCTTTTGAGGACAAGAAAAGGAGAAGACACATGCTACCGACCAAGACAACACCGCAGAAACAGAACCTGGCCGATCTGACCGTGCTCGTTTACGGGCGCAGCAAGATCGGCAAATCGACCTGGTGCTCGCATTCCGACGGGGCCCTGTTCCTGGCCACCGAGCCGGGGCTGAACGCCTTGGATGTGTATCAGGTCCCCATCCGGTCATGGGACGAACTGCTCGCCGCATGCGGAGAGATCGCCGAAGGCAAGCACCCGTTCAAGACCGTCATCATCGACACCATCGACAACGCCTACCGGATGTGCAGCGACTACATCTGCACCAAGTTCAAGATCGAGCACGAGTCCGACCTCGGCTACGGCAAGGGCTGGGCGCTGATCAACAACGAGTTCCACCGTGTCCTGACCAAGCTGGCCTTTATGCCATACGGCCTCTTCCTGGTCTCCCATTCGGTGGAAAAAGAGATCGAGACCCGCACCGGAAAATACACCCGCATCGTCCCGACCCTGCCTGACAAAGCCCGCAAGATCGTGGTGGGCATGGTCGACCTCATCCTCTACTGCGACCTCGATGCGGTGACCGACGAGGAGGGGAAGACTTCCTATCGCCGCGTAATGCGCACCAAGCCGAGTCCGCACTACGAGGCGGGTGATCGGACGGGACGCCTGCCCGAAACCATCGATCTCGATTTTTCCAAGTTCACTGAAGTGTTCAACAGGCCGGCGGCCGTGCCCAAGGCGAGTGCCTCGCGGCCGACCTCGGCACCGGGGGATACGCGGGACAAGAAGCCCGTTCCCGCCGGTAAATAACCCATAGATGGAGGACACAACCATGCAGAACGAAGATTACGGACACAACGACCAGCCTTTCGGCTCGGAGGACCTCGACCTTGCGCAATTCGACGATGATTTCGCGCAGGCCGAAGTCGAAGATCGGGAGTTCGAACCGATTCCCGACGGCAAATACCAGGTGAACGTCGAGCGGGTGGAGCTGACCCGCGCGCAGACCTCGGGCAATCCCATGCTCAAATGGACGCTTCGAGTGATCGCGCCGCGGTTCCAGGGAAGGCTCCTCTGGCGCAACAACGTGATGGCCACCCGCGAGAACATCAAGTGGCTCAAAACAGACTTGCATACCTGCGGACTCGATCTCGATAAGCTCTCCGAGCTTCCCAACAACCTGGACAAACTGCTCAACGTCAAGATCGAGGTGACCAAGCGCACCCGGGGCGAAAACGAAAACGTCTATTTCAACCGGCGCATCGTGCTCGAAGACGGCGGGGACGAATACGATACGGCGGCCAAAGATGCCCTCGCGCCGTTCTGACGAGGACCGGATCACCGTCGTCGTCGACACGCGGGAACAGGAGCCCTACACCTTCGATCCCCGATCCGTGGCGGTCATCCGCCGGGCACTCCCCGCCGGAGACTATTCCATCGAGGGGCACGAGGACTCGGTGGCGGTGGAGCGCAAGACCCTCGAGGACTTCGTCTCCACCGTCATCCGTTCCCGGAAACGGTTCAAGAGGGAGCTTCAGCGCCTTTCCGGATATGCAGCCGCTTGTGTCGTGGTTGAGGCCGACCTCAGCGACATCCTCGGTGGACGCTACCGCTCAGGTGCGAATCCCAACGCCGTTCTCGGGACCGTTCTTTCCATCGTCGTCGACTTCGACATTCCGGTCTTCTTCTGCTCGGACCGGCAGGCCGCCTGCCGCTTCGTCGAAGGCTATTTGCTCAGATTTCACCGGAAGGGACCGACACGATGGGAAAACGAACCAAAGACAACACCATAACCGTCCGCGGGCGGATCGACGCCGTCTTCTACGCGGGACCGCGTTTCTCCGCGGGCCGCCTGGAAACGCAATCCGGTGATGAAATTCAGTTCGCCGGCAGATTCTATGCGCGCGAGCAGGACCACGTCGTACTCCACGGCCGTTGGATTACACACTCCAAGTACGGGCGTCAGTTCGAGGTGGACACTATGGAATATGACCTTGAGCTGGATACCGACGGTCTGGCCAACTACCTGGCCAATCACCCGGATATAAAAGGTATAGGACCGGCGAAAGCCCGCCTGATCGCCCAGCGTTTCGGTCGCGACTTCGACCGCGCCATCAGCGAGGAGCCGGAGACCGTTGCCCAGGCGGCGGGGCTCCGGGTCGAGGCGATCCATAGGTTGCGCACGGAATGGCGGAAGACCAGGCAGACCAACAAGGCGATCACCTGGCTGGCCGCTTTCGGGCTGACCCACCACCAAGTGACATCTCTGGTCAAGAAGTTCGGCAATGACGTGCTGGGAATGCTCAAGGCCGACCCTTACATCATCGTCCGCGAGGTGCGCGGTTTCGGATTCAAACGCGTCGACAAGATCGCCCGCAAGATGGGTACGGATAAGGACGATCCGGCCCGCATCCGCGCCGGCATCATCCACTGCGTGTCGACGGCGCTGGAGCAAGGCGACTGCTGGATCGAGTATGAGGAACTGATCGACCAGGCCAACACGCTTCTGGTCATGGATGTCCTTGACAGCCGTGACCGCATCGAAAAGACGCTGAGCGCGCTGATCGACGAGGATACGCTCTCCTGCTCCGCTCACGGCGGCAGGTTTCTGGTCGCACGACCGGACATCCGTAAGATGGAGGATGACCTGGCTGGGACGCTTCGAAAAGGGGGAGCCGCCAACCCGCACATTCCTGAGCGGTGCGACCTGCCCGGCCTGGTGGACAAGATCGTCCCCACTCTCAATGAGGGGCAACGCGTCGCCGTCCTGGCAGCGATTTCCAAATCCATCACTCTCATCACCGGCGGTGCGGGCAGTGGAAAAACATTCACCGTCTCAGCGATCACGGATATTTATGACGAACTCGACCTTCATGTGACCCTCACCGCGCCCACCGGCAAGGCTGCCAAACGGCTCGAAGAGGTCGTGAACCGCGGTGCTAGCACAATTCACCGCCTGCTTGGTTTCAACGGTAAAGATTTCGCCCGCGGGCCTGAAGACCCCCTCGACACCGACGTGGTTGTTGTCGACGAAGTCTCGATGGTGGACATTCCGCTGGCCTGGCAGCTGTTCCGGTGCATCGACCTGACTCGGACCGCCGTGGTGCTGGTGGGCGACCACAATCAGCTGCCGCCCGTAGGTCCGGGCAACCTGCTGCGCGATCTGGTCCAGACGCGGGCCATCCCGACGGTGGTTCTGGACAAGGTGGTCCGGCAGGCCGGCGTACTCAAGGAGAACAGCACCGCCGTGCTGCGGGGCGAGGTGCACAAAACCAGCGAAGCCGAAGCCTCGGGTCGACGGCCGTGGTACTTGGTCGACCAGTTCACCGACCAGTGGGATGCGCAACGGTTTCTTCTCGAAATGTTCGAGAACGTTTTGCACGAGCGCCTTGGCTTCGACCTCGTGAACGATGTCCAGGTACTGACGCCGACACATAAAGGGCCGCTGGGCACGCGCGATCTGAACCGCGAACTGCAGCGGCTGATCCAACAGAAGCTGTGTGGGGTGGAGGTCCCGGTTATCTCGGCCGGGCGCAAACCCAAGCTCTTTCCACGCGACAAAGTCATCCAGACCCGGAACAACTACGAACTCGGCGTGATGAACGGCGCTGTGGGCGTTGTCACCAATGTCGCTCGGGACGGCTCGCTCATTATCGAGTTCGACGGAATGCCGGTGGAGATCGAATCCGGTTCCCCAAACTTCTATGATATTCAGCTCGCTTACGCTCTCACCATACACAAGACCCAGGGGTCGGAGTTCCCCTGCGCCGTAGTCATCGTGCACAAATCCCATGCGTTCATGCACCACCGCAATCTCTTCTACACGGGGGTAACACGAGCCAAGGAAACGGCGGTGGTCATCGGAGACCGTTGGGGAATCAGCAACTGTGCCAGGAAACGCCATGTCGACCAGAGGAAGACCTTTCTTTCCCTCCTCCTGGCCGCGAAGGCTGATGCCGGGACGGCATAGAAGGAACCCGTGGAGGAGCCAGGCGCGACATGACAAATGCGGCGATGGACAATGTCAAGGAATACTACCGGCTGATAACCGATCTGGATATCGGCTCTGTCGCCCGGGAACTGCTCGGCTCCCACATTCAACATGAGTCGGCCCGCCTTCTCCAATGCGATTGTCCTAGGCATAAGAGTCAATCGCACCGGTCGCTTCACATCATGCTCGACAAGCAGGGCTGGTACTGCTTCGGCTGCGGGTTGGGCGGCGATGTTCTTCAGCTTGTCGAATTCATTCAATCCGGTGAGGTGACAACCGGTCGGTCCGGACCCATGCCGGAAAGCCACCAACGGGCGCGTGACTTCCTGGCCGCGAAAGCGAACCTGCCCCCGCTCGCCAAGTACGGGCTCTCACCGGAGTGGCTGCAGGAGACGGAAGCGGCTCGGGTACTGGAACTGCGCGCCCAAGAAGCGTTGACCGCGCTGGCGTCGTACTATCATCAACGCCTCAAAGACTCACCGGAAGTGTTGGACTGGCTGCGGTCGAATTATCGACTTTCGGATGAAACCATCGATTCCCTCACCATCGGGTACGCCGCCAACGAACCGACGAAGGACGGCTCCGGCGGGGAACATCCCGGCGTCATCTCGGTGCTGACCAACGGCGACAAGGGCTTCAGCCTGCGTGAACTCGCCGCGGCCGGAGCATTTCGACCGACGAGCCAGGACGGCCTTTTTCCCTTCTTCGAAGGTCGGATCGTCTTTCCTTACTGGAGCCATGGGCGCGTCGTTTTCATGATCGGGCGCAAGACGCCCTGGACGCCGGACAAGCCCTGGGAACAGGGTAAATACAAAAAGCTGCCGGTCCATGACGACAGCTCGAACAAACACATCGCCCCCTGTATCAACAACAGTCACCTTTACAACGAAGACTGCCTGCTGGCAGGTCCTAAAAGGGTAATCATCACCGAGGGCGTCACCGATTGCATCTCGCTGATGGAACACGGCTTTTCTGCAGTCTCTCCGGTGACGGTCAGGATCAGGAGCTCCGACTGGGACCGTCTCCTGCCCAAGCTCCGTGGCGTTAAGACGGTGTATATCTGTCAGGACAATGAGGTTTCGCAGGCCGGACTCGACGGTGCCCTCAAGACCGCGAGTGTGTTGGCCGGGCACAAAATCCAGACGAAGCTCGTCGTTCTGCCGCTCGAGGACCGGCAAGAAGAGGCGCGACGCGAACTGCGGGAACGATTCGATCTCGATGCCGCGGTCGGGCGGCGTGAGCTTGCCAAGCGGCTCGAAGGACGTCCCCAGGAAGATGTCAAGGACGCGGAGCGCCTTCTCTCCGCTGCCAAGATCGATGTCAACGACTATTTCGCCTCGGGACATGCGACGGAGGATTTCGAGGGGCTTCTCAGCGAGGCCTGCACGCCGCTTGAATTCGGTATCTCCAGGCTTCCGACCGATATCCCCGAAGATGAACGCAACCGGAAGCTCGAACCGATCCTGCGCGAGATAGCCTGGCTGTCCCCCCTGGAACAGAACCGACATCTGAAGCTGGTCCAGGAGCGATTCGGAAAATCAAATCTCTCCTTGTCCACGCTGCGGGACCAGGTGCGCGCCGCGCAGAAGGAGAGACGGTCACAGGCCGGCCAAGAGAAGAAGCGCGAAAAGCACCGCACCGGCGCACCTCCCGGTTCCTGCCGGGCCAGGATCGAGCAGGTGATGATCGAAACGGAGGAAGAGAACGGGTCACCGGACTTCGCGCGCATGGCCGAAGCCGCATTCGAATGGTTCGCCGCCAACGGAGCACGGTTTTTCCGCACGCCGCAGGGAGAGCCGTTCATGTTTTTCGAAGACACCATATTCTGGATGGACACGCCGGACCGCGGCCGCAAGAGGCTCTATTCCTCGACCATCTACAAGCACACGAACCTTGTACAAACAACCGGGGGTGGCCGCACCTTCTATGAAGTGCTGGCCAATCTCGCGGTCCAGCGCGGCCAGGTAAGGGATCACTTCTCTTGGCTCCACACCGACGTGGCCCGCAACACCATCTATTTCAACCTCAATAACGACGATCATGAGATCGTCCGGATCACACCGGATGATATCGAGGTGCTCAAGAACGGCGGCAACGCGGACGGCGTCATCCTGGACGGTTCCAGGAAGATGGCACCGATCCGCTTTTTGCCGGATGCCGACCCCGACGAGGCGGATCGCCTCCTGGTGGAGCTGGTCCTGGACAACATGACCTGCGCCCCGGGCGAAAGGTCATTGATCCTCTCTTGGCTGTCCTGCTTTCTGCTGATCGATTTCGCCGGCACCAGACCGATGACCCGGTTCGAGGGACCCGCGGGATCGGGCAAGACCACCGCGAGCAAGCTGATCTCGGCGCTGCTCTACGGCGAGCCTCAGCAGAAGAAGAGCACCGACGCGGCCAACTACACCGACGGATCGCAGAATCCGCTCATCGTCCTCGATAACATCGAGGTCAAACAGATGACCGAGGACCTGACCACCTTCATCCTCACGAGCATCACCGGCATAGCCAAGGAGAAGCGCAAGAGCGGCACCGACACCGAGACGGTGATCGAACGGACCAAGTGTCTGCTCAACACCACCGGCATCGAACCGCTTGGCGGCGAACTGGCGGAGATATTGTCCCGTTCATTCATCATTCGTTTTGATATGGACGAGCAGGCCAGCGACTGTTTCCTCGAGGCGAAAATTCTGGCCTCCATCCGGGAGAACCGCGACCTCATCGTCTCCGCTTTGATGAAACGCACCTGCCAGGTATTGGCCATGCTCCGGGATGGAGCCCAGGAAAAGGTGATGCGCCTGCTCCATAAAACCTTGGGCAATCACGGCAAACGGCGCTGCAACGACTATCTGAGCCTCATGTACCTGATGATGCTCGCCGGCGAACCGTCGGAAGTGATCGACCGAGCCCTTGACGATCTCCACTCCGAGTTCTTGGAAAGGATCGCGTCGCTGAACAGTGTCAGCATGGAGACGGCTCGGGAATCGAATCCCATCGCCACGGTCCTGTCCGCGCTCTTCAAGGCGTACCGCCATGCTCTGGAAGCCGATCGGGAAAGCACGGCGCTCAACGTGACCAAGACGAACAAGGCGGCGTTCCTCGAACGTTATCAGCTCGACTTTCTGGATGAGGAAACCATCGAGGGAGCCCTGGCACGCGACCTTTTCATCGCATTGAAGCGGTTGGCCAAGGATTTCGGGCTTTCATTCCACATGAACTCGGTTCAGCAATTCGCCCAGCGTTTCTCGAACGACCTGGAGACGATCCGGGAAGTCGGCTTCGAAATAGAGATTCATCAGCACCGCTCCCGTATCCGCACTTACGACATCCGCTGTATTCCGAACTGAATCCCATCGTCGCCTTCCCTCCGACCACCATACCTTCACGGTTTGTCCCGAGCAGGACACCCTCGGCAGGCTTTCACCCGCACCTTTCGCAACATAGCTTTCACCCGGCCCATCTGACGCATTATCAATGCGTTACGTTGTGTCGGTGAAAGGGTGAAGGGTTTTTCGGGAGGTCCACCCCTTACTACATGAAAAATAATCTGTGCATCTCCGGTCGACGTTCCGGGCCATTGCAGACGCCGAGGCCACTAAGGACGAATACTCTCAAACACCTTTCACCCTTTCACCAATCCATATCAAATCATCAATCAAATCAGTCCGATGCGGCAGCGCGAAAGGTCCGGTGAAAGCTCCAGGAAAGCAAACGAGACCTTTCCCCTTTCATCTTTCCGGCGATATCCGGTTCGCTCCGGTAGGTATCCCCCGAGGAAACCTTACTGAGAGGAGTGCCGGACGTGAGCCTTCTAAGAATAATGACGGAGCAGACCGCCGGAGCCAGGACACAGAATCAGTCTGACGATCAAGCGCCCGCTGCTGTCTCCGACCAAGAGACACTGCATGAATCCGCAAGGGACGATGTGCCCGCTGGAGACGCCATCACCCACGGAACCGCACTCTACGCGGCAACCAACCTGGAATCGTGGGAAACGGACAAGCCTCATCATTTTGCGCGGGACGTCGGTATCGACGGCACCTGCTTCCGTCGGCTCGATCCCGATTACTACGCCTGGCTACGCCACAAAATGGACGCGGCCAAAAAGGCCATGGGTTCGGGTCGTCTTTCATCCCAGGCCTTCGAAACGCTTCGCTGCCGGTTCAACGTCATTCACGCCTGGGCCATGGAATGCTTCGGAGAGGAACCACTCCTATCGGCTGTCCGGGCCCTGAACCCGAGAAGCTATTCACCGCCGGCACTCGGCACATACGGACAAGATACCCGGCATCTCTCCGAAAGAACCGTACCGGACAAGCCTCCTTCATTGGTTCCTCAATATCTCTTTCCCAAGGACGGCGACTGGCGATTCACACAGAGGGTTACTCCCTCGGCTGTAGCCAAGGTGGATGCCATCCGCGACCAGGCGCTGTCCCTCGGCTGGAGCGAAGCCAGGCTCTATCAAAACCGGGGACGATTCCGCTTTCCCTGCGGGCAGGATTACGGACTCGTCTGTTTCGTCGATGAAAAGGAGCGCATCGGGGAGGTCACCCGCCAGAACATCGAGATCATCGGACCGCCTCCGCGTGAAAACCGTCTGCGCTTCCACAACCCTGATGTGGATCAACCATGGCTCACGAAAACGAAGAACGAAAACTGAAACGCAGATATGCGAACGCCAAGGACGTCCTGCCGCCGGAATTGCTTCGTGCGGTTCAGGAACAGTTCACCGGCCTCCTATGGGTGCCGGGCGACACCTGCTTCTACCGGGAACGCCGCAGACTCGTCCTCGCGCTGAAAAACCAGGGCATTTCCACACGTGAAATCGCACGGCTGTCCGGCATTACACCGCGCCGCGTGCGCCAGATCGTGGCCGAGAACCGCACCGCATCATCCCCGACGCATCAGGACGTCCGCCGGTAGGTAATGGAGGGGTTCTCCCGGATGGGGGCGAAATCCGTCTTCCGCCCCGAACCCCGGAGTGCCGAAACCGAAACGGCGGAGATCATGGCTGACGACAAGGCAAAATCCAACATCGGCAAACACGACGCCGGACAGCTCGACCGCTGGCACCGCAACGCTGCGTCCGAGCAGGAGGTTCGCAAGGCCGCCAAGGCCCGGACCGGCAAAGGCGCGGCTCCAGGCAACCAGAACAGTCTGGTTCACGGCATCTATGCCGACCGGTTCCTGTCCCCGGAGGAACGCCCTCTTTTCGAGACCATCATCGGGCAGCTCTACCAGGACTTCGTGTTCAACAAGAGTTCCGACTTCATGCAGGTCGAGCTGGTGGCGGTCTATTTTCTTAAGTTGGGCAGGGCCCAGGAGTCCGGCGACTGGGACGCCGCCGAGCGTCTCGACCGGATGATCCGCTGCCATCTCAAGGACCTCAAGGCGACGAAGATCGCCCGTGAGGGAGATGCTGCGCAGGGCCCGGAGACGACACCCGCCGAGTGGGCCACCGCCTTACTGGAAAAACTGGCCGAGTCGCAGAAGAAACCGGCCCGGAAGTCCGCCAAGAGAAGGAAAACGCGGAAATGATGTCGGATAACACCGGAGCCACTCGGAAAATAGACCGCCAGGGACGCGGGGTTACGGCGTTTCAGTTTGCCGGAATGTCAGATAAGACGTGTTCTCTGACATACCTCAACCCGCGGTCGGCGGAAGGTTTTTTCAATCAATGCTTCCTCCCGGCTCCTGAAGGCTCCGATGCTTCCCGGTTCACTCCATCCGATTGTGTTCAGGGACGAGACTGTGGGCTGACTGTCTCCTGCCTCTGTGAGTGCCTGTCCGGAGGTGGGAATGGAAAAGCGGTCCGTGCGGACCGCGTTTTCCCCATGGAAGGTTCCGCCTTAGAGCCGCTCGATAGCGTCCTCGAGCGCTCCGTCGACCAGGTGGGTATAGACCTGCGTGGTCGAAAGGTCCCTGTGGCCCAGGGCGCGCTGGACCACCAGGATATCCCCGGTGCGGCTGTAGAGGTGGGTGGCGAAAGTATGGCGAAGCCCATGCGGGCTGAGCTTTTTTTCGATCCCCGCTGCCCGGAGCCATTGGTTGAGCCTTCTGGCCACCTGGCGCTCGCAGAGACGGCTCCCGCGGTTGGAGAGGAAAAGCGCCCGGCATTCCCCGTCGCCGAGACGTCGGCGCTCTTTGAGGTAGCTGCGCAGGAGGGAGCGAAGGGTGGACTTTAGAAATTTCACCTGCGGCACGTCACCCTTGGCGCGGACATGGAGATGCTTGGCATCGAGGTCCACATCCTCGATGTCCAGATCGACCAGCTCCTGCAGCCGGATACCGGTGCCGAGGAACAGCTCGATGACGATCCGGTCCCGCGCCGCCAACGTGGAGGACCTGCCGCGAAGCTCCTTTAGCAACCTCCGTTTCTCAGCTTCCGTCAAAAAGCTCGGGGGGTTGCGTGGAAGCCGACGCAGCCTCAATGACCCGGTCGGATTTTCCCGCACCAGTCGTGTTTCTTCGGCCCAGGCGAAGAACGACCGGACGGCCGCCTTGAATCGGTGCATGGAGGCCGGCGACCGGATGCCTCCCCTGGCCGAGACGGTCACCTCCGGTGAAGTCAGCATCTCATCGATCATGGCTGTGGTTACACGGTCGACGGTGAGGTCCGGCCGCCGCTGCTGCAGCACCGCCGTCATGCAGCGCAAGTCTCGAAGGTATGCGCTGATTGTGTTCGGCGAGCGCCCTTCGGCGGTGAGCCTCCTGCCGAAGGCTTCCGATGCCTGTGACAGGCTGAGGTTCCGCTCCGTGAGCGGTCCCGACGGGGAATCAGGACTGCTTAACAGCCGAAGCCTTCCCGCTGCTGTGTTCGTCATTGTTCTGGTCTCCTTTCTTCACGCTCCGGCCCATGGGGGTGCCCTTGGGCAGGGGCAGTTTGTCGATCCGGCCGGTCTCCCTGGCCCAGATAAGGAACATACGCAGCACCCGCTTGGTCTTTTCGACCGTGGGCTGGGAGCGTTCCCGACCACTCGGGAGTTTGAGGAGGAAATCGGATTTGAAGAATTTGCCCACGTGCGGGGTGAGGATGGCGGACAGCTTGCGCTCCGATCCGAAGAAGCCCTCGATCTGCTCGAAGTCCTTTCCGTAGGTGTAGAGCGTCCGCTCTTTCTTGCCCTGGCTGCGCAGGTGCTCCAGATAGGCCTGTGTGGCCTGATGCAATGTTTCGGTCATGGCGCGACCTCCTTTCGGTTGGTTCAAGTTATTGGATATCAACCAGTTACGCACATTCACATACAGGCTTCGTGTGCGCAGGAAGTCAAGGCGTTCGATGCACATTCAACGAGAAATATCAGGCCCGCCGCGGGCCGGGAGGAACAACATGAGAAAACAGGTTGAAACGATTCTGCAGGCGCTTTTGGCGGCGTCCTTGGCTGTCTCCCTGATGGGGTGCGCCGCGACCCGACCGCCTCAGCGCATTCAGGATGCCATCCACACCATGAACCGCCACATGCCCGAGTATGTGACCGAGGCCAACAAGGCTCTGGTGGATACCGGGCATCCGGACAAGAAACGTCTGGTCGGCATGGGCGAGCGTCTGGCCGATGCGGTGGACGCCCTGGACCGCTGGGCTTCGGGGAAAGAAGAAGCACAGGAGGAGACCAAACGATGAAAGAAATCCTGGAAAGTAACAGCGACGCGGTCCGCGAGGCCGGTCAAACGTTGGTGGAAATCGGCGCGGAGCTGGCCGCCGGGAAGATCGACGAGGCCCTGGCTCGAGTCGAAACCATCCGCCAAACCTATCGCGAATGGGACGAGCTGGACCAAGCCGTCGCGGACATCGAAGGCGTGATCCGGGACCGCGAAGGGATGCTCGCCGTGCAGCATGTGTTGGCCGAACTGGTCGGTACGGTCCTCGGGTCGGTCTTGAGGTCGAGGCTCTCCTGATGGCCCGGATGTCCGCCCGTGAACGCAAGCTGGCAAGAACCCTGGCGGACCCTGTCCTCTGGGGACAAGCCTATCTGCGCAACCGGGACGGCGGACAAAGAACCTATTGGCAGCACCAGGTCGAGGACCTGCTATGCCTCGAAAAGAACATCATCCATTTGGACGGACGCGATGTCGGTAAAAGCGTCTGTATCAGTACCGATGCCCTGCATTTCGCCTTTACCAATCGGGGCGCTCAGGGGCTCATCGGCGCGCCGCACCAGGGGCACCTCGACACTTTGATCGAGGAGATCGAGTTCCAGCTCGACAACAACCCGGACCTCATGAGCAGCATCGCCCTCACCAAGTACGGCAAACCCAAGATTCACCGCAAACCTTACTTCCGTCTCGAATTCACCAATGGCGCGATTCTCTACTTCCGGCCTGCGGGTGCCTACGGCGATTCCTTTCGATCCCTTCACGTGGACCGTGTATGGGTGGACGAAGGCGCGTGGCTCACAGAACGGGCCTGGAAGGCGCTGCGACAGTGTTTGAAGTCCGGCGGGAAGCTGCGCATCTATTCGACGCCCAACGGCCTCCGGGACACGACCTATTACCGACTCACCGGATCGAGCCAGTTTAAGGTGTTCCGCTGGCCTTCCTGGCTGAATCCAATCTGGAGCAATGAACGTGAAGCAGAGCTGCTGGAGTTCTACGGCGGCCGGGACAGCGCGGGGTGGCAACACGAGGTGGCCGGCGAACACGGCAAGCCTTCCTATGGCGCTTTCAACGTCGAGCATCTCAATCTTTGCCGCCAAGATGTGGTCGAGTACCAGAAAATCGTAATCACCGGGGACGAACTGCGGGGCTGCGCCACCGAGGAGGAATCCCATGACCGCCTGGAGATGCTGCTCAACCTGATGCCCCGGACGGGCGTGTTCTGGATCGGCGGAGATCTGGGGTATACCAACGACCCGACGGAGATCGTCGTGTTCCAGGAGATTGAACTACCTGAACGCCGAATCGTGAAGATGATCCTCCGCGTCCGGATGGAGCACGTGGCCTATCCCCATATCGCCCAGACCATCGCGCTTCTGGACCGGTATTACACCGCCGCAGGAATCGGCGTGGACAACGGCGGCAACGGCCTGGCTGTGGTGCAGGAACTGCTGACCCTGGACAAGTACAAAGACCTGGCTCTGGAGGGGCGTCTCCGGGGATACGATTTCGGGGGGATGACCACCCTGGCGGTCCGTGACGGCCGGGAGATCAGGAAGCGGACCAAGGAGTATATGACCAGCCTCATCTCGGGTGCCTTGCAGCGCCGGCAGATCGTGTTCCCTGTCAACGATCTCGAAATCGAGGATCAATTCACCACGCACACCTACACGCTGCACGACGGCCGGGTGGTCTACTCGAAGGGCAACGACCACATCATCGACGCCGTCCGCTGCGCAATGCTGGCTCGGGAACAGGCCAACCTCGATCTTGTGGGCGAGGAGACCGTCTCCCTGTCGCCCCTGGTCACGGAGCCGGTGTTCATCTGATCTTCAGAATTCCCCTTGTTTTTTCGGCTGAAATCAGACATACTGTTACCACTTAAAAACAAGTGGAAACGTTTTGTCTGGAGCCCGAAATGAAAGAACGACCTGAAGAAATCTTCCGCAAGCACGGTGGCCAGCTTCGAATGAGTGAGGCTATCGAGCAAGGCATCACCCGCTACATGCTCTATTCGCTCAGAGATAAGGGCGTCATCGAGCAGGTGAGCAGAGGTATCTATCGACTGGTGGACCTGCCTCCGATCAGCAATCCCGATCTGGTGACGGTCAGCCTTCGCTTCCCAAACGCCGTCATCTGCCTTGTCTCCGCACTGGCCTACCATGATATCACGACCCAGATTCCGCATGTTGTTTTCGTGGCGGTGTCAAGAGACTCACGGATGCCTTCGCTCGACCATCCTCCCATCCAGGCCCACAGATTCTCGATTGAAGCATACAAGTCCGGCATCGAAGAGCATCCGATTGATGGAGTGCCCGTCAAGGTCTACAGCCCCGAGAAAACCCTGGCCGACTGCTTCAAATTCCGCAACAAAATCGGAATGGACGTGGTCCTGGAAGCACTGAAGCTCTATAAGACACGAAAGAAGTTCAACCTCGGCGAACTGCTCAGATACGCCAAGATCTGCCGGGTCGAAAAGGTGATGCGACCGTATCTGGAGGCGACGGTATGACGACTCCCAAGAACATACCCGCCTCCGTCCGGCAACGCCTTCTCAATCGAGCCAAAAGTGACCGACGTCCATTCAACGAGTTGCTTCAATACTATGCCATGGAGCGATTCCTCTACCGGCTGTCCCAATCGGTGCACGTCGACCGATTCATTCTCAAAGGGGCTCTGATGTTGAGAGTTTGGCGCTCTCCGGAACTTCGTCCGACCATGGACATTGATATGCTTGGAATAACGAGCAATCAGGAGGCTGATATAGTCGCACAAGTCCAAGACATATTGACTGTGGATGTGGAGACGGACGGGCTCGCCTTCGATCCTGCTTCCATACAGGCCGAACGGATCACCGAAGACGCGGATTACGAAGGAATCAGGATTCGGTTCCTGGGCGCATTGGGCTCAGCGAGAATCAATATGCAGATTGACATCGGCTTTGGTGACATCGTTTATCCGGAGCCGGAAGAATCGGACCTTCCGACCATGCTGAATTCCCCGGCACCAAGGTTGCTTTGCTACAGTCGCGAAAGCTCTATAGCCGAAAAGTTCGAAGCGATGGTTAAGTTGGGCATGTTGAACAGCCGGATGAAGGATTTCTATGACATTTGGTTGTTGTCCCGACAGTTCGATTTTGACGGTCCAAGACTGACTGAGGCCATTCGCCTGACTTTCGAACGGCGCGGCACGAAGATGCCCGCGGAAATAGATGCATTCACTGAGTCTTTCATCGAGGCCAAACAAACCCAATGGGCGGCGTTCAGGAAAAGGCTTGGGCAGGAACACGTTCCGATTTTATTCAAAGAAATCGCGGCTTCGGTGGACAGCTTTCTATCACCCATTGTCGCAGTCTTTTCTTCCGGCAAACAAAGTCCCACAAACTGGACAGCACCCGGCCCATGGGCCTGAACCAGTGGACTTCCATCAAAAAACACATCCCAACCGGTAATCCTTCAACAGGCAGCCACACGACTTCAACCGGCATTGTGACAATCCGGCTGACTTGACAATCACACGCGAAACCCATCTGAAACTATGGGTTTCGCGTGTACGCGTCAAGAGCCAAACAATCCGCCCACCGACGTTCTTCCTCCGCCTCCGGTAGATAACCCGCAGAGCGGGCTTTCCCCGCCACACGGCGCGAATGTCGCGCCCACAACGGCAAGAAACCGAGAGGACCCCGGTGGAAGATCGAACCGACCCACAACCCGGCAATTCGACCACAGCGGCGGTTGACAACGACCCGGCGATGCAAACGGACGGATTTGTAGTCGTCCCCATGGCGGCGGCCGCAGCGCTTGACTCATCCGTGTTCAGCAAGGTCAACGCCTCAGAGGCCGTCCCGGCAACCTGGGAGGAAAGGGCTTCCAAGGCCTGGGAATATTACCTCGAAGAGCCGTTGGTGAAGAACTGCATAAACTCGTGGCGCACATTCGCCGTGGGTGACGAGATCAAGATCGCCGGCGATGACGAGAAGGTGAAATGGGAGGCCGTGGATCTGTCCGACCGACTCGGCGTTTCCGCCTTCGTCAAGGATATGATTCTTCAGCTGCTGGTCAAAGGCGACGCCGTCGGCTTCAAACGCTACACCAAAAACGGCAAGGACCTGGAAGAACTGGTCTGCGTCAACCCGGTTTCGATCAAGGTCAAGTATGCGCAAGGTCAACTTGCCGAAGTCCGACAGTTTCCGGAAGACCATCCCGGCGTAGGTGAAGGATTGGACCTTCCCGTCGACCAGGTGCTCCACCTCAAGTGGGACGCGCCTTCGTTTTCACCCCGCGGTAACTCGATGGTGCTCCCGGCGTTCCAGTCCATCGAACTGCTGCGCGACTATCGCCGGGCCGAGCAGGCCATCGCCAAGCGGTGGACGACCCCGTTCCGGCTGCTCAAGGTCGGCGGCGCTTTCGGCCAGAAGATGGTCATGCCCGACCAGAAGATGCTGGAGCAGGTCCGGGACATGGTCAACAAGATGGACCTCAAGAGCGGTCTCGTCGTTCCGTTCTACGTCACGGTCGAGACGCACGGCACCGACGGCCAGGTCCTCAACGTCGAGGACAAGGTCAAGGAAGTGAAAGAGGACATCGTGGTGGCGCTGGGGCTCTCCCGCTCCCTGGTCGCCGGCGACGGTCCGAATTTCGCCACCGCTTCGGTCAGCCTCCAGAAGATGCTGGTGATGATCCGGGAAATAAAGCAGGCGGCCCGTGCCATCCTGGACTGGCTCTTCAACGACTGGCTCGAACTGAACGGTTGGAGCGACAAGACCATCCAGTTCCTGTTTAACGACCTCGACCCCACCGACGCCGTCGATTTCAAACGCCTGCTCATCGAGCTGTACGACCGCAAGCTCATCAGCCGATCCAGTCTCCAGCTCAAAATGGACCTCGACCCCGACATCGAATCGGCCAACCGCGAAACCGAAAAGCGTTCGGTGGACCTGCTGGATGAAAAGCAGATCAAGCCCATCGCGGATATGGTCATGGCCGGGATCATGGGCGTCGAAACCGCCCAGGAGATTCTCGGTCTCGATCCGGCGAAGAACCCCGTCGGAAGCCGGGCGGAGGCTTCCTGGGCCGGACCCTTCGCCCGGGGCGACATTGGAGACGCCGTCTGCGACGACTGCGCGCACTTCGATGACGAGCAGAACCATTGCCGTGTCCAGCGAAACGAAACCACCTTCGACGCCCCGGCGTGCCGCTTCTTCGACGCCAAGACCGTTCCTTCGGAAACGCCATCCGAACAGAAGGGAACGGGGTCCCGGAAGACCATGGCCTGCCGGGAGTGCGGGGAATGATCGGTGCGCTCGCGGCCAAGAAACCGGTCTCCCAGGGCGAGGCCATACGACTGGCCACGGAACAAAGCGTCCGGGCGAGAAACCTGTACACGGAGCAGACGGTCGCCGCATTGACCACCATGCTTGCCGACGCCGAAGACGAGGTGCGTCGCGCCATTCTCCGGTACAAGAGCCTCGGTTCGCTTCCCGACAATAAGCTGGCCGCCCTGGAAGGCCTTAAGAAGCTCCAGGCGGATATCCGCGAGGCCACATCTCGACTGCACCGGGACCAGACACTGCTTTTCCGGAAGACGGCGAAAGCCTCTTTCCGCCAAGGCATCTACCGCGGCATCGATGAATTCGCCGCGGCGCAATTGCCGTTCTACCGTGATTTGACTCCGGAAGGCATCGACAAACTCGCCACCCGCGTCTTCACCATCGTCGACACCGACGCCCTCGATTTCATGACCAACTACAACCTGGTGCTCGCCGGCGATGTCCACCGCGAATTGGCCGACGGCATCAAGCGGACCGTGATGAACGGCATCGCCACCGGAAAGGGCGTCGAGGATATCGCCCGCGATCTCGGCCGTGTCGTGAAGGACCCCGAGTCATTCCGGCACGCGGGATCAAAGGTTTTCAGCAAAGCCCAGTACCGAATGGAGGTGATCGCACGCACCGAGGTTCTGCGGGCCCATAACCAGGGGCGGATCAAGTTCCACAACCGGGTCGGCGTCCGCAAGCTCGAGTGGATGACCATGGAGGATGAGCGGGTCTGCCCGATTTGCGGTCCGTTGGACGGCAAGGTCTACGATACGGGCCGTTTTCCGAGTCAGCCCGCCCATCCAAACTGCCGGTGCACCAGCGTGGTGGCATGGCCGCTGGTGATATGCGGCGGGGAATTGGGCGCTAAGGCCGCGGCTGAACCGGATGCCTGCATCCTTCCACCCCAGACCGTCGAAGCGCAGGCGAAGGCGAAGTCCGAAGAGGACGCCAAACTCAAGGACGCCTTCGAGAGCGGAAAAGTCGCGGACTTGAACACACTCACCGTGAAGCAGCTTCAGACCCTCTCGAAACAGAACGGCGTTTCCATCGCCCGCACCAAGTCCGACTTCATCAAGCTGCTCGACCAGGTCGAGCCGGGTATCGACCACTCCGATCTCACCGGAGCCGCCCTGAAGGCAAAGCTGAAGGATCACAAGATCGGACTGCTGCGCACCAAAGAGGAGTTGGTCGAACTCCTGGCCGAAAAACAGGCGGCGCTGAAACAGGCTCAGCTGTTGGCCGAGCAATTGAAGAAAGTCCCGGAGACCGGCGGACTGCAGGACCTGACGGTCGCCGAGCTAAAGGAGATGGCCAAGACCAAGGGTGTCTCCCTGAACATGACCAAGCAGGACGTCATCGATCTGCTCGATGACCTGGAGCCCGGAGTCGACCACTCCGGATTGAAGGGCAAGGCCCTCATCGCGGCCAAGAAGAAACACCACATCGGCCCGCTTAAAAACAAGCAGCAGCTCATCGATGCCCTGCAGAAAGCCGCCGGGGAGGAAATGGCCGAAAAGGCCAAACAGGAGGCTGTCGAGGCGGCAAAGAAGGAGGCGCTCAAAAAGGCGAAAGAAACCCTCGATCAGGCGGCCGCCAAGGTGGTGGTGCCGGAAACACCTTCCGGGTACGCCGATTTTCTGTCTGCGGTGAAGGAGGCCGAAAAGGCTGTTGCCGGGGGCGCGGACCTGCCCCAGGAACTTCTTGAATCTCACGCCAAGGAGCTCGCCCTCAAAAAGAAGCTTTTCCGCGACCAGGTCTCATCCATGAAGGTGGGCGACCTCAAGACCCTGGCCAAGGAGACCAAGGTCAAACACTGGCAGTGGGCCAACAAGGACGAGTTGGTCACGCTGTTCACCGAAACGGACCCGGCCAAGGTGGAGGCGGCCAAGTCCGGCATCGGAAAGAAGCATGCGACCTGGCTCGAAAAGCATGGTGGAAAGAAAAAGGCCGTCAAGCCCAAGCCGGCGACAGCGCCCAAGCCCTCGGAACCGTCACCGCCTGTTTTTTCCAAGAAAGGTGCGGCGTTCGAAGAAGTGGACGGGGCATGGACCGACAAGGGTAAACCGGAGAGCTTCAAATACACGGGCAAGGCACAGGTCGGGGGCGCGCACAGCAAGGAATTCTGGACCGACGAAAAAGGCGAGCGATGGCTTTTCAAACCCGTTGAGCGGCCCGGCGATGAGTTCATCGCTTACGGGGAGGAAGCCGCATACAAGATCGGGAGGCTCATCGATCCGGATGCCGTCGAGGTCCGCACCATCCGTCTGAACGGACGGGTCGGCTCCATCCAGAAGTGGCGGACCGATCTCAAAGCGCAGTTGGATTTCGCCGGCCTGGACCCCTCCGACCTCACCACCCTCGACATCGAGCAGATTCAACGGGAACACGTCATCGACTGGCTCATCTCCAACCATGACGGTCACGCCAAGCAGTTTCTCCGCGGCAGGGACGGCAAGGTCTACGGCATCGACAAGGCTCAGCTTTTCAAGCATCTGGGAGAGGACCGTCTCGCCATCGATTACCACCCCAACGCCCGCTACGGAGAACAGGAGCCCTTCTACAACACGCTTTTTCGTGCGGTCAAAGATGGCAGGACCGAGATCGACCCCTCGGTGACGCTGCGGTACATCCGCGAGGTGGAAAAGATACCCGACGAGGACTACCTCGCGATCCTGCGGCCATACGCGGAAGGACGGTTCGGCGGGGACGCGGGCCGCAAGCAGGCGTTCTATGAGACGGCACTGGCCCGCAAGCGGAACCTGCGTCGGGATTTCGAATCGTTCTACGGCGATGTTCTCGGTCGAAAGGATTTCCGCTTTGACGATGTACTCGATGTCCTGCCCAAGAAACGTCTCGGTGCAGCCGAGGAGGCGCTTATCGAAGATGCGCGTCGATTGGGCTGGCAGGGCAAAGCTCTTCCCTTCGACGAGGAGGACATCGAAGACCAGAACGCCTTGGTGTTTGTCGAGACCCTGAAAGGGCGACAGCGGACAGTGTTCAAGATGAAGGTCCGTCCGGAGGCTGAAGGAAAGCTCATGGATGCCCTGCGCAAGGCGGGTGTCGATACGGCGTCCGCACGCGTCGGCGAGGCGTTGCCGGAGGATCTGTTCGCCGGTGACATTCTCTCCGCAGTGAAGACCATCAACCACCACGCCCAGGATCAAAAATACAACCAGGCGACCTTGAAGAAGGTCTCGGACCACTTGAAGGCGCTCCGGCGCTTGAGCAAGTCCGATGACCAGGACATCCGGGAGATGGCGGATACTTACATCGCCTGGATCGAAAGAGTCCAGCAAGCTGCGCATGAGAAGAAAACCATCGACCAGCGCTTCGAGACCTATCTGAAGAAACGTGCGACCCGTCCCAAAAAGCAAAAAGACGCTCCGTTTACCGTTCGCAGAACAAAGGTGCGGCAGCCGCGCCGGGAAATCAGGAACGGCGAGATTGTCGTGCTCGAGGACGGCGTCGACAATTCGGCTCTTTTCGGCGGACGCGGTATGAAGGCCGGCGAGCAGTATGAAATCGATTTCGGGGATGGCGTCCGCGGTGTCTACAGGCCATGGTCGAATAAGAACCTTTATGCCCAGCAAGGGGAACTCGAACTGGTGCTCCCGGACCGGCCCGATGGCAAGAGCGTCGAGCGAGCCTTCGAGCGAATGGAATCTCTGGGCATCAAGGCGGGCGCCGCCACGCCAGAGGATGCGGAGCTGCTTTATCTCCACAAACAGGCCTATCTCACCAAAGCCGACCGTGATTCGGAATACAAACGCATGGTGGAGGAACTGGACCGCAGGGCGGCGGGCAAGGAAGAACGCATCCGCGAGATGCGGGGATTCTGGGAGAAGCGTCTGGGTGTCAAGGACCTGACCCGGATGTCAGGATACGACCCTCTGGGTGAGCATCAGCTCGCCTTCAAAGGCGTCGCTAAAGGCGGTGGATATCGCCATCAATACCGTTTTGACCTGTCGGATGATGATCTTGAAAAGCAGATGAAGGGTTACGGCCTTTATCACCGGCTTACCAACGGTGAGGACCTGCCTTCATTCATCGAGACGGTGTTGGACAACAACGGCGCGATGGTGAGCACCGTGGAAAAACTTCGTGCAGGCATTCCGGTCGGCGGCATGTCGCCTGTGGCGGATATGGACACCGGTGGTGCCAGCTATTTTTTCGCCCGCATCAAGAAGCTGCCGACCGCCGGGCGGTCCTCCGATGTGGGGCTGTATTTCAAAAAGCGCATGCTCCGACGCATGGACGCCATCAGTTACGACCACGACGCCTTCGGGCGCGTTCGGGACGAATACGTTTCGAACCATCGCGGGAGCACACCGACTGAATGGAAACAGTTCGCCAGGAGGGGCGGCAATGAGACCATTTTCAAGTACTCGGTCACCCTGCTCGACAACATTGACGTGATCGTGGTGGGCAGCGACCGGGAGAAAAAACGCCTGGTCGATGCATTCTTGAAACGCAGGATTTCAGAGTTGCCCGACGGCCGCAAGGTCGAGGACATCGTGCTGGTGAGGTGATTATGAAGGAGTTCATCGAGAAGGAAAAAGCCAAACTCCAGGACCTGTTCGCACCGTTCAACGACGGCGGCTCCTGGATGAGTCTGGTCGAACCCGGTCGGGACTCTGTGCGCCTCGGCATCGTGGACAGCTACACCATAATCCGTGTGGCCCCGCACTTCGATGCCGAGGGTGAAGTCAAGCGGGTGGACTTTTGGTTGCTTTTCAAAGCGGTCGGTTACGACGAAGGATTTCAGCACGCGCACACCGTCAAAGTGGTCGGCTGGTCCCAGAGGGACACCTATCTGCTCGATCTGGTTGATGACCGCAACCGGAGGTACCACATCGAATTGATCTTCCCGGACCAGGAGCCGGAACTGGCTTCAGATTGGAGCAGCTGGCGGAGGTACAAGATGCGGAACCGGGATCGGTTCTCCCTTATAGATGCGGACCTGATGACCGAACACCGGCAAATCGCGGAGGAATGGGAATGAAACTGCGCTACATGATCGAGTATGCCCTGCGCGACCGTATCCGGGACCCGCGGTACGAACCTGTCGGCGTCTGGGTCCAGGGGCCCGGGCCCGGCCTTGATCTGGTGATCGAGTTCCTGCCCGGTAATACCGATGCCCGCGAGGAAGCCGATTGGATCATCAACCGCTTGGTGGAAAACGACATCAGGTCTCTGCCCGAGGATTTTCTGGCCTACCATCAGACCACGCTCCCAGCTTACCGCGGCATGCGCGGCCCCATCATCGAAACCGACGAATTCTCTTCGACAGACGCCTGCGCGCGGCTCCTCCTGGACAAGATCGCATCCGGCCGAATCTCCTGACCCCCCTCCGACACTTTCTGACAGACTCCGGTAGATATCACAGCGACAGGGCTCTCCGCCCGTCCCTCGGGCTGCGATCCGCGGACGGAACGAGCGCCCCACCGGCATAAACCGGATTGCCGCGATGAGACCTACGAACCGAATGGAGCTATTCGCAACCGACCGTGACCGGCTGGCGTTCCTGCTGGAAACAGACGCCGCGCTTGACCTGGACTTCGAGGCGCTTGAAGCCCAGGGACGCGATGTCTCGGAGGAACTGCCTCCTGAGAAACGGCCCAAATACATCACCAATTACATCGGCTCGAAGCAGAAGCTGGTCGATTGGATTTGGAAGCACACCCCGGAGGGAGTGTCATCGGCGGCCGACGCCTTTTCAGGATCGGCGGTCGTGGCCTACATGTTCAAGACCAAGGGCCTGCGGGTTATTGCCAACGACCGTCTCCACTACTGTTATCACGCCGCCCGGGCCATCATCGAAAACGACAGCGTCCGGCTCAGCGACGAGGACGTAGAGGCGCTGCTGACCGACAATCCCAAGGCCGGGAGCTTCGTCCGCGACAATTTCAAGGGCATCTTTTTCGCCAAGGGCGTCCACGCCCTGATCGATACGATCCGGGCCAATGTGGACCGGCTCTCAGGCTTCAAGAAGGACCTGGCCTTGTTCGCACTGGGCAAGACCTGCATGTCCGGCAAAGGCGGCTTCGGTCATTTCTCGTCGTCCACCCGTTACGGAAAACGGGAGGACAGCCCCGAGGAGTTCAAAGCCCGTTTCCGCAAAAACGCGGCCCGCATCAACGCCCTGGTTTTTAGTAACGGCAAGGATTGCAAGGCTCTACGCAAAGATATCAACGAATTCCTGCCGGAAGCCAAGGTCGATCTCGCCTATTTCGATCCGCCCTACGCCACGGAGTTCTCGACCACGAATTACGAAAAGGCATACCACTTCGTGGAAGGGCTGATGACCTATTGGAAGGGGCTCAACCTCGTCGAGGGATCGAAAACCAAGCATTACGAGACGGATCACAAGACCGTGACCCGGGCCAATGCGGCCGGGTTCTTCGAGACCTTCCTCGGCAACGCGAAGCATATCCCGCACTGGCTCATTTCGTATCGCGATCACGCGCATCCGACCGAACGGGAGATGCGTGGAATCATCACATCCCTTGACCGCGATTCGAGCATGCGCTCCCGAGATCATCATTACGCCATCACATCGCGTCACGGCGACGCCTCCCACGCCAAGGAACGGTTGTTCATCTGTTCCCGTTCGGCGGGACGGTCCACCAAGGCGGACGCCGACGCATCCACCGAGACCATGACCGCGCAGGCGATCTGGGAGGAAACGGAGAATGAAGTCCGCTACCGGGTACTGGACCCGGAGCGGTTCGTACCGGACAGCTTCCGACGCAAGACGCTCGAGGGCGTCGAAGGCGTGGCCATTGTCATCGGACGGTTGAAAAAGGAGTTTGTCCCCGAAGGCGGCAATCCGCGCTCCATGGTTCTTCAGGCCTACCGGTTCGTCCGCAAGACAGAACAGAACCCCGACGGCTGGACCATGGAAAAGGCCAAGGAGTGGATCGGGAAGAACGATGCCGACAAGGCGGCTGATGCCGCCCTGCGGGTGGATGCCAATCTTCGTGCATTGGCCGACGCCCCGTTGGGGGACTCCGTCGATCTGCTCACCTGTCAGGCGGGCAAGGCGGACCCCGTCCGGGTCACCGGATTCATGGGCAGCAAGTACCTGATGCTCGGATGGATCGAGCGTCATGTGCCCAAAGACGCGGAAAGCCTTCTTGACGCCTTTTCCGGCGGCGCGAACGTGGCCTACCACTTCAAGCGCAAGGGGTTGAAGGTCATCGCCAACGACCTGTTGCGCTTTCCCTCTCACCTGGCGCGGGCTGTTATCGAGAACTCCAGCGAGACCTTGAGCGACGAGGACGTCGAGAGGCTGCTCGCTCCGAACCCGGACGCCGGGACGTTCATCGTGGATCATTTCTACGGTTATTACTACACCAAACCGGTGCTCCGCTGGCTGGACCAGGTGTGGGCAAACATCCGGAAACTGCCGGGATACAAGAAGGACCTGGCGCTGGCCGCGCTCGGAAACACCGTGAAATCAAAGAGCGCCTTCGGTCAGTTTTCCCGCTCCAAGATGAACCGAAAAGCAGACCTGGAGACGGCGGCCAGTCTGGAACAGTCGCAGCTGTCCAATCCGCCCCTGTCGAAATTCATCGAATCCTTCAGGCGGTCCATCCGACAGCTGAACAACCTCGTGTTCGACAACGGAAAGGAGTGCAAGGCATTCAACCTGGATGCGACCGAGGCCGTCCGGCGGTACGGATCGGATGTCCTTTACCTCGATCCGCCCTATGTGACCGAGTTCGGGAGCAACGACTACGAGGATTCCCTGCATTTCATTGAAGGGCTCATGACCCGCTGGGCGGACAAGGCGATCCATTCGAATCCGCGCAGGAATTTTCCTTCGAGAACACGATACACCAAGGAGTCGATACGGTCCCTGCTCGAGACCCTGTCGGCGGAGGCACGCACCCGTTACGGCACTGTGCTGCTTTCCTATCGAGACCGAGCGTTTCCGCGCGAGGAGGAAATTCAACGAATCCTCGCCGAGCACCACGGCCTGGTCCGGGTCCGCGGTATGGAGGTCGACTACAACATCGCCAAAGACATCGGCCGGGAGGGCAAACACGCCCGGGAGCTGCTCTTCGTCTCTTCCAAGCCCAGAAGTTCCCCCCGGTCCGCGGCGGCGTCCCGGAGCGCGCTTTGTCATACCTCCATTCCCGTAGTTATCGACGCCTCGGCACCAACGGGCTTGAGCAGCGAAGCGTTGGATGTCCCAAGGGACGCCGGTGACCCGAAGTTCACGTTCGTCCTCTGCCGTGTCGGTACCAACAAGAACGGCGATCACTTCACCCAGGAAGAGCTGGCGACCCGCTACACCACGGCCGTCAATAAGAAGATCGATCTCAAGCATTCCCAGGAATTCACGGACATCGTCGGCGGCATCGTCTCGGCGGACTTCGTCGAGGATGAGGACGGCGGGCGCGTCGAATGCGTCGGTGAGCTCTTCGTGTCGGACAGCCTGCATGCGCAGTTGGCCTATAAGCTGATCCGCAAGGGCATCGTCACCCAGGTGTCGATGGAGTGCGATTACGAGGAGGGAGAATGCTCGATTTGCGGCAAACGGGTGCAGTCGAAAGATGATTACTGCATACACCTGCGCAAGCACAAGGCCGGCGAGTTTCAGGGGAAACCCGTCTACGAGATTCTGCACGGCGTGAGCTTTACCGGTCTCGGCCTCCTCGACCGCAAGGGTGCCGATGATAACGCCCGCATCACCCAGGTCGCCTCCGAGCGAGGCGGACAAACCCAAACCGTTGAAGAAGGAGGTCCACCGATGGACGAAAAGCAGAAAGCGAAAAACGAAGCGGCCGAAGCCGCCGACCAGAAGAAGGACGAAGGCGGAGGTGCCGTCGATGACAAGGCGCGCGTGAAAGAGCTCGAGAAAGAGAATCAGGAGCTCAAACAGCAGGTGCTCGCCTTGCAGAAGAAGCTCGAGGAAATGGAAGCCGAACGTAAGGCCGCTGCCAACCGCACCCGGGCGCAAAAGCTCATCCGCAAGATGGAGGAACAGAACATCTCCTTCGGCTCGGACGAGGAGCGTGAGAAGGAAATCGAGCGTCTTGCCGGACTCTCGGACGAGGCCTTCGCGGCCACGGAAACCGCCATGGATCGGATGATCCGGTCAAGCGCCGAGAAGGCGGAGAAACAGAAAGAAGAAGACGGCAAGGACTCCGCCAAAACGAAAACGAAGGCCGAGTCCCAGAAGAAGGACACCCCCATGCGCAGCGACGCCGGTGTCCGGCCGAAGGACGTGGACGACCAGAAGAACAGCCTCGAAGACAAGCTCAAGAACGGCTTCATGGCCGCCTATCGGCATCGGGTGGCCTCCGCTGCGGGCGAGCCCGTCGCAACCAACTGATAAGGAGGAAAGAACATGCCTTTCATCAATCCCAATCATCGCGGCCTCGCTTACGGCGACGGCTACATGCAGGGTGACGGTCAACTCGGCCAGGTGGTGAAGATCGCCGGCGACGACCTGTTCGCCGTGAACACCGACCCGACGGCCAAGTCGTTCGGCATTCTGATCAAGGACTACAACAACGGCGAGATGCCCGGCATTTACTGCATGGGCGGCGTCTACGAGACCGACGTCTTCGAGGGGACCGTCAATCCCGGCGACGACCTGAAGGTCTCGGCGAACGGCAAACTGACGGCGGGCGTCCAGGCCGGCGAGGAAGTGATCGCCCGGGCCATCTCCGCCTCCGGCGGAACGATCAAGTTCCGGCTGATGATCTGATTAGAGGAGGATATCTACTATGGAGACGACCCAAGTGAACGTGCACAGCCAGGAATATATGGAAACGATGGCGCGCCTGATGTCCGAGGCGCTGGAATCCCCGGATGGGATGCGCGCCCTGGCCGCGGCCATCGCCGCGCCCATCGAGCAGGAGATCAAGCGCAAGGAGATCTCCTCGCTGCTGCTGACCCGCCATACCCTTCCCAAGGGCGAGCGGCCGCTCTACCAGAAGAAGCCGAAGGTCAAGGCGTACTGGATCAGCAACGAGGGCGAAGCCCAGGAACAGGAGCTGGGAAAGGACGAGGTGGAGTTTCCCACCCACCGCATCCATTCCGCGCCGATGGTCGACGTGTCGGTGCTCAAGAACGGCAATATCGGTACGCTGATGGACATTCAGACCTCGGCGGCCGACGAAATCCGCAAGGAGATCGACAAGCGGACCATCACCGTGCTCTCCGCTTCGGTCCCGGCGGGAAACACCGTCGAGGTCACCGGCAACACGCTGACCGAGGAAGCCCTGAACGAGGCCGTTTCGATCATCGAGGACCTCGAACTTTCCGTGAAGTACATCGTCATGCGGGGGCGGCGGTTCAACGATCTGCGCGGCTGGAACCTCGATCCTCAGACCAAGGCCGAGCTGCGAGCCAAGGGCGTGATCAAGAACTACGGCACCGGAGGCATTCTGCTCACCGCGGCCCAGTCCCTCGATGAAGTGTTGCTTATCCCCGACGAGGAGGTGGGCAAAATGCCGGTGAGGGAAAACCTCAAGACGGAAGCCATCGAGCAGAAGACTCGGTTCAAGACGGGCTGGCTGGTCTGGTCGGAAATGGGACAGGGCGTAACCCGCCCGGACGTCGTGGCCAAGATCAAGATTCTCGGCTGATGGAGGTGATTCGAAATGAAGAAGGTGAAAAACATCCGTCCGGGCGTCCTCATCATAGCCGATGCGCGATTGCGTCTTGAGCCTGGCGAGGTATTGGAGGTCGAATACCTGACCGCCCACATGGAGCAGGCCTTGTCCGCGGGACACCTGACCCGTATCGGCCAAGAGGGAACGAAGGCGTCGCAACCATCTGAAAAGCCGGAACATCCCCCCGAGGAACCCGGCGAGAGCGACTTGTCCAAAGTGACGGCTACCGAAGCGATCTCACGGATCGGCGCTGAAAGCGATACGGATCTGCTCAAAGCCCACCTTGCCAACGAAAAGCGGCGCACGGTCATCGATGCGCTGAAGAAACGACTGGCGGAGGTGGACGGTGGCGCTGAGTGATTTCGTTGCAACACTGAGAACCGACCTGTCGGACCCGGCCGGTGAGCTGTTCACCGACGAAGTATTGCAGCGCTGCGTCCTCAAAGGGGTCCACCGACTGGCCCGTGATCTGGAGATATCCCTTTCGGTCGCAAACGACGAGATCGTTCCGGAACCTGAAGGAGAAACGCTCGAACTTCTTCTGCTGCTCGGCCAGATTCATGCATGCCAGGTCATGCGTGCGACCACGGCGAACGCGTTCTCGTTTTCAAGCGGCGACAAACGAGTCGATAAGACCAAGCAGCCCCAACACTGGGCCGAACTCGAAGAGGACCTGAAGGCCGTCTACAAGCAGCGATTGAGCGATATCAAACCTGGAGCCGCTGCGTCGCCCGAGGATTACATCATCACGCCCGATGGTCTCAACCCGGTGATCTACGAGCAAGGAAGCGATCTGTGACTCTTTTGAGCGATCCGGAAAAGATCCGCGCCGCCGATGATGTGAAAGAACTCATCCTGGCGTCCGGACAACAGGCGATGCTTCTGCGTGCTGTTCCCGGTGAGCGACTCTATGGCTCTGATGACGCCGCTTTTGAGGAGGTCGGCACCTTTCCGCTCGAGTTCGTCGAGACTCCACCGGAGGACCTGAACAACAAAATCGACGCCGTAGCGTGTGTTTTGTCGGTTCAGGATGTTCGACCGGAAGATCGCGTGCAGACCGGCGCAGACGCATTCCGTATTCAAACCGTGGAAGAAGAGCGACTGTTCGGCGTGATCACCCACAAGGTCATTAAACTGGTACGGCTGCATGGGAGTTAAACGTTTCGGAGACTGGGACAAGGCCAAGGCAAAGCTGGCCGCAAACCCCGGCCCCCGTCTCGCCCTCGCCCTGCGTCAGGCGACGATCAAGAATGCGCTGCTCCTGGTCCGGGAGATCAAGCGCGGCATCCGCAGCCAGGCTCCCGGCGGAAAGCCGTTCGTCAAGCTCGCCGAAAGCACCATCAAGCGCAAGGGCTCCAGCAAAGCCCTGATCGATACCGGCTTCCTGGTCAATTCCATCACCCAACGCATTCTGGCTGATCGGGCTTTTGTCGGACTGCTCAGAGGCACCGTCAATAAGGACGGCGACGATCTGGTGAATATCGGTGCCGTGATGGAATACGGAGCCACAATCCAGCACCCGAACGGAGCGATCATAGTTATCCCGCCTCGTCCCTTCCTTCATCCCACTATGGCAAAGTATCGCGAGCAGATCATCGAGAACTACCGGCAAGCCATCCGCACGGTGCTATGATTAGCGCATATTATTTCTTTTTGCCGATACCGCTTTTGATGAGCTTACTCACCGACGAATGCCCCGTTTGCTTGAGCAGGGTGTCCACGTGCATGTCCGAGCGCACCCCGAAATCCCTGTCATACTGTTTTTCAAGTGTGCCGACATGCTTGTCGTCACGGGTATCCCTGAGACGACCATCCGTTTGGTTTCGTGATCGTTTACCGCGCATAGCAGGATCATCTTTTGCCATTGGATAAAAACCTCCGTTTAAGATTTTAGTGCGATCAATTTCGCTCCATGTCGCCACCCGGCTGGTGGCTAAACTCCGATTATATTCAATAAGTTTCGATCATCATGATCGGGACCTGCGGCCTTCCCGACGCCGAATGGTGTCCACAAAGCGCGAGACGATCTTTTCGGTAATGTGTTTAGGATTCGACAGTCGTATGGCTTGAGCGATTGCCTCTGCCTCTGTGGCCGGGATTCCTCCAACTTTGTGCAGTTCGGCGAGAAGCTCGAGTCCCCACAATAGAGATACATTTTCCTGCCTGCATATTTTTCGCAGATTCTTGTCGTTGGTCACGCATGTGAAGCCATGCCGCTTGGCAGTGAGGAGACACAACCAGTCTTCGAACGATAAGGGGCCGGATCGACTGCTTGCGGCATATGCGTCCGCGATTTCGGGCTCGATGACAGTCAGTCCAAGGGAAACCAGTTCGCTTTCATCGTCAATCTCGTTCACCTCGTCGACCACCGGGCTGGTCACGTAAAGCGGCCCGACATGGTTCACAACGAGTTCCAGCACGGCCCGTTCCGTCTTGATGAAATCGATCAACACGCATGCATCCATTATCATGAGCTTGGGAGGCGGCGAGCGACGTGTCACAGGACGGCCTCCCAGTCCTTCAAGAGTTCCTGCATCTCCTCAATGCCGATCCGGAGCATTTCCGCGCCGCGGCTAAGCGATATTTTGTCTTTCTCCACCGCCTCTCTGGTCAAACGACTGAAACGATCTTCGAAAAAGTCGAACCGCTGCATCCCAAACGGTTCGGCGGCATCCATGCCCATCGGCTCTTCCTTGAAAGAGAGTCTCCGGTTGAAGCGTCGCTGATACGCAATGTTGAATTTCTTCCAGATGGAATTGTCTGCATCGCCATACTCGATAAGACGGGAGAGCACGGTTTTATAACTGACCCGGAAGATGCGCTTGACCTTGAAGACCCTGTCCACGAAGTGCAGTCCTGCCGCTTCATTCCATTCCTTCCGGAACCCTTCGTCCGGCATCAGAAAGTGCCCGGCGAAACGGTCGGCTTCCTGCTCTTCCACCTTGCTCTCCTCTACTTGGCTGACGTCATAGGCGTCGGGGTGCAGCATGAGATGGCCGAGCTCGTGGGCGGCGCTGAAAATACGCCTTTCAACCGAAATCCGCTCCCACACGTTTACCACCACCGCCGGGCCGCCGTCTTCCTCTCCGACAGACAGGCCGAAGAAACTATCAGAAGCCATGGGAACCGGGAAAACCTTCACCCCCGCGTGTTCGAGCAGGCCGCAGATGTCGTGAATGGGCTCGGTTGGTTTCAGCCCCAGTTTTTTACGGCAGAGTCCGGCCGCCTCGGCGAGCCGATCCCTGGAACATTGCGCCCTGACAGAATTGAGGCGGAACGGCTTCTCTTGCTTGAGGCTTTCTTCTAAAAAATTGAAGTCATCGAGCCACCTCGCCACTTCGGCCAAGACATTTTCCCGATTCTGCATCCGCTTCGCCGACCGGAACCGGACGGTGCGCAGTTCCCGAACCGGCTGAAAAAGCTCCTGAATTTTCACATCGAGCGCCTTAGCGATGGCCTGCATGGTCCTCATTCGCGGCTCGCTCTTGGCAAGCTCAAGATTTTTGATTGCCGGCAAGGAGAGACCAGCGGTGTCCGCCAAAGCCCTTTGACTGAAGCGTTTCGCAGTCCTCAACCGCCTTACATTTTTAGAGAGTACTTGCAGGTTCATGGCCACCTCCTTTCTTTTTAATTAAAAAATACCACATAACAAAACTTTGTCAAGTGGTATTTTTCAATAATTCCCCGCCCGACACTTCCCGAGCCGCTCCGGTAGATATTCAGCGGAAACACAACTGTCCGTTCCGCGGGTATCGCGGCGGGCGGCCTTTGAAACCGGAGGTGCCGGACCTTGGAAACCGTTCGAATCGTTGTTGAAAGCTTCATCCGCCTGGTCAAGGCGGAGATCGACCCGGATGGGGTGCTTGTCGCCGCGGACGACGTGTTCGAAGTGCCCAAGGTTCCCAGCCTCATCCTCCAGGGACCCACACTGGTCGAGAACGGCGACCGCCGCACCCAGGCGCGCATGGTGGAAAAGGATGTTCCGAACCTGAGCTACGAAGAATGCCGCCATCCGCGCCTCTATCACCTGGATTTCGACGTTATCGTCACCGCCGCACATGAAGGCGAGTTGTTGGACCTACAGGAAAACGTCGCCCGATTCTACCAGCGCCACCCGGTTTTGATCGTGGAAGACCGCGGAACGATCAATCTCACAGAGGTCACCCCGCTCGGGGGCTTGCGCCGCGTGAACCTGTCGGACCTCCGCCAGAGCAGCGGCCGGTGTCGAATCGAGGACTGCCCTGTCTACGACGGCGTCGTGCGTACGGGTCCGCTGGTCAAGGACAGGAAATTCGAATTCCGGGACGGCGTGGAGGAGGACCGGCTCTACACACCATGAAACAAGGAGGCACTGTCGTGATCGAAATCAAAAATCTGCTCTTTCAGCCTTTGACGTTGCACCTCGCGGGCGACGGTCGGGGCCTGCACCTGAATCCTCGTGAAATCAGAAGCATCAGCGACGACGACCTTTCGCCCGAGATAGAAGCCGCGGCGAAACGAGGTCTCGTCTCGCTTTCCGGAGGGGCGGCACCGTCGGAAACGGTCCCCCGTTCCGAGAAGCCCCTCGATGAACCGCCGGAACAGGAAGACGGCGGAAAACCCAAGCCCAAACGGCGCAAGCGGAGGTAGACCATGGCGACATATCTTTCACCCGGCGTTTACACGCGGGAAATCGATTTCAGCTTCTATGTGAAACAGATCTCCACTTCCTCTTGCGGCATGGTGGGCGTGGCCGAGCGCGGTCCGATCAACAAACCGGTGCTGGTCACCAGCTGGGAACAGTTCATCAACAAATTCGGCTCCTATCTGCAGGCCGGCTACCTGGCCTACGCCGCAAGAGCTTTTTTCGACAACGGCGGTTCGGTGCTCTATGTGAACCGTATCGCCCACCTTTCCGATCCGACGGACAGAGACAGTCTGACCGCCGTGAAGGCCTCGGCGACGCTGAAGGACCGGCGTGCGGCCGCAGCGGCGCTCGAGACCGGCACCGAGGGGACCGACCGCATTGCATGGACGGCACGGCAGGCCGGTGCCGCCGGAAACGGCATCACCGTCGAACTCATCGCTTCCGGGACCGATACGCCTCTTTCGGTGGATGTCACCGGCCAGGCGATCACCGTGAACCTCTCGACAGACAGCGCCGGTGACCCGTCCGCAACGGCGGATCAGGTCGTAGCCGCCATCGCTGCGAAAGCGGAGGCCGACGCCCTGGTCCAGGCATCTTCCGAGGACACCGGTGTCGTACAACCGGCCGGGGCGGCGAACCTTGCAGGCGGCCAGGACGCCCAGGACACTCTACGCGTATTTGCAGAGAATGAAGGCGTCTGGGGAGACCGCATCAGCGTCCAGATCGAAGACGGATCGCTCGATCCTGCGGGAGCGTTCAACCTCGTGGTCCGCTACAAGGATGATGTCGTGGAGGTCTTCAAAGACCTGTCCATGGACGAGGCTGCCCCGAACCATGTCGAGCTGGCTATTAACGAACGTTCCGATTTCATCACCGTCGAAGACCTCGGTGCGTCTTCAGGCGTCGCGGAGGATCGTCCGACGACCGGCTTGAGCGCTCTTTCCGGAGGCGACGACGGGCTTACGGGCCTTGATGACGCCGACTACACCGGTGACCCGTCGCAGCATACCGGGCTTTATGCTTTCGATGAGATCGACGCGCTCAACATGATCATGGTGCCGGGCGTGACCACGGCGGAGGTGATTCATGCAGGCGTCACATATTCGGAGAACCGCAAGGACCTGATGCTCCTCGCCGAAACGCCGCTCATGCTGGAACCGCTCGAGGCGGTGGATTTCCGCAAGGGACAAGGCATGTACAACCATGCGGCGTTCAACTCATCCTACGCGGCGCTTTACTATCCCTGGATCGAGATCAACGACCCGGTCACAGGCAAGCGGAAGCTGATTCCGCCGTGCGGGGCCATCGCCGGCTGTTTCGCCCGCAGCGATCAGAAGAGCTACGTATGGTACGCCCCTGCGGGCATCGACCGCGGACGCATTTTTAACGCGCTGTCCCTGGGGTACAAAACCAGCCGCGGCGAACGGGACGTTCTCTATCCGGAGGGCGTCAACGTGATCGCATCCTTCCCCGACTCCGGAATCAATATCTGGGGCCAGAAGACGCTGCAGAGCCAGCCGTCGGCCTTGGACCGCGTCAATGTCCGGCGGCTGATGATGTATATCGAGGAGGCCATCGCCGAGTCTTCCCGCTTCGTGGTCTTCGAACCCAACAACCCGCAAACCTGGCGGTCGTTGGTCCGGTTGATCAACCCGTTCCTGCAGGACATCAAGGACAAGGGCGGATTCTACGACTTTGCCGTCCAATGCGACGAGGAGACCAACACCCCGGCCGTGATCGACCGGAACGAGCTCGTGGCGCGCATCTTCGTCAAGCCCACCAAGACGGCGGAATTCATCGAGCTCAACTTCGTGCTCACCGCCACGGGGGCCGACTTCAAAGAAATCTTCACGACGGGGTAAGGAGGTAAACCATGCGAAGCGGCAATATGCCCAAGAGCTTGTATCAAAACTGGCAATTCGCCGTCGAGGTCAACGGCTTCGATGTGGCGCTTTTCAAGAAGGGGCAGGAGCCCAAAACCGAGTTCGAAGAGGTCGCTTTCGCTCCGGCCGGTTCGATGTTCGACCAGAAAGTGGCAGGACGTGTCAAGTTCGAAGACATCAACCTGGAAAAGGGGATTCTCCAGGACGGCTCCGACGAGGCCGCCCGGGACTGGATCAAGAAGCAGGTGGACGTCAACGCCGTGGTCGGGGGACTTCCCAACGACTATATGCGCGACATCGACATCGTCCGTTACGACCGCACCGGAAACGAAACCCGGCGTTGGACCCTGCACGGTGCTTGGATCAAGGTCTTGGAATACGACGAGCTCGAGGGCGCGAACACGGACAACACCATCGAGAAACTCACCATCAGCTACCAGTACTGGACCTGATCCAAGGAGATGAACCATGCACGTTTTTGAACTACCCAGCGGCGTCGAGGTCGAGCTTCGGGAGATGACCGGAGCCGAGGAGGAATTGCTCACCAATCAGCGGCTCATCCGCACCGGTGATGCGGTGAATCAGGTGCTCAGGAACTGCATCGTGCGCTTGGGCGACAACGATGAACCGGCGGTGAAGGACGTGCTCGACCTGCTCTCAGGCGACCGCCTTTTCATCCTGGTCAAGCTGCGGCAGATTTCTCTCGGTGACGAAGTGGAACTGGAACTCACCTGCGCCAACCCGGCGTGCCGCGCGACGAATCTGGTGACCATCGACATCGAGGAGCTTGAAACGACCCCTTACGGCGAGGACCGGGAGTTCGCCTTCACGCTGCCCGGCTCGGGCCGCAAGGTGCAGTTCGGCTACCTGGACGGCCACAAGGAGAAACGGTTGGCCGCGCTGAAAGAGCCTTCCATCTCTTCGGCCATGCTCATCCGCATTATCGATATCGACGGAGCGGCCCCGAGCAAGAAGCTGATGAACGATATGTCACTGCGCGACCGCAGCGCCCTGCGGCAGGAAATGCTCCGGGTCGATGCGGGGGTCGACACCACGCTGGAGGTCGACTGCGAGTCCTGCGGAACACGCATCCGCACCCGGCTGGAGGCGGAACCGGGTTTTTTGTTCCCCGGAGTTCGCTTGTAAGGGACGCATTCTTTCTCGCCTACGGCGGGCTCCATTGGAGTTTCTCGGAAACACGCGCGCTGCCGCTTCGGGTCCGCCGCGAATTCGTGGAGGCCCTGGAGCGGCAGCTTGATTTTGAGCGTGAGGAATTGGAGCGCAACCGGAAATGAACGGAGATCTCGGGCTCGGTGTCATCGTCTCGATGAAGGACGCGTTCTCGCAAAACGCGGCCAAGGTCCAGACGTCCATGCAGTCACTGGACGCCACGGTCGCCGCTTCCAGCGAGCGCATGACGCGCAACATCGACCGCATCCAGAAAGGCACCATGATGATCGGCGCGGGCCTGGCGCTCATGGCCGTGCCGGTCGGTCTTGTCGCCTCCACCGCGGCCACCCAAAAGGCGTTGGGCGAGCTGTCCTCCCTCGGCGTCAAGGACCTTCGGGCCATCGAGGACGCCGCGGAATCCTTCACCAACAAATGGTCCGGATCGAACAAAGCGGAATTCATCACCGCCGCATATGACGTTCGCTCGGCCCTCTCGGGATTGACCGATGAGGCTGTCGGGTCGTTCACAGCCATGGCCGCTCTCACAGGCAAGGCCACCAAAGCGACCACCGAGGAAATGGTCGGGACGTTCACCACGGCCTACGGCATCTTCAAGCCTCTCATGCAGGACATGTCGGATGCGCAGTGGGCCCGCACCTTCGCCGGAGCCATGGCCCAGACGGTGGCATCCTTCAAGACCAACGGCCGCCAGATGGCCGACGCCATCAAGAACATCGGCGCAGTGGCGGCATCATCCAATGTCCCCTTGCAGGAGCAGCTCGCCATACTCGGTCAGCTCCAGACCACCATGCCCGGTTCGGAAGCCGGAACCCTGTACAAGGCGTTCATCATGAAAGCCGCCGAGGCCGGCGAGAAGCTCGGGCTGTCGTTCGTCGATTCGACGGGACGGCTGAAAGGGATCATCGCCATCCTCGAGGAGATCAAAGGACGCTTTCCCGACCTGTCCCAGGCCGCCGCCCAGGTGGAAATCAAGAAGGCCTTCGGCTCCGATGAAGCCGTGAAATTCCTGCTGCAGATGTCCCAGGGCGCGGAAGCGCTGGAGAGCAATATTCAATCCGTCGCCCGGGCCATGAAGACCGGCACCGCCGTCACCGAAGAAATGGCTCAAGCGATGAACATGGACATCGGCAGCCAGTTCAAACTCCTGTGGCAGCAGATCGCCAATCTGTCCGAAATCCTCGGCCGCACGCTGCTTCCGGTGGTCACGCCTATTATCCAAGGTATTTCCAAGGCCGTGCTCTTCTTTCAGAAACTGGCCAAGTCCATGCCCGGGCTGACGCGGGTCCTTCTCACTCTGTCCATGGCCCTGGGTGCGGTGCTCGCGGTCGTGGGCGGCGTGATTGCAGCGGCCGGAACCATCGGGCTGATGCTTCCCGCCATCAAAGCGGGTCTCGCGGCCATGGGCGCTGCCGTAGCCGGTGTAGGTTCGGCCTTCGCCACCCATTTTTTGCCGGTGGTGGCCGTCATCGGCGGTGTGGTGCTGGCGGTCTATCTGCTCAGACGGGCGTGGGAGACCAATTTCGGCGGTATCCGCGACATGGTCTTGGGTGCATGGGAGAAGGTGAAACTCGTTTTCCAGGGCATCCGCGAGCTTATTTCATCCTTGAGCGGCGGTTCGGGTCGCATGTCCGCAGAGCTGGCCCGGAAACTCGAGCAGGCGGGTCTGATGGGGCTCGTTGTCACGGTATTCCGCATCTATTATCGGGTGCGGCAGTTTCTGACCGGCTTGTGGCAGGCCTTTTCCAGCGCCTTCGGAAAGATAAGAGCGATTCTCGAACCAGCGGTCCGGGCGCTCATGCAAGCTTACGGCGCTCTCTACAAGGCCGTTTTTTCGGTCCTGGAGATCTTCGGGCTGGCGGCCACATCGACCGACGCATCATCCTTCCGCAGTCTGGGGGAGACCCTGGGATCGATCCTGGGAGTGATCGCAAAGGTCGGGGCCTATCTGCTCAAATTTGTGATCTACAACCTGGTGGCGGTCATCAAAGTCGTCACGTGGGTTGTGGATGCGGTCGTCTGGCTGGGAAAAACCATCGTCACCGCCTTCATCGAGGCGGGAAAGTTCATCTACAAGTTCTTCCTCCCGATCCGGCTCCTGGTCCAGGCGCTTCGTATGGTGGGACGGGTCGTCTACACGGTTTGGCAGGTCCTCACCGGCGACATCTCCGTGCTCGACGGATTGAAATCCATCGGCGGTGCCGTGTTCGACTTCCTGGCCACACCGTTTCGATGGGCCCGGGATGTGATCGTCGGCGTCTGGAATTTCATCAGGGGGTTGTTCTCGTCCATCGGGCGGTTTTTCACCGCCGTCGCATCGTCCCTGGTCGCCGCATTCATGGACCTGCCCTTGGTGCGAACCTTGCGGGGTGTTTTCGGAGCGGTACGAAGCTTCTTCTCGGGCGACACCACATTTTTCAAAGCAGGCAAACGGATTCTGATCGCACTGGGAAAAGGCATCTGGTCTGCGGTGACCTATCCGTTCGAGCTTCTCAAAAAGGCGCTCGGCTGGCTCAGAAAACTGCTGCCCTTTTCCGATGCGGAAACCGGCCCTCTTTCGAGCCTGACAGCCTCGGGCGCGGCTATTCTGAAAGCCCTCGCCAAGGGTATGGCCGGTTTATTGGCGCTGCCCGGCAAGGTCCTCGGCATGGCGTTCAAGGGGATACTCTCCGCTGTTCAATGGGTATGGCAGGGCATCAAGTCCTTGGGCTCCGGAATTCTTTCAGCGTTGACCCAGCCCTTCCGAAAAGGCGTCGAGATTGCCGCGTCCGTGTGGCGCGGTGTAACGGATGCGGCCGCCGCCGCTTGGAACGGCATCAAGACCATCGGTGCTTCGACGTTCGATGCCGTGGCATCGCCGTTCCGCTGGATCGGTGACATAGCCGGAAAGGTCTGGGACGGGATTCGCTCCACGTCGGCTGAACTCTGGAGCGGCCTGGGCAATCTTGCCCAGTCGACCTGGTCCTTCGTGATCGCTCCGTTCACATGGATCGCCGATGCGGCATCCGGCGCGTGGAGTCATATCACCAACGCCGCATCAGTGGCGTGGGACAGTCTCAAATCCATGGCGCAAAACGCCTGGGAGTGGATCAAGGCCCCGTTCGAAGGGCTCGCCACGGTCGCCTCCTCTGCTTGGGAGAAGGTGAAAAACGCCGCATCCGGTGCATGGAATTCCGTCACCTCCACGGTTTCCAACCTGGCCGGCAGCGCGTTCGAAAGTGGAAAAGCGATCCTCACAACGGTGGGTGATGGGATCAAGTCGGCGGTGACCGCGCCGTATCGGGCGGCCAAGTCGGCCTTATCGTTCGTCCGCGACCTATTGCCTTTTTCAGACGCCAAGGAGGGTCCGCTGGCGAATCTGACAAGAAGCGGCGCGGCGCTGATCGAAACCATCGCCCGTGGAATCACGCGGACCGCGACGGCCCCGGCGGAGGCGCTCGCAAAGGCTTTCGATTTCATGGGCGACCTGGCGGGACGGATCGCGGTTCCTTCCGCCCTGGCCGGGACGCTGGCGTTGACGCCCGTTGTTACCGGTGACCTTCCAACCGTCGCAGGGCCTGTTGGCCGCACGGAAACGGCGGCGGTTGAATCGGCGCTGGGTGTTCACCCGGCACCCGATCAAGCCCGTCTTCTCGGAGAGACCAGGAGAGCGCTGTCCCCCGGTGCCGCAGGAGCTGCGGCAGAAACCGGCGAGGAGAATCTGAGAACGGTTCTCGACGCCTTGATTGGAAAACTCGACGCGCTGGCGGATCGGCCTATCGAAGTGGCCGTCACCACGCTGCTGGACGGGCGGCAGGTCGCTCAGTCGGTGTACCGGGATATTCGTGAACGAAAGATAAAGAACTACGAGACGCTGTGAGGGGAAATTGTATCAAAAGGAGATAACGGCCTACCTGGTGGACGTGGAAACCGGTGACTATCTGGATTTCCAGTACAACCCCAACGACATCCTGGACGACAAGAGCACGGCTTACGCCGCCATCAAGATACCGGGGATGAGTCATCCCCGCTACCAGTACGTGGCGGGCGAACCGCGCAAGATCGGCTTCAAATTGCTGTTCTTCAAGGGACCGGTCAAGGAATCCGTGGACTGGCTGCGCTCGCTGCTCTACCCCGAGCATGCCGGGACCATGCTGAAAAACGCGCCGCACCGCGTGCTTTTCATGTTCGGCGATCTCTACCCGGGCGTGCTTTGCGTGGTCCGCCAGGTAAAGGCCCGCTACTTCCACCTCTTCGACCGTGACAACCTACTGCCTCAGCATGCGGAGGTGGACATGATGCTCGAGGAATACATCGACGAATCGGTGGACTATTCGGAGGTGCGCGGATGATCGGACGACGATCCAGGTACGCAACCGCCATCCTTTACACCGGTGGTGCGGAGGAGTTTTTGGGCACTCGGGTTCCCATCGACGCCGCGCCCAGGCCCGACGACCGCTTCCATACGGTTGTCGACGGGGACCGGCTGGACCTGTTGGCCCATCGCTATCTGGGCCGAGCCGATCTGTGGTGGATCATCTGTGATTACAACGACATCTTTTTCCCCATGGAACTGGAGCCGGGGTCGGTCCTACGGATTCCCTCGGTGGAACACGTGAACATGCGCCTGCTGGATTGAGCCCCCCGTCCGGTCCTTCGACCCGACACCTCGCCCCCCGCGCCGGTAAGTATTCGGTGGATGCCGCCCGAAGTGCGGCTCGACCGGAGATCGGCGTATGGACCTTGACACATTCAAACCGACATTTCTGATCCAGATCGAAGGGCAGCAGCTCTCCGCGGACATCACCCAGGAGATCACCTCGTTCGTCTTCGAGGACAACGAGGAGGAACTCGATGTCCTGGAACTCTCGGTCACGGACCGCAACCTGCAGTTCGTGGACGATCCTTTGTTCCAGGAGGGCAACGAGATCGTCGCCCGCTTCGGATACGTCGGCAATCTATCGCCGCGTAAGAAAGCGGTCATCAAGGACATCGATTACGACTTCCCCGAAAACGGCGACCCCACGATCCGCATCAAAGCCTACGACAAGGGTTTCAAGCTGGCCGGAAAGGAAAATCAGAAGGTCTGGCAGAAGCCCGCTCCCGGCATCCTCTACTCGGAGATCGCCGAACAGATCGCCGGTACCAACGACCTCACCCCTGTGGTGAAGCCAACGAAGGGTAAGCACCTCCGTGTGGTTCAAAGCAACACCTCGGACGCGCAGTTCCTCAAGGAGCTGGCGGGAAAGGCCCGCGACCGGGATGGAGACGGCGTAACGGGGTACGTCTTTTTCATCCAGGACGACGAGCTGCATTTTCATCCCCGCGAACTGGACAAGGGCCCCGCCGTGGTTCTCGAGTATTTCACCGACCGCAAGGGGGTTCTGCGCTCGTTTCGACCGTCGACCCAATCCCAGGGAGCCAAGGGTGCCGGCGTGGAGACGAAAGCGGTGGGCGTCGATCCTCGCAAGAAAGAGCCGGTCGAACACAAGGCCGAAAACGAAACCACGACGGAACGCACCTCTCTCGGCAAGCGGACTTACCTGGTGGACGGCAACACCGGAGAAGCGGCCTACAAGGAACAGGAATCCGGACAGATCGTCCCGAGCTTCGAACGGTCCGAGGCATTTCATGAGGAACCGCGCCAGGAGCCCGCGCAGGACCTGGCGGAGGGCAAGTTCAAAGAGGCCGAACTGCGCCAGGTGGAAGCCGTGTCGCAGACCATCGGCATCCCATCGCTGCGCGCCAAAGAAAACGTCGAGATCAAGGGCGTGGGACAAAAATTCTCCGGCGTCTACTACTGCCATTCGGTCCGCCACGTGATCGGCGCAGGCGGCTACCACTGCGAATTGAAACTCAAGAAGAACGCCTTGGGCAAAGGTGCCGGCGACAAATCCGACGATGCCAAGGGCAAGCAAAACGACCGGGAAGCGCCGCCGACACCCGAGGAACAACCGCCGCCCATGGTGACGGTCGACGCCGACAGCGGGCAACGGCTTTGAGGAGGAATAGGAAATGGGAGATCTGAGCCGGAATTTTTCCACACATGAATTCAACTGCCGCTGTTGCGGCCGGGCCGAGATCAATCCGCACCTGGTGGACGCGCTGCAGGAGCTCCGCGACCTGGCCGCCGCCGCGGTAAGGATCACCAGCGGCTATCGATGCCCCGAACACAACCGTGCCGTGGGAGGCGCGAAGCGAAGCCAGCACCTGCTCGGCAACGCGGCGGACATCGTCATCAATGGCCGCTCTGTGGCGGAGACCTATGAGCTGGCCGAACAGGTCCCGGCTTTCCGTAACGGCGGGATCGGGTTCTATCCGGAGCAGGGATTCGTCCACGTGGACGTCCGTGACGGCCGCGCCCGTTGGGGGCGGCTCGACGGCCGGTACGTGGCGTTGGAGAAAGCACTGAAATCGACTGGAGGGAAAGAACATGCAACAGCTTGAACAGATTTTAACATTCGTGCTCGATCACAAGGAGTTCTTGGCGACCCTGATCGTGACCTTGCTCACCATCATCAAACTCACGGCGTGGGGACGCGCCAAGGCCGCCGCTCTCGATGCCGTGATCGGCGTCATCGAGCGACTGGGGGCGAAAGAAATCAAGACCGGTGTCGCCGGACAGGAACCCAAGCTCGGCGCAGCCGCCCAGGACGCCCTGCGTCAGGCCGTGGCCAAGGTCGATCCCAAGAAAAAGGCCGCCGGGCCCGTGACCACCGTTGTTCGCGAGGTGCTGCGCGGTGTCCTGCCGCGGAAATAGCTCGGAGGCGGCCACGTGATCGAGACTCAGGACAGACAGCACGAGGAACGCTACAAGAACCGGTGGTACGGCAAGTACCGGGCCTTTATCCGCGACAACAACGATCCGGAAAGGCTCGGCCGCTGCCGTCTGGAAATACCGGCGGTGCTCGGTAAAGGCAGGGACAACTGGTCCGACTGGGCGTGGCCCTGTTTCCCTTACGGCGGCAACGAGGACATCGGTGTCTTTCTCGTCCCCGAGGAGGGCGCGTCGGTGTGGGCCGAGTTCGAAGGCGGCAACATTCAGTACCCGATCTGGTCCGGGGTGTGGCTTGCCAAGAGCAACCCCGGCGAGCAACCCGAAGAAGGCAAGCGACTGTGTTCGGCCCCGACCTGTCAAGACTGCGAGGACAAGGTCGAGCACAAGCCGGACCGGCGCGACAATCTGGAACACCGCAAATACCACGACCACCCCCCGTACTACTGCCCGCGCCGGAAGGTGCTGCTGAAGACCGAAACCGGTCACACCATCGTGGTCGATGATCGTGACGAGGAGGAATTCCTCAAAGTCATCGACCGGGCGGGTCAGATTCTCCATATGGACTGCCGCGTGAAGCGGGATGTGCAGACCGGCAACGCCCGCCGGCGTGGAACCAAGGACGCCGAGCGAGGGGACCAGCTCGATATCGATTCCGATATCAAGGAGCAACGCGCCAGGATCGAGATCACCGACTTGTGCCGGCAGTTCATGAGGTGGGAGGCCTGGAAGGACAAGGAGAAAATCCACATCCAATCCTGCGACAAGACCCGCGCCCGCTGGCAGAAGATTCTGATCGACAGCACCAAGGGACGGGAAAAGGTCCACGTTTGGGGACTCTGCGGTACGCAGGAAATCCTCATCGACTCCACCGCCGGGGCCGAGATGATCCGGCTCACGGACAAGGCCGGCCAGGTCATCGTCATGAACGCCGCAGCCGGTCAGGAACGCATTCAGGCCACGGACAAGTCGGGCAGCGTGATACTCATGGACGGGGTCATGGGCAACATTATCGTCCGCTCCAGCAATAAGGTGCTGATCAACACATGAAGGAAACGCAAACATATCCAACGGTGTCGGTGATCATCAGGGGATACGACCGGGAGCGATATATCGGTCCGGCCATCGAAAGTGTGCTTGCCCAGACCTATACGGATTTCGATCTGCTGATCTGGGATGACGGTTCGACCGACAGGACCGCCCGGATCGCCATTGAATACGCCAAAAAAGACAGGCGCATCCGTGTCGCAGCATGCGAGCATCGGGGGGCCGTCAAATCCTTGAAGGCCGCAGTGGCCGATACCTTCGGAGCCTACCTGTGCTGGGTGGACAGCGACGACCTCTTGTCACCCACGGCCTTGGAAGAAACGGTCGCGGTCCTGGACGAGCATCCTTCGGTGGGAATGGTCTATACCGACTACCAGCTCATTGACGCCGCCGGACGGGGCAAGGGACGCGGGCGACGGTGCCGCATTCCCTACAGCAAAGACCGGCTGCTTCTCGATTTCATGACTTTCCACTTCCGCCTCATGCGCCGGTCCGTTTTGGAGCAGGTTGGCGGAATCAATGAGGATTTCAGGTGCGCCGAAGACTACGACCTGTGTCTGCGCCTGTCTGAGATCACGGAAATCCACCACATTCAAAAACCGCTCTACCAATATCGGGTCCATCCCCGGTCTATTTCCCATGAAATGCGTCTGGAACAGATCCAATGGTCTCGGGAAGCCATTTCCAATGCGTTGAAGCGCAGAGGGCTGGCGGACCGCTTCGAGGTTGACCTTCAGATTCGAGAACGCTTTTCGTTGAGAAGGAGAGACCTTGATGAGTGAACACGACCATGGCCAAGTGCCGTGCAACTGGGAGCAGAGCGAGCGCCTCCTGGCACGCACCTTCGATGCGTGGCGGGCGGAGTTCAGGGCCATCCTCGAAGACCACCGCCGGGAGATTCAGGCGCGGCTGGAAAAGATCGAACGTGAGATCGAGAAGAAATCGGACAAGGAAAATGTCGATCTCGTGGTGCGCAACATCCAGAGTGACTTGCGGCGTCACAGCGACGACATCAAAAACCTGCAGACTGGTCTGAATCAGAAGATGGGCGTCGAGACCATGTGGAAGGTGGTCGGCTTGGTGCTCGCCATCAGCGGGGCCGTCGGCGGCGTGGTCGGTTTTTTGATCCGCGTGTTGACGGGGAAGTGATCATGGCCAGACCGCAAGCCAGACTCGGCGATATTTCAAGCCACGGCGGCGTGATCATCACCGGCGCGACAAGAACCGTGGTCAACGGGATGCCCGCCGCACGGCTGGGTGATCTGCACGCCTGCCCCATACCGGGTCACGGCGTCACGCCTATTGTCACCGGCAGTCTCGACACGACCACCGAGAGCATGCCCAACGCGCGGGTCGGCGACATCGCCGCTTGCGGCGCGGTCATCGTGACCGGCAGCATGGACACCACGGACAACTGAGGATTGACGGATGGACTACGAAGATTTGGGGTTTCATTACTGGGATGTGTTTCCCAAGAAGATCAAGGTGACGCGCAGCTGGTGGTCCATGTCGGTTCCGCTTTCAATTCGGGGCATGCCAAGGGGCGAGTTGCAGTATGAGACCGTCGATTCCAGCATCGCTTGGGTCGATTGGGAAGGCCGCGTCAGGCTCGGTTGGCGGACGGGTGCGACGATCATCATGGTTTACGACTCCCCCTCGCGGGACAGCGTTCGTTATGTGGAGGTCGAAGTGATCGAGGAATACGGCGGTGGCTATGGTGTGCCGTCATAAAGGAGACAGCTGGAATGGCCCTGCGGGATGAAGAAGGTTTTGGTTATGGCGACGGGTACGGCGACGGTTACGGATACGGCGAGGAAGGCGGGCCGATCATAGAACAGACCAGCTCGTCGCTCTCTCACTATGAGATCATGACGCTGGTGCGGCTATTGGCCTTCGGCCTCGGTGTGACCGGCGACGAAGAAGAGCCCTTTCTTCTGCAAATCAAGGACAATCTGGTTGAGATCAAGGACATCCTTCTGCAAAGCCACCAGGCATCCGAAGCCTTGCGCGCCGAGGCACAAACGGTGCTGGAAGCCCATGCGGAGAGCGCCCAGCAATACATGCAGAACGTGGATCAACCGCAACTGCCGGACTATCACCCCTTCCTGACCATGCCGGCCGGCACTTCGGTGCGTGAACTCCCGGACGGCGGGAGGCTTTTCACCCTTGCCGACGGCGTAATGGTCCGCGTGAGTCCGGCGGGGGCACTCACCGCAATCGGCACCGACGGCGCAGCCACTGAACTGGAGCCCGCCAAAGGCGGAATTGTAACCCTGCCGGACGGCAGGGAATTGACATTGAAGCCGGAAGCGGTCCTTGTCACCCACGAGGCCGCGGGTATTGAAGGATTGCCGCTGGATATCGATCCAGTGCAAACGTCGGAAGACCGCTATCGGGTCGAGCTTCCGGATGGTTACCGCCTGGATGTCTCCCACGGAGATCGGACGGCCTTGATCGGTAACCCGGTCGGCACCCTGGATGTCCTGAGCATCACCCGCATCGAAGGTATCGGAGAAAAGGTGACGGTACGTCTGGTTCCCGGCGGAGCCAAGGGGTTCTCGACGCAGGAGAGCGGTCATAAGGGAATCATCGAGGCGGACGGAACGATCCATCTGTCCATGGAGAACGGTCTCGACTTTGTCATTCGCTTTCCAGATAGCATCGATGCCGGCGGGGACGATGACCAAGACGATCAGTCCACGATCATCTGTGAGGAGTGCGACTGATGAGTCTGGACTTTCTCGGCAGAGGTCTGAAATTCCCTTTTCGTTTCCAGCGACGCTCGGGCGGAGCCCAGATCTCCTCGGCCACATCCAGGGAACACGAACACATTCACGAAAGCATCATCCAGATTCTCGGCACGCGCCCGGGCGAACGGTTCATGCGTCCGGAATTCGGCTCCCGCCTCAAAGACCTGGTGTTCGAAGCCAACGACGAAGTGTTGAAAGGGCTGATCCGCCATTACGTGATCGACGCGGTCAAGCGGTGGGAAAAGCGGGTCGTCATCACCAACGTTTCCTTTGACGACTCGCCGCAGAACATCGACCGCAATCTCCTGCCGGTTCGTATCTCGTACCGGGTCATTCAGAGCCAGGTGGAAGGAAATCTGGTCTACCCCTTTTACCGCGAGCCCCGACAGGTATCCCAACCCCGACAGTTCCGCGCCTCCGTCGGTAAGTAACAAGCGGGTCCACCCGGCTGTCCGGGACGGCCCCTGATACCGAAAAACGACGGATGACCGGAAATGGGCAGAGCAAGCATCGACTATACCAACAAGGATTACGAGTCCCTGCGTCGGGAGTTGCTGGCGCGGGTACCGCAGTTGACCGACCGCTGGACGGATTTCAACGCATCCGACCTCGGTGTGGTCCTGCTGGAGCTCTTCTGCGGAGTGGGCGATATGCTCGCCTACTACCTCGATGCCCAGGCGGCCGAGGCTTTCCTGCCCACCGCCCGTCAACGACAGAACGTCATCAATCTCTGCAAGCTGGTCAGCTACCGGCTCGACGGTCCGGTGGCCGCTTCAACCTCCCTGCGTTTCACCCTGGCCGCGCCCCTCGACGCGGATCTGATCATTCCGAAAGGAACGGCGTGCAAAGCCCGCCTGGAAGAAGGCGACATCGTATTCGAAACGGCGGCGGACGCGACGATCCCGAAGGGACAGACAAGCGTCGAGACGGGCGCGCGTCAGGGCGAAAGCAGGACCGAGACCTTCACGGCCACGGGCGAACCGAACCAGTCGTTTCTCCTATCGGGAACGGCGGTCGCCCATGGAACCATCCATATCACCATCCAGGTCGAACAATGGACGGAGGTTCTTCATTTCCAGGGGAGCGACAGCGACGCTCAACATTTCCAGACCGACACCGACGGACTCGACCATGTCCGCATCTTCTTCGGCGACGGGTTGCGCGGCGGAGTGCCTCCGGTCGGTTCCGAAATCAGCGTCGAATACCTCGAAACCCTGGGTGCCGGGGGGAACCTCGGATCGGACCTGGTCTCGGAGCTGCTGAGCCCTGTCTACCAGGGAGGCGAACAGGTCGCCTTGACCGTCACCAACCCGGTCCCGGCGACCGGCGGCGCGGACAGGGAATCTCTGGAACACGCCCGCAAGCAGGCTCCGGGCGAAGTCCGGTCCCTGTGGAAGGCCGTCACCAAGGACGACTACCAGGCGTTGGCCGAGGGTTTTCCCGGCGTGGCCAAGGCCCAGGTCCTCGACGTCAATGACTGCAAGAACATCCGCTACTACCAGGTCAATCTGGCGGTCGCCCCCGACGGAGGCGGCCCGCCTTCGGCGCTGCTCAAGCAGGACCTTTCCGCTTTTCTCGAATCGCGCAAGGTCATCACCATCGAAATCAATCTCTTCGATCCGGTCTATCGCTCCGTGAACGTGGATGCCGAGGTGTACGCCTATGTGGGCGAAGACCTCGACCTAATCCGAAGCCGGACCGAGCAGGCTCTTGATGAGCTTTTCGCCTTCGAGCGCATGACTTTCGGTGTTCCGGTTCACTTCTCGGACCTGGTGGCCGTGCTCGACGGCGTGCGAGGCGTAAGCCACGTGCAGATGTACGCCCCGCAGCAGGACATCGATATCAGGCCCGGTGAGATCGCCGTCCTGGGACAGTTGAACCTCGACGTCAGGAGGGCATCCTGATGTCGTCCTATTTCGAGAAGAAACTCATCGATCTTCTTCCGCCCCTCTATCGGGAGCGTGACGAGACCGGGGACCTGGAGACCTTCCTCAAGGTTCCGGCCTCGAGTCTGGACGAACTCAAGCTCCTGGCCGACCGGTTCCCCGAAATCTTCGATATCGACCGGTGCGAGGATCGATTTCTTCCTCTCCTCGGCGAGATCGTGGGGCACCGTTTCGACCCGCTTTCCGACGCCGCGAGGCAACGACGGCTGATCCGCGAGGCCGTAGAAATCTACCGGCGTAAGACGACCATCCCGGCCATCGGGCGCTCGCTTACCGACCTGGGGTGGCAGGGGCGGATCGACGAGACCTTCCGCAAGGCGCTGCGCCTCAACCGCAGGTCTATTGTGGGGCGGGCCAAGCTGCCCGGCTTGATCTACAGCCTGGGCGTCTACCGCATCGATAGCGACAACATCGTCCAGGGAATCCGTCCCGGACTGGTCTTTCACCATCCCGCCGGAACCAAGGTCTTTTTTCTCCAGTGGCTCTACTCGCTCCTGTCCATGGAATCGGATTTCCAGGCGGTCATCAAGAAAGTGGTGGAACGGGTCTGCCTCGGGCACCTGCACGAGACATTCGTGGTCAGCCACAACGCCCTGAACACCGATTATCACCTGACACGCAAGAACAAGACCTGGGGCTGGTGGCGGATCACAGACGGCACCACGCTGATGCAGGACGTGGAACATGCCGCGGTATGCATTTCCCGCTGGCATGGACGCACGCCCCGATTCCGGCTGAATGTTGGAAACCTCAACGATGAGCGGCTGCCCAATCTGTGGGTCAGCGAACGCCGGGCCGCGTTTTGTTGCGAGATCGACACCAAACCGTCGGAACCTCCGGTCGACGCCTTCATCAGACTCGCCGGCCAAGACCTGAACCGTTCCCGTCTCAATAGGTCCGCGACCGCCTGCAGGATCAAATTCAGGCAGAAGGACCTGTTGTCCGATGCCGATCAACCGGCTTCCGAAATCACCGGCGACCGCCGCACCCACCGCTACGGCAGACGTTCCCGGCTGTCGCACTGGTTCCGTATCGGACATTCCAGGATTGGCCGCCGGGACAAGGTCTCCGGTGCCGCTGTGGGAAGGCATCTGTTCATCACAGCCTACGCGGACGCTCAGTGGTCCGAGGTCAGCGCGGCTTGGGACATCGTCGACCGCTGGCGCGCTCGGAGACCGGGCTTTTCGCTGAACGGGCGCACCCTGAACGGAACGGAACTCACCGATGCCTATGTGACCGAAGCCCGGGCGTCGTTCGAACTGGACGTGGACACCGGTATCCCCCGTCGACGACGGGTGGAGACACTGGTGCTGGGCAACCGCAGGCTCAACCACACTGGACTGCGGCTGTCCGTGGACCGGACCCGGCCCATGCGGTTGGGACTCATGCCGCTCAACGCCGCCGGTTTCCGCATCTCCAAGCCGTCGCTGCGCTGGCGTTTCAGGCAGAAGGACGACCACGCGGAAGCGCAGGCCGGTTTCGAAGCGGCGGCCAATCGATACACGGTCACCCAATGGCCGGCGGCATAGGAGGAATGAATGGCGATCCACTTGTTTGAAGACGGCGCTTTGACGCAGCAGATATCCGAAGGCGACCTCACGAACCCGGACGACGACACCTACAACGGGACCGATGGAGAGGCGAAGGACAAGGAACTCTTCCTGGCGAACGAACAGACTGTTCTCGCTTCGCCCCTGGCGTCGGGCGAAACCTCGCTGCAGACGGCCGAACCTCGCTTCACCGACGGCGAGGTCATCATCATCGACTCGGAACAGATGCGCATCCAGAGCGGCGGAGGAACCACCACTCTGGGTGTGGAGCGCGGCTACGGCGGAACGACACCCGCCTCGCACGCCGCGGGCGCTTCGGTTTACTCGGGATATGACTACACCGGCCTTGTGGTCGAACCGGTCGACACCGCGGGCGGGGACGAATCCGGCTGGTATTCGCTGGCGCTGAACCAGATCGATCTGGACGGGGTGGTTCCCGGAGATCCGCTCAACCTGGGCGACAAATCCCACGACGTCACTGTCTCCTTCTGGAGGCGCTGCGCCGTGCCGCCGGGAACGGCGGTCCAGAACAAGACGGACTTGAAGCTGCGGATCACCGGAACGGAGAACCCGATCCTGTAGGAAAGCCAATATGTCGATCAGCGTGGAAACAGATATTCAGATCGTCGTGTCGGGGCTGGTGAGTGTGAATGTTGATGCCGGGCATCGAATCGTTCACGCGGTACAAAACCATGCGGATTCGGCTCTCGTGGTTCAACAGCCATTGGCCTTCAGCGCTGACATTGCCGTTCTGGTTCAGCATTGGCACGACGCCAAGAAAGACGCCCGGCAGACGGTTTTCGGTTCACTCGACCGGACCGTGACCACAAAGCAGCGCGTGGTTCACCCACTGGCGCTTGGCCCTGATGTCCGCCAGATCGTTTTCGCCGTGCTCATCAACGAGAGCCACGAGGTACAGACCTAAAGGAGGAAATCACATGTCATTGGGACTCATAGTCAAAACCGGCCGCATCCTCACCGCGAGGCTGCTCATGGGCGATCCCATCGAGGGCATCACCCATTGCGCCATCGGTGAAGGCGACGCCACGTTCACCGACCCCTTGAACCCGCCTGCACCGGAGATCGACCAGACCGCGCTGAAGGTTGAAAGGGCCAGAAAGAAGCACTACAAGCGCACCTTTCTCAAGGAAGACCCGGAAGGGACGCTCATCGTCAACGGCATTCACTACATCGAGACCGCCGAGGAAACCCAGACCATCGGCGTTTTCTTCCGTTTCGAGGAAAGCGAGGCCAACGGCATCACCATCCGGGAATACGGGTTCTTCGGCGGGGATGTGGCGTACATCGATGGTCTCCAGTCCGATTATGCGGCCAACGGCGTCTACCACCCGGACACCAATCCGACCGGCGAGGTGCTGACGCCCGGATACCTGTACGAAGTGAAAAACATCCCCGACTTCAACAAGACCTCTGATACGCGGGTGGAGCTCGTCGGGGTCATCAAGATATAGGAGGAGCGACCATGTCCATCTCGCGCGAAACATTCGATCCGGCAAAAAACTACAAGCGCGTCCGCTACCATCAGGACCGCGACCTGCTCGACTCGGAGTTGAACGAGCAGCAGGACATCATCAACCACGAGCGGAAGAAGATCGCCGACATGCTCTTCAAGGAGGGCGCGGTGATCAGCGGACTCGGAGTCACGGTCACCGACAACGTGCTGACCGTGGCCGAGGGCTTCGTCTACGTCGAAGGATACATCGAAAAGGTCCCCGGAGCGGTGTTGACCTACGATCCCGCCAAGACCTCGGGCGCGGACTACGTTTACGTCGAGCTGCTCAAATACAACTACGGCTACAACCAGGACGCCGCGCTCATCAACCCGGCCACGGGCGAGCCCACCGCCGAACGGGAGAAGTGGGTCCTGACACTCAAGGACTACGACACCAGCGGCGAGACACTGCCCAACAATGTGACCGAGCGGAAGGTCGTCCCGGTCTACAAGTTCGACCGCGAGACCGGCGACGTGACCGCCACGGTCCAGGAGAAATCTAACCTCTTTCTGCGTGACCTGTTGGGAACGCTGCCCGGCAGCCGCATCACGGTCTCCTCCATCACGGAGGACCAGCTCGCCTTCGCCGCGGCCGAGGGCTTGAACTCATTGCTTCAGAACCTGGCCGAGCGGACCTTCGACCAGGCCGGCAGTTACCTGGTCAAGGGGCTCGACAGCTTCATCGGCGACAACGACGGAGACAACGTCGAGGTGATCACCAACGCCGGACGCGCCTACATCCAGGGCTTCCGCCTGCAGAAAGATCTGCCCACGACAACGATGGTTCCCAAGTCGGTCGCCACCAAATCGGTGCGCGGCGAACAGAAGACCTACAACGTCGGCACCCGGCGTTATGCGCTCAACAGCACGCCCCTCAAGGAAACCACCCAGGTCGAGGCCATCGTCGAGATCGTTTCGAACATCACCCGCGGTTCGGTGGGCGGCGGCGAGGACCTGCTGACGCCCAACCCGGTGGTGGACATCCTCGAAGTGAGCCAGGGTGCCACCGTTTTCCAGGAGGGCGTGGACTGGCAGCAGTCCGGCAACTACGTGGACTGGCTCGGGTCGGGCAACGAGCCGGCCATCGGCACCACCTACACCGTCCGCTGGACCTACACCAAGCAGATGATCAAGGGGACGGACTATGTGGACGGGGGCTGGTTCGGCGAGTCCGGTCATCCGGCGGCCGGGGAATATTTCTACCTGGTCACGGCGCTGAGCGCCTCCGGGGAGACCGAATATGACTCTGCGGAGGTGATCTCCAGAGACACCTTGGTGGGAGAGATCAACAAGATCACATGGCTCCCCGTGAACGGAGCTACGGGATACCGCATCTACCGCGGCACGCAGAACACCGGTCGCGCTGATTTTCAACGGCTCAAGGAGGTCGCGGCGGGCGTCACCACCTATATGGATGACGGCGTGGACGAGATCGCAGGCGGCAATCCACCCGCGTCCAACACCAGCGGACTGACCATGTCGGCGGCCCAAATCCTGCCAGCGGGTCTGAGCCTCATCAATTTCGGCCGGACCGGGCTGGGCGACGACCCGGTGGACGGCTCGAACTGCAGCGTCGATTACGACTATTTCCTGGGCCGCAAGGACATCATCTATGCCACCACCGGCGAGATCAAACGGTTGGAAGGCGCGCCCGCCGACTTTCCCAAGCTGCCGGTTGTGCCCGAGGGGACGCTGGGACTTTGCAGCGTTGACTGCCCGCCCGACTCGACGGCGATGACGGTGCTCAACTTCGGGTTGACCCGCATCACCATGGATCAGATCCACGAGATCATCAAGGATGTGGAGGACCTCAAATACAACGACGCCCAGTTCCAGATGAACAACGAACTTCAGAACCGGGACGCACAGACCAAGAAAGGCATTTACTCCGACGACTTTTCCAATGACGCCCAGTCAGACATCTATCACAGCGAATGGAGCGCCCGCATCGACGGTGTTCAACAGTTCGTGGCACCGGACCGGACCGCTTCACCCCAGGTGCTCGAAGTGGACCAGGCCGCAAGCGACGCGCTGTTCAAGGGAAGCCTCGTGCTGCTTCCCGGAACGGAACAGGTCCTGGTCGAACAGGCCGACTGGTCCGAGGACAAGAACATCAATCCGTACGCGGTGTTCGAAAAGCCGGAGGCGGCGGTTGAGATCACACCGAACATCGGCCGCCGGGGACAGACCGGCATCGCGGTGGTGGGCTCCAATTTCACGCCCAGCGCGACCGGAGTCACCGTGCGCTGCGACGGACAGGTGGTCGCTTCCAACCTCAACGCCGATGCAGCCGGACGGGTGATCGCCTCCTTCACCATTCCCTCGAATGTCCGCAACGGGAACCGCATCGTCGAAGTCAACGACGGCACTTATTCGGCGCAGACCAATCTGCAGGTCAACGATCCGCTGGTGATCACCCGCATCCAGCGCATCGTGGTGAACCGCACCATCGTCCAACGGCAGACCATCGTCCAGCAGGTGCCGCCGCGCATCATCCGCGTGCCGGTGGTCCGCACCGTCTGGCGCTGGCGCTGGCGAACCCGACGGCGCGATCCCCTGGCGCAGACCTTCAGTTTCACGCAGAACCGCGTCATCTCCGCGGTGGGTGTGCAGTTCACCCAAAAGGACGCGTCCATTCCGGTCACCGTCCAGATCCGCGGCGTGACCACCGGTCTGCCCAACGAGGTCGTGTTGGCCGAAAAGGTCATCTCCCCGGCCGAAATCAACCTGGGCACGGAAACCAAGATCATCTTCGACGATCCCTTCTACGCGGAGGCGAACACCAGCTACGCGGTGGTGCTGCTCACCAACAGCACCAATTACCGGGTTCGCATCGCCACCTTGGGCCAGATGGGACAAAACGGTGTCATCACCCGCCAGAGCTATGCCGAAGGCGTCTTGCTGGAAAGCTCCAACGCAGAGACCTGGACGCCGCTCAACGGTTCCGATCTTACGGTCAAGATTTACGGCTACGACTTCCAGCCGAGCGGTGAAGTGCGTTTTTTGCCCATCAGCGGCGCGCAGTTCAGCGAGTTAAACCTCGACGAGTATTCCTCCATCCCGGAGGGTGCCGGCATCGTCTGGGAGTATTCCACCGACGGCGGAACCACCTGGGACGCCATCGTGCCCGCCGAAGAGGAGAACCTGCCGAATATCGCCGCCGACGTGCTTGTGCGGGCCGTATTCAGCGGCACCGAGGCCAACGACTCCCCCGCGCTCAATTTCAAGGACGTCAACCTGATCGGGTATCTGAACAATACCACCGGCGTGTACATCACCCGCGAGAACGAACTGACCCAGGGCGTGGAGTCCACAAAGGTCTATACGCAGATGAATATCCCTAGCGGCACTTCCCTGAACTGGTTCGCCTCCAACGACGGCGGCGCGACCTGGGAGCCCATGTCCATCGCAACGACGCGCGAGATCGATCAGGAATGGACCGAGTACACCCTCACCCGGACCTTCGCCGATCCAAGCGGCACCAAGGTTCGCTACAAGGCGGAGATGACCGGCAACAACCTGGTCTACCCGCGCATTCACACCCTCGGCGCGACGCTGAGTTGATGGAGGTATGGCGATGATCGTTCGACAGCAAGGCGGATTGACCGAGTTCATACCCTCCCCGCAGGAAAAACGCGAGGGCGTGCTGCGGGATCACACCCTGCGCATGCTCGAGAATCTGGACGCCAGGCTGAAGCGGATCGAGGAGGAACTCGGGTTGCCGCTGAAGGAGGCGGAGGCCTTCTCGAAGGTCATGGCGCGCATACACAGAGAAGAAGCCGAAGCCCGGCGCATCAACGAGAAGATGATCGCCTCCGGGGTGAATCACGAAGAGAGGATTGAATCATGAATATCACCATTCAAAGCAATACGGACACCATTCTGGAACTCCCCGGCTTGCCGGGCACGCTCGGACCGGGAAAAACGACCACACTTCCCGCGATGACCGAGGATCTGGTCCGGGCCGTCGATCTCGGGCTCTTGCTCGTGCCATCCGGCGCGGAAGCGCCCGAGGGTCTGCCCCCGGTCATCTTCGAGCATCACTATCCCCAGGTGCTGCCCCTTGCGGTGGACAGAGCCTATTACGGCCGCGTCCTTCGCGCTCCCGGCGGTTTTCACGACGGCACCGCCCTCCGGAATTTCATCGCCTACTATGGAGACGGCGACGGCGTGAGCTGCGCGTTCTCCGACGATGGCATCAACTGGGACAACGAAAAAGAGGTCACGGGCATCGCGGCGGGCGGCTACCATGTCGTCTGCGCCCTGGAAACTTCGGATCGTTTGCGGATTCTCTACTGGGACCCGAACGTTCCAAACCAGCCCTATGCCATGGCCGGTCTGCGCTCCGCGGTCTGCAATCCCCAGGTCGATGCCTCGGCGTTCACCGAAGACACCGCCTGCACGGGAGACCTTGTCACCGAGGGAAGCGAACCGGTCTGGAACCGAGGCCACTACGGGCCCTCGTTCCTCTGGTACAACCCGGAGCCGTCCTCCGCCCCCGGCAAGCCTTTCACCTGGCGCTACGCCATGCTCTTCATCGCCTCGACCGGCGGCAACGACAGTCTCGGTCTGGGTTACTCGGACGACGGGTTGGACTGGCGACTGTATGGAAACGCGCCGATCCTCTCCGGCCTGATCGATGCTCAGGATTGGGAGGGAGCGAACGGCTATGTTTCCTCCTGCCACGTAGAGCGTCTGGCCGACGGCCGCTGGTGGATGCTCTATTCCGGCGGGGAGGCCGGAAACGCGGGGATCGGTTACGCCTGGTCCTGGGACCGCATCCATTGGACCAAGGCTGCCTTCAATCCCGTGTTCCAGGCGGGCCAGGGGCCGTTCCTCGAGCGCTGTTACACACCGTGCCTTGTCACCGACGCCGACGGCTCCTTCCTTCTTTACCGGGCCGCCAAGGACGCGGATTCCTACCGGACCTTCGTATCCCGACTCCGCGCGCCGATTCTCGGTTGGCGGGACATAATAGGATCGGACCGGCTCGGACAGGGACTCACCGCGCGGGAAGCCATCCATCGAGGGGTCGGCACCGAGGCCGAACGCGACGCGACCATCCCAATCCCATCCGTGGGCGACGAATGGTTCAACACCGATCTCTCCGGCGGCGGAAAATGGGAGAAACACACCGGAACCGAGTGGAAGAAGAGCTGACCGGTGTTCTTTTTTCGAAGTGATCCCAGCCACCCGTTTTGCAGGGAAGCCCATAAATCCCGACGTTTCCGCCGGTTACGGCTCCATGTACATAAGTCATTGAATATCAATGGTTTATCTTCAGCATGTCCGTCGAATTCGCCTTGCTTTCTGTTCGGAAAGAAGCCTGTATGTGTGTGAACACAACGCAGAAACCCTTGCGATACAAGGGCTTACGAACAGCAAGGAGAAACTATGGACTTACGCCAAATCAACTTCGGAATCGAGATCGAGACGGTCAAACGGACACGCGAGCGTGTGGCCCGCGCCGTCCAGTCGGTGGTGGGCGGCGAGGTCCGCCATGTCGGGAGCCCGGCCAGTTTCGACCCCTGGGAGATCACCGATGAACAGGGCCGGACCTGGAAGGTCGTCGCCGACGGATCGCTCATCAATGTTCCGGGCCACCTGCGGGCCGAGGTGGTGAGCCCGGTACTCGCCTACACCGACATCCCGACCCTTCAGGAAGTGATCCGGGCGGTGCGCCGCTGCGGGGCCAAAATCGACCAGCGATGCGGCATCCATATTCATGTGGACGCCACCGCATTCGACGGCCGCACCCTGGGCAACCTGGCCAAGATCATCTACAAGCAGGAACCGCTCATCCTCAACGCCCTGGGCGTCAACGAGACCCGGCAGCGGAACTACAGCAAACCGGTGAGCGATGACCTCATCAGAAAGATCGAGCGCCGACGGCCCAAGACCAAGGACCAGCTCAACCGCATCTGGTACGGCTATCACAACAGCCGGCCCCAGCATTTCGACTCGTCCCGCTACCACGGGGTGAACCTGCACAACGTCTGGTACCGGGGAACCGTCGAGTTCCGCTGGTTCGAGGGAACGCTTCACGCCGGTAAGGTGCGGGCCTATATCCAGCTGGTTCTGGCCGTGGCCGCCAAAGCCCTGAACGGGCGAGCCGCTTCCAGCCGCAAGCGCAGGTTCAATCCTCAGAGCGCCCGCTACGACTTCCGGGTCTTTCTGCTCCACCTGGGACTCATCGGCGACGAGTTCAAGACCGCGCGCAAGCACCTGCTCGCGGCGCTTCCGGGGGACTCGGCGTTCAAACGCGGCAGACCGAAACCGGAAAGTACCCAATCCGCAATTCAAAATCCGCAATCCGCAATCGAATCCCGGCCTCCGTCGTTTTCAGGGAACGGCCCCGCAGAGACGGATGAAGGAGGTGCGCCGTGAGAGTGCTGATCAAGAACACCGACCTCGCCGGGAAACCCCTCGAGGGCGAAGGCGAGGTGTTCACCGGGAAGACCTCCCTTGAAATCGTCCGGGCCATGAAGGGGGCGGCCCTGTTTTCCGACCAGGGGAGTTTCGAGGATTACATCGACATGCTCCTGCGCAACGCCAAAATGCTCGCGGGCATCGACCTGATGGTCAAAGGCGACAACCCCGAGGAGAAAGCCGACTCCCTCCTCGCCGCCTTGATCGATCACGGCCTGGCGGAAGTCCTCGAAGATGACGCACCCGTGCGGATATCCGTCCCCGCCGTCGTATGGCAGGGCATCGACGCGGTGCGACTCTCGGGACTCACCAACATGCTCGACCGCCCCGAGGTGACCCGGATCGCCCGGGAACTCGACTTCAGCGAAGCCGCGGGATGGATCGAAGCCCACCCCAAGGAATACGCCGAGGGCGTCTTCCGGGGCTTCGTGGTGGAACCGGACGGAGGGAAGTCCTGATGTGCGGGCTGGCTGGCGTCATATTGGGCAAGAAACGGCGACGAGCCGAGGAACGGGAGCATCTCGCCTGGCTGTTTACCCGGCTGCTGGTCTTGAGCGAAAGCCGGGGTCCCCACGCAACTGGGGTGGCCTGGCTCAATCGTGACGGCGAGCATCGCCTCTTCAAAAGACCGGTTCCCGCCGGACAGTTCGTCATCGACAAGGCATTCCACGAGGTCGTGGCCGGCATCGATAACCGTACAACGGTTCTGCTCGGCCACACCCGCTGGCGGACCCGCGGGGATGAACGGGTCAATCGCAACAATCACCCGATCCGGGCAGGGGACGTCATCGGCACCCACAACGGCACCATCTACAACGCCGATTACCTGTTTCGCCGTTTCAAACTGAGGCGGTTCGCCGAAGTGGACAGCGAGCTGCTCTTCCGCCTGGCGGCCAGGGCTGCACGGAGCGGTCGGATGGATGTCGAGTGGTTCAAAGAACGGCTTCGGCGCTGCCGGGGCCAGATGACAGCGGTGCTTGCGTTCCGGCTCGATCCTGAAACCATCCTCGTGCTCAAGGGGAACAAACCGCTCGAGCTCCGCACCCACCGCAAGCATCGGGCGGTGCTCTACGCCTCCGATCCGGCCTTCCTGGACGCGGTCCTGGCCGATGAGCCCGGCTGGCGGGAGCTGTCTGTTCCCGCCATGAGCATGATTGTGTTCCGGCACGAGGTTCTCACGGAGTTCTCGAGGGAGTCTCTCGAGTTTATCGTCCAGGAAAAGAGGGGGAAGGCACCATGACAGAGCATGCAATGAACCCCGATGAACCCCTGAAGGAGAACACTCAGGGGATGCTGAGACTCTTCGTCTACGGAACCCTGAAGCGCGGTTTCTGGAATCATGACCGTTTCTGCCGGGGCGTTCTGGATATCCGGGAAGCCGTGGTCCGCGGCCGCCTTTATGAAATGCACTCGGGAATCCCCGTCCTGCAGGTTCCGGATGGGGATGTCCTCGCCCATGGCACCTCGGACGTTTGGGCGGATGTGGCCACACAGGCGCGGTTTTCCGAACAGCCGGCCTCATACCCCGAACCGGCCCTGCAAAGCGCCACAGCGGGCGACTGGGGCCGCGTGTACGGGGAGCTTCTCACCTTCGACGACCCCGAGACGCGCCTACCCGCCATCGACCTCCTGGAAGGTTTCCGTCCGGGCGGCACCAGCCTCTACAGACGGGTTCTCGTGCCGGTATGTAACGAGCACGATATGGCGCTGCCTGTCTGGCTGTATATTGGCCCAAGTTGTTTGATTGACGGGAGATTTCTGTCTTCAGGTAGATGGCCTTCCTGACTCTCTCCAGGATGTTCGCAGAGGCGATTTCCCTTGCTTTTTGTTCCGCGAATGATATAACATACGCTATTAAATTCGAGCAGAAGCCAGAGGTCTGCCGCCCTGACGACGAGAGGTTTACCGAATGGATAATGAAGATCGAAGTTTATCGACCTTGGTAAAGGAAATCCGGCAGCAACTCGCCTTGAGCCAGGAGGACTTGGCGAGGCGGTTGAATGTCAGCTACGCAACCGTAAATCGTTGGGAAAACGGACAATCCATGCCGTCGAAGCTTGCCAAGGCTCAGTTGAGCGCCTTTTGCAAAAAAATGATCAAGCAGGGTAAGTTGGCACTGCCGGACGACCTCATCGACTCTGCGGGACTTAGCCAGGACTAGGGAGCGAATATGAATAATTTCAGCGGAAAAGTGAATTTCATCTGGTCAGTGGCAGACCTGCTGCGGGGTCCCTATCGCCCGAATCAATACAAGGACGTCATGCTCCCCATGACGATGCTGCGTCGGCTCGACTGCGTTCTGGAGCCGACTAAGGACAAGGTGCTCGCCAAACAGAAAACGCTCTCCGGCGGAAAAGTCAAAAAGATCGATCCTCTTCTGTGCCGGGTTACGGGAGTGCCCTTTTACAACACAAGCCGCTATTCATTCGAGAAACTCAAAGGCGATCCCAACAACATCGCCGCCAACCTCACCAACTACATCAAGGGCTTTTCAACCCGCGCCCGGGAGATTATCGAGAGCTTCGGCTTCGAGGAACACATCGGGAAACTCGACAAGGCGGACCGTCTCTACCTTCTGGTATCCCGATTTTGCGATATTAACCTGCACCCGCAGGAAGTCTCGAACCTTGAGATGGGCTACATTTTCGAGGAACTGATCAGGCGGTTCAACGAGGCGTCGAATGAAGAGGCCGGCGACCACTTCACACCCCGCGAGGTGATCCGTCTGATGGTCAATCTGATTTTTATGCCCGACAGCGATGTGCTCACGACCAAGGGCATTGTCAAGACTCTCTATGACCCGGCCTGTGGTACCGGGGGCATGCTGTCCGTTGCCGAGGATTATGTCCGGGAACTGAATCCCGACGCCCGCTTGGAGGTCTTCGGCCAGGACTACAATGCCCAGGCCTACGCCATCTGCGGGTCGGACATGATGATCAAGGGCCAGGACATCGAGCATATTGCCTTCGGCGACAGCTTTACTGACGACCGCTTCCCCCGCCACAGGTTCGATTACATGCTGGCCAATCCGCCCTTCGGTGTGGAGTGGAAGCCCGAGGCTGACTTTATCAAGCGGGAGCATGAGGAGCAGGGCTTCGGCGGCCGGTTCGGGGCCGGCTTGCCGCGCATCAACGACGGGTCGCTTCTTTTCCTGCAGCACATGATCAGCAAGATGAAGGACCCCAAGGAAGGCGGTACGCGCCTGGCAATAGTCTTCAACGGATCACCGCTGTTCACCGGGGCAGCCGGATCGGGCGAGAGCGAGATTCGCCGCTGGATCATCGAAAACGACTGGCTGGAGGCCATCGTCGCGCTGCCGGACCAACTCTTCTACAACACCGGCATCTACACTTATCTCTGGATCGTCACCAACCGGAAGGAGCCAAGCCGCAGGGGCAGGATTCAACTGGTGGACGGCACCGGCTTTTTCAAAAAGATGCGCAAGTCCCTCGGCAATAAGCGCCACGAAGTATGCGACGACCAGCGCGACGACATCACGCGGCGCTACGGTACGCTCAAGGAAGGCGAGCATATCCGCGTCTTTGACAACGAAGACTTCGGCTACCGCCGCATCACGGTCGAGCGTCCGCTCCGACTCAACTTCGCCGTGGACAAAGATCGCATCGGGCGGCTTGCCGAGACCAAGGCCTTTGCAAACCTGGCCACCAGCAAGAAGCGCAAGGACACCAAGGCCGCCAAGGCAGAAATTGAAGCGGGTTGTAAGCTTCAAGAGCATATTATGGCCGCTCTTGAACCGCTTGAGTCGCTCGGCATTGTCAAAGACCGCGACGAGTTCTCAAAACATTTGACGTCCGCCTTCAAGAGAGCCGGGATCAAGGTCCCCGCCGCGCTTTTCAAGGCGATCCTCATGGCCCTGGCGGAACGGGACGAGACGGCCGAAATCTGCACCGATGCCAAGGGCAACCCGGAACCCGATCCGGAACTACGCGACTACGAGAACGTGCCGCTAAAGGATGATGTAGACGTGTACATGAAGCGCGAGGTTTTGCCGCACGTGCCCGATGCCTGGGTGGATGAATCAAAGACGAAGGTCGGCTACGAGATCAATTTCAATCGCTATTTTTACAAGTACACACCGCCGAGACCGCTGGAGGAGATCGAAACCGACCTCAAGAAGATTGAGAAGGAAATCGCGGACATGCTCGCGGAGGTGACGGAATGAGTGATAACCTGCCCGCTCCTGTTGATTCCAAGATACTGATATATCAATCTGATTCCGGGGAAACCCGCCTTGAGGTGCGGCTTCAGGATGAGTCCGTCTGGCTGACGCAAAAAATGATGGCGGAGTTGTTTCAAAAGGATGTTCGCACGATCAATGAACATATCAAGAACGTCTATGAGGAAGGCGAATTGGAGCCGGAATCAACTATCCGGAAATTCCGGATAGTTCAAACCGAGGGAAACAGACAGGTCGGCCGCCTGGTGGATTTTTACAATCTGGATATGATCATCTCAGTGGGTTATCGGGTAAAATCCGTTATCGCAACCCGCTTCCGCCAGTGGGCCACGGCACGGCTACGCGAATACATTGTCAAAGGCTTCACCCTCGACGACGAGCGGCTTAAGGGCGGCAAGGGCCTGGTGGACTATTTCGATGAACTGCTGGCCCGCATCCGCGAGATTCGTGCCAGTGAGGCCCGGGTTTACCAGCGGATTCGCGAGATCTTCGCCCTGGCTCGTGACTACCGGGAGGGTGAGAAAGAAACGCAGGTCTTCTTTGCCACCATGCAGAACAAAATGCACTACGCCGCCACCGGCATGACGGCCGCCGAGATAGTCCGCAATCGTGCCGACGCGGCCAAGACCAACATGGGATTGACAACGTGGAAGGGCGGCCGGGTGCTGAAGCGCGACGTGGGAACGGCGAAAAACTATCTGGACGCCAAGGAAATCGACACGCTCAACCGGATTACGGTGATGTTCCTGGATCAGGCCGAGTTCCGCGCCCAACGGCGGCAGGATATTCGCATGCAGGACTGGGAGGCGTTTCTCGACAAGTTCCTGCATGACACCGAATTGCCGGTGCTGGCCAATGCCGGATCGGTCAGCCGCGACGCAGCCCTCGAATGGGCCGAGGGCCAATACGACGTCTTTGCCGAGCGGCGGCGTCTGGAGGCGGAGACCGAGGCCGAGACACGGTACGTGGAAGACCTTCGGACCTCCGCCCGCGTCCTCGAGCAGGAGCGCAAGAAGAAGCCCCCGAAGCAAAAGCAGGCAAAGGCAAAGAAGAAAGGCCGCAAAGGCTGGCCGGGCAAAGGGGGCGGATCATGAGACGCCCTGCCGTCCGGTCAGGCAAGCGAGCAGCATACCCGGCGTACAAGCCGTCGGGGATGGAGTGGGTAGGAGATATTCCCGAGCACTGGGAGGTTCGTCGCCTCAAACACGTTGCGTCAATCCAGTTCAGCAGCGTGGACAAACACACCATTGAGGGCGAGGAGCCCGTACGCCTCTGCAACTACGTGGACGTGTATTACAACGACTTCATCAAAGAGGGCCTCGAATTCATGTCGGCGACTGCTACGCGGAGCGAGGTCGCCAGATTCCAACTGCATCATGGAGATGTGCTCGTGACGAAGGACTCTGAGTCCTGGGACGATATCGCTGTTCCGGCGTATGTTGCTGAAGAACTCAATGGTGTTCTGTGCGGCTACCATCTGGCTCACATTCGTCCCGATCTGCGGAAGCTGATCGGCGAGTACTTGTTCCGAGCGTTCAGGTCCAGTGGGATCAACAACCAATTCCGAGTTGCTGCCAATGGAATTACGCGATTCGGTTTGGGAAAATATTGGCTGGACAACGGGCTGTTCCCTGTTCCCCCGTTGGACGAACAGCGGGCCATCGCATCCTTTCTTGACCGCGAAACAGCTCGGATCGACACGCTCATTGAAAAAAAGCAGCGGCAGATCGAATTGCTCCAGGAAAAGCGATCTGCCCTGATCAGCCACGCCGTTACCAAGGGGCTCGACCCCGATGCCAAGATGAAGGACTCCGGTATTGAATGGCTGGGTGAGATTCCAGAACATTGGGAAGTCAAAAGGGTCAAAAATTTGGGGGCAATCCGATACGGACTCGGTGAACCTCCTGAATATGTCGACGATGGCCTTCCATTCATTCGTGCAACCGACATTAACAGGGGCAAGGTTAACCTGGATGCCGTGCGGAAGGTTCGAAGTGAAGATGTTCCGTGGAGCCGCCGCCCAAAGTTGCACCCTGGCGAGATATTGGTTGTCCGTAGCGGTGCCTATACGGGCGATACTGCGATCATCACAGAGGATGCCGCCGGATGTATCGCTGGATATGATATGGTACTGACCATTTCCAAAGCACATGCACCATTCGTGGCATGGGTACTTCTCTCCAAGTATATGCTTCACGGACAGATTTACCTGGAGCGAATGCGTGCGGCACAACCGCATCTTAACGCCGAAGAACTGGGGGGATTCGTGATCCTGGTGCCACCTCTGGTGGAACAGCGTCAGATAGCTGAAACACTTAATAGTGAGACCGATAAATTGGATGCACTGGCGGACAAGATCGGGGATTCCATTGAGATGCTTCGAGAACACCGTACAGCCCTCATATCTGCGGCCGTGACGGGCAAAATAGACGTTCGGAAGGAGGTCTCGGCATGACTCATTCAATGCTCGACCTTCTTCGGATAAGGGCGAACCGCATCTGCGAAGAAGGTATCCGGTTAATCGGCAATTTTTCTGCAATGCATCCGGCAAATACACCGGGGGATTCGGTAGTCCTTATCAGTCCAAGCGGAAACCAGTTCTGGGATGATCTGCCTCCGGCGGGCAAGCAGATTCAAGCCAAGATGCTTCCAGAGATTGACCGCTTTTCTGAGCTTGTACTGGCACTGACACGAAACCTCCCGAATAGTGCTCAGAAAAACATGCAAGGGACGCTTGAGACAATACGAAGATCGGTAGAGCAGGAAGGAACTACGTGGTGGAAATCACGGGACGAAGCAGTGGACGGCTTCCGTTCCCTGATCGAAGAGATCATCAACACGCTTGAGAAATATTGCAATGGATCTACCGGAGAAGCGTTGGCAATAGCCGATACAAACGCCCTGATCCATAATCCAGATATCGAACACTGGCACTTCGAGGGCGTGAAAATGTTTACCGTTGTTTTAACTCCAACGGTCCTGTCAGAACTTGATAAGCACAAGATGAACCATAGAAACCAGCAAGTTCGTGAGAAGGCATCTTCGGTTATCCGCCGGATAAAAGAATACCGGAGACGTGGATCTCTACAAGACGGTGTCGATGTTGTAAAAGGCCGAGTGGCCCTTCGATCAATAGCAAATGAACCGAATATGGATCAGAGCCTGTCGTGGCTCGACTCTGACAATGCGGATGATCGTTTCTTGGCATCCGCCATTGATGTTATGCGAGCCGATCTTGCCATGCGTGCTTTTATTGTCACGTCGGATATCAACCTGCAAAACAAGGCAGAGATGGCCGGATTGCCTTTCTGCGAGGTTCCTTCATCTATGGCCGAAAAGGGAGAACAATAATGCCCGGTCAACACACGGAATACGCTTTCGAAACCGCCATAGAACACCATCTGACCACGGCCGGTGGATATGAAAAAGGCGACCGAGACGGCTTCGACACCGAGCGGGGTTTGTTTGTCGGCGACGTGATTGCGTTCATCCAGAAAACCCAGCCCAAGGAATGGGAGTACCTCGCCAATCTCGAAAAGGAAAAGGCCGAAGAGACGCTGATAGACGACCTGTGCCGTGCGCTCAACTCCAGCCACGAGGGGTGCCTCTCGGTCCTTCGACACGGGTTCAAGTGCTTTGGCAAGCTGTTCCGGGTGGCCTATTTCGCCCCGGCCAGTGGAATGAATCCCGATACCCAGGCGCTCTATGCCGCCAACCGACTCACCGTTACGCGCCAGCTCCGCTATTCGGCCAAGCATGGCAACACCCTTGATGTGACCCTGGCCCTCAACGGCATTCCCGTCGCCACGCTGGAACTGAAGAACCCCATGACCGCCCAAAACTGGCGGCATGCAGTCACGCAGTACAAAAACGACCGCGATCCGTCAGACCTGATTTTCCAATTCAAGAAGCGCACGCTTGTCCATTTCGCGGTGGACACTGACGAGGTCTACATGACCACGCGCCTTTCGGGAAAGAGCACGCGCTTTCTGCCCTTCAACAGGGGCTGCGGAGGCGGGGCTGGCAATCCGGAAAACCCCGGCGGCTACAAGACCGCGTATTTGTGGGAAGCGGTGCTGGAGCGTCACAGCTTCCTGGATATTCTGGCACGGTTCATTCACCTGCAGATCGAGGAAAAAAAGCTCGGTGGCAAGCGAGTCAAGAAAGAAACCATGATATTCCCGCGCTATCACCAGCTTGATTGCGTGCGGGAACTCGTCGCCGACGCCCGCGAGCGCGGCACCGGAACCAACTACCTGATTCAGCACTCCGCCGGCAGCGGCAAATCCAACTCCATTGCTTGGCTGGCCCATCGGCTCGCCAGCCTCTACAGCGAAAATGACGAGAAGGTTTTCGACTCGATCATCGTGATCACCGACAGGGTTGTCCTCGACCAGCAGCTTCAGAACACGATTTACCAGTTCGAGCACAAGCAGGGCGTGGTGCAAAAGATCGATATCAACTCGACACAGCTCGCCGAGGCCCTCGCCTCGGGCGTTCCGATTGTAATTACCACGCTCCAGAAGTTTCCTTTTGTCACCGAGAAAATGGGCGAACTGCCCATGCGCCGTTATGCGGTGGTTGTTGACGAAGCCCACAGCTCCCAAGGTGGCGAGACGGCGACCGAGCTCAAGGGCGTGCTCGCCGGCGCTGCCATAAAGGAAGAGGCCAGGGCAAAGGCCGAGGCGGAAGGGCTGCCCGATTATGAGGAGGAAATCCTCAAAACCATGGCCAAGCGCGGGCATCAACCCAACATCAGCTTTTTCGCCTTCACCGCGACGCCCAAATACAAGACCCTGGAGGTCTTCGGCACACCCGGCGCGGACGGCAAGCCGACTCCCTTCCATCTCTACAGCATGCGCCAGGCCATCGATGAGGGCTTCATCCTCGACGTGCTCCGGAACTACACGACATACAAAACATATTACCGGCTGATCAAGTCAATCGAGGATGACCCGCAGGTAGACAAGCGCAAGGCCGCGCGGGCGCTGGCGCGATTCATGAGCCTGCACCCGCACAATATTGCGCAGAAGACCGAGGTCATGGTCGAGCATTTCCGGCATTTCACCATGCACAAGATCGGCGGCAAGGCCAAGGCCATGGTGGTGACCTCCAGCCGTCTTCACGCGGTCAAATACAAACAGGCCTTTGACAAGTACATTAAGGATAAAGGCTATGCGGGCATCAAAACGCTGGTGGCCTTTTCCGGGACCGTGATCGATCCCGACGCAGCGGGCGTCGAATACACTGAATCCGGCATGAACGTGGACGCCCAGGGCAAGCACATCAAGGAAAAGGAACTGCCCGAGCGTTTCGGGACAGAGGAATACCAGGTGCTGCTCGTTGCGGAGAAGTACCAGACCGGCTTTGATCAACCCCTCCTTCACACGATGTATGTGGATAAGCGCCTGTCCGGCATCCAGGCCGTGCAGACGCTTTCGCGCCTTAACCGCACGCATTCCGGCAAGGAGGATACCTTTGTCCTGGATTTCGTGAATGAACCGGATGAAATTCTCAAGGCCTTTCAGCCTTATTATGAGCAGACGCTTATCGGTGAGCGTGCCGAACCCCAGCAGCTATATGAGTTGCAGGCCAAACTCGACGGCCACCAGGTTTATTACAAGGCCGAGGTCGAGGAGTTCTGCAAGGTCTTCTATAAGCCCAAGCCGAACCAGACAACGGCGGATCATGCCCGGATGAATGCCTGCATCGATCCGGCGGTGGGGCGCTACAACGACCTGGACGAGGACGTCCGGGAGGAATTCCGAAAAACGCTTGTGGCCTACAGGAACCTCTATTCTTTCATGTCACAGGTGATCCCGTTCCAGGACACAGACCTTGAGAAGCTCTATTCGTACATCCGGTTCCTGCTGACCAAGCTGCCGAGAGGCGACCGGGGTCCGGTCTACAACTTCAACGACGATGTGGCCCTGAAGTATTACCGCCTGCAGAAGATTGGCGAAGGATCAATCGTGATGGAGGCCGGCGCTCGCTACGAGGTCTCAGGTCCAACATCAGTTGGAACGGGGGTAGCCCGGGGAGACGAGATCGAACTGTCCAAGTTGATTGACATCCTCAATGAGCGGTTCGGGACGGATTTCCGTCCGGGAGACCAACTGTTCTTTGAATCGATCCGGGAGGATGCGGTATCGGACAGTAACCTCCGCCAGGCAGCACTCGCCAACACGATGGAAAACTTCGGCTACGTCTTTCGCAAGGCTTTGGAGGGACTCTTCATAGACCGAATGGACCAGAACGAAGAGATTACAGCGAAATTCATGAACGAAGATCACTTCCGGGAGGCGGTCAGCAAGCATCTCCTCAAGGAGGTCTACGAAAAAATCAGGGAGGAGGCTGAGGTCGCAAATGACCCGTAAACACCTGCTTTCCGACCACACCGAATTGTTCAAGCAATTCTGCGACAATCCCGGCTTCAAAAAGTGGCTTTCGGACACC
>ENA-ORXD01000263-ORXD01000263.1-sediment-metagenome-genome-assembly--contig:-NODE-263-length-77240-cov-20.732346_pt1 | contig 77240 bp, 74 predicted proteins | sample MGYA00237862_ERZ511471 | MGnify/ENA metagenome assembly ERZ511471
CTTGGATATCGGACACCCTATGAAGTGTACTATGCCAAAGAACGGGGAATACATGTCATTCCCAATGCTAACCGAAAAGCACCTTATTGAACCTTGTTTTTTGTCTAGACAATGGGGAGTACCTCAAGTGTGGCTGATTCAAATTCACCAAGATAAAGGCACGCACTATCAGATGTCCACGCAGCACCTAAACCACAAGGAACTTGTTCCATATAAAAGAACCATATCCTAAGCCAACCAACATTTATAAACCAAGAATATCTTTCCATTATCCCCTGGCTCTTGCTATCAATACGATATAGGTTCCCAACGCCAAGAAAATTATCTCTATCATCGGGTAACATAGCAAAAGTAGTTCTGTTGATTGAGAAACAGAGTCTAAGTCCAGTTTGAAAATACTCTTGATCTAATAAGTCTACCAAATCTTTTGGAACTGGAAAGTCTATGCTCGCAAGCCGGCAGCCAAATGCTTTAACAAAATACTTGTAAAGATTCGGACATTGATATGAATATGTTTCATTTTCATATACCAGTTCTAGGGGTATGAATCTATTTTCAAATATTTCTTTAGAATTCTTAAAAATCCATTTCTCAAATATGTCGTAAGCTCGGTCCCATGGTTGAGACTTATTGTTATTGCAATTTGAACAAATTATAGGATCATAAGATGCAATTTTTGACTTAGGACCCGGAACATTTCTGCACTTTCCATTCTTAAAGTGAAGCATTCCTCCGATATGTTTGAACGGTAAATTTCCATATCGCCTCACAAAATCACTTCTTTTAAAGATATGTTCTCTGCTATCTGATGGAGAACCACAAATCCAACATGGCCTTATAGATTTATTATCCATATTGAGAGACCCTGAAATATAATAAGCAGTTGTAAATCTAGGTTTTATCTTGCCAACAATTAATATGTGGAAGAAACTTTTTTATGAATGCGGGATAAGATACTGTAAATGTTTATGCTGAACATGCGGAATTGTCAAATATTATCGACAATATTTCTACATATATGGTTTATTATCAGCAAAAGTGTATTACACATTTTATGGGAAAGTTTACACGTTACATCGAAAAGGCTCTTGATCTCTACCGGTAGAGTTAACAAATCTGGAGACGCAAGCAATGCCAAAAAGATGTAGATTTTTGTTCGAAATCATGAGTGCCGGTCATGGTCGCCGGATGATTTGTTACAGGAAGGTAGTAAGTTTCGAAATACACAAAAACCAGCCCCCGTTTCCCTGCTTCGGGCAGAAGGTCATGAAGTCGATGCCCGCTTCCAGGTTCCCGGCAAGTTCCACCCGGATCTCCGAGACCCAGGCGTCTTCCCCGAAAATCTCGGCGATGTTGTATTCCTTGACCCCAAGTTCCGACATTTCGGCGGTAAAATCCGGAGGGTGATGAGGGAAGTAAAAATCCCAATAGAACTCATCTCCGATCCGGGAGTCATGCAGGACCCGGGAATGGGTGCGGGTTTCATTGATCACGGCCTGAAAGTTGATGTAGCCGCCTCCACCCCCGGAGTTTACGCTCCAGCGAAGGAACGGGTAATTTTTTGCCTGCCGAGGCGCAAACGGGCATTGGACATAAACCCGGCCCCCATAGAGGTGCAACATGAGGGAGCCGTCCTCGAACCAGTATTCTGTCTCAAATCCGGGAAATTCCACCTGAGAAGAATACAGGCTTTGCTTGAACTGATTATCGTCATAAGTCGTCGTAGACGATACAGCATGGTTTTGGATTTTCCCTGAATCCGATGACCCGGGGACTACTCCACTCCCGGCCTTGAAACTCGATGACGATTTCATCACCCACTTCAAAGGCCGCCCCGTTGCACTCCATGTAGTAGATGGGGAACCCCGGAAAGGGTGCCGGACTGATTGACCCCCAGGCCCGTATCGCTGTTTGACGCGCCTTCCAGGGAGACGGAGCAGGTATTGTTGTCGGTATCCAGAGAGGTGATCGTCCCGAACCGGAAGGTGGGCATCCACTTCTGCCAGCCCGGTTTCATGGCCAGGTTGTAAAAGGTTGCAGCCGGTGTTGGCGGCGGGATTATGAGGCCATGCGGGGGGAAATGTTCTTCGACGAGCCCCCGTCTTTTGATGACGTGCTGGCGGTCATCAAGGAATTCGAGGAAGCTTTCAATCGGTAAACTGTCGCGGCCGCTTTGGAGGTCTTCGGGGGAGTTGGTATTATACGATTTTGATCAGAATAAAAGTATCAGGAAGTCCAGAGTATCTGATCATCGAGAAATTCGAATGCTGGAAGTCACCTGCAACTGTTCAGCAGTGCAGGTTTGTCATAATCGAGTATTACGGTGAGAACCGTTTTCTGAAGCAAGGATTACAATAACATCACTCTCAGCCATCCGATGCGGTGCCTCTCATGCCCCCGTCTTGTTTCGTTTTCCCATGAAGATAATCGTCGCTGAGGCTATCAGCAGGGAGAATATTATCATGCCCCACTCAGACAGGGTCGGAATAGCCGCAGGGCTGACACCCTTCCACTGAGCGTACAAGGTGACGTTGGAACTGCCCATGGCGAAGGTGTCGCCCTCGTTGTATGAGGTGCCGCTGCCGCCGGCCGCCGTGTTCCAGCCGGTAAAATTACAGCCCGTTTTCTCAAGGGACCCCGTGTTGCCTAGAACCGTGACCATGTCGGTGATGCAGTACGTGTTGCCGTCCACGGGGAAGGCCCCGCCGGTGGCTCCGTTTCCGTCATAAGTAACCGTGTAGGGAACGGCCGTCCACTCGGCATGGAGAGTCAAGGCCGCGTCTGTGGTATAGGTCGCCCCTTCATCGTAATGGGTCCCGGATCCGACATCTGCCGTATTCCAGCCGCTGAAGGTATGGCCGGTCCTGACCAGCCCGCCTGTGTTTGAGGCCAGCGTGAGATCCACCCCCTGGATCTTGACCTGGGCGGCCGGCGCCGTCCCGCCGGTGTTGCCGTTGCCGTCGTAGGTGACCGTATAAGCCGGCAGAACGGTCAGGTTGTCCGTCGCCGTTCCGCTGTTGCCCGCTGACGAGGTCAGGTTGCCTGTGGTGTTGACACAGGTGCCCGGGGCGCTGCTCGTGACGTCTACCTGAATCGTGCAGGAAGCCCCCGCAGCCACCGAACCGCCGGAATACGTGATGGTCCCCGATCCGGCATTGGCCGTCAGGCTCCCTCCGGTGCAGGTGACGGAAGCGTTGGGGGGGGTGGCCACGACCGCGCCCGCAGGCAGGGTGTCCGTGAAGGCCAGGCTCGTGGCGGCCAGGGCGCTGGCCGTGTTGTCGACGGTGAAAGTTAAGGTGCTGACACCGCCTTCGGGGATGATGTCAGGTACAAAAGATTTGGAAAAGGCGGGAGGAGGTTCAACGGTCAGATCGTCCGTCGCCGGATCCCCCGTCACCTGTGCGAGTCCCGTGATTCCCGTCACTGAGGATGTCGTATTGGGGAAGGTGCCGGGACCGGCTCCCGCCGGGACCTGGAGGGTCACGCTGAAGGTGGCCGATGCGCCCGGTCCCAGGTTCCCGCCGGTCAGGGTGAGGAGACTGGTGCCGCTGAGCAGGGAGCCTGCTCCGCAGACGTTGTTCATGGGAAGGCCGACGGCCACGAGGCCCGAGAGCGCGGCGTTCAGGTCGTCCGTAAATGTTATTCCCGTGACATCAGCCGTGTCCGTATTCTGGATAGTGAACTCCAGGTCGACCGTGCCGCCGGGGAGAACCGGGTCATCGATGAAGCTTTTGGTCAACTCCAGCGGCCAGGCGGAAGCGGCGGTTGTGGTGATCAGCAAAAGAATCGACAAGCAAACCACCTTTGCTTTAATGACCGTTCTCATTTACCCCCCTCTTTGTCCCAGATTGTCACGTTGTTTTTCGAAAAGCACCGCAAGGCCATGCAAAAAATATCAGAATCATGTCGAGTTTGCATTTCTTTTATTTCATTCCCGCCGGAAAAAAAAGGCCATGCAGGAGATCTTTGCATCGCCTTTTTTTACAGGTTGGGTCGTTTTCACACCTCCGCCGATCCCCCAGGCACCCGGGCCGCCTGTTGCCGGGTCAGGCCCGTTTCTCCGGCGATCCGGCGTGCGGAAAGGCTTCCCGCTTCGAAGAGGCGCCGGATGTGACCCGTCATGGCCTCGTCGATTTCTTTCATGACCGCCGCCTCCTTTTTAAGGATGGACGTATCATGAGAAAACCGTCCCGGCCATGGCATCTTTTTTGAGTTAAGAGATAAGGCTCGGAAGAGCCTTACAGATTGACTTTAAACGCGTCCATTTTTGCAATCACCGATCCGGGGTTTTTCCTTTTCCCGTTCCCGGGGCGCCGAAGGAGCCGGTTTCTCCGGGCCTTGTCGTGATGTCCGGTCCGGTAGTCCTTCCAGTAGCCTGGACGGTCCGCCGCCCGCACCCGGTATGCCTGTTTCCGGTTTGCCCGGCAGAACGGGTTTGAACTGCCTGGCCATATGAATGGCCTCCCGGATGAGGAGCTTCGTCGCGTGGAGGCCTTCCCGGTCGTCCTTGACTCCCAGCCGGTCCGGTTTATAGCCGAATGCCTCGTCTCTCTGCCCCGAAACGACGGCGGCGCCGTAAAGGGCCCCCGCGGCGTGGCAGGAAGGGGCGATCATTTCATGAACCAGAAACGCGCCGTGAAGACCGGCCAGGGTTGTTTCAATGCCCAGGTTGCGGCACCAGCCCACGGCCAGGGCGACGCCGATCTTCCCTTTGAGGGCAAGGTGGCCGTTCTTCCCGAAAGTGAAACAGCGGGTGCGGTCGATGAGACAGGCCATGGTTCCCGACAGACGCGAGAAATAGACCGGAGAGCCCAGGACGAGAACGTCGCAGTCGAGAATTTTCTGAAGGATTGGCGAGGCGTCGTCTTCGATACAGCAGAGCCTGTCCGGCGTCTGTTTTTTCATGCACCAGTTGCAGTGCCTGCAGTCTGCGATGGAAAGGCCCCCAAGGGCGATGGTCTCCGTCGACACCCCGTCGGCCTTGGATGCCTCCTCGAGGGCGTAGTTTAGAAGATAAGCCGTATTGCCCTTCTTGATCGGGCTGGAGTGGATACCGAGAACTTTGATCACGACAATTCCCCTTTCGATGGCCTGTTAAACCCTGGGAAAATCCGCGTTTCAGTTTCCCCCCCGTAAGACGCTCCCGGATATGACCAGTCTCTGGGCTTCCGATGTGCCTTCGTAGATTTCGGCGATCTTGGCGTCCCGCATGAGCCGTTCCACTTTTGCGCCCTTGATATACCCGTATCCGCCCTGGATGTGGACCGCCTTGACCGTGTGCCTCATGGCGGCTTCCGTCGCGAAAAGTTTGGCCATGGCGGCCTCCCGGCCGAAAGGCCGGTTGTTGTCCCTCAGCCAGGCGGAATGATAGGCGAGATGACGGGCGGCGCACAGATCCGTCGCCATGTCGGAAATCATCCAGGCGATCGCCTGATGGCGGGCGATGGGCCTGCCGAACTGAACCCTGTCCTTGGAGTACCTGATGGATTCGTCCAGGGCCGCCTGAAGGATCCCCACGGCCTGGGCGGCAATCCCGATCCTGCCGTGGTCGAATCCCCTCATGGCGATCGCAAGGCCCTCCCCCTCCCGGCCAAGCAGGTTTTCCCGGGGCACCCGGCAGTCCCTGAAGGTCACTTCCGACGTCTGCGACGCCCGAAGCCCCATTTTTTTGAAGGGCTCTCCCGGTGCCACCCCCGCCGTTGCCCGGGGGATGATGAAGGCGCTCATGCCCTTTCTGGCCGCTGATCTGTCCGTCCAGCAGAAAATGATGTATGTGTCGGCGATCGGGCCGTTGGAGACGAACGTCTTCGTCCCGTTGATGACGAAGTCGTCTCCGTCCCGGACGGCCGTGGTGGCGATGGCCATGACGTCGGTGCCGGCCCCCGGTTCGGTGAGGGCGAAGGCTCCCAGGTGTCTGCCCGCGGCCAGGGGAACCAGGTAGGTCTCTTTCTGCTCCTCCCGTCCGGACAGATACAGGGTCATGCCGATAATGCCGGCGTGAAACGACAGGGTGAACCCGGTGGATGAACAGGACTTCGAAATCTCTTCCACCACGATCGCATGGGTCAGCATATCCGAGCCGGCCCCTCCGTATTCCCGGGGGAGGGGGATGCCCATCCACCCCCCTTCAGCAAGCTTCCGGAACAGCTCGGCGGGATGGCGGCCGGTTTCATCGATTTCCGCGGCGATGGGCTCCACATGCCTCGCGGCGAACTCCCTCATGTTCTGTCGAATGAGTTCCTGCTCTTCCGTCCGTCTGAAATCCATGACACCCCTCCCGGTGCGACCGTCTCTTATCGTGAAATGTCCTCTGAGTATGCCTTCGTATCTTCTTCCCTGCGCAGCACCCGGAGGCCTCCTTCGGCGAGGGCCGCCATTTCGTCCTCGCCGGGGAAGATGAAAACCGGCGCGAGAAACCGGACGCGTTCCTCGATCCAGCCTGTGAGGAGGCGGGAATGGGCCAGGCCGCCGGTGAGAATGACGGCGTCGATCCGCCCTTTGAGGACCGTCGCCATGGCGCCGACGTCCTTGGCCACCTGATAGGCCATGGCCTCGTACGCCTGTTTCGCCCTGTCATCGCCCGCCCGGATCATTTCCTCGACCTTCAGAGCGTCCGTGGTGCCCAGATAGGCGGCCAGGCCGCCCTGTCCCACGAGGCGGCCCTGAATCCCCTTCTTGTCCATTTTTCCCGAAAAGGCAACATCGAGGAGGTCCATCGTGGGAAGGCCGCCCGCCCTCTCGGGCGCCATCGGCCCTTCGGTGAGGCCGTGGGTGCAGTCGATGACCCGGCCCTTCCTGTGGGCGCCGACGGTGATGCCGCCGCCCAGGTGGGCCACGACGACGTCCGTTTCCTCGTATTTTTTCCCCGCCGACAGGGCGTATCTTCTTGCCGCCGTTTTCTGGTTCAGGGCATGGAAAGCGCTTTTGCGCTCGATTTCGGGGAGGCCTGAAATTCTGGCCAGGGGCTCGAACTCGTCGGTGCTCGGCGGATCGACGACAATGGCGGGCATCCCGAATTTATTCGAGAAGCTGAGGGCCATGGCGGGCCCCAGCGCCGAGGGGTGTTTCCCGTATTTCCCTTCCAGGAGGTCGTCGCGCATGGCGTCATCCACCCGGTAAGCCCCGGCGGGCGCCGGCCTGCCGAGCCCCCCCCGGCTGACGATCATGTCCATGTCTCCGAGGGAGATCCCGTGTTTCCCGAGAAACGACATCACGTCTTTCTCCCGCCTTTCGAGCTGCCCGCCCAGGGAGGGATAAAGGGCGAGGTCTTCGGCGCGGTAACGGATCGTCTCGATCGCCACGGGATCGTTCCCGAGGAAACAGGCCACCTTCGTCGACGTGGACCCCACGTTGATGGCAAGCAGACGGTGCTTCCTATTCTTCCCCTCAGGCATCTTTCCCCCCTTTCCGGCACAGGAGGTTGGCCAGGGCGATTTCCACAACCCGGTTTTCATGGGAGACGAAAGGAAGATTGACAATCACCGGTCTGGCCGCTCCCATGACCACGCCTGCCGTCTGCATCCCGCCGAAGTACACCAGGACCTCGGCCAGAAGATGTCCCGTGTCGATTTCGGGGACGAGGTAGATATCGGCATTGCCCGTCACGGCGCTCCGTAGCCCCTTCCTCTCCGCCGCCACCCGGCTCACGGCGCAGTCGATGTCGAGCGGCCCCTCGACAACGGCCTGGCCGAATTGCCGGCGCTCCGCCATCTTGGAAAGGACGGCGGCGTCCAGCGTTGAGGGAATGCCGGGGTTGACCTGCTCGATGGCCGCCAGAACCACGGCTTTTGGTGATTCCATGCCCAGGAGGCGGGCCAGCTGGAGGGCATTTTCGAGGATCTTCTGTTTTTCGACAACCGTCGGATGGTTGTTGATGAAGGTATCGGTCACCAGGATGAGCTTTTCCCTTTTCAAAAGGGGAAAAACGGAAACAAGGCTGAGAATTCCGCCCTGGGGCAGCCATCCTTGTTCTTTGTCCTGGAGCCCATGGAAAAGATCCCCATGGGAGACGCCGCCCTGAAGGAGGATGTCTCCGGATCCGTCTCGGACGGCCGCCATCGCCCGGAGAAGGGCCTGCTGCGGATCGTCTTCCTCCAGGATCTCATAATTTCCCCCCGCCAGGGGCGACCGGCCGATCACGACTCGCAGGGTCTCGCCGTTTCCGACGAAACAGGGGGTGGAGAGCCCGGCGGCGGACGCATCGGCCAGAACGGCGAGATCCGTTTCCACCGGGCAGGGGACCACCAGTCTCCTGGGACCGCTTTGCCTCGCTGCCGCCACAATATCTCTGAAGGAATTCATCATCTCAGATCACCTCCTTTTCCATGCGGTCGGCCAGGACGACGCTCATGGCGATCTGCTGCACGATGTTGTCGCTGAAGTCCGATCGGGCGGGGATGCACACCGGCCCCCGGGACGTGGCCACCAGGGAACTGCGGGTCACGTTGAGAAAGAAATCGAGTTTGCAGAGGATGTTTCCCGTGTCGAGACAGGGGACGAGGAGAATATGGGGCATGCCGTCGCCGCTCAACCGGCTGTATTCGACCCGGCGGTCCCGGCCGCCCAGGAAGATGTCGGTAAAGGAAGTGGCCGCAGTGATTTCGCAGGAGCCGAAATCCCCGGCCTCGGCGGCCTCCCGCAGGGCCTCGTAATCCTCATAGGACGCCAGCATTCCGCCCGTTTCCCGCCGGCCGGACAGAACGGCGATCTTCGGGCGGGGGTACCCGAGGAGGTGATAAACAAAGACGGCGTTCCGGAGGATTTCCCTCTTGGCCTTGAGGTTCGGCCGGATGTTGGTTCCCGTGTCGGTAAAGGCAATGAGATGGTCGATTCCCGGCACCTCCCAGAAGGACACCACGCTCACCGTCATGCCCGATCCGGCTTTCGCCTCCTCCCGGATGATGGAGCGGTAAATATAGGAAGTCGGGATCTGGCCTTTACCTGCGATGGGCATTTCTCCGGAAAAAAGCATCCGGATCCCGAGATCGGAAATGCCCTGAGGTTCGTTACTGGAAATTTTTTCAAAGGGATCGATGTTGAAAGAAACTTTTTCCGCCACCCAGGCGATCTTCCGGCTGTCGCCGATGAGGACGGGTTCGATGTACCCCTGTTCCCAACTGGTCTTGACCGCCCGCATGAACTCCTCGTCTTCGGGGGCCAGCACGGCCATTTTCTTGGGTCCTTTCTCGCGGGCCAGCCGGGCGAAATCACGAAGCGATCCGATCATTGTCGATCCTCCCTTCCCATGAATCCTGCGGAACGAATTGAAAAAACTCCGATTCCGGCAGGGATGGTCAATTATCCTTTGACTTGAGTGAAAACTTATTATAGGTTTTTTGAAATGTAAAATATATTATTAATCTCAGTATAATATTAATAACGAATCAATGGAACTCAGGCATCTCATCTATTTCATTGCCGTCGCCGAAGAGCTTCATTTCAGCCGGGCGGCCTCAAGGTTGAACATTTCCCAGCCTCCCCTGAGCCAGCAGATCAAACAGCTGGAAGAAGAAATAGGTGTCCGGCTGTTCAACCGGACGAGACGGCGCGTGGAAATCACCCCGGCGGGACTGGTGTTCCTGGAAGAGGCCAGGCGGATCGTGGCCCTGTCCGAGGAAGCGGTGCGCAGGGCGGTCCGGGCCGATAAGGGAGAAATCGGCCGTCTGGCCGTGGGCTTTATCGGGTCCGCCAATTACAGCGTCCTGCCCCGTGTGATCCGGGAGTTCCGCCGGCGGTTCCGGAATGTCGAACTTACCCTGTCGGAGCTGAATACGAGCCATCAGCTTGAGGCCCTCCGCGACGGAAAAATCCAGGTGGGGTTCATGCGCCCGCCCCCGGGGATCGAAGATGAGGGGCTGTCCGTCGAACCGGTTTTTCGGGAGCCGTTCATGGCGGCCATGCCCCGGAACCACCCCATGGAGAAGGAAGCCTTCGTGCCGTGGCGCCTTCTGGCGAAAGAATCATTCATCATGATTCCCAGGCAGCGGGGTCCCGGCTATTTCGATCAGATCATCGCCCTCTGTCAAAAGGAAGGGTTCAGTCCCAATATCGTCCTGGAAGCGTCTCAATTCCACACGGTCATCGGTCTGGTGGCCGCGGGACTCGGAATCGCCGTCGTCCCGGCTTCCATGGAACGTTCCCATATCGAGGGGGTGGTTTTCAGAACGGTTTCGGGAGATGCCGAGACGGTTCTCGACATGGTCCGGGTGGCCGGCAATCAGTCCCTGATTCTCAGAAATTTTCTCGACGTGGCCAGGAAGGTGGTCCGTTCGCTTGACTCTCATAAATAAGATGCGTTATAGGCTTGGGTCATATTACCAATGGAAATAATCAATATGTCCATGTCATCTGCAAGGGTGCCTCTGGTTTATATGCGGCGACGCGGATTGCCGGGCTGATGGAAATTACGGACTGAAATATCGCAGAATGGAAAACCGAAGCCGGTGAAGCGGGGCGCAGGCCGAATAATGGAGAAAGGGTAAAGATGAAAAAGAAGGTCCTTGTACTTTTGGGAAGTCCGAGAAGAAAAGGCAACAGCGCCATTCTGGCCGATCAGATAGGTCAAGGGGCGAAAACCGCAGAAGCCGGGGTCGAGACGATCTATTTACAGGGCAGGAAGATTGCTCCCTGTAAGGCGTGCTATGCCTGTCAGAAGAAGAACAGCAAGGGATGTTCCATTAAAGATGACATGCAGGAAATTTATTTGAAACTCATCGAAGCGGATGCCTGGGTCATTGCCAGCCCCATTTATTGGTTTACCATGTCCGCCCAGACCAAGATATTCATGGACCGCTGTTTTGCCCTTGGCGCATATCAACGAGATCCATTTAAAGATAAACGGATCGCCATTGCCATGGCCTATGGAGACAAGGATCCGGTTGCTTCGGGCTGTGTGAATGCCGTGAGGAGTTTTCAGGATTCCTTCGCTTATACGGGATCAAAGATTGTAGGCATGGTTTATGGGAGTGCTCTGGATGCCGGTCACATAAGGCGAAACGAGGAAGTTATGCAGGAGGCTTTCGATCTGGGGAAAAAGCTGGTGTCCGAAGATGAGTGATAACGGTTGCCGCATCTGCGGATAAGACCGCCCCGCTGATTTCACCGTGTTTCATCCAGCGACGGAGGGGGCATGGGGCTTGATGATCACCTTGACCGACTCCCGGCCGTTCGACACCAGCCGGAAGCCGTAAGCTGTGTCGGCAAGCGCCAGGCGGTGCGTGATGAGATCATCAACGACCATTTTACCGGATTCGATCAGATCCATGGCCTCGGTGATGTCAGGGGGGCCGCAATAATAGGAAGTGAGGATGGTGATTTCTTTCATCCAGAAATCGTTGACGGGAACGACAACCTTCTTGTCCGGTCCGGGAACGGCAAACAGCACGATCACGCCGCCTTTGTCCACGCATTTCCAGGCCTGTTCCAGGGCCTGCTGTGCCGCTGCGCATAATAAGACAACATCCGCCTTCTTACCGGTTTTCGCAATCCATTGGTCACCTGCATTGTCCGCCGCGTTGACGAGGATATCGGCACCCGATCGGGTGGCGTATTCCAATTTCGTTTTATTGATATCCGCCGCGATGACTTTGCATCCTTTGGCTTTGGCCAGCTTCACGTGAAGCAATCCGGCCATTCCGCAGCCGATCACCAGCACCGAGTCTTCTTTTTTGATTCCGGCCAGCCGCTGGGCCCGGACGACGCAGGCCAGGGGCTCGATAAACGTGCTTTGATCGTAAGTAATTCTTTCCGGCAGCAGATAAGTCCCGCTTTCTACCAGTATCCGGGGAACCAGAATATATTCGGCAAAGCCGCCGGGCAGCCGTTCCTTGACCTCCGTGCATTGAGGAAAGTGACCGCTTCTGCAATAAAAGCAATTCCCGCAGGGCACCTTCGGAGCGATGAATACCCTGTCGCCCCGTTTGAATCCTTTCACGGAACCGCCGACGGCCACAACCTCGGCGCCGATTTCGTGCCCCTGAACCAGGGGCGCCCGCGGAAGGCGGTACCATTCGACGATGTCGCTGCCGCAGATACCGCAGGAAATGACCTTGACCAGCATTTCGCTGGGGCCGGGCGTCGGCGTCGGTATTTCTTCGATCCGGATGTCCTGATTGTTGTACCAGCGGGAGACTTTCACTTTTCCTTTTTCAAGGTTTTATAGAGATCAAATGCCCGGGCCGGGGTTTCGTTGTCATGGACAACGGCCCGCACGGCCTTGATCATGGCTACCGGCGCTTCCGACTGGAAAATGTTGCGTCCCATATCCACACCGGAGGCGCCCTGCCGTACGGCGTTATAGGCCATGGTCAGAGCGTCTTTTTCCGGTATTTTCTTGCCGCCCGCCATGACAATCGGCACAGGGCAGGACGCGGTGACGGTCTCAAAATCTTTCTCGATATAGTAAGTCTTGATATAGTGGGCGCCGAGCTCCGCGCAAATCCGGCAGGCAAGCCGGAAGTACTGCGCGTCGCGGGCCATGTCCTTGCCTACCGCGGTTACGGCCAGGGTCGGAATGCCGTAACGGTTGCCCATATCCACCATCCGGGTCATATTGATAATCGACTGCTTTTCATATTCACCGCCGATAAAGACCTGAACAGCCATGGCGCACACGTTCAAACGGATGGATTCCTCAATGTCAACGGCAATATCCTCATTGGACAGCTCCTTGAGAATGCTGGCGCCGCCGGAGACCCGAAGAACAATGGACTTGGAAATAGAGGGCGGCACAACGCTCCGTAAAATTCCCCGGGTCAGCATCAGGGTATCCGCATAAGGCACTAAGGGAAGAATATTGATATCGACCCGTTCCAGACCGGTGGTCGGTCCCTGAAAATATCCGTGATCGATGGCCAGCATCACTGTCCGGCCTGATACGGGACTGAATATCCGCGCCAGTCTGTTTTTTATTCCCCAATCCAGGGAGTTCGAACCTTTGAGGAAAAATCCCTCCGCCTTTTGGGGTCTGTCCGTATAAAACAATTTGGCTTCCCTCATTCCGTCGGCATCCGGCATCTTTTACATTCTCCTTTCTTATGGAGACACTTTAATGGATCTCAATTATTTCCTGTGTCCGATACCCCGGACAAATAGGAGACTATCAGTGATTATCATCATTTGCATTTGAAATCTACAATATTTAGGGATGAAGCCCCCTCGTTTCCTTGAGGAAGGTGTGCTCTCGCAGGCAGCAACGGATGATTCGGAAAAAGGGAAATTCGGACACGGGTCCCTCCTCCAAGGACGGCATGGAATGGGGGGTGACCCCTATTGACGACGGACCTCAAAGCGTGTAGAAAACGTGAAACGCTCCGCTCCAAGGGGCGTTCCGGGAAGGCCTCCCGGCGGATGACCGTGGATATACAGGGGGAACGATATGCTTGCTTCCATCTTGTCGCTCAGGCCGGATGTGGTTGTGACGGTTCTTGAAGACGGTGCCGTTTTGCTGGATCTTCAGACCAAGTTTTTCTACTCCGTGAATTCAACGGGATGGGTCATCGTCCAATGGCTCGAAAATGGTGCCTCCAAAAACCAGATTATTGACCGGTGTTCCGCCTGGGGCGCGCCAGGTCATGAGATCGACAAGATCGAATCTTTTTTACAGGTCTTCCTGACGGATAATCTGGTGACGGTTGCCGAAGGAAACCCGGCGGACGCGAATGTTCAACTCAGAGGTTCCTGGGCATCGCCCATGGTGGAAAAGCACAAAGAACCCTTGCAGCGGATCATGGTCAGTGCCTTTGATCCGTCTTTGCCTCTGGCTGAATAGTCCGCGATCCCCATTCTGTGCGAAGAATCTTGAAAGAATTCCGCAAAATGTGTCCCTCCCGCAAGGGTTCTCCAAATTTGAACGGTTTCAGGCATGGAGCGAGGTTGAACCGTTGCGTCCCTTCCATACCGGTAAGGGAAGGCAGCCATTGGGGACCTGTTTATTGTTGGTAACTCCCTCAAGAATATCGGCCGTTTGTGAGCATACCGACACACGGGATGCGTGCGGAATCCAAGCATGACCATGTCGTAAAAAGTCGAAGAGGGATCATTTTCCGGTTGAAAAATGGAAAATATGTTTGAGGACACCTATCCGTGCGGCCCTGTTTCGGTTTCAGTTGCAACACCGACAAAGGCATTGCGTGACCTCATCGAGGCAAATTTCAGTCTGTATAATGTGCGGTGGACGGAAACGGAGGCTGCTCTTCGCCTGGAAGTCCAAGAGTCGGATGCGACCCGTGAAATGGTTGATGGAAATTATCTGATCCTGCAACGGACCAATGTGAATGTCACGGAAACCGGCTTACGGGCCACCTCGCCTTCCGGGGCCTCGGCGGTCTTCACGGCGGCGGAAAATCGATGGATCCTGAGTGTCCCGTACGGTCCCCTCGAGATCTGGCCGATCACGGACCTGGAACATCTTCTCAGCCTGGTCGTATCCCATGCCTGGCGCCGACTGGGATGGGTCCCCCTGCATGTGGGCGCCGTCACCAACGGGAGCGCCTGCGCGATTCTGTGTGCCACTTCCGGGGGAGGCAAAACAACGCTCACGGCGGCCATGATTCGTCGAAAATGGAAAACCCTGGGGGATGACAAGCTTCTTCTCGGAAAAAATGCCTCGGGGATATTCGAGTTGCGGGCTCTGGTCCATGCCTTCAACCTGTACCCCCATGCCCGGGCATGGTTCCCGGAAATCGGAGACTTGACATCTCTCCCCCGCTATTCGGTCTGGACGGAAAAACGCAAAGTCCGCATTGAGGACATCTGGCCCGGAAGGGCGGTCCGGAAGGGGTCTCCGTCTCATCTTGTGAACATTGTCCTGGATGGCACGGTTCATGGGATTGAGTTGACTCCCCTGGTGCAGGAAGATATTCTTTTTACGCTCCTTCGCCAGACCGTGATTCCCTCCCATCGGGAGACGGCCCGCCACATCGTCCAATCCGTTGCCGCGACAGCGGGCCGGCTGAAGGGCGTTACCGCCCGGATCGGGCCGAAAGCCTATGAATCGCCCGACGCGCTGATCCCGCTGGAAGAGGTTTTGTCATGACAGACTCAACATCGGTCAGTATTATCGTCCCCGTCCTCAACGGCTCCGGAACCATCCATGACATGCTGACCGCCCTCTTCAGCCAGGCGGGCGCACCCCAAAACAGGGAAGTCATCGTCGTGGACAACGGTTCGTCGGACGGCACCCGGGACATCGTAAGAAGATTCGACGTCACCCTTCTCGAAGAACCCAGGCGGGGAGTTTCAGCGGCCCGGAACCGGGGGCTTGCGCACGCCCGCGGCGATATTTACATCAACATCGATGCCGATACGCTTCCCACGCGATACTGGCTTCGCGAACTGGTGGCCCCCTTTTCCGATCCCGATGTCGTCCTTGCGGGGGGCAAGGTCGTATCATTCAAACCCGAAACCGCCGCCGAACGTTATATTGAGAGATCCGGGCTTTACGCCCCTGAAAACAGCGTCACCAACCCGGATCTGCCGTTTGTCGCGGGAATGAACCTGGCGGTCCGTCGCGAGGCCGCCCTTTCCATCGGCGGCTGGGATGAAGATCTCCTCCGATCCGACGATATAGACTTTTCCTGCCGGATCCTACGGAAGTTTTCCACCCCTATCCGGTACCAGCCCGGGGCGATCATCTTCCATCGAAATCGGAGCACGGACGAGGGATTGAAAAAACAGGCATGGGGGTATGGATACGGCGCAGCGGTCATGTATAAGCGATACCCGGAAAAACTCAAATGGGGCATGGCCCAATCCATGAAACTGGCCTCCCTGCTGGTTCACAGGACAATCATGCCGGAGGTGCTGAAAATAGGCCATCGGTTCGGCAAAGTCTCCGGTGAAGACCTTGAGTTCGCCAGGTATCACAGGATGTGGACCTCGTCGTTCTGGCGCGGGTTTTTAAAAACCTATTATTCCCGATCCGACAGGATGCCCGCTTTATGACGATTTACAGCTCCGTCATCATACCCGTGTACAACGGGGGCCATACCATCGGGGCCTGCCTGAATGCCCTGGCCCATCAGAGTCTGGACCGGCGCGAGTTCGAGGTGATCGTCGTGGACGACGGCTCTACGGACACCACCGCCTCCGCGGTATCCCGTCACCCCGTCCACCTGATTAGGCAAACCAATCAGGGGGCCCCGGCAGCCCGCAACCGGGGGATCGACGCAGCCCGGGGTCAATGGGTCGCCTTTACGGACGCCGATTGCGTGCCCTCACGGACCTGGCTGGAAAACCTGTTGAAAGCCGTGAAAAAAGGCACGGGCCCGGGTTCAGTCCTCGGTGCCGCGGGTCGCGTGATCGGTTATGGTTCGGAGACGGAGGCGTCCCGTTTTGTGGATCTGGTCGGCGGTCTGGACAGTGAGCCGCATCTTGCCCATCCCAGGTACCCCTTTGCCACGTTCGGCAATGTCATGTACCGGCGCGACGCCCTGCTTGCAGCGGGAGGCCTGGATCCCCGCTTCCACACCTATGACGCCTGCGACCTCCACACACGCCTGATGCGGAAGTGCCCCGGCGAATTTTACTTTGAACCCGGGGCGGTGGTTCTTCATCATCATCGGCCCAGTTGGCGCGCCTACTGGCGCCAGCAGATGGGTTACGGAAAAGGCCTGGGGCAGTTTTACTGGCATTACAGGAACGAGATTCAATGGTCTGCGGGGCGGGAAATAAGGGCCTGGCTTGACTTGTTTCCCATGGCCATGGCCGGGATGACATCGGGAAAAACGGATGAATCGATTGTTCGCCGAGGCCTGTTTATCAAGAACCTGGCGCAGCGGTTCGGATTTGTACAGACCTATTTCAGCCGGAAAGAACACAAAAGATGGCGGAAGAACCTCTTCGGGAACTGAGACACGAGCCTGCCGGGCTTTTTTGTCGAATCGGCCGGGTGCTTAAATCCCCCGGAGATATCCCCCTCATATTTCGCATCGGTCTCTTTATCTGGGCGCTTCCCCGGGCCATGGAGAAATCCGGGTTACCTGACTTTTTAGAACGGATCCGGCATGCCCGTCGTCCAAAGGCGGTTGATCTTGCAGCCGGGATGGAGCGGATCGCCCGGCTCCGGCAGCCATGGTTCCGGATTCCCCCTCTTGCCTCTCGAAACACCTGTTACACGCGGGCCATTACGCTTTATCGCTTTCTATGCGTCTCGGATGGGAACCTCAAAATCCATTTCGGTCTGGAGCCTTCCCGGACTCCCGGCGATCACACCCATGGTCATGCCTGGGTCACCGTTGACGGCAAAATTCTGGAACCACCGGATCCCCTTGTCGCCGGGCACGTAAAGGAACTTTATGTCTACCCTCAGGAATGAAAATTTTCGAGGAACCGCGGATGCCCTGTGCAAGATCCTGTTCGGCGATACCGCAACAGCCCGGGAAACCGCCGTTCATCTGGACCGGGAAAATCTCTGGCCCCGTATCGTGGATGTGGCAAGTCTGTGGAAGGTCATCCCAAGGCTGCGACAAAGGATGGATGCCCCGGGCCTGGTGATTTCGCCTGAGCAAAGAGAGCGGTTGCGGAATTTAAGTATCGCGGAGGCCGCTCAAACCATGCTTGTGGCCCATCGGGGCGGCACTGCGGCGAACAGGTTGATCCACGGGGGAGTTCAGGCCGCCGCATTCAAGGGCGTCGGCCTGCTTGCGAATCTCTATGATCATCCCGGAGCCCGGTCCGTCGGCGACATGGATCTGCTGATCAATGGTCACGACCTCTTCAGGGCCTGCGGGGTTCTCGACGAACTGGGATTCAGGCCTCAGGTATCCGTGCCGTTGAAGGAATGGCTTGCCCACATTAAAAACCGCATTCACCCGACCCATGGTTATGTCGTCTTTGAAGATGATGACGGGGTGGAAATCGATCTGCACTGGCATCTGGGTATCGATCGTTCGGGAAAATTTTCGACGCGTGCCGTGATCGAACGTGCGGAAAAAACGACGCTCCTCGGCATTCCCATAAAGGCTGTCGCCCCATTGGACGCCATGATGCTGACCGTCCATCATACCATCCGGAATTACTTTCGGCCCTGGACGACGGTAAAGGATCTCTGCGACCTTTCCGCCTGGTGGCGGGTAGAGCCGGAACGATGGCAGGTTGAGGATTCCATTGAATATGCCGTTGATGGCGGTTTGTCCAAAGCACTGCTTGGCCTTTGGGCGTTCTTGATCGGCCTCGACAAAGGACATCCCGCCGTAAGAGGCGTGGAGACATTCAGCCGGGTGATATCCGGAAATGACCGCATACAGGCTCTTCAACTCAGGGACCTCTTTAAACTGCAACTTCACGAGGAGGCCTTGGATCCACTCCTTGTGGGGATGTTCAGCTTCAGTCCGAATACGCTGAAACGGTACATCGTCTACGAAAAAAAGGTAAAGACGAAGAAAGACGCCTTTCGGAAACAGGAAGCCCGGAAGAGAGGGGCGATTCTTCCCTTTCCCATTCGAATATATCGCATAATTCGCACCCTCACCCGGTTGACCCCGAGACGCCTGGCCATGTATCGGACAGCCCTTCGTCAACGAATGTTTTTCCAGGCTATTTACGAGGAAGACGAAAGATAGGGGAAAACGAGCTTTTTTTAGACTTTTTACGGGATCATCAAAGACAGCGGGGGTGCGCGAAGGAGCGCCCGTGCAATGGCGATGCGTGGCCGCTGGCCGCCCGGTCGAAGCCGGCTTGGGGGGACCCGTTCTCTTCCTTCGTCCGCGCCTCCGGCAGGGGGATGAAATCGCTTTCTTGCGTCTCGCCGAGGTTCAGGGGACGGCTCCCTCCCGTGGCCGGGTCCATCACCGTGGTCGCGAGGGCGTCAGATTACCTCCTGCGGGTTTTATAGGAAAAACCCGGCTTAAAAAATCTGTAGAATATGAACGGAAATGCTGATACACACCCCATGGCTGCCTCCTCGTGGCTTCCTGTTTTCTGACACAGCTTCCTTTCGCCTGAAGGCCGGCACCCCTTCGAATGACATTTTGGACAAACAAGCCATGTCATGCACTTCAAACAGGCCCTGTCAGAAATGACAACACGGAATTATAGACGGAAACAATAATACGGATAAGACAGACGGTTGCATATGGAAAAAGGAAAATATCATACTAATACCGGGTGGATCATTGTCCTCGTTGGCTGCGTTCTATTAGGAGGTATTGCATTCACGCAATTCATCACCCGATATGGCGAGAATCTTGAAAGAACCCGCCTTCAGGCCCTCGCGGATACAGCGGCTTCATCGTTCGATACGGACACGGTTTCAAAACTTCAGGGGAGCCGGAAAGATACCGGTATGGATAGTTTTAATCGTATTCGTGATCAGTTGAAGAGGATTCAAACGGCCAATCCGAATCTGCGATTCGTATACCTGATAGCCTTGAAAAATGAAAGATTGGTTTTTTTAGCCGATGCCGAACCCCCCCTTTCTTCCGATTATTCCCCTCCCGGAGATGTATACGCCGATGCCCCTCCGGGAGCTTATCGAGTATTTGAATCACATGCTTCCATCATTGAAGGCCCTTACTCGGATAAATGGGGCGAATGGGTTACCGGCTTTGCGCCTCTCGTCCATCCGGGAACGGGGCGGACCATTGCCGTTCTTGGTTTGGATTTTGATGCCGAATATTGGCGCAATTCCATTTCCAGGTATCGATGGTTCGGCATTACCGTTACGGTGATGAACACGGTTATCATGATGATGCTGGCTTTTGGAATATATTTTCAGCGCGGATATAATCTGCGGATTTCTCATCTTAACGAAGAACTCAGTCAGGAGCTGAACAAACGTAAAAAGATGGAGGAGGCTCTCTGTGAAAGTGAGGATAAATATCGGACTATTATAGAGGCCTCTCAGGACTTGATCTATACTACCGACATGAATGGAATTTTTACCTATGCGAACCCCAAACTGGAAAAAAGACTGGATTATGAGACCGGCGAATTGAGGGGGAAGTCTTTTGCACAAATCACGGCCCCCGAGTACATCGATGTCCTGAGAAATTATTTCAGAAAGGCCATGAAGGGGGAACATATCCCCGTTTACGAAGCGGACCTGGTCCGCAAGGACGGGATCAAGGTTCCCGTGGAGTTCAATGCCACCACGCTCTTCGACCGTCATGGCAGGCCGTCGGGACATTACGGCATCGGCCGTGACATCACGGAACGGAAAAAAACGGAAAGAGAACGCCGGGAGTATGAATTGAGGCTGGCGTCCATCATCAACTTCCAGCCGGATGCCACACTGGCCATCGACACGGAAGGTAAAATCATCGCCTGGAACCGGGCCATCGAGGACATGACGGGTGTCGGGGCGGCGGAGATGCTGGGAAAGGGAAGCCATGAGTATGCGGTTCCCTTCTATGGGAACAGACGTCCCATATTGATCGACTTCGTGTTTTCCTGGAACGATGAAATTGAAAAACAATACAGTTATATCAAAAAAGAGGGCGATACCCTCTTCACGGAAACCGCCGTGCCCTTTGTCCGGGGAAAGAACAGAATTCTCTGGGCCAAGGCAAGCCCCCTTTATGACACGGAAGGGAAAATCGTCGGGGCGATTGAATCCATCCGCGATGTGACGGAGCGCAAGCATTCGGAGGAAGCCCTGAGGCTGAGCGAGGAGAGATACCGGACCATTCTCGAGGAAATGGAAGATGGTTACCAGGAGGTGGATCTTTCGGGCAATTTCACTTTTTTCAACGAGTCGTTCCGCAGGATCTTCGGTTACCCCCGGGAAGAGCTGATGGGGTCCAACTTCAAGCGTTACGCTGCGGATGAAGAGACGGCGGACAAGGTTTATGTGGCATACAATCACATGTTCAGCACGGGAAATCCCATCAAGCGGCTTGAATGGGATATTATCACAAAGGACGGCATCAGACGCACCGTTGAATTTTCAGCCTCTCTTCTGCGGGATTCGACGGGACACCGAAAGGGGTTCCGTGGGATCGTCCGGGATGTGACGGACCGGAAAGTGGCGGAGGAGCAATACCGGATCATCGCGGACAGCTCCCCGGGTGGGGTCTATATCGTCCAGGACGGCCGGATCTGTTTTGCCAATCCTCAGATCCCGGCATACTCGGGCTATCCCGAGGAGGAACTCCTCGGTTCCCGGATCCTGGATTATGTTCATCCCGAAGACAGGGAATCGGTCAAGAACAACGCCCGTAAGATGCTGCGGGGAGAGATTTCCTCGCCTTACGAGTACCGGATCGTGGATCAGCGGGGAAAAACCCGGTGGCTCATGGAGACGGTTGTGCCAATTTCCTACAGGGGCAGGCAGGCCGTCCTGGGCAACACCATGGATATCACGGAGCAGAAGGAGGCCGAGGAGGAGAAGGCCCGGTTGCGGGAGCAGCTGGTCAAATCCCAGAAAATGGAGGCCATCGGGACCCTGGCCGGGGGCATCGCCCATGATTTCAATAATCTCCTGATGGGCATCCTCGGCCAGGCCTCTCTTCTGTCCCTGGGGATGGAAGAGGGACATCCTTATCGTGAAAGGCTCAAGGGCATTGAGGACCTGGTGCAGAGCGGAGCGCACCTGACACGGCAGCTTCTCGGTTTCGCCCGGGGCGGGCGCTACGAATTAAGGACGACGGATCTCAATGAATTGCTTGAAAAGATTTCCGTCATGTTCATTCGGACGAGAAAGGAGATCGTCCTCCACCGGGAACTCGGGGAGGGTCTTTGGACCGTCGACGCCGACCGGGGACAGATAGAGCAGGTCCTGATGAACCTCTTCGTCAACGCATGGCAGGCCATGCCGGGAGGGGGCAATCTTGATCTGGGAACACAAAATGTGTTCCTGGATGAGAAATATGTCCAACCTTATGGTCTGTCTCCGGGGAACTATGTGAAAATCATGGTCACGGACTCGGGCACAGGCATGGATGAGAAGACGATACAGCGGATTTTCGAGCCGTTTTTCACGACCAAGGAAATGGGCCGGGGGACGGGCCTCGGCCTTTCCATCGTGTATGGGATTATCAGGGGGCACAAGGGAATCATAAACGTATACAGCGAGAAGGGGCACGGGACGACCTTCAGCATCTACCTGCCCGCTTCCCGGGGAGATGTCTCCCAGGAAAAGGACCGTCCCGGGAAGCTGCTCTATGGGACGGAGACCATCCTCGTTGTCGATGATGAGGACATGATCGTCAATGTTACAAAAGACATGCTCGAAGGGCTCGGGTACAATGTTCTGACGGCCGGGAGCGGATCGGAGGCCCTGGAAATCTGCAGATCTCGGATGAACGGCGTAGACGCGGTCATCCTGGACATGATCATGCCGGGGATGAGCGGCGGAGAGACCTTCGAGCGGCTGAAGGAGTTCCGGCCGGATATCAGGGTCATTTTGTCCAGCGGCTACAGCCTGAACGGCCAGGCTACGGGAATTATGGCAAAAGGCTGTCGGGCCTTTCTCCAGAAACCATTCATGATCAGAGATTTATCCCAGGTCGTCAGGCGTGTGCTGGACGACCATCAGGTTGAAGACCGCCGTCCCGGATAACGAGTCGTATGGGTGTTCCCTGTGTCAGCATCACACCGGGGGCGCCGGCGGGGAGGTTTTCCGGGAGGGCGCCTTTCTATTTCGACGGTTCTTCAATGACCTGACCCCGCGAGGTGAATGAAATTCCCTGCTGCATCTGGGTTCCGATCATGACCGCTTCAACGACAGGCGGGTTGACCTTCCGGTCGGCCGCCCATTTGACGATGAAATTGGCCCCCGAACCGCCGACTTTATCCGATGCCTTTACGACGTACCTGGTTGAGGCCATGGCGTTCAGCCTGACGGGGTTGTCGATGTATTTCTTGATGAGCACGCCGTCGCTGTCAAAATAATTCACCTCCAGTACGGTGATCGGTTGGGCGGGGTCCGTATTCCGTATGCTGAGCGTCGCCGCGAGATACAGACGGTATTCCCTGTCTCCGCCATAGATGTGAGAATAAACGGGGACATAGATGGCCTGTCCTTTCGACAGGGAAACGCCGTTTTCCGCCTGAGCGGACATGCCCCATAAGGAGAAGATAAAAAAAAGGGCCGTGAGAAAAGTCCCTTGACGGATCCGTCTTCGCCTGTAAATCATTGCCGGCACCTCCAGGAAATTGTCAAATTTCATGACAAGAAAAACGGGAAGCCCCTTCATGGGACCCGCCGGATGTCGAGGAGTCCGTCCCAGTCGAGAAGAGTGAAATTTCCGTGGAGCGAGTGGTCGTCCTTCAGGAGATGGTATTGGAGATCGGGGAAAACCCTTTCCGCCCGCCTGAGAACCGGTTCCGGAGGAACCACTTCGTCGTCTGCTCCGTGGATGATCACCGTGGGAATGGATACGCTTCCGTCCAGGCAGGGGTCGAACTCGTCTAAATGAATCGCCGGGGCGAGGAGGATGAGTTTCTTCACCTTGTCTTCGTGGAGGCAGGCATATATCGCCGCCATGAGCCCTCCGTAGCTGGAACCCACGAGAATAAGGCCGGTCTTCCCCAGGAGGAGCCTTTCCAGTTTTTCCATTCTTTCCGTCAGGGTTCCCGGATAGTCTTCCACGATCATTCCGGGATACCGCTGTTGAAAAAAAAGCCCCTTCGTCCCCTGGGAAGAACTTTCAAGACCGTGGATGAACACCCTCTTCGAATTCAAAACCGTCACCTCATTCCGGATTACCCGTGAATTTAACGGGTCTTTGAAATAAAATCAAGAGAGATCATGAAGTTGAGAATTGTCGTTTCCGCCGGAAAGTGATTGATTTCCAAAAGAATTCTGTGCTAAAAAGGCCAATCCTTCCCGTGGTGGAGATTTTCAATGAGCATCGTCAGACCCTTTAAAGCGTTCTGTCCCCGGAAATCCCTGGCAGGCAAGGTGGCCTGCCCTCCCTATGACGTCATCGACAGGGATGAGGCGAGGAAAATGGCCGAGGGAAACCCCCTCAGCTTTCTTCATGTCGTGAAATCGGAAATCGATTTTCCCGACGAGGTTTCTCCGGAAGACGGACGGGTTTACCTGAAAGCCGCAGAGAACCTGCAGCGGATGATCGATGCGAACGTTTTCCTGCAGCATGAGACACCCTGTTTCTATCTGTATCGCCAGCAGATGGGGGGGCACCGGCAGCATGGAATCGTCGGTTGCGTTCCCGTGGATGAATATGAGCACGGGACGATTCGAAAGCATGAACTGACCCTGAAGGAAAAGGAAGCGGACCGGACCCGTCACATCGAAACGGTGAATGCCCAGACCGGTCTTGTCTTTCTGACATACCGTGCGGATGAGGATATCGACGGCGTCGTAAGGAGGGTGATTGAGAATATCCCGCAATATGATTTCGAAACCGTCGACGGGATTCGTCATACCGCATGGATTATTGATGGAAGTGAAGAAATACTCCGTATTCAGGAGGCTTTCGGCAGGCTCGACGCTCTTTATATCGCCGATGGCCATCACCGTGCGGCGGCGGCGGCAACGGTGGGAAAAACGAGAAGGGAAAAAAATCCCCGCCACCGGGGGGACGAGGCGTACAACTTCATCATGGCGGCGATATTCCCGCACAACCAACTTAAGATATTGGACTACAACCGGGTCGTGAAAGATCTGAACGGCCTTTCCGATTCGATTTTTCTCGACAGGATCGGAGAAGAATTTTTCATTCGGGAACCCTTTCGGGAAAAATCGCCGGCCGGGTCCCACGCCTTCGGAATGTATTTCCGGAAAAAGTGGCGCCTCCTGGAGCTTCGGGAAAAACCGGGAGAAGACGAGGATATTGTCGGGCGGCTCGACGTATCCATACTTCAGAAGAAACTTCTCGGTCCCGTCCTCGCCGTGGGAGATCCGAGAACGGACCGGCGCATCCTCTTTGTGGGGGGCGGCAAGGGATTAGGCGAACTGGAACGGCTCGTTGATTCGGAAAAGTATGCCGTTGCCTTCGCCCTGCATCCGACAACGGTCGAAGAATTGATGGCCGTGGCGGACCAGGGGAAGATCATGCCCCCCAAATCCACATGGTTCGAGCCCAAGCTCAGAAGCGGGATCTTCATCCATCGCCTGGATGAGGATTAATTTTCCCTGCCGTTGCCGGCCCGCCGGGGCCGTACCGCCTTCCCGCTCAGGGCCGAGGGCTCCTGCCTGCTGTCACACCGGCCTCCTTCCGTTCCTGCTCGCGGCTCCTTCCTGTCGGATGGAACCTATCCTGTCAATTCGTCTTTTCGGGGGGAATGTCCGGAAGAAGGGATATCCGCCGATGAAAAAGGACGGAAGAAGAGGGGAAACGTTGACAGCGCCCCTGTTTTCGGACAAGAATGGAATCCCGCGAATCGTTCCGGAAAGAAGGAGGTGCCGATGAGTTCCCTGATCCCTTTCGGGCGGGTCGCCCTGGCCGGGATCCTGGTGTTTTTCTTCGCGGCGGCGCACAGCCGGGCCGGGGAGGCCCCGTGGCGACCCCTGGACGAAGGGGTCGCCCTGGCCCTGTTCCGGGAAAATCCTGCGGTTCCCCACCTCCTGGTGGTTTTGAAGGTCAGTCCCGTCCATTACGAACTGAAGCTCCTGTCTTCCACCGAGGTGGGAAAAAGGGGGATGACCCTGAAGGACTGGTGCGGCGCTTTCGGACTTGAGGCGGCCATCAATGCGAGCATGTATCTCGAGGACGGCGTGAAAAGCACGGGTTTCATGAAAAACTACGATCATGTCAACAACCCGAGAATCAATGGCCGTTTCGGCGCCTTCCTGGTCTTCAACCCCAGGGGGGCTTCCCTTCCACCCGTTCAGATCGTTGACCGGGAGCACCAGGACTGGAAGGACCTGATCGGCCGTTACGAGACCGTCGTACAGAACTATCGGCTCATTACCCTGGATGGAAAAAACGCCTGGAAAAGTCGATCCGACGAAAGGAAATTCAATGCCGCCGCTATTGCCATGGATGATGAGGGGAATATTCTTTTCATTTTTTCCCGGCATCCCCGGAATATCCATGATTTCGCCGATCATCTCCTGGCGCTTCCCCTGAAGATTCGAAATGCCATGTACGTGGAAGGGGGGCAGGACGCCGGTCTCTTCATCTCCCCCGGTCCCGGAAAAATCCCGGACCGGGAAGCGCTTCCCTTTCTCGAAGGTGACGAAGGCTATGCCTCGCCCCTCGTTCCGAACGTCATCGGTATCAGGAAAATAAGGCGATAACGGGGGATTGATGGAAAACGGCACATGGAAAGGTCCCCGGCCCGGGATGGACTGGGACCTTGTCGTCATCCTCGGACCGACGGCTTCGGGAAAGACCCGGATCGCCGTCCGGCTGGCCTTCGAGCTTCATTCGGAGATCATTTCCGCCGATTCCCGCCAGGTGTACCGGGGACTGGACATCGGTGCGGGAAAGGATCTGTCTGAATATGTCATCCAGGGGCGAAAGATCCCCTGCCACCTCATCGACATAGCCGATCCGGCCCTGGAGGAGTTCAGCGTCTTTGAATTCCGGAAGAGTTTTCTGGCCTGTTTTTCCCTCCTGAGATCGAAGGGTGTCCTTCCGGTTCTCGCGGGGGGGACCGGTCTTTATCTTGAATCGGTGCTCCTCGATTATCCCCTGGTGGAAGTGGCGGAAAATCCGTCTCTCCGGGAAGAACTGGCTGAACTCGACGGGGAGACCTTGAAAAGAAGACTCCTCCGCCTCCGCCCCTCTCTTCACAATACGACGGATATCCGGGAGCGGGATCGACTCATCCGGGCGATAGAAATCGCCGAAGGGTCGGGAAACCGGGAACCCGCGGGAGACGCTTATGGGGGAGCCACCCGGCCGCTTGTCATCGGGGTGAGGTGGGACCGGCCCGTTTTGCGGGAGAGAATCACCAGGAGGCTGGAGGAACGGATCCGGGAGGGGATGATCGATGAGGTGAAAGAACTCCGCGAAAGGGGGGTGAGCTGGGAACAGCTGCACCGGTTGGGGCTGGAGTACCGCTATGTGGGCCTTTATCTTCAGGGCCGGATGCCCTTTGAGGAGATGTTCCGGACCCTGAATACCCGGATTCACCAGTTCGCCAAGCGCCAGGAGACGTGGTTCCGGAGGATGGAGGCCCGGGGGATCGCGATCCACTGGGTGGACCGGGGGGACTATGACGCTGTCCGGGCCGTTGTCTTCGGCGCCGGGTCGCGGAACCCCCCGGGAAAGTGATTCCGGCACGGTTTCATCCCGCGGCGGAGAAAAACGGGATAATCCTTTGGCGCCGGGTCAATTGATCCTCAGGGGCCCGGTGGGTTCCTCCACCTGAGGTATTTCACCGTATTTCTGCTCGTACCGGGATATGTTTTCCGTCAGAGAGGCTAAAATGCGCTTCATGTGGCCGGGGCTGACAACGACCCGGGCCGTCACCGAGCCGGCGGGAGGGGCCACCATGATAAAATCCATGACGAATTCCTCCCGGGTATGGGTGACCGCCATGTTGTTCGCATACACGCCTCCGTGGAGAGACGGGGGAAAGTTGACCTTGATTTCCTTCGGGCCGTTGGTCATGGATGCTCCTTTTCTTGAGGGGGTGTCCGTCATTTTGCAGGCGGCACCCGCTGGTCCATTTCACGCAGGAATGTCTCCATCTGCCGCCGTTCACCGATCTTAGTTCCTTCAGAGTGAAACCCATACCACATCCCTGTCAAACCCTGAACCATTTTTCTTGAAGCCCGGCTTTTTTTCATGTAAAGATTCCGCTGGAAAAGGAGGGCGGTTATGAATCCCTGGGAAAAGGTTTTTCAGAAAAGCAAGAAAGTGGCCTGGAGAACGGTGGATAACGACGGTGTTCTCCTGAATCTTGCCACGGGGTACTATTATACCTTGAACGAAGCAGGCCGGTTCTTCTGGGAATCCCTGGACGGCAGGAAGAAACTGTCGGAGATCCACGGGGAGCTCCTGGAGCGATATGACGTGGAAAGAGAGGCGTCGGGGAAGGACCTTCTGGAAATTCTCCAGGATCTGTTGAAGGAGGGTCTCGTGGAGATTCATGAGTAGGTGGAAAAAATTTCTCCTCCTTCTCAGGCCGTCCAACGGGCCGGCCGCCGTCCGGATCCTCGTCGTCCTGCTTTCCGTTCCCCTCAGGCTTCACCGGCATTCCCTTCCGGACCTCCTGCGATCCTTCGACCGGGAAGGGAACAAGGACGGCGTTCTCGCCGGCGAAGACCGCGCGCGGGCGGAACTGTACCGGGATTTTTTGAATTTCATCCTCGTGGGTTGTCTGAAAGTGAAGCGCCCCTGTCTTTTCCGATCCATTGCCCTTTTTTCCCACTATCGCCGGAGAGGGATTCCCGTGCAGATCGTCTATGGAATCAGAAACAGCGGAGGAGTTCTGGAAGGTCACAGCTGGCTTCTCCTGGACGGCGCCCCCTTTCTGGAGACGGCCGATCCCTTCGGAACTTACTCGCCCCTTTACGTTTACCCGTGAGAGGCGGTCATGAGGGAAACGTCATTCCACGATTTTCTCGGGAAGATCCGAAGCCGCGGGATCCCTTTCAATACCGTTTTCGAACTGACGTCCCGGTGCAATCTCTCCTGTGTTCATTGCTACCAGGCCCGGCACACCGATGACGGACTGACGGGGGAAGAAATCCGGTCCATTCTGGGGCAGTTGCAGCAGGCGGGCTGCCTGAAGCTCACCCTCACGGGAGGGGAACCGACCCTGAGAAGAGATTTCGGGGATATTTACCGGGAGGCCCATAAAAAGGGGTTCGCCGTTACCGTCTATACCAATGGAACCCTCCTGGGCCGTCAAATCCGGGACCTTTTCATGGAAAGCCCCCCCCTGGCCGTGGAATGCAGCCTCTATGGAGCCACCGCGGAAACCCACGACAGGGTGACGGGGCAAAACGGGTCCTTTGAAGGGACGGTAAGAAACCTCCGGCGGTTGAAGAAAGACGGCCTTCCCGTTGTGGTGAAAACCGTCGTCATGACCCTGAATTTCCGGGAACTGGGGCTTCTTCGAAGCCTTGCGGAGGGCCTCGGGGTCCCCCTCCAATCCACCTTCCGGATCTTTGAGCCGGCGGACAGGAGGCGCTCCATAGCCTCTCTTCGTCTCCCCTCCCGGGATATCCGGGACCTGACGTCGGGAAAAGCCGGGGGTCCGTTCACGGCGGAAGAGAATGAAATGCGGCCGGAGGAGGCGTTTCTCTGCCATGCCGGCAGCGATTCCTGCTGCATCGGTTCGGACGGTGAAGTCTACCCCTGCACGGTCCTCCGCTGGAAGTGCGGGAACTTGAAAAAACTGACCTTTCACGAGATATGGAACGATTCGCCCGTCCTGAAGCGATGGCGTTCCGTGACGGAAAACGATTACCCGTCCTGCATCGGTTGCGGATTCAGGAACCGGTGCCGGTTCTGCCCCGGCATGGGGTTCATGGAGAGCGGGGACGCCCTGGTTCCGTCGAAAGAGTTGTGCAGAATAACCGAAGCCCTGTGGTGGGAGTGATGGAAGAAGAAAGCATTTTTTATCCGGCCCTGACGCTCCTGAGATCGAGGAACATCAAGGAGAAACGGTTTTCCGTCCACGGACTGCCCCTTCGGGTGTTTTCCGATTCCGGGACGATTCTTCAGGCCGTGGAGGGTCTCCTCGGGCATTTCCGACGAGATGAAACACCGCCCGCGCAAGTGACCTTTTACCTGATGAAAGAGGATCCCTCGCGGTTTCCCTATGAAGAAGCTTTTCTGAAAGGGGGCGGCGTTCTCTTCGACTCCCGGAAGGACGATGAACACGGATTGTCCGGCTTTATGGACATGAACCTGATCTACCGTTCATGGAACGGATGCTTCATGGCCGATTTCGGTCCCCGGGGAAGTATTTTCCTCGACACGGCGGCCGGCCTCGGGCTGGGTTTCCTGCCGGAGCCGGAAGCCGTCCATCCCGCCATCCTCTCGAACTTCATGTTTCTCATCGGGCTGTCGGAAATGTTCCGGGCCAGGGATTACTTTCTCATTCATGCCTCCGCCGTGGCGGGAAACGGGAAGGGGATTCTGGTCCCGGCCCTCTCGGGGAGCGGGAAGACCACCTTCTGCATCTCCCTCCTCCACGGGGGGTTCAAGTACCTGAGCGATGATCGGCCCTTTCTCAGGAGAAGAGACGGGGGGTTCGAGATTCTTTCCTTTCCGGAGGAAATCGATGTGACGGAAAAAACGATTTCCCTGTTCCCGGCGCTTCGGAATCTCGATCCTTCCTTCTTCGGGAAGGGTCTGAGGAAAAGAAAGGTTTCCGTGGAACGGGTCTATCCGGGGATTACCGTGGACCGCACCCCCCCCCGGGTTCTCCTGTTTCCCCAGATCGTGGACGAGGAGAGAAGCCGCCTTCATGTCCTTTCTAAAACGGAGGCCATATCGCGGCTTTTGCCCCACAGCCTTCTCGTCATGGATCCCGACGTGGCCATGAGGCAGTTTCACATGCTCTGTGAAATGGTGGATACCATGGACTGTTATGAACTTAAATACGGCCGGGATGTGCTGGCCGTCCATGAAATGATCTGGAACCTCGTCGAATGAACCTCGCCCCTGAAAAACGCATCGTGATCGGGATCATCCGATCCTTTCTCCGAGTCCCCGGCGCAGAAGCCGGGCCTCCGTCCTTCCGGGAAGGGGTGAACCGGGAGAGGCTCCTCGCCCTGCTCCGTTTTCACAGGCTGGTCCCCCTGGCGGATTACGTTCTTTCCCGGGGAGGTGCGGGGGATACCCTGCCGTCTTCTTTCCTCGACGCGTTGAAGCGGGAGACCCGTGAAAGTTCAGCCCGGGCCCTCTTTCTCGAGGCCCATCATCAGGCTCTCGGGGAGGTTTTCCGGCAGCGGGGCATCCCCTTCATCGTCCTCAAGGGTCCTGCCATCGCGTGCGAATATTACGATCCCCCCTACCTGAGACCGTACGGAGACATAGACATCCTCATCCGCTACGGGGATTTTCCCCGTATGAGAGACCTCCTCGCCGATCAGGGTTTCGTTCCCGAGAACCCGAATCAGGACCGGTTCACCCGGGAATCGGTGAAGGCCGTTCCTTACACGCATTCCCTTTATCCCGGCCTGTCCCTGGACCTCCAGTGGGAGACGGTGACCCTCTACTGGGGGAAAAGACCTTTTCTGAGCAGCGAAGAGGCCTGGAAAAGCGTCCATGACATTCAATGCGAGGGAATGTCATTTCCGGGTCTCGATCCGTCCCTGCTTGTGCCTTACCTCTGTGTCCATCTTATGTCTCACCACCACTTCAGCCCTCTCGTCAATCTGGTGGATATCGGTCTCGTTCTCCGGGACGGGAAAGCTCCCGTGGACTGGGAGGCGGTGTTGAAGATCGCCGGGGAACAGGACATCCGGAGCGCCCTTTATTATCCCCTCCGGTTTTTGAGGAATTCCATCGGGGTGTCCATCCCGGAATCCGTCCTGAAGACCCTGGAGCCGGGGCTCGCCGTCCGGGGACTGTTCCCCTCCGGATTACTGGCTTTGCGCTCGGCGCCCCTGCCCCGGTGGGCGGAGAGAACCGTCAAGTTTTTTCTCATTGACAGCTGGCGGGAAAGAATGAAGGCGTTAGGGACGTTCTACCGGTACCGGGTGATAAGTCGGCCTGCCTCCGGAGGGTAGAATCCCCGGTGTTTCTCAGGCGGGGGGCCGGTCGTTCCTTCCGCTCCATGCATGAAGCGGCGGCCGGTGCGGCCGGCGCCGGAGCCGTGTTCACAGGAAGCGGCGGATGCCTGCGACGGGGTTCATAACCGCCTGGTGCATCCCAGAGGGACTGATGAACCGTTCGGCTGGCCGGTAATCGCCCTGAGATTCTGATGGCGGACCAGGACGGGTTTTTCGTAGGCCTTTTTCCCTTCCTTTCTCTCTTTATCTTGTTTTTTCATGATCCCTCCTGCCCGATGAGAATCGGGTTTCGAAATACCCCCACTCCATTTTCCCGTGGCATCAGGGCGGATGATAATAGGAAAATGATCCCCTCATTCAAAGACTCCCGACGGATTCCAGGCAGGAGTTATAATGCTTGATCGTTACATTACATCACTGTTTCTCTCGCCGTCAGGCTCGTCAGTTTCCCGTGCCGGGTGAGGAGGGGCTTCTTGTAATCTTTCTTCTCTTTTTTTTCTTCATCTCGCTCTTTCATATTCCCTCCTGCCTGATGAGAATCGGATTTCGAAATATACCGCCGTTATTTTTACCGGCGACGATAAAAAAACGATAAATAAGATATCGCCGGCTGTCAAGAATTATCACGAAACCGTGTTTTGAACCGGTCCTGCCATTTCCGGATCTCCCGCTCTGCCTTCATGAGAAGAATCGGGAAAAAGTTACGGGGATAATTTTTCATGAAGAGGTGCCGGAGATAGGTTCTCTGCTGGAAGGGGCGGTAACGGGTCTTGATCCACCGTCTTTTCCCCGCCGGGGGGATCGACGAGAGGGGGGATGACCCGTAGTATCGGCGCAGGGTTTGCCGGTTCCATTCTTCCGTTTCGAAGAAACGGTTCCCTTTTCTCTTGTAAAGGGCCGTGCCCGGATGCATTTCCAGGGAGGACCAGGAAAAGGAGTCCGGTCTGACCTTTTTCAGCCAGGAAAGTTCCCTTTCCAGGGTCTCCACCGTTTCGCCCTCCAGACCCGTGATCATGTAGGCATGGACGGAGATTCCCCCCTCCCGGCACCGGGCGATGGCCTCCTCGGCCGCCGCCACGCTGGTCTCCTTCCTTATGCGGTCGAGATTCTTCTGGATGGAGGATTCCACGCCGATCTCGATGAGGGAGCATCCGGCCTTTTTCAGGCGCTGGACGATGTCGCCGTCGATATGGTCCGCCCGGGCCTGGATGCCCCAGCGGAACGGCCGGTCCCGCCGCAGGGGGAGAAAGGCCTCGCAGATGTCCTCCGCCCGTCTCCGGTCGGTGAGGAAGTCGTTGTCGTGAAAGTAGAGGCCGTCCACGGGGTAACGGGCGAGAAGTAGCCGGACCCCCTCCGCCACATACCCGGGACTGTGAAACCGGACCCCCCGGCCGTAGGTCAGGGACTCGGAGCAGAATTCACAGCGCCTGAGACATCCCCGGGAGGTGATCAGGGAAAAGGAGGAAAGGAAAAAACCGCGGATCGCCCTGTGGTTTTTCCGCAAGTAAAAGCGGCTGTCCAGGAGGGAATAGTCGGGGAAAGGAAGGTCGTCGAGGGTTTTTACCTGGACGGGGGGGGTGTGATGAATCTCGCCGTCCCCGGCTCTCCACCAGAAGCCGGGGATGCGGCGGGGGTCCTCCCCCCCGGCGAATCGCACCAGGGCATGTTCGCCCTCGCCGGCGACGACGCCGTTCAGACCGTCAACCCTCCGGAGCGTGATCTCCGGCAGGGCCGTGCAGTGATGCCCCCCGGCAATCATGATGCCGGGGAAAAGAGGCCGGAGAAGGGCGACGCATTCCAGAGTGTCGTAGATGATGGGGGAAACGGTCTGGAACCCGATGACGTCGGGTCGAAAGGCCCGGACCGTTTCGACCATGGCCTCGTTGAGCCGGTCCCGGCCGAACCCGTGACCGGCGGAAAGGGCATGGCGGTCGAAGAGGGCCGCGACGTGGCCGTTCTCTTTCAGCGAGGCCGCCATGGAGAGGATGCCCAAGGGGGCCCAGGTGTTCATGGGACGAAAACTGAAATCCGTCAGGGGGGTTATGAAAAGAAGCCTCATGGTTCCGCCGATCCCGCCAGACCTAATTTTTCCGCGTGGGCGAACTGGGCCATCCCGAAGGGATCCTCGGTAAATCCCCCTAAACAGTCGCGCGTCTTTTTAGCCTTGTAGAGAATGCCATAAGCCGCCAGGTCCGCCCGGACGACGTCCGTGCTCAGAATGACGGCGCCGCACCGGGCCGTTTCCCCCCTGTCGGGTCCCCCGGTGATGAAAGCCGTTCTACCGTCGATGATCGTCAGATCGGGAGGCACGGCGAGAACGAGTTCGGCGACCTTTTCCCGGAGGTGGTCCCGGTGGAGGGGATATCTCTCCAGAGGGTGAAGCAAGCCGACGGAGAGCTTCATCCCCAGGGAAAAATCCGATTGGTTGTGGGTTTTCATGTTGGCCAGGAAGATGAGTCGGTCCGCCGTCACGGCCGCACGGGGAACGGTCGTTTCCTTGATGAAGCACCCGGGGACAGGGACGGATACCCAGGGCCCGTCGTCGAAGGGAAGAAAAGAAGCCGTTCCCGAGAGGGCTTCCAATATCCCTGTTTTCCTCACCACCTTCCGTGTGGGGAGGGATCGAACGGAAGAACAGTCCCCCACCTGGATCTTCCGGCAGCCTCTTTGCCGGAGAAAATGGATGAGGGCGGCGAGCATCCGGGGATCCGTGGACGCCGGGTAGGGATCCGCCGTGTTCAGGTTGATCTTGATCAGGATATGGTGATGCGGGAGGAAGAGGGTTTCCCAGTGTTCATCCCAGAGCCTTCCGATTTCCCGGAACGCCTCTCCGGGATCCTCCTGGCCTGTCAGGACATGCGTTTGCGAAGATTCCCGGGGAAGGGCGGGAATCCTCGGAAGGCACTTTCCTTCGCAGACCATGCGCCTCAGGACGGCGGGCTTGAAAATCCGTCGTTTCAGGGAAGCGGCATACCTCAATAAATTCATGTTCCTCCGGAGAGACCGCTGAAACGGGCTGAATCTTTCGGCAAAAAAACCACCCGGAAGGCGGCTCTCAAGTCTTTAAGGCAGACCGGATATTCAACTCCGCAGAAAACGGGCCGGTCGTTCAGGGAGGTTATTATCGTCTTTTCCATTTTTCATCAAGGGCCCTGTCGTCCTTTTCTTCGATATATCCCGGATTGACGGGATATCCGGGCTTCGGGACCGGCTCCGACGGACCGTCCCCGCCGTCTTCCCGAGTGCGGGGGAGGGGAACTGACAGACCCGTTTTTTCTGGTTTTTACCCTTTTTCTGTTGTAGACTGGAATCGTGGAAAGGGGGTGAAAAAAATGGGAAAGACGGAATGCCTTGCGGCCATCGATTATTCCAAGAACTGGAAGTCATGGCGGAGGAACATGTGCCTGAAAATCGCCCGCTGCCGGGAGTTCGGGATGTCCGTGAAGGAGGCGAGGGACTGGGCGGAGGCCATCGTCTATTTTCTGAACAAGGATATCCCCCGGGGCACCGATGCCGAGACGTTCATTTCGGACATCTGGGACAATGCGACGCCGGAAGAAAGAAGACAGCTTGCGGCAATCATCTTCAAGAAGGCCACCGATCTCGATGAAAAAATGGAAGTTCCGGTGACTCTCTGAATCCCCTCACCATCTCTCCTGTCCGTGACATTCTTTTCTGTCTGACATTTTTTTTCAGCTGTACTTTTCATCCGGCCCGGAAACCGCCCGTATCTGTTCCGTTTTCTGCGGGATGAGCGCAACCGTTCCGCGAAAAGGACGACGGGGCTATACCTCAAGGGAATGCGGAAAGGGATTGGCCGGGTCATGAAAAGGGATCCGGAAAATCAGGGGGTGGTCTGTCCCTGCGTCCTTCCCTTTGCGGCGTGATTCCCGTATAAAACCCGCTGACCGGAAAAGTCCGGGGAGAAGGAGAGGGAACCCGACCGCCTCGGAACGGCGGCCATGACCATCGGGGCGGCCCGGCCGGCCGTGGAGATCGCCACGAGATACACGGCCGGGAGAAAGGCCTTCGGCCAGGGGATCAACCCGTTCCAGGGGGTAAGCTTTCAGGTGGCCGAAGCGGTGATCCTTCTCGACGCCGCCCGGTCCATGGCCTATACGACCGCCCGGGCGGTGGACGGGAAAATCGACATGAACCGGATCCGCCGCATGGTCTCGGAATCGAAAAAATTCATCACCGAGTCCTGTCAGAAGGCGGTCCACCATGCCATGCAGGTCACGGGAGGGATCGGGTACACCAATGTCTTTCCCGTGGAGCGGATCTTCCGGGATATCCGGCTTGCCACGATATGGACGGGGACGAGGGAAGTCATGGCCATGATCACGGCCCACGAGGGGTATCGGGAATTTCTCAGGAAGAAAGGAATACGGGACTTCGAGGCCGATGCCGGGGAGGCTCCGCGGGAGGAGGAAAAGATATACGACGACAGGGACCGGAACGAAAAGGGCTGGTGAGGAAAATCACGTGATTTTCCTGGCCGTCTCCTGGTAAAGGCGGACCAGCCGGAGATAGGCTTCAATTCCGAACCGGGCGTATTCCTTCTGAGGTTCCGTCACGTCCTTGATGATCCTGGCGGGGTTGCCCGCAACAAGTTTTCCCGCGGGGATTCTCATGTCGTACGGCACGACGGAGCCGGCGGCGACAAACACCCCTTCCTCGCACACCGAACGGAAAAGAAGGATGGCCCCCATTCCGATGACGCACCGGGCGTGGACGTGGGCATCGTGGAGGATGGCGCTGTGGCCCACGATGACTTCGTCCCCGATGACCACCCGGGCCCCGGGGTTGATATGGACCACGGTATTGTCCTGAATGCTGGTGTCGTTCCCGATGATGACGGGTCCCTCGTCCGCCCGGATCACCACCCCCGGGGCGATGAACGTCCTCCGGCCCACCGTCACGTCCCCGACAAGAACGGCGTCGGGGTGGACGTAGCTTTCAGGGGATATGCTGGGTTTCTTCCCGTCAATCTCGTAAAGAGGCATGGGTGTCCTTTTCGTCCCCGCCGTGGGAGCCTCCGTCTAAAAGGGTCCGATGGCGATCTTGACCGTTCCTCCACGTCCCAGGATGTCGTGGAGGTGGATGTAACCGTCCAGGCGCCCGTCGGCGTTCACCACGGCCAGGGCGGTGATTTCCTCCCTCTGCATGAACTCGACGGTCTCGGCGAGGGAAGCGGCGGCGTCGGCCACTTTCGGAGACCGGGTCATGAGGTCGTCCACCTCGAGTTCCGGGATTTTAAGGCCCCGCCCGACGGCGCGCCGGACATCCCCGTCGGTGAGGATCCCCTGGAGCATGAGGTTTCTGTCGGTGATGAGGACGAATCCCACGTTCTTTTCATCGATGACCTGAACGGCCTTCAGGGCGGGCGACCCGGTGAAGACCCGGGGGACCCGGTCGAGGCCGATCATGACGTCCCGGACCCGGGCCATGAGACGCTGTCCGAGGCTTCCCCCGGGGTGAAACTTGAAAAAGTCCTTTTCAGTGAAGTTCTTCCTGCGTATGAGAGCGACGGCGAGGGCGTCTCCCATGGCCAGGGCGGCGGTGGTGCTCGATGTGGGCGCCAGGCCGAAGGGACAGGCCTCCCGGTCGACGGCCACGGGGATGACCGTGTCGCTGTGTTTCGCAAGGCTGGAATGGATGTTCCCCGTCAGGGCGATGATGGGCGTCCCGATGTCTCTCACGCTCGACGTTATGGCAGTCAGTTCCGGAGTTTCCCCGCTGTTGGAGATGGCGAGGAGGACATCCTCCTTGGTGACGATGCCCAAGTCGCCATGGAGACCTTCCACGGGGTGGAGGAAAATGGCCGGTGTCCCCGTGCTGGTCAGAGTCGCCACGATCTTCTTGCCGATGAGACCGGACTTGCCGATTCCCGTGACGATCACCCTTCCCTTGGAACGGCAGATCATCTCGACGGCCTCGGCAAAATGGCGGTCCACCTTGTCCACAAGCCCGAGGAGGCACTCCGCCTCGATCCGGAGCACCTCTTTGGCAAGGTCGATTGTCCTCTCTTCGTCCATGGACCGTTCCCGATCGTTAAGGGTGATGAACCCGTAAATTGAATTGAAACAGCACTTTTCCGGATCCTTTTCCAAGGCCGTCAAAGACGAATTTATGCCTATCAGATAAACAGGGGGTTAGCAAGACCGTTTTTTTCTTTCGGGGCCCTGCCCGGAGGAACGTCCCGCGATAAGGGGCCGGACATCGGACCGGCGGGTTGTAAAGAAGAGGTATGGTGAGACTGAAAACGATGGAACTGGAACTTTCCACTTCTGGAAATGGAGATGTCCTCGATATTACCGATGCCGTGGCGGCCAGAATCGGTGAATTGGGAATCGTCGAGGGATCGGCGCTTCTCTTTGTCCCCGGTTCCACGGGGGCGTTGACCGCTATCGAATACGAAAGCGGAGCCGTTCGGGACGCCTCTCACCGGACAAGAACCCCGCCACCCCTGCGGGAGAGTTCTTTCGCGAGGTTCCGGAGTTCTCCCAGGTCGGATTCCCTCTCATCCGTGAGGGAGGGATCCAGGGTTTGCGACGGGATGAACCTCTGAAGGACGAAACGGCCGGCCGGACCGGCGGCGGGACCGATGGCGTCGAGCAGGCGGGAGAGGTCCCCTTCGTTGAGGAGGGAGGGGACCATGGTGGTCCGGAACTCGTAAGGCACCCCGGAGGCCCTCAGGATATCGGCGCTTTTCCGGATCCGGGGAAAGGGGATGGCGCTTCCCGAGAGCTTCCCGTACTTTTCCGGGGGGGCCTTGACGTCCATGGCCACGTAGTCGAGAAGTCCTTCCGACAGAAGATCTTTCAGGAGTTCCGGAGCCGACCCGTTCGTATCGAGTTTTACGGGGAACCCCAGGGCCCTGACCTTTTTCAGGAAAAGTCCCAAATCGGCCTGGATCGTCGGTTCTCCTCCGGAAATTGTGACGCCGTCCAGCCGTTCCCTCCTTTTTTGCAGAAAGGAGAGAACCCCCTCTTCAGGGATCAGGACTTCCGAGGGGTTCGGGGGGACGAGCCCGGGATTGTGGCAGTAAGGGCAGCGGAAATTGCATCCCTGGGTGAAAACGACGGCGGAAATCCTTTCCGGGTAGTCGATCAGGGATACTTTCTGCAATCCTCCGATTTTCATGTCTGGCGAAACCTTAAACAGTCTGAAAAATACGGCCCGTTCGGCCGGCTGACTTTTTTACATGTTCTCCCTGTCTCACTGGAGGGAAAAGGTCCTTCTCATGGAGAACTCCGCCTGCTTCCCCTTGTTCCACTGGTTGACGGGGCGCAGATAGCCCACAACCCGGGAGTAGATTTCACAGGAGGCGCCGCAGGCGGGACAGGCCGCCTGCTCTCCCCGGAGATAGCCGTGACTGGGACAGACGCTGAAGGTGGGGGAGAAGGTGAAGTACGGGATGGCGTACGTTTCACAGACCTTCCGGACCAGTCTTTTCACGGCGGAACAATCGCTGATCTGTTCCCCGGCGAAGATATGAAAAACCGTTCCCCCCGTGTACCGGGTCTGAATGTCGTCCTGGAGATCCAGGGCCTCGAAGAGATCGTCCGTATACTGTACGGGAAGCTGGCTCGAGTTCGTGTAGAAGGGTTCATAGCCGTTTTCCCCGCGGCCGTTTCCGTTGGCGAAGATGATGTCAGGGTAGCGGTTCCGGTCGATCCGGGCGAGGCTGTAGGAAGTTCCCTCCGCCGGGGTGGCTTCCAGGTTGAAGTTGTTTCCCGTCTCCTCCTGGAACTGAAGGAGCTTTTCCCGCATGAAATCGAGGACTTTTCGGGCGAAGCGGTGTCCTTCCGGCGAGGCGATGTTCTGTTTCAGGAGATTGAGGCACGCCTCGTTCATGCCGACGAGACCGATGGTGGAGAAATGGTTTTTCCAGTACTGCCCGAATCGTTCCTTCACGTTTCTCAGGTAATATTTCGTGTACGGGTAAAGGTTGCCGTCGGTGAAATTTTCGAGGACCTTGCGCTTGATTTCGAGACTTTCCCCGGCGACATCCATGATTTTCGCCAGACGGTCCATGAACTCTTCCTCCGTCGAGGCCAGGTACCCGATCCTCGGGAGATTCAGGGTGACCACCCCGATGGAACCCGTGAGGGGATGGGATCCGAAGAGCCCCCCGCCCCGCATTTCCAGGGCCCGGTTGTCGATCCGGAGCCGGCAGCACATGCTCCGGGCGTCTTCCGGCCGCATGTCCGAGTTGATGAAATTGGAAAAGTAGGGAACGCCGTAGCGGGCCGTCATTTCCCAGAGACCCTCGAGGTTTCCGTTGTCCCAGTTGAAATCCCGGGTGATGTTGTAGGTGGGGATGGGGAAGGTGAAGACCCGCCCCCGGGCGTCCCCCTCGGCCATGACTTCCAGGAAAGCCCGGTTGAAGAGGTCCATCTCCTCCTGGAAGTCCCCGTATTTGTCGTCCTTGACCTGTCCGCCGATGACGACGTGCTCGTCGGCGAAATGAACGGGCACGGTGAGGTCCAGGGTGACGTTGGTGAAGGGGGTCTGGAATCCCACCCGGGTCGGGACGTTGATGTTGAAGATGAACTCCTGCAGGGCCTGCCTGACTTCCGGGTAGCTCAGGCGGTCATACCGGATGAAGGGGGCCAGAAGGGTGTCGAAACTGGAAAAGGCCTGAGCGCCCGCCGCCTCGCCCTGGAGGGTGTAGAAAAAATTCACCACCTGGCCCAGGGCGCTCCGGAAATGTTTCGCCGGGCGGCTTTCCACCTTGCCCGAGACTCCCCGGAATCCTTCCCGGAGGAGGTCATGGAGGTCCCAGCCCACACAGTAGACGGAAAGGATGCTCAGGTCATGGATGTGGAAATCCCCTTCCATCTGGGCCTTTCGGATTTCCGGGGGGTATATTTCGTTCAGCCAGTAGATCTTGCTCACCTCGGAGGAGATATAGTTGTTCAGCCCCTGAAGGGAATAATCCATGTTGCTGTTTTCGTTTATTTTCCAATCCTTTTTCTTCAGATACTGGTCGACCAGGTCGACCTCCATCTTGTCTGCCATTTCCCGGAGCCTGGCGTGCTGCTCCCGGTAGATGATGTAGGCCTTCGCCGTGGTCCGGTAGGTCGACGAAAGAAGAATTTCCTCAACGATGTCCTGTATTTCCTCCACCGATGGAATCCTGCTTCCGTGAAGATCTTCCGCCATGTTCAGCACCCGGATGGTCAGCCGCCGGGCCATTTTTTCGTCAAATTCCCCCGTGGCGGCCCCCGCTTTGGCGATGGCGGAGGTGATTTTGGATGCATCGAAGGGGACGAGCCGGCCGTCCCTTTTTCGGATCGATTCGTACATGTTCTGTTCCCCCCTTATGGATCGATACTGGTAAAAACACAATATATAGTATGTTAAGACAAACTGACTACTATATATAGTCTTCCTTTTCCCGAATTACAAGGAAATATTTTTAATTTTTTTTCTCTGTACATCTGGGGGGTTGAGCGCCCTGCGCCGGGAGGCCGAGAACCCATCCGGAATGGGTCCTTCCTCCGGCGAAGAGGAAAATGGCTTGATTCCCTTCCCCATTCATAATATGAAAACAGAAAAATGAACAGGAGGCCTTCTTTGATCCCCCGTTACTCAAGACCCGAAATGGCCGCCATCTGGAGCCCCGAGAACCGCTACCGGAAATGGCTGGATATCGAGATCCTGGCCTGCGAAGCCCTGGCCAGCATGGGCAAAATTCCTCCGGGCGCCGTGGCCAATATTCAGGCGAGGGCGGACTTCGATGTCCGGCGAATCGATGAAATCGAAAAAGTGGTCAAACACGACGTCATCGCCTTTCTCACCTCCGTGTCGGAACATGTGGGCGAGGATGCCCGGTTCATTCACATGGGGCTCACCTCCTCGGATATCCTCGATACCTCCCTTGCCCTTCTCCTCCGTGAGGCGGCGGAAATCATCGTTCGGGATCTGGACGAACTTCTGGCCGTTCTCCGGCGGAAGGCCTTTCAGTACAAGGACACCCTGATGATCGGAAGATCCCACGGCATCCACGCGGAACCGGTCACCTTCGGCTTGAAGCTCGCCGTCTGGTACCAGGAAATGGAACGGAACCGGGACCGGATCCTCCGGGCGAAGGAAACGGTCAGCGTGGGCAAGCTCTCCGGTGCCGTGGGAACCTTTTCCTTCATCAATCCCTTCGTGGAGGAATATGTCTGTGCCCGGCTCGGGCTCAAGCCCGCTCCCGTCTCCTCCCAGATCGTTCAGAGGGATCGTCACGCCGAGTATTTTTGCGCCCTGGCCGTTACGGCGTCCTCCATCGACAAGTTCGCCCAGGAAATCCGTCTCCTCCAGCGGACGGAAGTCCGGGAGGCGGAGGAATTTTTCTCCCCCGGGCAGAAGGGTTCTTCCGCCATGCCCCATAAGAGGAATCCCGTCCTCTCGGAAAACCTGTCGGGACTGGCCCGTCTTGTCCGGTCCCATGCCCTGGCGGCCCTGGAGGATGTTCCTCTCTGGCACGAACGGGATATCAGCCATTCCTCGGTGGAACGGGTCATCGCCCCGGACGGGACGATTCTCCTGGACTTCATGCTCCACCGCTTCACCGGCCTGATGGACCGCCTTCTCGTTTACCCCGAGCGGATGCTTTCCAATCTCTGGATGACGGGCGGGCTCATCTTTTCCCAGATGGTCCTTCTCAAACTCGTTGAAAAAGGGGTTTCCCGGGAGGAAGCCTATGCCCTGGTCCAGAGAAACGCCATGAGAACCTGGCAGGAGGGGACGGAGCTGAAGCGGCTCCTCCTGGAGGACCGGGAGGTCATGGACCGTCTGACGGAAGCTGACCTGGAGGAGACTTTCCGGGTGGAAAATTTTCTGAAGCAGGTGGATTACATCTTTTCCCGCGTTTTCGGAGGGGTCAATGAAGCGGATTGTATGGGGAGTTTTGTTCGTTCTCTCGATGACATCTCTCAGCTGTAGCGAGATCCGGCAATATGCCGGGATCGTCCGGGAAGGCCGGATTTCCCGGCAATATCTCGATGTCCTGAATCAGTGGACCCGGGAGCGGACCGTCTATGCCGAGTTCGAGACCATGGCCCGGATTGCGGCGACGGAAAGAAGCGGGGAATTCAACGAGGCCTACCTGAAGGAACAGGACCGGATCCACCTGTCATCGAAGGCGGAGCAAAAGGCCCGGGAAACCCTGACATCGGGGAATTCCGGGAACGACCTGGAATATTTCTTCTATGCCTATGTGCCCGACGGGAAATGGAATGATTTCGCCCGGGCGAACTCGATCTGGAAGGTTTTCCTCACCCTCGGGGAAGAGAAAACCGTCCTTCCCCTGGAACTCCGGGAAATAACGAACATCACACCGGTCACCCGGGGCTTTTTTCCCTACATCACCCCCTACGGTAAATTCTATTCCATCCGTTTTCCCGTTTCCGTTCCGGGAAAGGACGGGCCGCCCCGGACGCTGGTTTTCACAAGTGTCCTCGGCCGGATGGAACTCCGCTGGCCGGGGGAGTGAACGCCCGGCATCAAAAGCGTCAAAGGCGAGGCGTCTGAATTCCGGGGGGTGAAACGCACCTGCCGGTGCGCCTCGCCGGCGGGGGAACGCGGGCAACGCTGCCTGGGGAACTGTTTTTTACGAAGACGTCAGGGAGTCCCTTCCGAAGCGCCCCTCTGTATGATGGTGTCCTTTCGCCAGTTTTCATCGTCCTTTCCAGGATAGTCGAGGTTGAGGTGGAGTCCCCGGCTTTCCTTTCTTATCCTGGCACAGGAGACGATGAGCTTGGCCACCGTGGCGATGTTCCGGAGTTCGAGGAGATCCCTGGTGATGTTGAAATTCCAATAGTATTCCTCGATTTCCTGAAGAATGAGGTCGATCCGCCTCTTGGCCCGCTCAAGGCGCTTGTTCGTTCTCACGATGCCCACGTAGTTCCACATGCTTCTGCGGACCTCGTCCCAGTTGTTGGAAACCACGATGGAATCATCGCTTTCCAGGGCGCCCCGGGGGTCCCAGGCGGGAACGGGCAGGTCCGGCCTGGTCATTCCGGGAAGCCGCTCCCGGACTTTCAGAAAGACCCGGTGGGCGAAGACGAGGGCCTCCAGAAGGGAATTGCTGGCCAGCCGGTTGGCCCCGTGGAGGCCGGTGCAGGAGGACTCGCCGCAGGCGAAGAGACGGTTGATCGAGGTTTCTCCCCAGGCGTTCACAAGGATGCCTCCGCAGATATAGTGCGCTGCGGGAACCACGGGAATCGGTTCCGCCGCCATGTCGATGCCGAATTGGAGACACTTCCCGTAAATGTTGGGGAACCGGGTCGTCAGGAAATCCCGGGACCGGTGGGTGATATCGAGAAGAACATACTCGTCCCCCGATTTTTTCAGTTCCGTGTCAATCGCCTGGGCGACGATGTCCCTCGGGGCGAGGCTTTTCATGGGGTGGTATTTCTCCATGAACGTCTTCCCGTCTTTGAGGCGCAGCACCGCGCCCTCGCCCCGGACGGCCTCGCTGATGAGAAAGGACTTGGCATCGGGGTGGTAAAGGCAGGTGGGGTGAAACTGGATGAACTCCATGTTGGCGATCCGGGCGCCTGCCCGGTAAGCCATGGCGATACCGTCCCCCGTGGCGATGTCGGGGTTGGTGGTGATGAGGTAGACCTTTCCGGCGCCGCCGGTGGCGATGATGACGAACTTCGCCAGGAAGGTGTGAACCCGGTTGTTCAGGATATCGAACACATAGGCGCCCAGGCACCGGTCGGCGCCCGCCTCCCGGGGGCCTTCCACGCCCCGGAGCTTCGATTCGAGAATCAGGTTGACGGCGATGAAGTTTTCATAAATCCGGATCGTGTCCTTGGTCGCCGCCTTTTCCACCAGGGCCCGTTCCACCTCCTGCCCGGTGAAATCCCTGGCGTGGATCACCCGCCGGTGACTGTGTCCTCCTTCCCGGCCAAGATCGAAAGAGCCCGCGTCCTTCTCTCCCGAGCGGGTGAAATCGACCCCCCAGTCGATGAGTTCCCCGATTCTCTCCGGCCCCTCCCGGACGACGAAACGGGCCACGTCCTCCCGGCACAGACCGGCGCCGCTTTCCAGGGTGTCGCCGATGTGGTTTTCAAAACTGTCCGTCTTATCGAGGACGACGGCGATTCCGCCCTGGGCGTAATTCGTGTTCGACTCGATCTTTTCTTTTTTCGTGACGATGGCCACCGTGCCCAGGTCCGCCGCCTTGATGGCGAAACTGAGGCCTGCGATGCCGCTTCCGAGAACGAGAAAATCCGTTTCAACCTCCATGGACCGTCCTTCTTCCTTGGAAAAGATGATTTATGTTTACAAAAAATAAGGTTTTTTATATATCTCTTTCTTTCTTGAGTGGAAAGGAATTTTAACAGGGGCTTTATGCTGCTGCTGGCCATTGAATCTTCCTGCGACGAAACTTCCGCCGCGGTCATCCGGGACGGGACGACCGTCCTTTCCAATGTGGTCTCCTCCCAGGTGCAGGTACACAGCCGATTCGGCGGCGTGGTTCCCGAAATAGCTTCCAGGAAGCACATGGAAGCCATCGTTCCCGTCATCTCCCAGGCCCTCGAGGACGGAGGCGTCCCTCTGGGGGACATGCAGGCCATCGCCGTCACCCGGGGACCGGGACTCGTGGGGTCCCTCCTGGTGGGGTTGAACACGGCCAAGGCCCTGGCCTTCGCCCTCGGACTCCCCCTGGTGGGGGTGAATCACCTGGAAGGCCATATCGGGGCCATTTTCCTCACGGAGCGGCGGCCCGGCTTTCCCTTCATCGCCCTTGTCGTGTCGGGGGGGCACACGAGCATTTACCGGGTTCGGGATTTCGGTTCCGTGGACTGCCTCGGCCAGACCCGGGACGACGCCGCCGGGGAGGCCTTCGACAAAGCGGCGAAGATGTTGAACCTGGGGTATCCGGGGGGGGGCGTCATCGACCGCCTGGCGAAGGAAGGGGACCCCGGAAGGATCGCTTTTCCCCGCTCCATGAGGGACAGCCTCGATTTCAGCTTCAGCGGCCTTAAAACCTCCCTCCTTCACTATCTGAAAAAGCGGGAGAAACCCGTGGAAACGGAAGAACTTCCCCACGTTGTCGCCAGTTTCCAGGAAGCGGTGGTGGATGTCCTCGTGGAAAAGACGCTCCGGGCGGCGGAAGAAAACCGCCTGGACCGGGTGGTCGTTTCCGGCGGAGTCGCGGCGAACAGCCGCCTGAGGCGGAGATTTGTCGAGGCAGCGGAAAAAAAGGGGATGGATGTCTTCATACCCCCCCTGAAGCTCTGTACCGACAATGCCGCCATGATCGGCGCCGTCGGTCATTTTCTCCTCCTGAAAGGGAGGCGGGACCCTCTTGATCTGAACGCCCTGTCCCGATGGCCCCTCGAATTCGGGGAGGCTCCCCGATGAGGGTCCCGGGGTTTCTGAAGGATCGGTGGAAGAAATTCTACGATCAGTTCATAAGCCTCCGGGGAACGCCGGAACACCTTGCCTTCAGCCTTGCCATCGGGATTTTCGTCGGTGTGACCCCGACGATCCCCTTTCACACGATCATCATCGCTGTTCTCGTTTTTCTCTTCCGGCGGAATTTCACCGCCGCCTGGCTGGGATCGTGGCTCATTTCAAATCCCCTGACCATCCCTGTTTTTTACCTGTCCCAGTATGAATTGGGAAAAAGGCTCCTCGGCATGAATTCCATGAATATCGCCTTTTCCGACTACTCCTTCTGCACGATCCTCCACATGGGCAAATCCGTCATGGTGCCCCTTCTCACAGGCGGCGTGGCCATGGCGCCCCTCGTGGCCCTCGGGAGCTACGTGCTCGCTCTCCGGAGTCTTCGAATGCTGAGAAAACAGACTTCCCCATGACAACGGCGACAGAACGGCTTCGAAAGTACGGGATCCGGCCGGTCAAGGCCCTCGGGCAGTCCTTTCTTGTCGACGGGAACATGATCCGGAGAATCGCTGATCTCTGCGTTCCGGGACGGGAAGGGGCGATGGTGGAAATCGGTTCCGGCCTGGGGATTCTGACGGAGCTTCTGGCCGCGGGGGCGACCCGGGTGGTGGCCGTGGACGTGGATCCCAGGATGACGCTTATCCTCCGGAAGGAGCTTGCATCCCTTGGGAACGTGGAAATTCTCGAGGAGGACATCCTCCGGGTCGATCTCGCCGCCCTGAGAGAGCGCCTGCGGAAGGAAGAGGGCGTGACCGGAAAGCTCCGGGTCGTGGGCAATATCCCCTACAATCTGTCGTCCCCGATTTTCTTTCATCTCGTCCGGCATCACCGCCACCTGTCGGAGGCCCTTCTCATGTTCCAGAAGGAAGTGGCGGACCGGCTCGCCGCCTCCCCGGGGACGAAAACATACGGGATCCTCTCCGTCTTTGCCCGGGCCTATGCCGAACCCGTCCGGGAACTGGAGGTCCCCTCCTCCTGTTTCTACCCCGTGCCCAAGGTGCACTCGGCGGTCGTCCGGCTGACGTTCCGGGAAGACCCCCTCATTCCCATTCCCGACGAGGCCTTCTTCCGGCAGGTGGTCCGAAAAGCTTTTTCGCAAAGGAGAAAAACCCTGCTGAACAATTTCAGGGACCTCGGGGCCGGGACCCCTGTTTCAGACCTTTTCGCCCGGGCGGGCCTGGATGGAAAAAGGCGGGGGGAAACCCTGACGGTGGAGGAGTTCGGATGCCTGGCGGCGGTCCTCTGGGAGGCGCGCCTCAACGGGGAGGGCTGGCAGGCTTCAGAAAGGATCGATCAAGAATGAGTTTTTTCGAGGCATTCATGCTTCTGTGTTTCGGGGCGAGCTGGCCCATTTCCATCGCCAAGGCGCTCAGGACGAAGAAGGTGGAGGGCAAGAGCCCTCTTTTCATGGTCGTCATCATCATCGGTTACCTGAGCGGGATCGTCCACAAGGTTCTCTACAATTTTGACTGGGTGACCGTGTTTTACGGGGTGAACGCCGCCATGGTCGCCGTGGATCTTTTCCTGTATTACCGCTATCTATCCCCGGGCAGGGCGGCGGGAGGCGAAGCGGGGCCCCTCGAGGCCTGATATCAGCGGCCGTATCGGATCTCGAACCCCCTCCCGGGGTCTCCCGGCGGTTCTTCGAGAACCTCGACGGAACTGACGGAGGCGAGGGGAGGGCCCTTCCGGCACCACAGGAGCATCTCGTCCACCCCGTCGGCCGGTCCTTCGAAGAGGGCTTCCACCCGGCCGTCGCGGAGATTTCTCACCCAGCCCCCGAGTCCCAGCTCCAAAGCCCGGCTCCGGGTTGCCGCCCGGAAGCACACGCCCTGGACCCGGCCGTCGATGCGGACCCGGATCCTTTTCGTCTCCGGCGGCGCCGTCATTCTTTCCCCTCCCCGATCAATTCCAGAAAATCCCCTTCCGAGAGAACGATCCGTTTGAGCTGCCTCGCCTTCTCGATTTTCGATCCCGGGTCCTCACCGGCGATGACGTAATCGGTATTTTTCGTCACCGAAGAGAGAACCTGTCCCCCCAGCGCTTCGACACGGTTCTTCGCCTCGCTCCGGGGATACCGTTTGAGGGTTCCCGTAAAGACAAAAGTCTTTCCCGAGAGAGGACTTCCGGGCCTTTCGGGGCCGACCCGCGGCCGGACCCCGGCCCGGAAAAGCTTTTCGATGATCTTCCGGTTGGCGGTCTGCCTGAAAAAATTCACGACGCTCGAGGCGATTTCTTTTCCGATTCCGTGGATGCCGGCGAGTTCCTCCTCGGTGGCGTTCATGAGGTCCTCCGGCACGGGGTATCGGGAAGCGAGAATTTTTGCGGTGTATTCCCCCACGTGACGGACGCCGAGGGCGAAGAGAAATTTTTGGTACGGGGGGGTTTTCGCCCCGTCGATGGCCTTCAGGATGTTGTCCGCCGATTTCTCGGCCATTCGCTCCAGGTCCGCGAGTTCCGCCCTGGGGAGGAAGAAGATATCCGCGGGGTCCTTGATAAGGTCTTTTTCAATGAGCCGGAGGACCAGCTTTTCGCCGACTCCCTCGATGTCCATTCCATTGCGGGAAACGAAGTGGCGGATCGTTTCGGCCAGCTGGGCCCGGCAGTTCAACCCCAGGCAGCGGTATGCCTTTTCTCCCTCCAGCCGGACAACGGGGGAGCCGCAGGAGGGACAGTCGGCGGGCATGGTGAAGGGCTTTTCCCCGCCCGTTCTTTTGGACGGGATGGCCTTGACGACTTCGGGGATGACGTCGCCGGCCCGCTGGACGATCACGGTGTCGCCGATCCGGATGTCTTTCCTGTCCACCTCGTCCTGGTTGTGGAGGGTCGCCCGGGACACGACGACGCCCCCCACCTCGACGGGATCCATCTCCGCCACCGGGGTGAGGACCCCCGTCCGGCCCACCTGGACGGCGATATTCCGGATCACCGTCATGGCCTGGGTCGGAGCGAACTTGCAGGCCAGGGCCCACCGGGGGCTTTTCGACACGGATCCCAGCCGTTCCTGGATTTCCATGGAGGCGACCTTGATGACGATGCCGTCGATTTCGTAAGGAAGGTCTTTTCTCCTTTCGCTCATGTCATAATAGTATCGGAGGCATTCTTCGATGGTTTCCGCCCGTTGAACGAAGGGGTTCACGGGGAATCCCCAGCGCTTCAGGGTCTGGAGAAATTCCCACTGGCTTTCGAACATCCATCCCGAAACCTGGCCTGCGGCATAACAGAAAAGATCGAGGGGGCGCCGGGCGGTGACCCGCCAGTCGAGCTGGCGCAGGGAACCCGCGGCGGCGTTCCGGGGATTGGCGAAAGGGGGCTCTCCCTTTTCAATTCTCCGTCTGTTCACTTTATGAAAGGCGTCGACGGCGATGTAGACCTCGCCCCGTATTTCGATACGTTCGGGGAGGGGCCCGTCGTCGGTCATCTTCAGGGGCAGGGAGGGAATGGTCCTGAGATTCCGGGTGATGTCCTCCCCCGTCCGCCCGTCGCCCCTCGTGGCGCCTTTGACGAGGAGCCCCTTCTCGTAGAGGAGATTGACCGCCACACCGTCGAGCTTCGGCTCGACGACAAAGGAAATGTCCGATGACTCTCCCAGGGAACGGATGATCCGGTCGTTGAAACCCCTGATTTCTTCTTCGGAAAAGGCATTGGCCAGGCTCAGCATGGGGAGGCCGTGGGAGAAGGGTGCGAATTTTTCCAGGGGGGCGGCGCCGACCCGCCGGGTGGGGGAATCGGCGGTAATCAGGTCGGGAAAGGCGTTTTCCAGCGCCGCAAGCTCGTTCATGAGCCGGTCGTATTCGGCATCGGTGACTTCCGGATCGTCGAGCTGATAATAACGCCTGTTGTGGTAAGCGATTCCCTGGCGCAGGAGCCGGATTCGCTGAAAGGCTTCTTCCCGGTCCATTATTTGATCCGTTTGAGGTAGGGCGGGGTCTCCCGGGCCGGTTCCTTTTCTGTCTTCGCTTCCTCGTCCCGTTGCCCCGTCCTTTTCACGATCTGGGCATTGAAGATATGATTTTTCACGCGGACGGCGTTAATCAGGAAGAAGATGATCACGGATTTTTCCCAATCCCCGGACGGCTCGAAAGCCTCCATGCGGTGCTTGTACTTCTCCCAGAGGCCCGTCAGGGACGCTTCATCAAGAGCGAGGATCCTTTCGGCAAGCTGTTCCAGGACCTTTTCAATCATGCGGGCCTCCATATTGATCGGATATGGTAAGACTGTTGCGGAAAAAAGTCAACCGATGGCGTGGTCCGGACGGTCCGGTCCGGTTGATTCCCCGGCGTCAATGGGGAGAAAAAATGACTTGAGATTTTAAACTCGATATAATACAAAAAAACCGGTGTTCCCGTATGAAAATCGGCGTTATTTCCGATACTCATCTGAAAGGTTACGACCCGGCGCTCGAGAAGATAGGGGGGACCTATTTCAGCGATGTCGATCTGATTCTCCATGCCGGGGATCTGGTGGAGAAGGAGGTTCTCGGCGTTTTTTCCGGCAAGACGGTCATTGCCGTTGCGGGTAATATGGATTCCCGGGCGGTTCATGAGGCCTGCCCGAGGAAGCGGGTCGTTTCCGTGGGCCGGTTTCGAATCGGGATGATCCATGGATGGGGGCGGCCGGAAGGTATCGAGGCAAGAATTCTGGAGGAGTTCCGGTTCGAGTCCATTGACTGTCTCGTTTACGGGCATACCCACCGGGCGGTGAATCACCTGGAGGAGGGGATACTTTTTTTTAATCCCGGATCACCGACGGACCGCTTCTTTTCATCCAGGCGCTCCATAGGTATTCTTCATGCGGGTCATGAAATAGAGGGATCGATCATCGAATTGAAGGATGGCATATCATGAAACACCTGAATTCTCCCGGCCGGATGGAATATCTGACTTCCAAGAGGCCGGAAGGGTGCATCTTCTGCAAGCATTCCTTCCGGGAGGAACCCCTTGTTCTCTTCGAAGGGATGTGCTGTGCCCTGATGATGAACAAGTACCCTTATAATACAGGACATCTTCTTGTCATTCCCTATCGGCACATTTCCCAGGTGGAAGACCTGTCATTGGAAGAGCGGCTTGAGATGTTCCGTTTCATGGACTGTTCCGTCAAGGCTTTGAAAGAGGCCATGGGTGCGGAAGGATTCAACATCGGAATGAATGTCGGCAAAGCGGCCGGCGCCGGTGTGGAGAGCCATCTCCATCTTCACATCGTACCGCGATGGTCGGGGGATACCAACTTTGCGACCGTCGTGGGGGATGTCCGGGTCATTCCTCAGGATGTCAACGAGACCAAGGCATTACTGCTGCCCTGCTTGAAAAAATATTTGGAGGTTTAGGATGAAGCTGCTTCTGACGATCATTGGAATGTTGTTGATTCTCTTCATCATCACCTTTTCCCTGGCCAACTTTGACCCCGTTCATCTGAAATATTACGATTTTTTTGATTTTCAAATCCCCGCCTATCTTTTGATCTTCATCGCCTTCGGAGCGGGAGCTATCTTTGTGGGCTTCCTGGATATCGTGGAAAGAACCCGCCTGTCAAGGCAGGTGAAAAAGCTCAAAAAGAGCCTGAAAGCCCGCGAAAAAGACGTGAAGAAGGAAGAGGAAAGCGAGGAGATCCCCGCGGAGGAACCGGAAAAGGAAGAATCTCCGGAAGAGGGGAAGGAAAAAACGGAAGAGACCCCATAGGGAATTTCTCTCGTATGGTTCCATCCCCCGACTCGATGTCTCGCCCGTCGGCCGCATGGGAAAGTCCTGGAGATTCCTGCCATCCGGATATCCTCCGGAGGGGCGGCGAAGGGATGAAGGCCCATGAAATTTCTGGCGGACCGGAACCTGGGGAAACTGGTCAAGTGGCTTCGTATCCTGGGTTACGACACTGTTTATGACCGGGGAAGCATCGACCGGGCCTTTCTGGACCGCGGATCCAGGGAAGGTCGGTGCGTCCTGACAAAACGAAAAGACATGGTCCGGAGAAACTACCGGGGCCGCATGCTCGTTGTTTTGTCCGATGACCTTCCCGGCCAGCTGCGGGAGGTGATCGTCGCCTTCGAATTGACACCGGACAGATCTTCCTGTTTCACCCGCTGCCTCATCTGTAACGAAGCTTTACGCGAAGCTGACAGGGAAGAGGCGGCATCGTTCGTCCCCCCCTATGTCTATCAAACCCATCAATGCTTTCAAAAATGTCCCGCCTGCGGGCGTTATTACTGGGCGGGAACCCACCGGGAAAACATCCTCGACTTCCTGAAGGGCGTGGAAACGGCAGGTCTCGAAGGGGTCGGACCAAGGTAATATATTAATATATAAGGATATAAACCTGATAAAAGCCTGTTTATTGGCCTTAGATGGCCATTTTGAGAACCAAAATCGCTGTTGTAAGATTCCTTAAGGATTTACCAAGGGGGTCTTCATGATATTCAAGTCTATATAAAGCAGACACCGTAAAAAAGGAGCTTCACTTCCAGTGTTGCGGCGTGACACTGGTTTTAAACGCGGATTTCCGGGGTCAAAAAAGACTGTTTAAGGTGATAAATTGAACTTAAAATGGCATATTGCGCTGTTATTTAAACAGGTTGGCTTGGTCCGACCCCTATGAGGCGCATTCCGTGGGGTCTCCCTGGACCTTTTCCAGGGTGTGTTGAAGGGCGGGGAGAAGAACCTCGAGGTTTTCCCGGGCGCCCCTGGGGCTTCCCGGCAGGTTGATGACGAGGGATTGATTCCGGATTCCCGTGACGGCTCTCGATATCATGGCATGGGGGGTTTTCATCGAACTTTCACGGCGCATGGCTTCGGCCATTCCCCGGAGTTCCTTGTGAATGACCGATAACGTCGCCTCCGGTGTCACATCCCGGGGGCTGACCCCCGTTCCTCCCGTGGTGACCACCAGGGCGATCTTTTTCTCATCGGTGAATTCAATGATTTTGAGGCTGATCAGGTCTGCTTCGTCCGGAACGATGTCGTAGGCGATTACCTGCAAGAATGGCAGGCTGGAAAGGATTCTTTTAATTTCCCGTCCGCTTGTATCTTCCCTTTCACCCCGCGATCCCTTGTCGCTGACGGTGATGATTCCCGCGGAGAACAACGATCCTATTCCTCTCCCTTGTCCTTCTTCGCCTGGGCGATGATTTTTTCGGCAATCGGAGCGGGGACTTCCTCGTAATGGGAATGCTCGTAACGGAATGTTCCCCGGCCGCTTGTTATGGACCTCAGATCGGCGGCGTAGGTGAGGATTTCAGCCAGGGGCACCTGCCCTTTGATCACCTGGTTGACCCCCTTGCTGTCCATTCCGAGAACCCGGCCTCGCCGGCTGTTCAGGTTCCCGATGACGTCCCCCATGTATTCATCCGAGATTTCGATTTCAATATTGACGATGGGTTCCAGGAGAGTCGGCTGGCACTGGACGATACCCTTCTTGAATCCCATGGATCCGGCGATTTTGAAGGCCATTTCCGAGGAGTCCACGGCATGGTAGGATCCGTCCACCAGCGATACCCGGACATCCACCGTGGGGTATCCCGCCAGGACGCCTTCCGTCATGGCTTCCACGATGCCCTTCTCGACGGCGGGAATGTACTGCCTGGGGATGACCCCCCCGACGATGCGATCCACGAATTCGAATCCCTGTCCCTTGGGAAGCGGCTCGATTTCGATCCAGGTGTCTCCGAACTGTCCTCTTCCCCCGGACTGCTTCTTATACCGTCCCTGGACCCGGGTCTTCCCCTTGATTGTTTCCTTATAAGGCACTTTGGGCGTCCGGAGATCCACGTCGACACCGAATTTCCGCTTCAGCTTCTCCACGGTGACTTCGATATGCACCTGTCCCATGCCGGAGAGAATGATCTCTCTCGTTTCATCATCCCTTTTCAGGATCAGGGTGGGGTCCTCCTCGAGAATGCGGTTCAGGGAGCTGATGATCTTGTCTTCGTCCCCCTTCGCCTTGGGACTGATGGCAAAAGACATGAGCGCCGGGAGGGATGGAAGCTTATCGAAGACAATGGGGTTCTTTTCATCGGAAAAAGTGTCCCCCGTGACAGCCTCCTTCAGCTTGGCTACGGCGGCGATGTCCCCCGCGACGACGGAATCGGTCGGTCTCTGCTGCCTTCCTTCAAGATAAAAGATGTTTCCGAATTTTTCCGTGACCCGCTTGGTCGTGTTGCTGAAACTCGAATCGGGACTCGCCTTTCCCGAGAAAACCCGGAAAAGGGTCAGCTTGCCCGCATAAGGGTCGGCGATGGTTTTGAAAACGAGAGCGGAAAAGGGCGCGTTCGGGTCCGGCAGCCGGGTCGCCTCTTCGCCCGTGATCGTGTTTTTTCCTGAAAAGGCGCCACGGTCGACGGGGGAGGGGAGGTAATGAACGATCATGTCGAGAAGCGTGGCGACACCGATGGATTTGACGGCCGCCCCGGCGGTGACGGGTATGATGCTCCCCGAGAGCACCGCATGGCGCAGGCCCTTCCTCAAGTCCTCGGCACCGAGTTCCCCCTCTTCCAGGTATTTTTCCATGAGGGATTCATCACACTCGGCGATGTCCTCGACCATGGTTTCACGGTAAGAGCGGGCTTCCTCAACGAACTCCGCGGGGATATCCGTTTTTTTCACTTTCCCCCGAAGATCCTCGAAGTAAAGGGCCCGCATATTGATCAGGTCTATGAGACCCGTGAAGGCGTCTTCCTTACCCATGGGAAGAGCGCAGATGGTCGGCTTTATCTGGAGTTTTTTCCGGATGCTTTCCACGGATTTGAAGAAATCGGCCCTTTCGCGATCCATCTTGTTGATGAAGAGGATCCTGGGCATGCCGTTTTCCGTTAAAAGCTCCCAAACCTTCTCCGTCTGGAATTCCACGCCTCCCACGGCGTCAATCATTACGACCGCCCCATCGGCGACCCGGAGGGCGTTCATCGTCTCCACGAAAAAGTTGGCGTCCCCGGGGGTGTCGATAATGTTGATCTTGCACTTGTCCCATTCGATGAAATTGGAAGCCGTGCTGATGGAAATATGCCTTTTCTGTTCTTCCGGCTCGGCATCGAAAACGGAAGTTCCTTCGTCGACTTTACCGAAGCGGTCCGATTTTCCGCTGACGAAGAGAAAGGATTCACAAAGGGAGGTCTTGCCGGTTCCGCCATGTCCAACGACTGCAATATTCCTGATGGATGCCGATTCAACCATTGCCATTCTGACTCCTTTCCGCTGTAGACCGCACTTTTTCCGAGGTGGTAGCTCTTTAGCGTATCCTTTTTGATAAAGTCAAGACAAATTTCTAATTTCAGGTATTTAATTGACTTTTAAGACGTTTTGAAGTATAAATATTTTTCCTTTGAAGAATATCAACAGGGGTGAGGTGTATCTGAAGAAATGTTTAAAGTAGGTGACATGGCCGTGTATCCCGCCCATGGCGTGGGGGTCATCGAATCCATCGAGAGTCGAGAGATCATGGGATGCATGCAGTCCTTCTATGTCATGAAAATCCTTGGGAACAACATGAAAATCATGATTCCCAAGAACGGTGCTCGATCCGTGGGTCTGCGCACGCTGATTACCAAGGATGAAATTCCCAAGGTTTATGAAATCCTCAGCGAGCGGAATGTCGTCGTGGACAGGCAGACCTGGAACAAAAGATACAAGGAGTACTGGGAAAAGATCAAGACGGGATCTGTTTATGAAATTGCCCGGGTCCTGAGGGACCTGTTGCGCCTGAAACTCGACAAGGATCTTTCTTTTGGCGAAAGAAAGATGATGGATACGGCGAAAAGCCTCCTGATCAAAGAACTTTCGATTGCAAGCGAAACGGAAGAAACGAAGATCGAACACGATTTAAACGCGATCATCGCGATATAGCGCCCGTTCTTTAGCTCTGGGATTTTCGGTTTTTACCGACAACTGCGGCCAGCCCCTTTTCCCGGCACGCGGGGGACTTGGTTCATCTCTCGGCATCGCAAGATTCCGAAGAATGTCCATGGATAAGGGTCTTCCAAGGAAGAGGGATACCGCATTCGTATATGTGTGTTCTTTGACAACTGAAATTTTTCTCAATTTGTGAAAGGAGGAAACATGTTTCAACTGCTCATCAGACTCTTGTTGATTACTTCCTGTGCAGCGAGCGGTTACTTCATCGTCTTGAAATACCATGGTTTCCCGCTTTCCCTGATCGGCGTCGTCGCCGGCATCTTAGTGGCCTTGTTCGTGATACAGGTGGAACAGGCGATCCGCAAACTGTCGCTCCGGGTTATTTTCGGAGGTGTCGCCGGAACGGTGGTCGGTCTGCTCATCGCCTTCTTTTTTGCCTACGGCCTTCGATTCATCCCAGCCATTGAGAGACAGGAAGTCATTCCCTTTGTTTATATTTACGTCCTACTTACCATCATACTCGGTTATCTCGGGCTGGTTCTCGGATCGAAGAAGGCGGAAGAATTCGAGTTTCCCTCCACCCCCGCCAAGGCTGCAGCCAAGCTGCCCGCCGATTACAAAATCATGGATACAAGCGTCATCATCGACGGCCGGATCGCTGATATCTGTGATACGGGATTTTTAGACGGTGCGCTCATTGTTCCGAGATTCGTTCTGGACGAACTGCAGCAGATCGCCGATTCGTCCGATTCCCTGAAACGTTCCCGGGGCCGTCGGGGGCTCGATATCCTGAACAGGATGCAGAAAAGTGCGGGAATACGGATCGACATCACGGACCAGGATTTTCCCAAGCTGAAGGGGGTCGATGCGAAGCTCGTCGCCCTGGCAAAAAAGAGAAACGGGAAGATTATCACCAACGACTACAACCTGAACAAGGTCGCCGAACTCCAGGGGATCCGGATCCTGAACGTCAACGAACTGGCAAACGCCCTGAAGCCGGTGGTCCTTCCCGGAGAATCGATCACCGTGAAGATCATCAAAGAAGGGAAAGAACCCGCTCAAGGGGTGGCCTATCTCGATGACGGGACCATGGTTGTAGTGGACAATGGAAGCCAGCATATCGGCAAGACGGTGCAGACGACCGTGACGAGCGTGCTTCAGACCACGGCGGGAAGAATGATCTTTTCCGGTTTGAAGAGCGTCGTCCACGGCGGCGAGTAGCCGGGTTCGCTGAATTCAAAAGGTCCGGAAAGAAAAGTTTCGTTTCGGACCTTTTCTTTTTTTTGGAAACTTCGCAGGACATCCACGGGCTGTGTTGACCCTCACTCCTCGTTGCTGCGGCGAACGGGGGCGAGGACGCGCCGTGTCCCGGGATTCGGGCAAACGGCCTCCGGGGCTTTAAACGAAGCCCTCCGAAAACGATCATTTTATGGCTTATTGAAGAGGCCGTCTTTTGTTGACGGCCCCATGGCGAGGATAGAAGGGATATTTTCGTGTCGGAAAGATCAAGCCATCGAAAGGGCGGGAAGACCGGGCGCGCCACCGTTATTGTCGCCGCCGGCGGCTCGGGCACAAGAATGGGAGGGGGGAAGGCGAAACAGTATCTCCTGCTCGGAGATGCCCCTCTTCTTGTTCATGTACTCCGGCGGTTTCAGGACAGTCCGGGAGTCGGGAGGGTTATCCTGGTGGTTCCCGGAGGAGACATCCCCTATGTCCGCCGGGAGATCGTGGAAGGCTTCGGGTTGGCCAAAGTTTCATCCATAGCCCCCGGAGGCAGCGAAAGGCAGGATTCCGTCGGGAACGGTCTGTCCCTGACCGGCCGGGACGATGAGGTCATCCTCGTTCATGACGGCGCCCGTCCCTTTGTTCCTCTGTCCCTCATCGACGGGATCATCGATGCTTCATACGGAACCGGGGCCGCCTGTCCCGGGATCCCCCTCCGGGATACGGTCAAAGCCGCCGAAGAGAACGGGTATGTCCGGGAGACCCTCGACAGAAGCCGGCTGTGGGCCGTTCAGACCCCCCAGGGCTTCCGGAGGGAGGTTCTTCTCAAGGCCTTCCGGAAGGCCGAAGAGGACGGTTTTTACGGGACCGACGAAGCCTCTCTCGTGGAGAGAACGGGTCATCCCGTCCGGGTGATCCCGGGGGCCTGGGAAAACATCAAAATAACGACCCGGGAGGACCTCCTCCTGGGGGAATTCATTCTGAACCGATGGAAAGAGATCTCATGATCCGGGCGGGAATCGGGTATGACAGCCACCGTCTTACGGCGGGACGGCCCCTGATCCTCGGGGGCGTCGATATCCCCTTCGAAAAAGGCCTCTTGGGGCACTCCGACGCCGATGTCCTTCTTCATGCCGTTTGTGACGCCCTTCTGGGCGCTCTCGGTGAGGGGGACATCGGGAAGCACTTTCCAGACACCGATCCGGCCTTCAAGGACGTATCGAGCCTCAAACTGCTCCGGCGGGTCTGCGAGATGGCGGAGACCCGCAGCCATGACATCCTGAACGTGGATGCCACGATCATCCAGGAAAAGCCGAAACTCAAGGACTACCTGCCGGAAATGGTGAAAAACATCGCTCGGACATGCCGCATCCCGCCGGACCGGGTGAACGTCAAGGCCACCACCAATGAGGGAATGGGGTTCATCGGCCGGGGAGAGGGGGTGGCCGCCATGGCCGTCGTCCTGATCGGAAAGAGGGGGGTGTAATCCATGGAGGGAACGCCGCGGGTGCGCTTCGCCCCTTCCCCGACGGGGTATCTCCATGTGGGAAACGCCCGGACGGCCCTGTTCAATTGGCTTTTCGCCCGCCGTTACGGGGGACGGTTCGTTCTTCGCATCGAAGATACGGACCGGGAAAGGACAACCCGGGCTTTCGAGGAGGAAATCCTCCGGTCCCTGAAGTGGCTTTCCCTCGACTGGGACGAGGGACCCGATGGGGGCGGAAATTCGGGACCTTACCGGCAATCGGAACGAATGGAGATTTACAGCCCCTATCTCGACAGGCTCCTCCGGGAAGGCCGGGCCTATCCCTGTTACTGCACCGATGGGGAGCTGGAAGAGGAGCGGGCGGGCCTCCTCATGAGGAGGCAGATGCCCCGCTACATGGGGCGGTGCCGGGCGTTGACCCCCCGGGAAAGGCTCGACAGGGAAAGGGAGGGGAGAAAGGCCGCGTACCGTTTCCGGGTGGATGACGGGATCATCGAATTCAACGACCTCATCCGGGGCCCCGTCCGTTTCGACGGCCGGGCCATGGGGGATTTCATCATCGTCCGTTCCAGCGGGATCCCCGCCTATAACTTCGCCGTCGTTCTCGACGACCACCTCATGGGAATCACCCACGTCATCCGGGGAGAGGATCACCTTTCCAACACGGCCCTCCAGAGAATGATTTATGAAAGTTTCGGATGGGCTCCGCCGTTTTTCGCCCACCACTCCCTCATTCTCGGAGAGGACCGGTCGAAGCTGGGAAAACGTCACGGGTCCGTCTCCGTCCGGGAGTTCCGGGACCGAGGGGTTCTTCCCGAGGCGCTGGTGAACTATCTCGCCCTCCTGGGGAGTTCCTTCGAGGGCGGGCAGGAGATCTGCTCCCGGGAAGAGATGGTCTCCCGGTTCACCCTCGACAGGGCGGGAAAGAGCGGGGCCGTTTTCGACGAGGATAAGCTGAACTGGCTGAACGGGGTCTATATCCGTTCGGCCTCGCCGGAGAGACTGTACGAGGCCGCTCTTCCCTTTATGGAAAGGGCGGGAGGCGACCCGGCGTCCCTGGGCCGGGAGAGACTCTTCCTTATCCTTGATGCCCTCCGGTTCAACCTCCAGACCTTGGCGGACGTGGAGGCGCTGCTTCCGATTTTCCTGCCCCGCCCCGTGACCCCCGGCGAAGAGGCCCGGCATCTCCTGAAAAAGGAGGGGAACCGGGAGATCCTGCGGACATCCCACGATGTTCTTTCCCGGGCGGGAAAATGCCCCTACAGGGAATGGGCCGGCGCCGTTTCCCGGGAAACGGGCATGCGGGGAAAGGCCCTTTTCCTGCCTCTTCGGGCCGCCCTGACGGGACGGCTGGCCGGACCGGAACTGGAGCGGGTCTATGACCTCCTGTCCCTTGACGTTATTATGCTGCGCCTTGATGAGGCCCTCAGGATGGATGATGGACGATCGGCGATCGATGACTGATGCCAGCCGGGGTTTCACCGGAGAATGAAAAGCCGTCGATGAGCCTGTTTTCGTCTTCGTCCTTCGATGTTCCGGCGTCGAGGGGGAAGGCGACGAAAAAAGGGGAGGGCCTTTCGGGCCCTCCCCTTCGTTTTTTTGTCGTCCGAGGTTTGTTACAGAGGAATGTTGTTGTGCTTCTTGGGCAGCATTTCCTTTTTCTTGTCCTTGAAAGCGTCCAGGATAACCGCCACCCGCTTTCTCGTATCCCGGGGGACGATGATTTCCTCGATGATCCCCATGCTGGCGGCAAAATAGGGATTGTTGAACTGCTCCTCGTACGCGGCGACGAGTTCCTTCCGCTTGGCCGCGGGATCGTCCGCCGTGGAGATTTCTTTCCGGTAAACGATGTTGCAGGCCCCTTCAGCGCCCATGACGGCGATTTCCGCGGAGGGCCAGGCCATGACGTAATCGGACCCTAAATACTTGCTGCACATGCCGATGTAGGCTCCGCCGTAGTCCTTCCGGGTCACGACGGTGATCTTGGGAACCGTCGCCTCCGAATAGGCATGGAGAAGCTTGGCGCCATGGCTGATGATACCCGCCCATTCCTGTTCCGTTCCGGGCATGTAGCCGGGGACGTCGGCGAAGGTCAGGAGGGGGATGTTGAAGGCGTCGCAGAAACGGATGAAGCGGGAAGCCTTGTCCGAGGCATCCACGTCGAGAACGCCGGCGCTGTTCCGGGGGTTGTTGGCGATGACGCCCACCGGTCTTCCCATGATCCGGATGAAGGCGACGAGCATGCTCTTGGCCCACAGTTCATGGGGCTCGAAGATCTCGCCGTTGTCGGCCACGGCCTTGACGACATTCCGCATTTCGTATCCCCGGGTGGCCTTGTCCGGAACGATGGTGTCCAGCTCGGGGCATTCCCGATCCGCGCTGTCCGTGCACTCCGCCACGGGAAGAGGGCTGTGGCAGCTGTCGGGAAGATAGGAAAGAAGGGCTTTGATCTTGTCGATGCAGTCTTCGTCGTTTTCCGTAGCGAAGTGGCAGACGCCGCTCTTCGTGGCGTGGGCGACGGCGCCGCCCAGCTCATCGTGGGTCACTTCTTCCCCGATGACCGCCTTGATGACGTCGGGACCGGTGATGTACATGTAGCTGCTTTTCTTGACCATGAAGACCCAGTCGGTCAGGGCGGGGGAATAGACGGCCCCTCCCGCCGTGGGTCCCATGATGGCCGTGATCTGGGGAATGTAACCCGAGGCGATGGTGTTCCGGTAGAAGATTCCGCCGTAACCGTCGAGAGACGGGACCCCTTCCTGGATCCGGGCGCCGCCGGAATCGTTCAGGGCCACGAAAGGCTTCCGGGCGTCGATGGCCATGTCCATGACCTTCCAGATCTTCTTGGCGTGCATTTCACCCAGGCTGCCGCCTGCGCTGGTGAAGTCCTGGGCGGCGGCGTACACGGTCCGTCCGTTGACTTTGCCGAAGCCGGTGATGACCCCGTCCGCCTTGATTTCCTTGTCCCCCAGACCGAACAGGGTGGACCGGGTCTTGACGAAAAGCTGAATTTCCTGAAAGGTTCCCTGATCAAAAAATCGATCCAGCCGCTCCCGGGCGGTGAGCTTCCCCAGAGAATGCTGCTTCTCGATCATCTTTTCCCCGCCCATGCTGGTGAGCCGGTCTCTTCTCTCCTCGAAGGCCTTAATCCTGTCTGCTGTTAGTCCCATACGATCGCTCCCTTTTATGTTGGATTGACGGTGTGTTACAAAAAGCGGTCTACTAACATGTCTTGCCGGGAAATGCAATACAAATCTCTATTGGCGCAGGATGGACTAATACGCCTTGACCATTCCCGATCGTTACGATATAAGTCATTTCATCCCTGAATGTCCCGTAGCTTTCCGTTTGTATCAACTCCTGCTTGTCGTTCCCAGGGAAGGGATTTCCGGGATGTTCGGACCGGGGACGCGGGTTTCCGTCGTGCCGTCCCGGAAGCTGCCCCTTTTGTCAACGAACAGCCGTCGGTTGTTTTCCATAGAGTTGCATAGATCGTCCTGATGGAAAAATTGGGGAGGCCATATGAAATATATCGATCAGCTGGATCTCAAGGGGAAAAGAGTGCTCTGCCGGTTCGATTTCAATGTACCGCTCGACGAGAATTCCCATATTGTGGATGACACGCGCATTCGAGCGGCCCTTCCCACCATTAATCACGCCCTTGACGAAGGAGCGAAAGTCATCGTCATTTCCCATCTCGGGAGACCGAAGGGGAAGGTCGTGGACCGGCTGAGCCTTACGCCGGTGGCCCGGCGGCTGTCCCGTCTCCTCGGAAAGGAAATCATCCTGGCCAAGGATTGCGTCGGTGATGAAGTGAAGCGGATCACGGGAAATATGCGCCCGGGCTGCCTCGTCATTCTCGAAAATCTCCGTTTTCACATCGAGGAGGAAAAAAATTCCGATGAATTCGCAAAAGAACTGGCCGAACTGGCCGACGTATACATCGATGACGCCTTCGGGAACGCCCACCGGAGCCATGCGTCCAATGTGGCCATCACCCGGCATGTGAAGGAATGCGCCGCCGGATTCCTCATGAAGAACGAACTCAATTACTTCAACCGGGCCATGGAGGAGCCGTCGAGGCCTCTTATCGCCATCATCGGCGGTTCCAAGGTGTCGGGAAAACTGGAAGCCCTGGCGAACCTGGTGAAGAAGGTGGACAAGATGATCGTCGGCGGAGGCATGGCCTTCACCTTTTTGAAAGCCCTGGGTCATGAGGTGGGTAAATCGATCGTCGAAGAGGACCTGATCCCGCGGGCGGAGGAAGTCATGAAAACGGCCCGGGAACTGGGGGTCCGGTTCTATCTTCCCGTGGACTGCGTCATCGCCGAGAGCCTGGAGGAGGGCGCGGAAACGAAAATCGTTCCCATCCAGGAGATCAATCCCAACTGGATGGGACTGGACATCGGGCCCGCGACGATCACTCTTTTCACGGAAGCCCTGGGCAACGCGAAAACCATCGTCTGGAACGGTCCCATGGGGGTGTTCGAGAAGGACGCCTTCAGCCGGGGGACCTTCGCCCTGGCGCACAGCGTGGCCAACTCCTATGCGCTCACCATCGTCGGCGGCGGAGATACGGACGTGGCCATCCATCAGGCCAAGGAAAGCGACAACATCTCCTATATATCCACGGGAGGCGGCGCCTTCCTGGAGCTTCTCGAGGGAAAGAAACTTCCCGCCGTGGAGGCCTTGAACAACTGCTGAACGGGGAACCGATGCCCCTGTGCCGGGTTTCGAGGGTTAGCCCTTTCGTGCTAACCCTTTTTTATCCCGCCGGGGGGAGCCGGTCCCTCAGGGGTGGAAGATTCCGGGATTCCATGAGAAACCTCCGATTGACCGTCGAATACGACGGGACAGCCTATCAAGGCTGGCAACGCCAGCCGTCGGGACCCTCCATTCAGGGAACCCTGGAGGCAGCCATCGGGAAAATGACCGGTCAACCCGTGACGGTCACCGGGGCGGGCCGGACCGATGCGGGAGTGCATGCCCTGAACCAGGTGGCCAATTTCAAAACCGAATCCGCGATTCCCGCAGCGAACTTCCAGATGGGACTGAACAGCCTTCTCCCCCGGGACATGGCCGTGAAGAGCCTTTCCGAGGTCGAGCTTTCCTTTCATTCCCGCTTTGACGCCCGGAGCAAGGTGTATTTTTACCGCGTCGTCACCGGTCCCGTGAGGACGGCCCTTCTCCGGAATTTCGCCTGGCATGCCGCCAGACAGCCCCTGGACCTGGGCCGAATGGCCGATGGAGCCTCCCGTTTGACGGGAACGCACGATTTTACGTCCCTGTGCGCCGCCCAATGCGATACCCGGGGGCGTATCCGGACGGTGTCCCGGGCTTTTCTGGTTTCCCGTGAGGATGGGGAGATCCTTTTCACCATCGAGGCGGACGGTTTTCTCCGCCACATGGTACGCAATATTGTCGGCCTCCTCGTGGAAATCGGAAAAGGAAAAGTGGATCCGGAGGACATTCCGGGGATTCTGGCCGCGAAAGATCGCCGGCGGGCCGCCATGACGGCGCCGCCCCAGGGACTTTTTCTGAAGGAGGTTTTCTACGAATGAAAATCCTGATCCTGGGTCATCGGGGAATGCTCGGTACGGATCTGCACAGGCTTCTGAGACTCTCCCATGAGGTGACGGGAGCGGATATCGATGATTTCGACATCACCCGCCCCCTCGACTGTCGCAGAATCATTGAGGAGCGGGACCCGGAGGTGGTCATCAACGCCGCGGCCTACACGAATGTGGACGGCTGCGAAACGGACAGGAACCTCTGTTTTCACGTCAACGCCGAAGGCGTGGGCCATCTCGCCAGGATCTGCAGGGAACGGCGATCTTTGCTGGTTCATTTCAGCACCGATTACGTTTTTGACGGCCTGAACGAGGCCCCTTACGAAGAAGACCATCCCTGCCGGCCCCTGAACGCCTATGGGTCTTCCAAGTATTTAGGCGAGAGCTATCTCCGGGAGACCGCCCCGGAATTTCTCCTGATCCGCACTTCCTGGCTTTACGGGAGAAACGGGAAAAATTTCGTCGAGACCATCCTTTCCAATGCGAGGGAAGGGGGCGTGCTTCGGGTGGTGGACGACCAGGTCGGATCCCCGACCTGCACGACGGACCTGGCGGCGGCGGTCCGGATTCTCATCGAAGGGGGCCATCGGGGTGTTTTTCACGTGACCAACCGGGGGACCTGCAGCTGGTATGGCTTTGCCAGGAAAATCATCGAGCTGGCCGGGATAAGTTCCATTGAGATCCATCCCATCTCCACCGGCGAGCTGGACAGGAAAGCCCGGCGTCCCGGGTATTCCGTCCTGTCCACCCGAAAATTCAGCGACGCAACGGGGAAGACCCTGCGCTTCTGGCAGGTCGCTCTGGAGGACTACCTGAATTCCCGGTGAATCCCGACGGCTCCGCTGCCTCCGGAGCTTTTTTACAGAGCCGCCGGAACAGGTCGTTTATTTATTGAGACTTTTTGCGGGTCACCGGGATTCCGGATGTTCTGAAGTGATCGGGACGACGACTGCCATGACTTTGAAAAAACCGTGTGTCCATGTCCTTCCCCATACGGGGTTCTCCCGGACCTATCTGATCGGGGGCGCCTCCGGGTTTGTCGCCGTGGATGTGGGAAGCCGGGGGAGCGCTCTCGACGTCGAGGAGTACCTGGCCGGAGTTCTCAATCGGTCTCTGAAGGACCTTCTTTTCATCGCCGCCACCCATTTTCACATCGATCACATCGGCGGCATCGGCTTTCTTCTCGAACGGTGCCCTCCGGCCACGAAAGTCCTTATGCCCCGGCAGGTCCGGGGATATCTCGACGGGACCGCCCGGCTGCCGGTCATGCGGAACTGGTTCGTCGGTCTGGCCCCGGCCACCCTCCTCAGCGCCCGTTCGGTGAGACGGGCCGCTCATCTCAGGGTCATGACCCCGGCGGGGATCCCCCTGCCCGGTTTCCGGAAATGGTGCCGTCTGCCCTTCGAGGACCGGATCCTGTTTCCCCGAAATTCGGGCAGAAGGTATCCCCTGGGGTTCGACGAATGGGAGATCATCGAGACACCGGGTCATTCCGAGGATTCGGTGAGTTTCTATAACGGTCCCACGGGCGAATTAATCTGTGGAGATCTTATTTTGAATATGCTAATGAAAACGGGAGCGGCACTGAACCGGTTTTACTGGGACAGGCGCCGCATGACGGATTCTTTTCAGTACCTCCTCGGGAACACGAGACCGCTGAAGATCTATCCGGGCCATGGGGCCGTTATCGAAGACGGGAAAAACGCCCTCGGCAGAGTCACCGGTTTCTGAATCCTTCCGGGGAAGGGGGGCCGTTGGAGGTCCGGATCCATTCTGAAAGGGGGGCACATGACAAAGCGGCTGAAAGGAACCCCGTTCCCTCTCTTCCTGATTGTATTCCTTTCCATCTTTCTCCTGAACTGCGTTCTCGCCACGAAGAGATCGGGCGTCGTTTCCGAGGTGCGGAGCCTCTTTGAAGGGACGTACAAGGTGGATCCCTACATGGAAAAACACCTTCCCCGATCCGTGGCCATCGTTCCCTTCGTGGACCAGTCGAAAAGCAAGGAAGGATTTGAAATCGTCCGGAAGTGCTTTTACAACCACTTGAGTTCCCTGCCTTACCGGGACGTGGAGCTTTCCCGCGTGAGTTATCTCCTCCAGAAGGCGGGCCTGACCGATCCCGAGGAAATCCGGAAGAAGGGCGCCATGGAACTGGGGAAGATCCTTTCCGTGGACGCCGTCGTTTTCGGGACCATATCCAACTTCGACAAGCTCTTTGCCGTCATATACTCCCAGGTGGCCGTCGGTGCGAACATCGAGATGTACGATGCGAAGACGGGGAATTTCCTCTGGAGCGGCGAGCACACCGTCCGCATTCACTCGGGAGGGCTCTCGACAACGCCCGTGGGCGTCATCGCCACAATCATCGCCACCTCGCTCAACGTGAGGGATATTCAGCTTCTCAGGGCCTGCGACGACCTTTTCCGGGACATGGTGAAAACGATCCCCGTTCCCAAACTGGCCGAGGCTTCCCGGCCGCCCGTGATTTCTTTCCTGACCCAGGATACGAAAGGGCTTCCGAAGAAGGCCGGCGACGAAGTTAAAGTGGTCATGAAAGGTACGCCGGGCCTCCGGGCCTATTTCAACATCGGCGATGCGAGGAAGGGCGTCGACATGGAAGAGGTGGAGGAGGGAGGCTATCTGGGGACCTACCGGGTTGTTCCGGGGGACAACGTTTCCGGTGCCATTGTCACGGGTTTCCTGACGGACGACTCGGGAAACACGGCCCAGTGGATCGACGCCATCGGGACGGTCACCCTCGATACCACCCCGCCGGCCGTCCCCCGGGGCCTCGGAACCGTGGGAAGGAACACCTATGTCCTTCTCGACTGGGCGAAAAACGGCGAAAAGGACCTCGCCGGTTATGTCCTGTACCGGAGCCTCACGCCGCTCAGCGGCTATGAGGAAACGGGGAAGACCGAGTTCGCCGAGTTTCAGGACAAGAATCTGAAGAACCTGCAGAGATATTTCTACAAGCTTTCGGCCTTTGACGCGGCGGGAAACGAAAGCGGGAAAAGCGAATCCGTGGAGGGCATGCCCGTTCCCCCGGGGCCGACGGCCGTTTCCGGCACCGTCGAGATGGACACGACCTGGTATTCCGGGGCGAGTCCCTATGTTTTGGAAGGGCCGGTCGTCGTGAAGGACCGGGCCGTCCTCACGATTGAACCGGGCACGGTGATCCAGTCGAAAGGCGCCCCTCTGAAGATTGAAGGCCGTCTCATGGCCCTGGGAGACGAAAAAAGGCTGATTCATTTCGATGGAGCAGGCGGCGGGTCCTGGCCGGGTATCCATTTCGCCAATGTGCGGGAAAAGGAAAACGTCCTGCGTTACTGCAGGATCCGGGGGGCTGATCTGGCCGTTCGCTGCGAGGCGTCCTCGCCGGACATCGAGTCCCTGGAAATAACGGGCAACGGCGCCGGCGTCCGGATCGAAGGGGCCTTTTCGAAACCGCTGATCCGGCATTGCACGATCCACAAGAACCGTTTGTCGGGAATTCTGGTGGAGTCTTCCGCCCGCCCGTCCATCCGGGAAAACCGGATCGAGGGGAACGGCGGCGCGGGAATCGAGATCGGGAACGCCGAGGCCGTCGTCGAGGGCAACACCATCTCCCGAAATGGCGGATCGGGGATCCTGCTTGCCCAGGCCCGTGCCGAGATCCGCAAAAACGTCTTCTGTGAAAACAAGCCCTATGACGTCGCCGGAGATATGACCGGTGAAGCCGTGAAAGCCCAGGACAACTGGTGGGGCACCGTGGACGTCCTTCCGATCCTGTCGAAGATCCGTGGACGAATCGATGTCCGGACCATTCTGGACGGACCGCCACCGGAAGGAAAGCCTCGGAAGATTCCCGTGCTTCCCTCCAGGCTCGGCGGGACGATTCTCGAAGACGGCTATCTTATTCTTTCCGAGAGCCCCTACCGGGTCGAGTCGGATCTGGTGATCGACGGCGGAGCGACCCTTTTCGTGGAACCGGGTGTGGAAATACAGTATGATCAGAAGACCTCCGTCATCGCCAGGGACGGGGGTGTCGTGGCCCGGGGCACGGGGGTGTCTCCCATCGTCTTCACCGCATCCGCCGCCTCTCCTTCCCCGGGATTCTTCACCCATGCCGTTCGTCTTTCCGGGGTGACGAAGGTGAACAGTTTCTTCGAATACTGTACGATCCGTTTTGCCGCGACGGCTTTCGACATCCACGGAGGAGCGCCGGAGATCACCTATTGCTTTATCGCCGACAATTCCCAGAGCGGCATCGCGTGCCGGAACGACGCATCGCCGAAGATCACCCACTGCACCTTCGCCCGGAATTCCGGGGAAGGGGCGATTACCGCCGTGGGCATGTCCAACCCATTGATCCACAATAATAATTTTCTTGAAAACGCCGTGGCCGTCCAGACCTTCTCCTCCATTTACATCGATGCCCGGAACAACTGGTGGGGCGAAAGCCCTCCGAACCGCGACCGGATCTGGGGGATCAACATCAACATCGATCCCTGGCTCGCGTCTCCGGAAAAACGGGTCTTCGCTCCATAGGAGTCTTTCATGGACCGACGGACATTCCTCCAGCTTCTCGGAAAAGGGGTCCTTTTCTCCCCCCTCGCCGGTTTTTTTCCGAAAATCGTTTTCGGCGAGACGGCCTTCGATCTCGGCCTCCAGGGGCAGGAATTGATCCAGAACGGCGAATACGGAAAGGCCGTGGAAGTCCTGACCCGGGCCGTGGCCCTCGATCCCGCAAGCGACTGGTCTTACGGCCTTCTGGGCCGGGCGTACCGGGGCCTCGGAAAGACGGCGGAAGCGGTGGAGGCCTTCCGACAGGCCCTGCGGATCAACCCCGAGGACACCTATTCCCGTTGGATGGTCGAGATGCTCACCCAGAAGCCCCTTCCCAAGCTGCCCAGGAAGGAAAAGCCCCTCTCCCCCCTGGAGATCCAGGCCCGGGAGGAGGAGAAGCAGGTCCTGGGCCGGTTATCGTCGCAGGAAAGCTTGGCGTACCAGGTCAAGCGGGTGGTCATCGATGCGGGCCACGGGGGGTTCGACTCCGGCGCCGTCGGCCTCTCGGGGCTCAAGGAAAAGGATGTCACTTTGGATCTGGCGACCCGCCTTCACCGCCGGCTGGAATCCCAGGGCAGGGTGAAGTCCTTCCTGACCCGGACGGCGGACTATTATATTCCCCTGAGCGACCGGACGGCCATCGCGAATCAGTACCAGGCCGATCTTTTCATCAGCATGCACATCAATGCCAATGAGAATCGAAAGGCCAACGGCTCGGAAACCTATTACTGCGCGGAGACGGCGTCGACCGCCGAAGCGGCCCGGGTGGCTGAATTCGAAAACTCCGTGCTGAAATACGACGAGGGGTTCAAGAAGGAGGAGGGCTATATCAGCATCGAGGAGATCCTCTTCTATTTCGAGCAGCGCATGTACTGGAAGGAAAGCGGGAAATTCGCCGGAAATTTCCAGACCAAGTTCAAGGAGGATCTGCCCTTCCGGAGCCGGGGGGTGAATGCCGCCAATTTCTTCGTTCTCCGCAGGGCCAGGATGCCGGCCATCCTTCTGGAAACGGGCTTCATTTCCAATCCCGAAGACGAATCCAAGCTGAAGCAGTCCGCGTTCCTGGACAACATCGCCGACGCCATCTTCCGGGGGATCGCATGAAAAAACCCATTCTCTTGTCGACGATTCTCGCAGGCTGGATTTATCTTCTTTTAAGTGCCTTCCCGGCGTGTTCCGCCGACGTCAACGATCTTCTCTTCGAGGGGGCGGATCTTCATTACCGGGGTATGGTCGACCCGGCCATCGCCAAGTTCCGGGAAGCCCTCCGGCTGGAGCCCCAAAACGAGTATGCCCACAACCAGCTCGGGATCCTCTATGCCAAGAAGGAACGATTCGACGAAGCCTTCCAGGAATTTTCCCGGGTTGTGGAGATCGACGGCCGGAACACCTATGCCCGGCTCTGGCTCGGGATCCTTTACCTTCAGAAGAATGACCTGGACCGGGGATTCGCCGGGTTCCAGGAGGTGATTTCCCTGGACCCCGCCAACGCCGACGCCTATTATTTCATCGGCACCATCTACAACATCCGGCACAACCCCGTCAAAGCCATCGAGTTCCTGAAAAAAGCCCGGGATGCCGATTCGGAGGAAGCGGAAACCCATTACCGGCTGGGGCTTGCCTTCAACAACCTCGAGATGGTTCACAATGCCCTTCTGGAATACGACCGGACCATCGCCTTGAAACCCACCCACACGAATGCCCGGAACGACATGGGATGGGTCCTTTATAACCAGGGGAAAACGGAGGAAGCCATCGGGCAGTGGCGGAAGGTCCTGGAAACCAATCCGAAGGACCGGGACGCCGCTTCGAACCTGGCAAAGGTCTATGGGGACAGCGCCCTTCAGCTTCACAGCCGGGGGAAGACGAAGGAAGCGGTCCGGTACTGGAAGAAGATGCTTTCCGTTCAGCCGGGTAACAAGGCGGCCTTGTATTACCTGAAGAAATACGAATGAGCGGGAGGTCCAGGCCCGCCGTCAGCGATGGCCGGTCAGGCAAAGAAAGACAGGCTGTTCGAAAGCTCATTTTTTCATTGACAGAGAGGAGGGAAAAAACATTTAATATAAGGCGGACGAAATCCGGAGAGCCTCGGACAGGAAAAGGAAAAATCCGGGGGCTTGCCTGTTCCCTCCGGGAAATGACCCATGTTAAAAAAAGATAATGAAATCTTTCTGGAATGCAAAGGAGGTAAAGGAGGAGATGATGAGAAGAAAAGGAATGCTGCCGGTTGCCGTCATGTTGTCCCTGCTGTTTCTCTTTGCAGGGGCCTCAATGGTTCCCGCTCAAACAGCCGGAGGAGGGCAGTTCGTCGAAATGATAGGGGCGTCGGGAAGCGTCAATTGGACGACCGGGACGATCGATGCCGTCGGAATCGGGGCGCCTCCTGAGCGTTTCTATGGCAAACCCCAGGCCCGGCCCATGGCCATGAGGGCCGCCACGGCGGATGCCTACCGAAAACTTCTTGAAGTCACCCAGGGCGTCCGGGTCAACTCCGAAACGACGGTCAAGGATTTTGCCGTGGAAAGCGACATCATCCGGACCCAGGTGGAAGGGATGGTCAAGGGGGCCCAGATTGTAAAAACGGACTATCTCTCCGATGGAACGGTGGAAGTGACCGTCCGCATGAGCCTGAACGGCGGTCTCACCCAGATCATATACCCCACGGTGCTTCAGTCCGTTCCCGCCATCGCCCCCCAGGTGCCGGTCGCTCCCTATGCGCCGCCCCAGGCGCCGATGGCCCCGCAGGCCCCGGTACAGCCGGCCGCTCCCGCCGCAACGGCTCCGCAGCCGGCGGCACCGGCGGTGCAGCCGACGGTGGTCTACACCGGCATGGTGGTGGATGCCCGGGGAGTCGGCGCCAGGCCGGCCATGTCCCCGAAGATCATGGATGAAAACGGCCAGGAAGTCTACGGGTCCATGGTGGTGGACCGGGAATACGCCGTCCAGCAGGGAATCAGCGGGTATGCCCGGGACCTGAACGCCGCTCAGACAAACCAGCGGGTGACGAACAATCCCGCCACGGTAAAGGCTTTAAAGGCGGAAGGGGCGGGAAAGTCGAACATCACCATTTCCAATGCCGATGCGAATCAGATCCGGGCATCGGCGGAAAATCTCACCTTCATGAAAAAGTGCCGGGTGATGATCGTTCTCGATTGATGTCTTCCCCTTGATCAAGAGTTATGCTCGGACCGCAGCCATTCCACGGAGAAAGGCTGCGGTTCTTTTTTACGGGAAAACAGGGACAAATCGAACGATGGAAGACGGGGTCTCAGAAAAAGACGGAGCGACGGGGAAGAGAAAAATCACCGTCATGCCCGACAATCTGATCAATCAGATTGCCGCCGGAGAGGTGGTGGACCGACCCTCGTCCGTGGTCAAGGAACTCGTGGAAAATGCTTTGGATGCCGGGGCCACGGACATCCGGGTGGAGATCGAGAAGGGGGGGGTGAAGTCCATCCGGGTGGCCGACAACGGCTGGGGGATGGACCCCGAAGACGCCGTCCTCGCTTTTGAACGTCATGCCACGAGCAAGCTCCATACGGCCGACGAAATGACCCGTATCCGGTCCTTCGGCTTTCGCGGTGAAGCTCTTCCGAGCATCGCCGCCGTTTCCCGGGTCGAACTGGTCACCCGGGAACGGGGAGTCCTCTCGGGCACCCGGGTCGTCGTCGAAGGGGGTGTCTTCAGGGAAGTCCTGGAGACGGGCTGCCCCGAGGGAACGGCGCTTCGGGTATCCGAGCTCTTTTCTTTCGTTCCCGCGCGGAGAAAATTTCTGAAAAAGGAAGCGACGGAACAGGCCCACTGCCTGGAAACGGTCACCCGCCTCGCCCTGTGTCACCCCGCCGTGCGCTTTTCTTTTGCCGCCGGGGGAAGGGAGCTTCTCTCGCTTCCCGGGGAAACCGGACGGGCGGACCGCCTTTCCCTTCTTTTCGGCAAGGATTTTCATCAAAGACATGTTCCTTTCCGGGGAAGGGTCGGTGGTCTCGAAGCGGAAGGGTTTATTTCCCTCCCGGAACATACCCGGCCGAACTCCCGGGGGATGTATTTCACCATCAACAACCGGCCGGTCCGGGACACTCTCCTGTCGAGCGCCGTCTTCGGCGCCTTGAGAAACCGGATCGAGCCGAGGCGCTACCCCTCGGTGTTTCTTTTTCTCACCGTGTTTCCCGACGACTTGGACGTCAATGTCCACCCCGCCAAACTGGAAGTGCGCTTCAGAGATCCCAGGCAGGTCTATCAGGTCGTCATGGAGGCGCTGTCTTCGGCCCTCTCCCGGTTAACCCCTCTTCGCGGGGCCCTGGCCGCCGGACAGACGGGTCCCGCCGAAAAGAGGGAGGAACAACCTTCCGCCCCTTTCACCGGGACCCGGGAGGCGGCGAGGCGGTATTCCCTGCGGTCCCGTCCGCAGGCGGGCCTCTTTTCCGTCGGGGAAAGCAGAAAAAGCGAATGGGGCCTTGAAAAGGTATTCGAGAAGGCGGAAGAAAAGACGCCGCCGGTTTCATATGCCTCTCTCCGGTACCTGGGCCAGTATGAAGGAACCTACCTGATTCTGCTCTCTCCCGAGGGGGTTTTTTTCCTGGATCAACATGCCGCCCATGAGCGGGTCCTCTTCGAGAAGATAAAAAAACGCCACGGGGAAAAAGGCGAAATCCAGGAACTTCTTATTCCGGAGGTGATCTTTCTGACGCCCGGTCAGTATGGGATATATGAAAAATACCGGGAGGATCTGGCAAAACTCGGCCTTTCCGCCGAGGCGTACGGGGGCTCGACCGTCCTTCTGAGATCCTGTCCCGGGGTGCTTTCTCCGGGAAGAGTGAAAGAGATGTTTCCGGAGCTTCTGGACAATCTTTTCGAAACCGGCCGGGCGGAGGGGCTTGACGCCCTCAAGGAGAAGTGTTTCCGGTTTCTGGCCTGCCGGGAGGCCATCAAGGCCAACGAGCCCCTTGCGGAAGAGGAAGTGCGATCCCTTCTCCTGGAACTGGAAACGACCCCTTCCGCTTCCACCTGCCCTCACGGGCGGCCTGTTATCGTGTCCCTCGGCCGGAAGGATCTGGATAGGATGTTCCGGAGATGACGGATGACGGCCTCGAAAAAGGCTTAAAATGCCATTTTCTTTTCCTTCCTTTTCTCTTTTTTCCTCGGGAGGAGCATCATCGCTGCTCCGGCCTCGTCGGTCGTGGAAGTGGAAATGAGCCAGGACTGAAGGCTCAGGTAGCTCACTTTAAAAAGACCGTTGACAAGGGTCCGCCAGCTGCAACTTAACAACCTAACAGCGTCCCCAGCCATGTTTCCCTCTCTGCGTTACATGGTGGGGATTGCCGGGAATTACTATACAGGTAATTTGCACCATAACAACCTTTTCCCATCAGTAGAGTAGTAGACACAATACTCAATTACAAGTGAGTATTATGTCCCCGGAATTCGAATATTTTTATCGTTTCGGGCTGTTTTTCTCTGCCATAATCTTTCTGAGGATGTCGCATTGGAGATAAAAACCATAATCGTGCAAATACCCCATCTTTTGCATTTTCTTGGTATTAAGATCATATCGATGCAGCTTTGAACGATTTGGAAAATCATAAGATTCTACAAATATAACTTCATCGCTCCAAGGCGACATGTCTTTCATGTAGAATCGGGAAGGGAAAAAGGTGGGTATTTTATTAATTGCGACTTTATCATATTCCTCCAATTTATATCTTTTGTTTTTGAAAACATACAACACAATGGGACAAGTTTGGTTATTCCGACATCTGACAGAAACATCCTCTGTAAAGATATAGATTAAATCTTCTTTTGTATACAATGCCTGAACAACTCTTCCAGCCTCGTCAACGGATCCGAGATGTTTCAAGGGAAAGGCGATTTCGTAAATATCAAAACCTCTCAAGACAGTTTTTGTCTCAGTAAAATAACGAGTCCCTGGATCAATGTCTCCGTATTGCCAGAAAGGACCGCGGACCAATATCTTGTCTTCGAAGTGCGCTTCATCCCGGGGTCGATCGAGCCATCCAATCACTTGATTATTATTGTCAACCAATATTAATTCACCCGGGGTGTTAATTTCTTCAATTTCACCGTTACATTTGGCGACAATCAATTTTCTTCTTTCCTGAACGCCTATCCTCAATGCCGAACCATCGGCATTTCTCGTTACATCGTACCAATTATAACCGGATAATTCCTTATGACCGATTGATTCCATAAAATGAGATATATCCTTCATACCATAGGAATAAAATCCCCTCTCACATTCATTATTCTCGTTTTCAGATGAATATACGAGACAGCCATTTAAAGTAATAATTAGAAATATTTCAGAAACTATTAGTGCAATTATTTTTACCTTTTTATTGAATTCGAATATCTTCATGATTTTACCCCGATTCTCATACACCGCATTATCCGACACAATGTATGACTGAGTGGTAGTTTTTACCATTTTGCATTGATGTTACCACCCCAGCGACCATTAGGAGTTCCTGGAAAAACAAATCCTTGATTTTTTAACGCTCTCTCAAGAGCGTTGTGACAATCATGAAAAAAACCTATCCATGGACCCTCGTCAGCCGTCGCCTGGAGAGCATTCATTATTGACTGTTCTTTACCAATACTGCCTTCTATACAACCACACCTCAGATTTACAGATGGACTTTCTTCCGGTTCATGTACGCCTATCCCAAATGACCCTCCCATTCCCCAGTTTTGCGGTGTGGTTTTATAACTGAACCCATAAGCGTGGTTGAATCCCGAAAAGCCGAGTATCCCCCAAGCGCGCCTGTCGCAAACGAAAAACCCTCTTGGCCTGGAACCCATAAGAAAGGCATTCAACGACGGCCAGGCAACTTGTGCATATCTGAGGTTATTATTCTTCTTATTGCCGGGTCCGACAATTGTCACGCCATCCGGACCGATTACCACCAGTCCTGTTGCACCATCGAACCCTGATGTGTCACACCCCCATCCGCTTCTGTCGCCCCCACTATCATTATCGGAATCATCACCAATGCTACTAGACGCGGAGCTGCTTTCAACTTCCTCCAAACCGCTTGGATCGATATAGATCATCGGGTTATTCCGGCAGTAGGCATACCGGTTCAGCATCTGGGGGTCGAAGACCCTCGGACTTGTCGGATCGGAGAGGTCCGGGACCGCCGGGTCCGGGGAGATGAATCTTCCTAATGTAGGATCGTAGAGCCTCGCGTTGAAGTTGTAAAGCCCCGATTCGGTGTCCATCTCCCGGTCCGTGAACTTGTAGTCCGTGGTCCACGTGCCGGCGTATTCCCGGAGCTGGCCGAAGGGCAGGTATTCCGCCGACTCGATCAGGCTGCCGTTGGCATCGGTCAGGACCGACGAGCTGCCTAAGTGGTCCTTGTGGTAATAGTGGATAGCCCCGTTTCGGATCTCGGCGATCCGCATCGTCCCGGCAAAAAGGTATTTCACCGTTTTCCCGTTTATCAACTGATAAGAATCGTCCACATAAAGAGTCGTCGAGGCGATCTTCGGGTCGATGGAGATCGTGGTGCCCCTGGTGAGGTTCAGGACGGACACCGTCTTTTTCGTCCGCCTCCCCTCTCCATCGTAGGCGAACCGGATCGTCACAGGGGCGGTTTTGTCTTTGTACTTGATCTCTTTGGGCATGTTGTCGCCCGTCCACGCAAGGGCCCGCCAGCCCGGGGCGGCAGGATCGGTGAGATCGGGGCCGTAGGTGAGATTGCCGTTTTCGTCATAGGAAAAATAGTGGGCCTTCCCGTTGGTTGTCACTGATCTCACGGCATGGGGACGGGCCGTGTCGTAGCCGTAGGTGAAGGAAACGCCGTCCACCCTTTTCGATGTGATGTTCCCGATCTCGTCGTAGGCATAGGTGTCCGTCGATACTTGGCCGCCTGCTTTTGTTTCTTTTTCCGCCGTCAGCCGGTGGAGGCCGTCGTAGGTATAATCGTAGGTGACCTTCTTCAGGTCGTCCCGGATCTGCTTCAGGTCCCCCGTTCTCGTATACTGATAAACCTTCTTCTGGAGGACCTCCCCGGACTTCGCCGTCGTGACGATGGAAAGAAGCCGGGTGGATTTTGGGTCGTATCCGTAGGTGGTCGCCGTCCCATTCCCCTGGACCATCCGCTTCATCTTTCCCGTGGCCTCGTAGTCCGTGCATTCCCCCGTGACCGTCCCCCCGGAGGACACCCGCCACAGAAGATTCGAGCCGCTGTGATAGGTGTAATCCACGAGGCTCCCGTCGGGGTAAGTCACCATCGTTTTCTTCCCCGACAGATCATAGGCGTACCGGGTGGTGAAGCTTGTCCCCCCGATCAGCTTCGTCACCTGTTTGAGCCTTCCCAGGGCGTCGTAGGCATCGCAGGTCGTTTTCGCCGAACCGTTGTCCATGGACGCCACTCTTCCCTTCCCGTTGGGAGCGGTGTCGTAGGTGTAGACCACCGCCGGGTCGTTGGTGGAAAAAGTCTTCTTCGTCAGACGGTTCAGGCCGTCGTAGGTGTAGCCGATCGACTGGCCCTTTCCGTCCTTTTCGCTTACCCGGTTCCCGTTTTTGTCATAGGCGTAGGTCCGCGTCCCCAGGTCGGGGTCCGTCATCTTCGTCCGTCTTCCCAGGG
>ENA-ORXD01000264-ORXD01000264.1-sediment-metagenome-genome-assembly--contig:-NODE-264-length-77175-cov-74.554956_pt1 | contig 77175 bp, 80 predicted proteins | sample MGYA00237862_ERZ511471 | MGnify/ENA metagenome assembly ERZ511471
CCCATCCATCGTTCAATTCTTTATGGTCATCAACCCCTTCTCATCAACAGGTGTGAATGGATTGTAGGCGACCTCCCAGATATGACCGTCGAAGTCCTGGAATTTGGACGAATAACCTCCCCAGAAGACCTTTTGAGGCGGCTTGATCACCTTTGCTCCGAGCTGCTGCGCCTTGGCCACGAACTCATCCACCTCCTTCTCGCTCCGTAAGTTTATGGCCAGGGTGACCCCCCGGAACCCTGAGCCCTCGGAGGGCACGCCCGCGTCCTCGGCCATGGCATCCCATGGATAAAGCCCCAGCACCGTACCTCCCGTGTTGAACCATACGATATCATCATCGCTTTTCGCGGACCTGGCGAATCCCAATCCTACGTAGAATGCGGCCGACCGCTTCAGGTCGCTCACGCCCAGGGTTATGATGCTAACGATCCGGGACGACATGGTATTAGGATCGCCCCTTCGAGTGATCAATTTAATTGCTCAATGGAAGCGTTGGACATCCTGACCGACCTTCATTGCGGATTGATTGGGAAAGTCGATGACAGCCATTATATATCAACAATTGAAACTTCTAATATGATGTTCTGAGAACAAGATCTCTCATGGGGTGTTGAACATTGGCTAGGGAAGGGTGGAACCAATCATTCGACATGCTGGAAGGGGCCTTTGGGAATGATCGGATCGAAGGATGAGGGGAGGACGCCGAGATGAACTGGATAGACGAGTATGTGGCGGTGGGAAGCTGGAAGTCCGTTTTCTTGATCGACAACCTGAAGAAAGAGGACATCGACCTGATCATCGACGCTCGCACTTTGTTCGATGTCGCCCACGGCCGCCCCAAGAAACCTTTGGTGAACAAGGTATTGAAGGCTGGCGACATGATCGAGGCGCTGACGCACTTCGATGCCAAGGTGCTTATCCACTGTACGGAAGGCATCGATAGGACCCCTTTCTTGGCCATGGTCTATGTCAGCAAGAAATATGACATGCCTTACCGGGAAGCATACGAATTCGTAAAGAGCAAGCGACCAGAGACCGTCTTTCATTGGGATTGGATGGAGATGCTCGGAGAACGGAGGTCGCGGGGGATCGAGGTCGTTGATTTTTCCATGAACGACGGGCGATCCTGATCTGGGGCTGGCCGGTCAGTGTGATAGCCTAACTTTTACCAAGGAGCATTCCTGGATGCCTATACCATTATTTTCATCACGATTCGAAAAGTAATGAAGAGGGCGCCGGTCTCCCGGCGCATGGATATCTCATTTGGTCCTTTTCTTGCCCTCCTTCCTTGGTCCTTCCTCTACCTTGCTTTCCGCTTCGGTAGCTTCCTTTTTCGCGGAAGGTGCTTCCTCACCCTTCGGCTCAGGCTCCTCCTTGTCCTTCATCCTGCGGTAGAGATAATAGATCAGTAACAGCAGGACCACGATGAACAGTATCAGGTGGGACCAGAACACCCAGTCGAACTTATCCTCCTCCGGGGCCATCGGCGTGACCAGCACAACATCGGACCACGCTCCGTCCCCCACATCGCTGGTGGGCACCACATAGTAAGCGTAGGTCTCGCCGTTGGTGACGTTCTCGTCGGTGTACCCGAGACCGACCACAGTGGTCAAAAGGACCACTTCACCGCTCTCGTTGACCCGGTAGACCTTGTAGCCAGTCACCGGCGAGCCACCATCATCGGATGGGGCTGACCAAACCAGAAGCACCGTACTATCGCCCGGGGTACCGCCCAAATCACCGGGAGCCGAGGCCGTGGACAGCAATGAGATGGATGCCTCATTGGAGGCCGGGCTCTCACCGGCGGAATTGTTGGCCGTCACATAGTAGTAGTACGTCGAGCCGACATCCACCCCTTCGTCCAGGAATACCTGAACATCGCCCAGCCTAGCGAGCAGGGTCTCACCGCTGTTGATCGTCCCGCGGTAGACGGAGTAACCGATTATCGGCGACCCACCATCATCGGCGGGTGCGTTCCAGCTCAGTAGAATGCCCTGCGCTGCTTCCATCGTCTCAACGTTCAATGGGGCGGACGGCGCTGCGATCACCACGGAAGATACCTCTATGGAGACCGGGCCCTCGCCCATGATGTTGACCGCCGATATAGCGTACGTACGCCAGACCCCTGGCTCGACGGTGGAATCGATATAGCTCAGCACGTTGCCCACCGTTGCCAGCAGGACCTTCTCATCGTCCTCGGTATAGTACACGAGGTAGTTGGTGATGGACGAACCTCCGTTGTCAGCGGGAGCGTCCCACGTGAGGACGATATCGTCCTGGACGGCTTCGGCCGCGGTCGCCCTGGGCGCCCCTGGCACACTGGCCGGGACGGCGGAACCCTCGTTGGAGAGATCTCCTTCACCCAGCACGTTAACGGCCGCGACATGATACCAGTATGTCTGACCGTTCGTCAATCCGGCGTCGGTATAGGCCAGCACGTTCCCGGTCATTGCCAGGAACGTTGCGCCACCACTGACCAGGCCGCGGTAGATGTTGTAACCCAGGATAGGGGACCCACCATCGTCCGAGGGCGGGGTCCAAGATAGGTTGACCTGCCCGTTCCCAGCGGTCGCAGAGAGGACCGCCCCTCCGGACGGCAGGGCGATCGGGAAGACCGAGATCTCGTTGGAGAGCGGTCCGGCGCCCTGGGAGTTCACCGCCACCACGTAGTAGAAGTACGTCAGGCCGGTCTGCACGTCGATATCGGTGTAGTTGGTGGTTTCCACAGTGGTGAGGTGTTCCTCGGCACCACTGGCATTCCCGCGGAATATATCATAACCGACGATGGGGCTTCCGCCATCGGAGGCGGGGGCGTTCCAGCTTAGGATCACCGACCCATCTCCTAGGACTGCCTGCAACACCAAGGGAGCGCCGGGCAGGGACAGCACGGTGGCGTTCGCCTCGTTCGATGATGGGCCTTCGCCTAGGGCGTTGACCGCCGTGACCTGATACCAATAGGTCTGTCCGATGATCAGGCCTGCATCGACATATTCGAGAACGTTCCCGGTCATGATCAGGAACCCCTCTCCGCCGCTGACGGTGCCGCGGTATATCATGTACCCGGTTATCGGGCTGCCGCCATCTATGGCTGGAAGATCCCAGGTCAATAGGATCGTGGGCCCTTCGACCATAACTGCCAGCGATTGCGGGGCGGAAGGCAATGCCAGGGGGAGGGCGGAGACCTCGCTGGATGATGAGCCGTTGCCTATGGCGTTGTATGCCACTACGTAATAGAAGAGCTCGATTCCGTTCTCCAGTCCGGTGTCCACATATCCGGTGACGTTGACGGTGGTAAGATACTCCTCCCCGCCACTGGAGCTTCCCCGGTAGATATGGTAACCAAGGACCGGCGACCCGCCATCTGATCCCGGAGGAGCCCAGCCGAGCCCGATCGTCCCATCAAAGGCCTCTGCCATAATCTCCAGAGCTGCGGAGGGGATGGTCGGTATCAAGGCGCTCGCCTCTGCAGAGGCCGACCCTTCTCCGGCGTCGTTGACCGCCCGGACGTGATACCAGTACATCACGCCAGTATCAACGTCCAGGTCCTCGAACGCGGTCACGTTCCCGAGCGTTATCAGCAGAACCTCCGCGCCACTGGAACTTCCCCGGTAAACATTGTAATTGGTGATCTCAGCACCGCCATCGTAGGAAGGGACGCTCCATGTTAGATCGATGCTATCGGTGCTGGCAAGGGCCTGCAGACCGTTAGGAGCGGTTGGCAGAGCGATCGGCGTGACCGAGAAACGCTCGGAGGATGACCCTTCGCCCACTTCATTGATGGCGGTCACGAAGTACCAGTAGGTCACCCCGTTGTTCACACCAGCATCCCGGAAGCTGGTCGATCCGTACACGGCGATCAGCGCAACCTCCGCTCCGCTGACCGTTCCCCTGTAGACCAGATAATAGAGTACTGAAGAGCCGCCGTCATCCCCCGGAGCCTCCCAGTCCAGGGTAATTTGCGAATCGCCGGCGGTTATGTTCAGGGCAAGAGGCTGAGTCGGGACGGTCATGGGGGTGGCGCTGACCTCGTTGGAGGTCAGGCTCTCGTTCACCGCGTTGACCGCCGTTACATAGTACCAGTAGGTCTGCCCATTGCTTACCGCGGTATCCAGGTACCATTGGACCATGCCTACGCTGTCCAGAAGCGTCTCGCTCCCGCTGACGTCGCCGCGATAGATGTTATATCCGGTTATCGGGGAACCGCCATCCCAGAGAGGAACGTTCCATTCTAGCGTGACATTGGCGTTACCTGCGGACGCCGACAGGCTGAGAGGGGAGGTCGGCTCCACCAGTATCTGCTGGGCGTACTTCAGGTTCATGTTGGTGACGTCGTAATAGGATATGTGCACGTTGTCCAGGGTGTCCAAGGCCATGGCGGGGTATCTGCCGACGTTGTCGGTGGAATCCACCAAGCCTAACGTCCAATCGCCGAAGGCGTCGTTGGCGTACCACAGGTCACCGTCGATCGGGTCGTAAAAGGTGACATGCACCACGTCATCGCTGTCGATCACAGTGTCGGTATAGAGGCCGTTCATGGCCATGTCGCCAATCCTTCCGATGGTCCAAGCCCCATCCTCATTGGTGGCGTACTTGAGATATCCGGTGGTGGCATCCCAATAGACCATGTGCACCTTGTTCTGGGAATCCAGGGCGATCGAGCAATAAACACCTACCGAGCCAGCCGTGTCGATGGAGGTGGTGGTCCATACCCCTCCAGGATTGGTGGCATAGCGCAGGTCCCCGTTGGTATTGTCGTAATAGGCTATGTGCACCACATCGTTATTGTCCACGGCGATGGATGTGTACCAGCCCACATCGTTGAGGCTGTCCACGGTCGTGGTCGACCAGCTCCCTCCGGCATTGGTGGCGTACTTCAGAGCCGTGTTCGTCTGATCGTAGTAGCTGACATGGACATAGTTTATGGAATCCACGTCCAGGGACGCATATCGCCCGACATTTCCAGCCGTGTCGATGCCGGTGGACGCCCAGCTTCCGCCCATGTTTGTGGCGTATTTGAGATTGGCGTTGGGATAGTTGTAGTAGACCATGTGCACGAAGTCGTTGGTATCCACCGCCAGGGACGTTTCCTGACCCGCCCACGCCCCGGTCTCCAAGGGCATGCTCACCCAAGATCCGCTGGCATTTGTCGCGTACATCAGGTAACCTTGGGTGGCATCATGATAACTGACGTGCACGTGGTCGTTGGAGTCCAGTCCGATGGAGTTGAACTTGCCCACGTCGTTCGCGCTGTAGATGGTATAGATGCTCCAGGAGGGAAGAGGCCCTGACCCTTCCATGCCTGGAGCGATCAATGGAATGGCCGATATCAGAATGAATAATGCGATAAGGCAGCTGACCGTCTTTTTTATGTTGCTCATTTGAATTTCTCCGTTTCTTTGATCGATAATATAAAGATTTTAAATTATCATTATAGATAATATAAGCCATATCATAAATTAAATGATTTGGTGCAATTATGGAACGATGGCCGATTTTTGATCGAGATGCGACCCCATTAACGCATTTTCGTTACGCTGGTCATAACCTTTTTAATGACCCGATGGGCTATGTTCGATCAGAGAGAATGAGGGAATGAAAACCATGGAGAAAATGAAGATCGTTCTTCACATCCAGACCAGCCTGGATGCCCGGGCCACCGGATTCGATATCGATATGGGCACTTACTATCGGTTGGCGGAGACGTTCCAGCCGGACGGCACCATCTCCGGGGCGGACACCTTCCTGGCCGCTCCTATTCCGGAAGAGGTTCCAGAGTGGTCGTACGAGGTGGCCAAGAACTTTCCCAGCTGCTCCCGCTCCGTGATGGCCATCGTGGACAGCGGGGGAAGGGTGCGCAATTGGAGCGCCATCAAGAAGCAGCCCTTCTGGAAGACGCCGGTGGCGCTATGCTCTCGTTCCACCCCAAAAGAACACCTTCAATATCTGAAAGGGGAAGGAATTGATACAATAATCGCCGGGAAGGAGCGGGTGGACCTCAAGAAGGCGCTGAAGGACCTCCAGACCAGGTACGGACTGCGAACCTTGCGTATAGATAGCGGGGGAACGCTGTCCGCGATAATGCTCAAGGAAGGGCTGATCGACGAGATCAGCGTGATCTTGAGCCCGTGCATAGTCGGGAACGTCAACAGCGCACATTTCGTCAACCCCGCCGTATCCGAGCTGCCTGAGCCATACCAACTGAAGTTGAAGCACCTGGAGGAGCTGGAGAACGGGCTGATCTGGATTAGGTATGATGTGATAAAGAAAAGAAAGAAGAGATGAGATCGCGCGTTAGGCCGGCCGGTGAGTCCCATTGAACTCCCGAACCGGTTTGGCCCTTCGATCTCATTTGATCGCCACGATCTTGATGCTCTCCACCGGGAACCCATCATAGTGCATCTTGCCTATCCCCTCGTCATCGACGATGCTCTCGATCTTGAACCCAGCCTCTTCCATCCCCCTGAGGTAATCATTCCTTAGGATGGCTCCCCCAACGCATCCGGTCATTAGCTTCTCGTCCTTCCTCTGCGCGGTGGTCAGTTTCTTCAGGAGTACCATGTCCGAGATCAGCAACCGCCCTCCGGACCGGAGGACCCGGTATGCCTCCGAGAAAGCCTTGCTCTTGTCAGGAACCAGGTTGATGACGCAGTTGCTTAGGACCACGTCCACCGACCCGTCGTCAACCGGCAGGTCCTCTATGTCCCCCAGCCTGAACTCCACGTTGGGATATCCCCGGTCATTCGCTATCCTGGTGGACCTTTCGACCATCTCCTTGGTGATGTCCACTCCGATCACCTTCCCCGAGGGTCCGACCTTCTTCAAGGCAAGGAAGGCGTCCAAGCCCGCACCGCTTCCCAGATCGAGCACGGTCTCCCCCTCTTTGATGGAACCTAAGGCTCCGGGGTTCCCGCAGCCCAGTCCGAGGTTGGAATCGGCCATGTCCTTCAGCTCATCTTCCGAATAACCGATGGACATGGATATCTGGATGGGGTTGAACGTGCCGTCCCCGCAGCACCCGGTCCCGCATCCGCAGCCGCCTCCTTCCAGAGCTATCTTGCCATAGCTCTTCTTCACGGCCGCCTTCTTCCTTTGCTTCGACGAATCTCTGCCGCAGCACTCGTCCTGAGGTTCTATGCCCATGCGGTCCAGGGCAACCCTTACCTGGTCGTCCTTGATGCTGTAGACCACGTTCCTTCCGTCCTTCCGGAACTTCACCAGCCCAGCGTCGTGAAGCACTTTGAGGTGCCGGGATATGGTGGTCTGGTCCTTGTCGCTCAAATCCTGAAAATCACAGGCGCAATGATCGTTCTTCAGAAGATAACCCACGATGGTCAATCGCGTTTGGTCCCCGAGAGCCTTGAAGACCTTGACCTTGTCACCGATCATGATTCATGCATATTTGCACATATATACATAGTTTACGAGGATTCGGCCGGAGAACTATTTGGGACCGCCAAGCAGCGCTCCGTCGGTCCGAACGGAGATCGCGGCCGAAATGTTGCGACCTCAGAGAGAGGGCTCGATAACGTACTTGCACATGTTGAAACCGACACCGAAGGTGTCCTTCTCCACCACCCGCAGAGGCATGTGCAGACGCTCCTCGAATATAGATTCCAATATACCTTCGTTCAGAAGGCACAGCGTCTTGCCCACGTCAGGGGCCTTGGAGCAATCGTACTCGTCCCTGATGATCAGGGTGACCGGGTGCAGGGAAAAGACCACTAGCTCACCCAGTTCGTGCATCATGTAGAAGTCCTTGATCTCCTTGATCAGACCTTCCACATCGTTGGACTTCATGCGGGTGGATATCTCCGCCCCCATCTGCCGACCGATGTCCTTGAGCACGGGGTCCATGTTGAACCCTATGGACTCCATACCGATCACGATGGAACGGATCATGCCCTTCAGGAATGTGCTCGGCGTGCCGATGGACCTGCTGATGGTGTTGCACACCGCCTTCTTCAGCTCCTCCCTTGGTACCACGGAACTGCCTACCGGCCTCGAAATAACGTAGAATATCTTGCGGCGATTGTCCTGGGGATCGTCCCGGTAACCGATGAGCCCTTCCTTCACCATCTTGTCCAGATGTACGGAGAGGGTGCTCTGCGCTTTGCTTGTGAGGACCGCGATCTCGGAAAGGCTGAGGTCCCTCCTCTGCAGCTCGCTCAATATCTTCTGGCGGACCGGGTTGGAGATCTGTCTCAGTCCGGTGGTCGTTGAATAAACGTCGAAGTCCGTGGTCCTGCTGGGCAGAGGTATCGCCGGGTTACTGATTACGGCTCTCTCTAATTAAATCTATCGTAAGGTTACGAACTATCGCCTCCGGCATAACTTAATTAGATTGCTGACCCTCCCGTGAACGAGAGCAGATGAAGATCAGGATCGACGGCAAGGTCAGCGACATCAGAGCGATCTGGAGCGAGGAGGGAATAGTCCGGATGTTGGACCAGAGGATACTTCCCCACCGCGTCGAGGTGCTGGGTTTCCGTGACCACCACCGGGTGGCCGAGGCCATCAGGGACATGACGGTGCGCGGAGCTCCGGCCATTGGCGTGGCGGCCGCTTACGGGATGATGTTGGCCGCCAATAACCACGAGGACCTGGAGAAGGCCGCCGATGAGCTCAAGGGCACCAGGCCCACCGCCTTCGACCTGTTCTTTGCGGTGGACCACATGCTTTCCCGTATACGGAAAGGGGAGGACCCCACGGAGGCGGCGGAGGATTACGCCAAGACCATCGTGGAGAGGTGCCGCCTGATCGGGGAGAACGGTGAACGCCTCATCAAGGACGGCGACCGCATCATGACCCATTGCAACGCTGGTGCCCTGGCCACGGTGGATTGGGGTACGGCCCTCGCACCAATAAGGGCGGCCTGGCGCAACGGCAAGAAGATCTTCGTCTACGTTTCCGAAACGCGTCCGAGATTGCAGGGCATGAAGCTGACCGCCTTCGAGCTCCTAAACGAGGAGATACCGCACGCCATCATTACTGACGGCGCTTCCGGGCATTTCCTCCGGGAAGGCGTGGACCTGGTGATAGTGGGGGCGGACCGCATCGCCGCCAACGGTGACTTCGCCAACAAGATCGGCACGTTCGAAAAGGCGGTGCTGGCCAAGGAGCTGGGAGTGCCGTTCTACACCGCCGCCCCCCTCTCCACGTTCGACCTGAGCATAAAGCGCGGGGAGGACATACCTATCGAGTATCGAGGGGAGGAGGAGGTGACCGTGGTCGACGGGGTGCGGATAGCGCCGCAGGGCTGCAAGGCGCTCAATCCCGGCTTCGACGTCACCCCGGCCAAGTACCTCACCGGCATAATCACCGAGAGCGGAGTGCTGAAGCCGGAGGACGTGGCGAAGAGATTGAGGGGGGTGAGGCTGTGAAACAGGCTAGCAATGACGTTGTTCGTTACGGAAGGCTGTTGTACGAAAAGGGTTTGACCAGCGGGACCGGGGGCAACATCAGCGCCAGGGTCGGCGATGTCATGGTCATAACCCCGTCCGGATCGTGCAAAGGAATGCTGGACCAGACCGAGCTGGTGACGGTCGACATAGCCACCGGCAAGGCGGTGGGCGGCAAGCCGTCCATGGAGACCCCTTTCCACCTTACCGTCTATAGAAGGAGGCCGGACGTGAACGGGGTGGTGCATGTCCATCCCCGCTTCTGCACCGTGCTGGCCTGTGCCGGGACCCCGGTAGATCCGGGCCTTACCCCGGAAGGCTTGATGGTCCTTGGTAAAAGGGTGCCCCTGATACCCTACGCTACGCCGGGATCGGACGATCTGGCATTGATGCTGGGAAGGGAAGTGGAAGGGGCTGACTCCTTCCTTCTGGAGAACCACGGGGCCATCGCGGTGGGGAAGGACCTCAAGGACGCCTTCCACCGGCTGGAAACGCTGGAGGCGCACGCCGAGCTGCAATACCGGCTGGCGTTGCTCGGAAAGGGCAGACCGTTGCCGGATGACGAGGTCCGGCGCATACTGAGGGAGTGATCCAATGATACTAGTCACCAAATGGTTCGGAGTGTTCCTATGCGAGGGCGAGGAGGTCCGCGCCTTCAAGCTGTTCGAGAAGGAACCCAAGCTGGTAGCTAAGAAGCTGGCCGCCGTGCAGCGAGGAGAGATTCTCCCGGAAGAGAAAGCACTGGCCGTGAAGCGGATGAAGGTGGCCGACGCGCGCCTGAAGCCGCTCGGAAAACCGATGGTGTTCGACTCCTCGTTCATCAAGCCCGAGAATTATGGACTGACGCCCGACCTCATGCAGAAGGTGATGCTGGAGCTCGGCAAGATCCGCGTTCGGGAACCGCTCAGCGAGGACCGCTCCATAGCCCAGGCCATACGGGCCACGGACGACCTGATCGAGGAGATCAATCTGCTCAGCGAACGGTTACACGAGTGGTACGGGGTATACTTCCCGGAGCTGGGCGATTTCGCGGTGGACGCGGAATACGCCCGCCTGGTCTTCGAGATGGGGGACCGCCAGGCCATCATGGACCATCTTGGCGTTTCGCTCGAGTCGGTGGGCACGGACCTTGTGGGCCGTGACCTGGAGGTCATCCGCGGCCTGGGCGGAACGCTGTTCGAGCTGTACAAGAGGAAAGAGGCCCTGGACGCCTACATCCTGGACGGGATGGACCGGGTGGCCCCGAACCTTTCGGCGCTCCTCAATCCCAATCTGGCAGCCAGGCTCATATCCCTGGCTGGAGGGTTGCAGCGCCTGGCGAAGTTCCCGTCTTCCACGGTTCAGCTGCTCGGGGCGGAGAAGGCCCTGTTCCTGCACCTGCGCTCCGGGAAGAGGCCGCCGAAGCACGGGGTGATATTCCAACACCCCTGGGTCAACCGTTCACCCTACTGGCAAAGGGGTAAGGTCGCACGGAGCCTCGGAGGGAAGATAAGCATAGCCGCCAAGGTGGACGCCTACCGCGGTGAGTTCATAGCCGATCAGCTCAAGGAGCAGATGGAGAAGCGCGTCGCCGAGATAAAGGAAAAATATCCTCAGCCACCGCCCCGTGAACAGCGCCAGCAGGGCCGCCCGCAGCAGAGAAAGGGGCAGGGCCACAGATACTATCAGAATCACCGGCGATAAGAAATTATATAAACGCACCGTGAATTCCCTCCAGAGGTAGCTATGTCGTGGACTCAACAGGAAGTCAGGGAGCTCAAAGAGGGCAGATACATGCTCATCGACGGCGAGCCCTGCAAGATCATCAACATATCCACCTCCAAGCCAGGGAAGCATGGAGAAGCGAAATCCAACATCGATGCCATTGGCATCTTCGATAACCGCAAGCGCAATATCGTTCACCCGGTGAAGCACAAGGTGCAGGTCCCGATGATCGACAAGCGCAAGGCCCAGATTCTTTCTATCTCCGGCGATGAGGTGCAGCTAATGGACCTGGACAACTACGAGACGTTCCAGCTGCCCATACCCGAGGAGTACAAAGGCCAGCTGAATGCGGGGGAGGAGATCATGTACATGATCGCCATGGACCGCCGCAAGATCACCAAGGTGTGATCCGGCCCGGGTACTCATGGCCCGCAGCGACTCGTTCGCCCTGGCCAATTCCACCTTCGAGGAGGCGGAGTTCGTCATTCTGGGTGTGCCGTACGACGGCACCACCCGATTCCGCTCCGGCACGCGCAAGGCTCCCACGGCGATCCGCAAAGCCTCTCGTCTTTTCGACCCCTACCTGTTCGAGCACGATCTGGACATTTCCACGGTCAAAGTGCATGACGCCGGCGATCTGGACTGCGGCTCGTCCTGCGAGGACATGTTCAAGGTCGTGGAGATGGAATCCTCCCGGGTGGTCAAGGCCGGTAAGTTCCCCATAGTCATGGGCGGGGAACGCAGCATCACCTATCCTTTCGTGAAGGCGTACCAGGAGGTCGGCGTGATATCCATCGACGCCCACCTGGATTTCCAGGTCCAAGGGGACCGCAAGTTCGACCATACCTGCACGATGCGCAAGGTGGCCGATATCGTCGGCATAGAGAACGTGGTGCCCTTCGGCGTCCGTTCGATATCCAAGCGAGAGATAGGACAGGAGCTGCCCAACTTCGTTGACGCCTATCAGATCCAAGAGAGCGGGGTGGTCAACTCCTGGAAGAAGGTGCTGAACATGATGCGCCGGGAGCATGTCCTCCTGAGCCTGGATATGGACGGTATCGATCCCGGTTTTGCGCCCGGAACCTCGCGCCCCGAGCCGTTCGGGCTCACTGGTTACGAAGTGAAGCGTTGCATAGACATGCTGGGTGACAGAATGGTCGGCTTCGACATTTCGGAGGTGTTGCCGTCCCACGACCCTGGGACCACGGCCGCCCTGGCCGCCCGCATGATAATGGAGGTCGTGGCCATCGTGCACACCCGGCGTGGTGAGAGATGATGGACCTCGCCCCGCTCATCTCCGCCTTTATCCTGATATCCCTGACCGAGCTGGGCGATAAGACGATGATCGCCGTGATCACCCTTTCCTCGAAGTACCCCAAACGCACGGTGTTCCTCGGCTCGTTCTTAGCATTGGCGGCGGTGACCGCGGTGGGCGTGGTAATCGGGGAGGTCCTGTTCCAATTCGTCCCATCCTGGATAGTCGGTCTGGCCGCCGGGGTCGTCTTCATAATATTCGGGATCGTCACCCTGGTCCGGAAGGAAGAGGAGGAGGAAGAGGTGGTGAAGGACAAGGGCCGCTGGGGAGGTTTCTTGACGGCCTTCGGCTTCGTCGCGCTCATGGAACTTGGTGATAAGACGCAATTATCCGTGATCACCCTTTCCGCTGAATCTGGATCGGCGCTCATGGTGTTCCTCGGCGCCGCTCTTGGCTTCCTGTGGCTGGTCGTGCTCGAAGTGTCACTGGGTAAAGTGATCGGGGAGAAGGTCCCCAAGAACTACATCCGCATCGGGAGCGGACTGGTCTTCATCATCTTCGGGATAATATTCCTGGCGCAGCAGTTCCTCTGATCATTCCTCAAGGAGCTGGCGCACGACCTTCTCGCATTCGTCCCCGCAGCGCTTGGCGGTGCTCTCGTTCTTTCCTTCCGAGTATATGCGGAATATCGGTTCCGTTCCCGACGGACGTACCAGGCTCCACCCGCCGTCGAAGAATATCTTGATGCCGTCGGTGCTGTCCGTCCGTTGGTCGGCGAAGTACGCCTCCACCTGTTCCAGCACCCACTCCTTCTTGTCGTCCGGACAGGACAGCTTCCTCTTGTCCAGGCAATAGCGGGGGACCTCCTTGAGCAGTTCCGATAGCGGACCGTTCCTGGCGATTATCTCCAGCATCTTGGCCATGGCCATGGCCGCGTCCCGGCAGTACTGGTGCTCCGGGAAGATCAGTCCGCCGTTCTCCTCCCCTCCGAACACGGCCTGGACCTCCATCATGCGTCGGGCGACTATGGGAGCGCCGACCTTGGTGTATATTACCTGGCCGTTGTGCTTCTTGACGACCTCCTCCAGGCAGGAGGATGTGCTGACCGGGGTGACCACGATGCCGCCCTCGTTCTCCTGTACCATGTGGGATGCCACCACCGACAGGGATTGATCGCCGTACACGTAATTGCCCCGGTCGTCGACGAATATCGTGCGATCGGCGTCGCCGTCGTGGGCGATGCCCAGGTCGGCACCGGTGGCCTTCACCACCGCCACCAGGTCCTTGAGGTTGTCAGGGGTCGGCTCGCTGGGATGCCCCGGGAACGTGCCCTGCGGGTTGCCGTTGAGGGTTATGGCGCGAACGCCCATGGAATCTAATAGGCCGGGGGAGGTCACGGCGCCGGCGCCGTTCGCGCAGTCCAGGACCACGTTTAGCTTGGCCTCCTCGATCTTGAAGCGGTCCACCGTCCGGCGGATGGCGTTGGAGTAGGAGGACGCCACTCCGTCCAGATGGGTAATTCGGCCCACGTCCTTCCAGGAGGGGGTGGCGAACTCCCTGTCCCCATATATCCGCTCGATGACCTCCTCCTTCTTCCGCGGCATCTCCGTGCCGTCGTGATCGATGCACTTGATGCCGTTGAACTCCGGAGGATTGTGGGAGGCGGTAATCATAACCCCTCCCTTGACCCCGGAATTTTTCACGTAATATTGAATGGCCGGCGTCGGGAGCATGCCCAGGTCCACCACGCTGGAACCGGCGGAGGTCATTCCGCCTGACACCAACGCCCGCAGCATATCGCCCGAGGTGCGGGAATCGGTGGCTATGGCCACCTTGCCTTGCATGAAAGTGCCTATGGCGCGTCCGACGTCCAAAGCCAGCTCCGTGCTCATGTCCTGGTTGATAACTCCACGCACCCCGTTGGTGCCGAACAGTCTGGTCATCTAATCACCTTGGGCGGTCGCGCTGCGCCACTATGAGGATGTAGATGATGTCCGCGGAATCTTTGAAATTATCGGCGGAGTTCTCGATGCCGTGCAGTAGGTCGCGCATGAGGTATATCGCCCTAGCGTCCATGTTCGACAGGAAGAACTCCTTCTTCATCATGAAGTACATCTCGTCCATGGTGTGCTCGGAGTCCTCGATCTCCTTGCGGGTGCGCAGGACCAGATCGTTGTTCGCGCCCAGATTGTCCACGCAGACCTTCAGCCCCTTGGCCATGCGCACCAGCTCCTGGGTCATGGTGTTGAACTTAGTCCAGATGTCAATGGGAACGGGGATGCCTATCTCCAGCACCAGCTGCAGGTTCATCCCGGCCTCCTTGCACCAGTCGGCCGCGTAGTCCATCCTCCGCACCAGGTGCAGCAGGTCCTCCCGGTTCTTCTCCTCCAGGTCCCCCCGGGAGAGCTCTTCTGACAGGGATTGCTCGCGGGCGTCGGCGGCCTTCTCGGCCAGGAAGGAGCGCTTCAGGGCGTCCAGGGCCTGCTCCTTCTCCCCGCGGCAGAGCATGCCCAGGGCCCGGTTGAACTCGATTATGGTGTCCCCCACGTCTTGGGCATGGCCTCGCATGTCCCGGGATACCACAGACTCCCTGCGCGAATAGAACCATTCCAGTAACGATGTTCTCTCACTCAAGCTTGATCGCCTCTTGCACTCCGTCTTCCGGTCTGGGATAGAGCACCGCGGCCTTGGGATTGACCGCTAGATACACTTCCTTTCCGATAGTTAAAAGGTTTTCGTCCAAGGTGGCCGAATCGAAGCCCACCTCCTCCTCGTCCTCGGTGTTGGCGGTGATCCTCCAATAGGTTCCCATATAGGTGATGGCGGTCACCCTGGCCTTCATCCCCTCGTCCGCCGGGAACACGAACTCCGGGCGGACCGATATGACGACGGCGTCACCCAACGGGTGGTCGGCCTGGTTGACCTTGACCTTCCCCCCGTTCCTGAGCTCTATCACCGATACACCGTCGTTGATCTCAAGCACCCAGCCTTCCAGCAGGTTCGTCTCGCCGATGAAGTTGGCGGTGAAGATGCGCTTTGGGCGGGTGTAGAGCTCCTCGGGCGTGCCAGTTTCGACCACGGTGCCGGCGCGCATCAGCACGATGCGGTCCGAGACGGACTGCGCCTCCTCCTGATCGTGGGTGACGTGTATGGTCGTCAAGCCAAGCTCCTTGGCCAGGCGGCGCAGCTCGTACCGCAGGTCCACCCTCACCCGGGAGTCCAACGCGGAAAGCGGTTCGTCCAGGAGCAGAAGTTTGGAACCGGAGGACAGTGCCCTCGCCAGTGATGCCTTCTGCTGCTCCCCACCGCAAAGCTCGCCGGGCAGCATTTCCATCTTATCCAACAGTTTGACCATCTCCAGGAAGCGCGTGGAGATGCGGGCCTGTTCCTCGGGAGGCAGGTCCTTGGCCCTCGGCCCGTAGGACACGTTGTCCTTAACGGTCAGATGTGGGAAGAGCGCTATGTTCTGAAAGACGTAACCAATGTCCCGGTCCTCGATAGGCACCCCGGTCATCTCCTTGCCGTCGATGTAGACCTGTCCTTCCGTCGGTTCGATTATGCCGGCGATCATGCGGATGAGGGTGGTCTTGCCGCAACCGGACGGGCCCAGTATGGTCACGTACTCCTTGTCGCGGACGGTGAGGTCGACCTTGTCCACGGCCGTCACCGGACCGTACCGCTTGCCCAGACCCACCAGCTTGACCTCGACCATCATTCCACCCTCAGCTCGTTCTCCAGACCGCCGGGCGGCATGGGGAACACGGTTCCCTTGGATTCTTCCCAGTATACATCCACCTGGTCCCCCGCGGCGATCTTGCCCTTGCGCCAGGAGGGTACCTTGGAGGATATTCTCTGGCCATTTTCCATCATGAGGTCCACGTGCAGATTGCGGCCCTCGAATATTATGCGCTCCACCTTGGCCTTTAGATAGCCCGGCCTCTCCTTGGATATCTCGGTGTTACCTATCTTGACCCCCAGCACGGCCGTCGCCCCGGAGGGTATCTCAGAGGACCGGCCCTTCAGCACGGTCCCCTCGGCGGTGCGCAGGAGCGTGTATGGACTGGACTGCAACACCTCCCCGGTGAAGAAGTTGGACTGCCCCACGAAGTTGGCCACGAAGGGGGTGGCCGGCTTGTCCCACACTTCTTTGGGCGTGCCGATCTGCAGTATGCGGCCTTCCCGAATTACCGCCACCCGGTCGGCCATGACCAAGGCCTCGTCCTGATCGTGCGTTACATGTATGGCCGTCATCTTGAGCGTCTTTACCAGTGAGCGGAGCTCCGTTCGTAGCGAAATGCGCAGACGGGCGTCCAATGCGCGCAACGGTTCATCTAATAGCAGAAGGTCCGCTCCCGAGGCCAGCGCCCTTGCCAGTGCTGTCCGCTGCTGCATCCCCCCGCTCAGTTCCCGGGGGAAGGCGTCCGACCGGCCGGAGAGGCGTACCAGGTCCAGCATGCTGATGAGCACTTGCTCCTTCAGCTTCTCGTCCGCCCCCCGGATGTCCAGGCCGAAGGTGATGTTCTCCTCGACGGTGAGCTGGGGGAACAGCGCGTAGGTCTGCGAGAGCAGGGCGGCCCTGCGTTCCTCTATCTCCTTGCCGGTGAAATCCTCGCCATTGAAGTATATCTTCCCCTTGTCCGGCGCCAGCAGCCCCGATATCATGCGCAGCAGGGTGGTCTTGCCCGCGCCGGTCGGACCGAGGACGCACAGATACTCGCCGTCCTTCACCTCCAGGTCCAGGCCGTCGGCGGCCTTGATGTCCCCGTACGATTTGCTGAGCCCTTTCAGCCTTACCGTGGGCATCAGCGGGACCTCCTACCGTTCGTTACATAGCGCAATGCCAGCATGGCCACGTAGGACACGATTATGAGCACGATGCAGGCCAGACCGGCGGTGTAGAAGGCCTCGCTCTTGATGAGCTCCACTATGTACACCGGAGCGGTGATGGCGCTGGCGACCACCGCTTGGGTGGCCCCGGTCTCGCCCAGGCTCCGAGTGAAGGCCATGATGGCCCCGGCCAGGATGGAGCTCTTGATCATGGGATACAGCACCCGGCGGAAGGCCTGCACCGGCCTGGCGCCAAGGGTCCGGGCGGTCTCTTCGTAGGCAGGGTCCACCTCCTCCACGGCCCCGGCCACGTTGCGCACCACCAGAGGATAGGTGAAGGCCACGTGGGCCAATATGATCAGCAGGGCGTCGAAGGTAGGAATGATGTTCTGTCCGGTCCAGAACACGCCCAGAGAATATCCAAGGGCGGCGGTCGGGACGATCAGGGGAACATTGACCAGAACGTCGAGCACCTCAGGTAGCTTGCCCTTGCGGTTCTTGGCTATGTAGAGCGCCAAAGGGACCCCCAGGGATATGTCGATGACCGTGACCACGGCGGCGATGAGGAAGGAGTAGATCAGACTGTCCATGAAGGGGCCGTAATCGAACGCTACGGGGGTCGCCGAGGCCACATAGGTGAATATGAAGAACGACGGAAGGATCACGAACACCACCAGGAAAAGCACGGCCATGCCATCCTTCGTCTTGGGGAACCATCCCCGGGAGAACAGTCTCTCCGGCCGAGGCCAGATGCGACCCATGGGCAGGTGTATCTTCATTATGACCAGCTTGAGGACCACCAGCAGGACCAGGGAGAGGATGATGAGCAGGATGCTGACGAAGGCCAGGGGCGCGGCCAGGTCAGGGTTGGAGGTCAGGTCGTGCTTCCAATCCCCGATGAGCGTCGGGCCAGTGGCGAAGCTACCGGGGTTGGCCATGGTGGCCAGGGCGATCATGGTGCCCCCGGTCTCGCTCAGGCTGCGGGCGAAGCAAAGTATCATGCCCGTGACCAGCCCGGCCCTGAACAAGGGAAGGGTGATGGTCCGGGCGGCCGAGAGGGCGCTGGCGCCCAAGGTCCTCCCGGCCGTCTCGTAGGTCTGGTCTATCTGAACCAGTATGGCCGAGAGCGAGCGCACCATATAGGGGTAGGAGAACACCACGTGCAGCAGTATGATGAGAAGGTAGGGCGAGGTCACGATGTTGAGGGCGAAGGAAGGCGCCGCCAGGCTCTCAGGCGTGACCGCAAAGAATATGGCGCTGGAAAAACCCAAGGCGGCCGTGGGCACCGCCAGCGGCATATCGATCAGGGTGTCCAGGAACCTCTTGCCCCGGAACTCCTTGCGCACCAGTATCCAGGCCATGGGCAGACCGGCCAGGATATCGATCACCGTAACGATGCCGGCGATCTGGAATGAAGCGCTGATGGCGTTCAGGATGAGGTCCAGCATGGCCGGGTCGTCGAGCACGTGCTGCTCGATGGACCCCCAGTTGGTGAACGCGTAACTAAGGATGTAGACCGTAGGGAGTATGACGAAGAACAGGAAGAACACGACGATGAAGGCGGTCCAGCCGGTACGGAACCTCTTCCGGCTGATCGCCGTTATCAGGGAATCCCATTTGCTTCCTGCCAGACATTCACCCCGGGGCCGTTTGGAGAAAAGGTTGATGGAATATATACCTAGTGCAGAAGGTATGAAGGATCACTGAAGTTTGGCCAGGACCTTGCCCTGTGCCGTTTCCCCGTCCTTGACCAAGGCGCCGGGACCCAGAAGGCAATCCCGCACCTTGCACCCCCGGCCCACCGTCGCGCCTTCCATGAGCACCGATCGCTCCACGCTGGAGCCCTCGGCCACGGAGGACCCGGGCAGGGCGCAGACATGTGGGCCGATGACGCACCCGCTAAGGTTCGTCCCGTCCAGATAGTTCCGGCCGAGCACCTCCGACCTTTCCATGATGGCCGGTCTGTTCATGAAACGCCCGTGCTCCAGCAGTTCTGACTGCGCCCGCAGGTAGCTCTCCGGGGTCCCGCAGTCCACCCAATAGCCCTGGAACCGGTAGCCGTGCAGACCTTTTCCAAGGACCTTCGGGAATACTTGCCTCTCCAGGGAGACCACCCCGGGCGGGATGTGGTCCAGCAGCTCCGGCTGGAAAACGTAGACGCCGGCGTTTATCAGGTTTGAGATGGCCGTGCCTGGAGCGGGCTTCTCCTGGAAATTGATTATCCGGTGGCCGTCCAGACCGACCACCCCGAAGGCAGAGGGGTCGGGAACCTGCCATAGCGCCAGGGTGCCTATGCCCTCGTGGCGTTCGTGGAAAGCAAGCATATCGCCCAGGTCCAACGAGCTTACGATGTCCCCATTGAAGCATAGGAACGAATCGTCCAAATGCTGACTTACGTTGCGTATCGCCCCGCCGGTCCCCAGCGGTTCCTCCTCATTGACCAGAACGACGCGCCTCCCGGGATCGTGCTCCCGGAAGTACTCCTCCAGCCGTTCCTTCATGTAGCTGACTGCTAGAACAACGGTATCGACCTCTTTGGGAAGAGAATCGATGATGTGCATGACCATCGGCCGGTCCAGAAGGGGGAGCAATGGTTTGGGCGTGGAAAAAGTGAGGGGCCTCAGCCGGGTGCCCATGCCCCCGGCCAGGATCAATGCTTTCATGAAGAGTTCAGAGCGGTGCGATGCTCACCACGTTGTTGCCGCGCAGGATGACCATGCCAAGGCGGCGGGTCTGTTCCGCGGTGCGCTCCTCGGTCTCTTCCAGCACCATGTTCATGTACTCGTCGTAACCGGTGAGCTTGCCTTCCAGGACGCGGTTGTCCTTGAGCAGGAGGGAGACCTTCTTGTTCAGGGTCTTCTCCATGAGCGCGAGGGGCATTACCATTTTATCACTCCCATAGGCATTGAACGGTCAGATTTAAACCTTTTTGCCTGGATTGGTCCGCTCACAGCTTCAGCGCCGACGGCCAGTCGTCGACAGCGGTGTCCCGTCCGCAGCGCACCAGGTCCTCCTGCAGTATTACGTCGATGACGTTCACCAGGGAGACCGGGTTCGGACGGAGGAACCAATACGTGGACATGGTCGGGGGTATGCGTGTGATGGCCCAGCCAGGGAGGGCCTTGCCTACTGCTTCTGCTTCGATTCCATCCACTCCTTGATCTCTTCCTTCCTCGTTCCCAATCCGAACTTCTCGGAGAACTCGCGGGTCGTGCTTAGCAACAGTGATTGACCGGCGTGCTTGCCCGTGACCAGCCCCATCTGCCGCAGCGTCCGCACCCTCTCGTAGACGCCTGACCCGAGCAGCTTCGCCAGGTCGCTCTGCAATATCGGCTGGTTGTAGGCGATGATGGAGGCGGTCTTAAGCACCTCCGGGGACATCTCCAGGTCCGCGAACGGCAGGGCGTACTGATTGTACTCCTGCCGGAGCTGCAAAGAGTATCTCTGCCCGATCTTGGCTATCTCGAAAGCGGTCCCGCGCTCCTCATATTCTTTGTCCAAACGTTTGATGTCCTTGCGCACGGCGTCCGGGCTGGTCCCGCAGATGTCCGCGATGTCCGAGGCCCGCAAGGGCTGGGACGCGGCGAACAGAACGGCCTCCACCGCCCGCTCCACCTCACATCACCATCTTTGCCTGTATGGCCATGGCCTCGGCCTGCGTCCCGTCCACCAGCTGGGCGATCTCCCAGGGCAGCTTTATCTCCAGGTATATCTGGCCGTAGGGAAGCTCGTCCTGCCACATCGATATCTTGCCGCTGCGGGCCAGGAATAGCAAGGAAACGAACACCTTGATGCTGTCCTCCTTGTCGCCCTCGAACAGGTCCTCCAGAGCGATGGGGCCGGAGCCGCAGCGCTCGATGCGCGCCCACGTCTCCGCTACGTCCTTCTCCTGGTCGTCGCTGTGCGATTTGCCGTCGAACCTCTCCTGGACCTTGAGCAATTGTTCACGAACGCGCTGCCGGTTGAGAGCTATCTCCACTTCCTGTTGCGCGGTATCGAACGCGTCCAGCAGGTCCACCAGGGATACCGGGCGGGTGCAGTGGTGGCGCACGACCTCCGTGAGCTCCACGCACTCCGGCACGGCCAGGTCTATCTCCGGAAGGGCGTGCTCGGCGAACTGGTCGAAGGACCCCGTGTCCCATTCCTCGAAGTACAGCTCCTCCCTTCTCTCGTTCAGGGAGAGCACCTCCCGGGACTGCATGTGCAGTATGCTCCAGGCCATGTGCATGAGCTTGCCAGCGACGATGAAATCGACCTCCTCGTGATGCATCCTCTGGCCATAGAGCTTGGCGAACTTCATCAGGTCCACGTCCCAGGGGTCCAGGTCGCTGCTGAGGACCAGCTCGAACACCAGCTGCAGTGAGCGGTCCAGCGGCTCGCGCCCGGCGATCTGCTTCTCCTCCTCGGCGGAGCGTAGCAGTCCCAGGTAACGGTCGATCTTCTCCGCCCCGCGTCCCTCGTCTATCAATGCCTTGTGGAACATCAGGTGTCCCAGCACGTTGTCCAAGCTCCCAGACTCGATCATTCCCCATCCCTCCTGGCCTTTTCCTCAGGCAGCCCTATCTCCTTCTCCAGCTCGCTGAAGTCGCCGATGTTCGGCTTGAATATGACATTGGAAATGCCCCCCGCCGGCTTCGTCACCCCGATTATATGGTCGGCCTTGTTCAGGGTGACCTTTCTCAGGGAGATCTGAACGAACTGGGCGGTGGCGCTGCTCTTCTTGACGCGGCTGGCCACCATCTCGGCGTTGACCGCGTCCAGGAACATGTCCACCTCGTCCAGCAGGTAGAAGGGCGAAGGCTGCCATTCCTGCAGGGCGAAGATGAACGCCAGGGCGGTCAAGGACTTCTCGCCTCCGCTCAGCGCCTCCAGCCTCAGGACCTTGCCGTTGCGCGGGCGAGCCTTTATGACAAGACCGCCGAGGAAGGGGTCCTGTGGGTTCTCTAGAAGCAGCTCCGCCTCTCCGCCCCCGGACAGCTCGGCGTACACCCGGCGGAAGTTGGCGTTGACCGCGTCGAACACCTTCACCAGGTTCACCTTCTTCTTCTCGTTGAGCTGGTCGGTGAGGGCTATAAGCTGGTCCCTCTGGTCCTCCAGCCTTTTGGTCTCGGCCCGCAGCTCCACGTGCCTGGCCTTCTTCTCATCGTAATCCTCGATGGCCCGCAGGTTCACCGCCCCCATCCCGCTAAGGGCGTTCTCGCACAGCACCATCTCCGAGCGTATGTCGTCCAGCGGGGGAAGCGGATAGCTGACCGCCAGGTTGTGCTGGGTGATCTCCTGCATTATCTCCTTCAGCTTCTCCTCGGCCAGGGTCCTCTTGGTCCCCAACCCGATAAGGAAGTCGTTGGACGTCTCCAGCTTGACCATGACCTTCTCGCGGTCGGCCTGGGCCTGGCCCTTCTGTCCGAGGAGCTTCTCCTTCTCGTCCCTCAGGGAGGTTATCTCCTTGCCCATGGAGTCCTCGATCTTTTTCAGCGCGGCAAGCTCGATCCTGAGCTTGCCCTCCTTTTCGGCGGCGGCCTTTCCCTGGGAGTCCAGTTGGCGCAGCTTCTCCTTCTGCTGCGCCTCCGTGGCGGACATCTCGCTGAGATGCCTCTCCCGTTCGGCGGCCTGCAGCCTCATGGCCTCGTGCGCGGTGCGCTTCTCGGAGAGCTCCTGGGAGGCTTCCACGACGGACGATTGAACCTCCCTCAGCTTCTGAGACAGCTCGGCCGGGGCTATCTCCAGCAGACGCTTGGAGTTGCCCTCCCGCTCGGCCTTCAGCTTGTTCAGCTCATCGTCATGCTTGGTGATATGCAGACCCAGGTCCGCCGCCTGGGATACCGCCTTCTCCCGCTCGGCCTGCTTGGCCGCGGCGGAGTCGGTGACCCTCTTCAGCTTGGCCTTCTGCTCGGCCAGCTGCTTCTGTAAACTTTCCAGCTCGATGCCTTTTCCGCGGTCGGCCCCGCCGATCTCGCGGATCTTGGAATCAAGTTCAGCTATCTCCTGCCGGATGGCCATCAGTTCCGTGGATACCTTGTCCGCCTGTTCGGTGGCCTTTCGAAGCTCTTCGGCCGTTTCGTCCGCCTTTCCTTTTCCAGCACCGAAGCGTACCTTGCTTCCCTCGACAGTACCGCCGACCATGGCCCCGGAGGCTTCGATCAGTTCCCCGCTAGCGGTGACCAGGCGAACGCCGCCCATGAGCCTGCGGGCCTCCTGCAGGGTGTCCACCACCACGGTGTCCCCGAACACGTACCAGAAGGCCGATCGGTACTTTTGATCGAAACTGATGAGATCGATGGCGAACCCCGCCGCCTCCTTCTCGGCCAGCAGCGCCTTGCCGCGCGGCCTGCCGTCCAGCATCTTGTTCAATGGAAGGAACGTCGCCCGTCCGAGATCGCTCCTCTTCAGATAGTTGATGGCGTCCGACGCCACCTGGTCGTCGTCGACGACGATGGACTGCATGCGTCCCCCGGCCGCCACGTTCAGCGCCACCTCGTACTTCGGATCGACGTTGGCCAGCTCGGCGATGGTGCCGTGTATCCCCTTCATTTCCCCGCGGTCCCTGGCCTCCAGCAGCGCTTTGACGGCCCGGTTGTAGCCGCGAGCGACGTTGACCGCCGCCTCCTCCTCGGCCTTCAGGTGATTGTATTCGCGGGTCAGGTTGCGCACGGCCTGCTCCAGCTCATTGGCCATCTTGGTCAGCTGGCCCTCGCGGTTCTTCTTGGAGTGGAACTGCTCCTGCAGCGATTTCATGGAGCCGCTGGAGTCCTTGCCCTCCTTCCCCAGCTCCTTGGCCCGCCAGTCCAGGTCCTTGACCTCGAACTCTGCGGATTCCTTCTCCTGGCGGAGGGCGTCCATCTCGGATCGGAGGTCCTGGGCCAGGCGCTCCAGCCTCTCCTTCTCCAGGCGCTTGGCGTGCAACGCCTCCGTCCTCTCCCGGATCAGCTGGTCCTGCTCCTTGATCTTCTTCTCCAAGACCGATAGCTCGCTGTCGTAGGAACTGAGCTCCCCCTTCAGCTTGGCCTCGTCCTTCTGCAACCTCTTGACCTTGTCCTCCAAGGTCTTGAGCTCGGACCCGGCGGCGGCAAGGGCGGACTCCTGGGCCAGCTTGGTCCTCAGGATCTCGTCGCGCTCCTCGAGCAGGGCCTTCAGATCCTCCTTGACCTCGGAGGACTGGTCAGCGGAGCGCTCCTTCTGGTCGGCGGCCCTGGCCACCTCGACACGGAGGCCGTCCATCCTCTCCTTTAGGTCCTGGAACTCCGCCCCGCCTTTGGCCTGCAGCTCGGCATCCTTCTTTTGGTAGAGGTCTTCGATCGAACGTATCTGTGCTTCCAGCTCGCCTCGGCGGACCTTTAGGGCATCGATGTCCTTGGAATAGGAGGCTATCTGCTCCCCGATGCCCTTTATCTCCGCCTCCGTCCCTTCCCTGCGCTTGTGGGCCAGGCGGGCCTTGGCCAGAGCCAAGCGGTCCCTCATCTCCAGGTACTTGAGGGCGGCTCCCCTCTCCTGTTCCAGCTGGCGGATCTGCTTGTCCAGCTCCCCCAGGATGATAGCTATGCGGTCGATGTTGTCCTGGGCCGAGGTCTTCTCGCCCTCGGCCTTGACGATCTCCTCGTCGAACTTGGCGATGCCGGAGATCTCATCCAGCACCCGGCGGCGTTCCAGGGTGGACATCTCCACGATCCGGGTGACGTCGCCCTGCTGGACCAGGTTGTATCCTTCCGCGCTGATGCGGGCGCTGGCCAGAAGGTAGTCGAACTCGGACAGGGTGGACTTTCGGTCGTTGACGTAGAAATAGGAATTGTAGCCTTCACCGGATTCGGAGAGCTTGACATACCTGGTCAGCTTCACGGTGTCCTCATCGAGCGGGATGGTCCGGTCAGCGTTGTCAAAGACCAGCGAGACCCGGGTGTGGTTGGCCGGGGATTTGGAATTGCCCCCGTTGAATATCAGGTCGGTGAGCTTGCCGGCCCTGATGGCCTTGGAGCTCTTCGGTCCTAGGACAAAAAGGATGGCGTCGGATATGTTGGACTTCCCCGAACCGTTCGGCCCGGTGACGGCAGTGAACCCGCTGAGCATAGGTATGGTCAGCTTCTTGCCGAAGGACTTGAAGTTCTCTACTTCTATCTGCTTGAGGTACATGCAACACTACCTGAGGGTGCGAAGGTGCTCTACCCCACCCGCCTTCGCTCGAGTGCATCCCATCCCGAGTCCGACAGCTGTCGGACATATTATGTATATTATGCTGCGTATATATAATTTATGACCGAGTAATTTATATCCAGTGAGTTGAAAAATAGGTCCCGATGGGACCGTATCCGGCCTGTCTCCGGCGAGCGCTCGGATGGCCTCCTCCAATGCCAGGCCCGCTTGACAGGGACCTCATCTTCTGTGCGACATATCGTCTGACAGAATTCGGGTTCGACCGTCACGGAGAGGGACGCTGGTCCCGCACGGAGTTTTTATACATCCGACGCGGATAAAGGGGGGATGCTAGTATCCATTGTCCTCAAGATCAGGAACGAGGAGGACAACATCGCCGATGCCCTGGACTCCTTGGTCGTGCAAGAGGGTCCCATCGAGATCATAATCGTGGACGGATACAGCACTGACCGCACCCAGGAGGTCGTTGGGGAATACTCTGCGCGATACCCGTTCGTGCACCTGCATGTGGCGGGAGGGACCCGCGGGGACAGTCTCAACTTCGGACTGCAGCAGGCCAAGGCGGACATCATCGCCCTTACGGACGGGGATTGCATAGCCAACCCCAACTGGATCAAGGAGATCCGCCGGTGCATCGTGGAGCGAGGGGTGGACATGGTGGCCGGTAAGTCCATCAACATCGGGCTCAACGCCTGGGAGAAGTTGGACCGCGTGGAGCTGTACAACAAGGGTTTCGACTGCACCTGGCCCGGCTGCAATCTTGCCTTCCGCAGAAAGGTCTTCGAGACCGTGGGGGGCGTGGACCCCTGGTTCGTGACCGCCGAGGACATCGATTTCAACATCAGGGTCACCAATGCCGGGTTCAGCCTGGTGCACAACCCCAAGGCCATCATCTACAACCGCACCCGCGGGACCTTTTACGGTTTTTGCCACCAGGCCTTCTGGAACGGGGCGGGGAGGAAACAGCTCACCATGAAACATGGGACGCTCTGGGAGCGCTACGACCCCTTGAAGATGTTCCGCCAGAGGATGACCTTCTGGGCCATGGTGAGGCTGGGGTTCGCTTGGCTGGGATACTTTGGCTACAAGTTCTTCGGCGAGAAGCCTACAGCCAAGGCCTGAAAGCATTATTAGCCATGCCGAGTTTATACCCCGGAGGCGGGAACTTGCAACTGAGCGTCATCATCCCCACCATGAACGAGGAGGAGTCCATAGGTCAGGTCATAGACAGCGTGCACCAGGCCTTGCATGGTTGGGAATACGAGATACTGGTCGTGGACACCAATTCCAAGGACCGCACCAGGGAGATCGCCGCCGGGAAGGGCGCGGTGGTCATAGAGGAGCCGCGTCGTGGATACGGGCGGGCCTACAAGACCGGCTTCGAGAGGTCTCAGGGGGAGGTCATCGCCACTCTCGACGCGGATTGCACCTATCCGGCGGAGGAGATCCCCGCCCTGCACAAGATTCTTACGGACCAGGACCTGGAGTTCATCACCACCAATCGCTTCGCTCGGCTGGAGGAGGGGGCCATGACCGCCAAGCACCGCCTGGGGAACTTCGCCCTGACCTTTACCGCCAATCTGTTCTTCGGAGTTCGAATAAAGGACTCGCAGAGCGGGATGTGGGTGTTCCGCCGTAGCATCTTGGACCGGCTGGTCCTCAGCGACGATGGGATGCCCTTGTCCGAGGAGATAAAGATCGAGGCTTTCCGCAAGGCCCGCGGCCTGGAGGTGCCCATCACCTACCGGAGGAGAGTGGGCGAGGTCAAATTGTCCAGCTGGAAGGATGGCTGGAAGAACATGAAGTTCCTTTTCCAGAAGCGCTTTCGCCGTCAGAGGTAGGACGCCGCCATCCTCAGTGCGTCCCGGAGCACGTCCTTGGCCGCCGGGCGGTAGATGCAGGCCGAAGGATGATAGGTCACCATGATCATGATCTCGCCATCACCGAGGTCGGCCTGCACCGGCCGGTTGCAGACGTCCTTCATCACCATCTTTCTGCCCAGAAGGTCCTCGGCGGCGCTCAATCCCAGAGCCAAGATGAAACGCTTCCCCCTGAGCTCCTCGCCTAGGAAGGGACGGCAGGCGGCCATCTCCTCGGCCTTCGGGCGGCGGTTGCCAGGGGGCCGGCACTTGACGGTGTTGGTTATCATGACCTTGCCGCGGTCCAGCCCTGCTTCTTGCATTAGGATGTCCAGTATCTTGCCGGCCCTGCCTACGAACGGCTCCCCCTTGGCATCTTCCTGCGCACCGGGTGCCTCGCCCACCAGGACCACCCGGGAATTCAGGTCCCCGCTCGGGAGGACCATCTTTATGCGGCCTTCCCCCAGACGGCATCGTCGGCAGTCAGGTTCGGGCGGCATTCATTTCCCCAGTATCTCGCTGGCGGTGATCAGCGCCCTCATCTCCACGTCCAGCTTCCGAAGGGAGTCCCGGCCGCCTTCCTCCCGGTCCACCACGGACATCACGGTCCCGACGGAAGCGCCCGCTTGTCGCAGCGTCTCCACAGCGTAAACGGCCGAACCGGCGGAGGTTATGACGTCCTCCACCACCAGCACCTTCTCCCCGGCGTTCAGCTGGCCCTCGATAAGTTTGGCAGTGCCGTGGTCCTTCTTCTCCTTGCGCACCATGACGAAAGGTATTCCCGTTCGTAATGAGAGGGCCACCGCCAAGGGAACCGAGCCGAGGACCACCCCGGCTATGCGCTGGAACCCGTCGCCCTCGATACGCTTCGCCATCTGGTCGGCGATCAGGCTGAGCACCTTGGGATCGGTGGTGGCACGCTTGATGTCTATGTAGTATCTGCTCTTCTTTCCCGAGGCCAAGGTGAAATCCCCGTAGAGTATGGCCCCGCACCCTTCCAGCGCCTTCTTCAGTTCGTCGCTCATGTGATCACCACGGGACCTTCTTAAGTCCCATCCTGTACCCGATGATGTTCACCCCGCGATGGATGATCGGAGTGATTACGAGAACGGCCAGCAGAGAGACCCATCCGTCCCCGTTCCAGAAGTTCCCGAAGAACCAGTCCGGGAATATTATGATAGCCAGCAGGAACGAGGTCAGCAGGAAGCCGTACTGGTCCATTACGGGGGCCTTGCCCCCTCGTCCGATCTCCAGCCGGCGCTTGATGAACGAACCAATCATGTCGCCCAACAATGAACCGACGGCCAGGACCATTATCACGCCAAGGTTCTCCGGGAAGCCCCCGAAGCCGAAATAGTCCAGGCGGTCAAAGGGGAAGGCTATGTACAGCTGGATTATGCCCAGGGATACCCCGCCGCTTATCCCCCCGATGAGGCCGCGCCAGGTCTTCCCGTCGCCCAGTACCCGCTTGCCTTTCCAGGAGCGCCCGAGGTCCACGGGGGTTCCCCCGCCGAATATGGTGGCGGCGGAGTTGGGGATCATGGAAGGAATGACAAGCCAGAATCCCACGAGGATCAGCAGGGGGACGTCCATAGGCGCGAATCCCCCCGACCGGTTATGAACCTTTCTACCTCCTCCGCTCCCGGAAGAACGCCTGGATGTCCTGCAAAGGTCTTTCGGTGGCCGTGAGGTCCAAACGGTCGGCGAACTGCGTGATGCGCCGGTCAAGCACCAGCGCCGCGCCCACGTCCCTCTCCGTCCGTATGAGGCGGCCGATGGACTGCTGCAGTTTTCTTATGGCCGGGCCTTTGACGGTGTAATCCCAGCCCTTGCGGAACTTCAGCTCGTAGTAATGCATGAGGGCCCGCTGCTTGGCCGTGGGCCTGGGATACGGGATACCGATGACTATGGCCAGTTCCAGCTCCTCCTCCGGGAAGTCGATCCCCTCGCTTATGCGCCCGCCCATGACCGCGAAGAGCACCTGGCCGTTCTCCTCCAGCCTCTTGAAGCGGGTGACCACGTCCATCAGCTCCAGCTGGGCCATGCCCCGCTCCTCCAGATGCACCTTGCGGGAGATCCGTCGGGAAACCCCGTCCTCCAGGAAGCGGTCCATCAGCGCGTAGGAGGGGAAGAAGACCACCGTATTGCGTTTCACCCCGTTGCACACCTGGACCACATGGTCCTCCATGACCTCCACCATCTCCGGGGATGACTGCATCTCCTCGTACTTGGTGGAGACGTCCTCCGCGTAGAACACCTTGCGGTTCTCCTTGGGAAAGGGGGAGGGGAAGGTGACCATGGCGGTGCCGTGAGGAAGGCCGATGGAGTCCCGATATTCGTTAAGCGGTACCAGGGTGCCGGACATGTGCACGCTTCCGCCGCAGTTGAGCAAAGCGGACGTCGTCACCACCGGGTCGATGCAGTACGCTTTCAGGCAAGGGTTCTCCCCGCCCACGACGAGCTTGACGAAGCACTCCTCGTCCAGGGTGGACCAGTATGACAGGAACGCCCCCAGGGAGAAGGTGTACGAACGGGGAAGGCGCCCTTGGGCGAAACGCGATTCCCTGATTATCTCCCCCTGCTCCATGATCAGCTTGGCCATGGCCTGCAGGGAGCGGGAGGTGCAGGTGAAGGCGGTCATAAGACCTTCCTCCAGGAACGAAGGGGGAATGAGGCCGTCCTCGTCGATGAGATAGTCTCTGATGGCATCCTCCAGCATTTGGGAGCATTCTCTCCGCACGTCGTTCAGACTGACGCCCTTGGCCACCTCCGGGTCCCCGTACTCCTCGACCTCCTTGAGAACCGCCTCCAGGATGTAGCGGGAGAGCTGGAAGCTCTCGATCTCCCTGGTGTAGTCCGGAAGATTGTGCGCTTCGTCCACGATGAGCAGGACGTCCTCCATGGGGCAGTCCATCCAGTCCAGCAGCGAGTTGCGAATGAAGGGGACGAAGAAATAGGCGTAGGGGGCGGCGACCACCCTTGCCTCCCGGGCCAGCTCCTTCATGACCTCGTGGGGGCAGATGTTCAGCGAGTCGCAATGATCGATCAGCTCCTCGGCCGTAGGAAGCGTCCTCCTGCAGTGATCGATGAGCTGCTCCATGTCCAGGTCCTGCAGCCCCTTGAAGAAACGGCATCCCCCCGATCGGCCCTCCAGGACCTTGCGTCGCTTTTCCCGGCAGATCTTGGACAGTTCTTCCGGGGTCCCAGCGCTCAGTTCCTTGTCCCGGCGGATCAGCGGGCAGGTGCCCTGACGACCCTGCAGGGCTATGCCGAACACCGGAGCTTTCTCGTTGATCTTCCTGAGCTCCAGGATCACCTGCTTCTCCTGGGAGTTGGTGCGGGTGAGATAAAGGACCTTCTTACCAGTGGCCAGGGCGGCCTGCAATGCACCGGACAAGGCGCAGACCGTCTTGCCGCTCCCGGTGCCGCTCTCCAGCACCAGATGCCCCTTGTCGCGCATGGTTCGTTCGACCATGCGCACGAACTCGGTCTGATTGGGGCGGGGCGGATAGGGAAATAGCTCCACGCGGTGTCAGAATTGAGCGCTAATAAAAATTGTTGCCCTGGGCCCGTTGAAAGTGGGCCCATGTCGACGGCCTAGTTCGTCCTTTGCCAGGCCGTGGGATCGGCGTAGCAGTCGTAGGCGTCGACCTCGCAGCTGTCGGCGCTGCCATAGGTGTTAATCAGTTGGAATATACGCTCTTTGCGGAAGAGCCAGTAATGTATGCGCCATTCCCTACCGTCGTAGAGGGTGGTCTCCTCGCGCTCGGTGGTGAGTATACCAGTGTCCTCCAGCTGGTAGAATGCGTCCCGGTCCTCGGGCTCCAGTATGTTATCGATTATCCTCTCGCTGTAACCAAAGAAGTTCATGACGTGCTGGGCCATCCTTCTGGCCTGCTCGTCCGGAAGTCCCTCCCGGTCAATGCCGTTCTTGATGGCCCGGGTGAGATCATCAACGGTCAAGGTAGCGCATTTCCCATCAAAACATATCTCAAAAGATGCTTCCACGCTTTGTCCCCCCTTGCCCCCCAAAACATCCAAACCGCTGGCGTTCACATCGTCCATGATGGCGTAAGGGACAGACTTCCTGGCTCCCTTGCCTTCCAATGGAAAAGATCGAGATTTATCCTTGCTGACGCTCTTCATTCAGAAATCCCTCTATGCACAGTGCAGGACAGTATGCAATTAGACTTTTCTCACTCTTTATGCAATATTTATACTTTTTGAATTTTTCCTATACCCCCGTTACGAATGATGTGGAAGAGGGAATTTAATAATAATTACATAATATATTTCAATAAGGATAAAGTACTTTACCCGGGAGATCGGAGTTCGTAGCAGGTGAGCTGTTTGATAGCCGAGTTCTCCATAGTACCGGTCGGCGCAGGCCTGAGCATCAGTCCTTTCGTGGCGGAATGCCTGAGGATCGTGGAGGGGAGCGGGCTCAAGCATCAGCTGACGCCGATGGGCACGGTTCTGGAAGGGGACGGGGAGAAGGTCATGGCCACCATCATGGCTTGTCATTCCCGGGTGCTGCAGATGAGCGAGCGGGTGGTCACCAGCATAAAGATCGATGACCGGAGGGACCGCCCGGCGGACATGGAAGGCAAGGTGCGCAGCGTAAAGGAAAAATTGGGAAAGGAATGAAGTAAGGCGTTTTCCGGACTCAGATGTTCATGTATTCCCGGGTGCGCATGTGGCTCAGCACGATGGAGCGGGCGTCGTGGAAGTTCGGCAGCGCCCGGAACTCCGCCACCACCGCCTTCCCGACCTCCTGGTCCACGGAGATGAGCATCAGGGCGTCCCCGCCCTTGTCCGCGCGACCTACACCCATGCGGGCGATGTTTATGTCCCGCTTGCCCAGGAGCGTTCCTATCTTGCCTATCATACCCGGCATGTCGTGGTGCTTGGTGAGCAGGAAGTCGCCCTCCAGAGGCATGTCCAGATCGAACTCGTCCACTCCGATTATGCGGAACTGGTCGGACGGGAATACGGTCCCGCGGACCTCGGCCTTGTGCCCGTCGGAGGAGATGCGCAGCACCAGCATGTTGGTGTAGTGGCTGCTCTCGTCCACCTTGGTCTCCACGATCTGGATGCCCTTTTCCCGGGCGATGCTGCTGGCGTTGATGATGTTGGTGTTGTGGCCTACGACGATGGACAGCACCCCGACGATGGCGGAGACGGTCACCATACGGGTGTCCAGGTTGGCGATCTCGCCGTGGCACTCCACCTCGATCTTCTTGACCGGCCCATCGGACAATTGAACGCAGAAGGCGCCCAGCCTCTCGGCCAGCCCGATGAAGGGGGAGACCTTGGGGTCCACGCGGCTTATCGGCACGTTCACGGCATTGGTGATCTTGTTGTCCACCAGGAACATCTTCACGTGCTCGGCCATCTCGATGGACACCTTCTCCTGGGCCTCTTTCGTGGACGCGCCTAGATGCGGCGTCGCCACCAGGTTGTCCAGGGTCAGGAGCTTGGAGCCCTTGGGCGGCTCGTCCTCGAACACGTCCAGGGCGGCCCCGGCGATGCTCCTCTCCTTCAGCGCCTCGTACAAGGCGTCCTCGTCTATGATGCCGCCGCGGGCGCAGTTGACGATGAGGGCGGAAGGCTTCAGCATGGCCAGCTGCTCCTTGCCCAGAAGGTGATGGGTGGTCGGCGTCAGCGGGGTGTGGATGGTTATGAAATCAGCCTCCTCCAGCACCTTGTCCAATGGCAGTATTCGAACGCCCAGCTTCACGGCAAGCTCCTGGGAGATGTACGGGTCGTAACCTACCAGCTTCATCTGGAAGGACTTGGCCCTCTTGGCCACCTCGCCGCCGACGCGGCCTATGCCGACGATGCCGAGGGTCTTGCCCATCAGCTCCACGCCGGTGAACTTGCTCCTCTCCCACTTGCCGGCCTTGACCGAAGCGTCGGCCCGGGGTATGTTCCTGGCCAGCGTTAACATCATGGCCATGGTATGCTCCGCCGCGGAGATGATGTTGGCAGCGGGGGTGTTCATGACCAGCACGCCGCGGCGGGTCGCCGCTTCCACATCCACGTTGTCAACGCCCACTCCGGCCCTGCCGACCACGCGCAGCTTCTTCCCGGCCTCGATGACCTCGGCGGTGACCTTGGTCCCGCTGCGGACGATAAGACCGTCATACTCGCCAATGATCTTGAGCAGCTCCTCATGCGGGAGCTTCGGCTTCACGTCGACCTGGACCCCGGAGTCCTTGGTCAGCATCTCCAGGCCTTCCTGGGACAGTTCGTCGGTTACCAAAAGCTTCATTTCATCTCCTCCATCGTTTCATCCATGACATCGAGAAGGTCTTGGATGTCCTTCTCGGTCAGATCGCCCATGTGGCCGACCCGGAACGTCTCTTCCTTGACGTTCCCATATCCGGGCGAGACCTCAAATCCCTTTTGCCTGAGGCGCTTGTCGAACTCCTTGAAGTCCATCCCGTTGAGCTTGATCACGCTGATGGTGTTCGAACGGAACCCTTCCTCGGCGTAGAGGCCGAGGCGCTTGCTGGCCCAGTTCCGAACCATGTCGGCCATGCGCTGATGGCGTTCGTAACGCCGCTGCACGCCCTCCTTGAGGATCTTGTCCAGCTGGTAGTTCAGTCCGTACATCAACGATACCGGCGGTGTGGTCAGCGGAAGGTCCTTGTCGGCCAGTTTCTTGTACTGCACCAGGTCCAGGTAGTACCCGCGGTTCTTGACCTTGACCGCCTTTTCCATTAAACGCGACGAAACGCAGACCACGGCCAGGCCCGGAGGCAATGCCAACGCTTTCTGGCTTCCGAAGACCAGGGCGTCCAGGTCCAGTTTCCGCAGTTTGAGGTCCACGGCGCCCACGGACGTGACCCCGTCCACCATGATCAGGGCGTCGCTCTGCTTCCGTATCTCCTCGACGATCTCCCCGACCGGGTTCAGCACACCGGTGGACGATTCATTGGATATGAACGTGACAGCCTCCACGTCCTTCTCCAGCTTTCCGGCCAGATGCGATGCCCGGAGAGCCTTGCCCCACTCCCCGTTTATCCTCTGCACCTGCTTGCCGTTCTCCTGGCCTATGAGCTGCCAGCGGTCGCCGAAGGACCCATTGGAAAGTCCGGCCATCTTGACCTCCACGGCGCTTCGCACGCAGCCCTCCAGGAATCCGGAGGCGGAAGCGGGCGCGAGGTATATCTCGCTGTCAATGTCCAGCACCTTGCGTATCTTTTCCACCACGCCGCGCTGCAGTTCCTGATAGTCCTTTCCCCTGTGGACCATCATTCCCCTGTTCATGGAGTCAAGCGTGTCCGGGAACACTTCCACCGGACCGACCGTGAAAAGCCTTCTGCTCAAATTGATCCCTCATTGTTGATGTGCTTCGCTCGATATGATTTCTCTGCCGTTCCACCGGCAGACCCTGCGGTCCTTGGATTAGCGGCCTGAGAGGGTAGAAAACCCCCAGTGAAATAGGTTTCCATGGCTAGCGTTCCAACAACCGGCGCAGGCGGGCCAATGCGTCGTCCACGTCCTGCTCGTCTATGCCGTAATGCGTCACGAAGCGCGCCTTCGTCGCGCCGAACTCGAAGACCTGGACGCCAATCTTGCAGGCCCTGCTGACGAAGTAATCCACGTCCCAGCCGGTTCCGGTGATGTCGGCGAGGACGATGTTGGTCTGAACCGCCTCCATGTCCACCTCGATGCCGGGAATTTCGTTCAGCCCCTCCGCCAGCCTGCGGGCGTTGCTGTGATCGTCCTTCAGCCGGCCGACCATCTTCTGCAGGCCGATGATGCCTGGCGCAGCGATGACCCCGGCCTGGCGCATGCCGCCCCCGACCATCTTGCGGTTCCGCCGGACCTCCTCTATGAACTCCTTGTTGCCGACGACCACCGAACCGACCGGGCAGGCCAGCCCCTTGGAGAGGCAGAAGCTCAGGCTGTCCAGGTGCCTCATGTATTCCTTAACATCAACGTCCAAGGCGACCGCCGCATTGAATATGCGCGCGCCATCGCAGTGGACCTTGAGCCCATGGTCGTGGGCGACCTTGGCCACCTCCTCCACCTCCCTTGGCGTCCAAACGATGCCGCCCCCGCGGTTGTGGGTGTTCTCGATGCACACCAGTCGGGTGTTCGGGTAGTGGAGGTCGGGATGGCGTATGGCCGCCTCCAGCTGCTCAGCGGTGAACTTGCCCATTTTACCCTTGACCAGACAGGGAATTGCGCCTACGATGGCCGACATGCCCCCCAGCTCGTAATAGTAAATGTGCGCCTCCGACTCCAGGATGACCTCGTCCCCCCTACGGCAGTGGGCCATCAGGGAGACCAGGTTGCCCATGGTGCCGCTGGACACCAGCAGCGCGGCCTCCGTACCGAACATGCCGGCGGCCATGTCCTGCAGCTGGTTCACCGTGGGGTCCTCTCCCTCCACATCGTCGCCCAGATCGGCGGACGGTATGCTGTCCAGCATCTCCTTGGAAGGCAGGGTGAACGTATCGCTCCTGAGGTCAATTCGGCGCATGTGAATCTCTCCGGCCCGCTCGATACGGAGGACCAAATAAATAGTTAGCGACCAGACACGGTGAAAGGTTGATATCCGGGCTAGTGCTTAAATGGGCGATGAAGAAGGACCTCTTGGAAATCCTGGCCTGCCCAGTATGCAAGCACCACCCCCTGGAACTGCAGGCGGAGAGGGAGGTTGCGGGCGAGGTGGTGGAAGGCCGGCTGCTCTGTCACGGATGCCAGGCCGTATACGTGATAGAGGACGGCATACCGAACCTGCTGCCGCCGGAATGATCAGAGCTTTGCCAAAGCCTCCTTGACCCTGGCCATGCCTTCCTTTATGTTCTCCCGGCTGGCGGCGTAGGATAGGCGGAACCGCCCTTCGCCCGCCGGACCGAAGGCCGATCCGGGCGTAACGGCGACATGGGCCTCCTTCAACAGGTAGGCGGCCATGTCCTCCGATCTCATGTCAAAATCGTACGAAGGCATCATGTAGAAGGCGCCGCTGGGCATAGGGCATTCGAGACCGGGGATGTCCTTCATAAGAGAGTGGACGAGGTCGCGCCTGGCCTTGAACTCCTTCTTCATCAGGGCCACGGAATCCTGGGGCCCTTGCAGCGCTTCCAGACAAGCTTGCTGAACGAAGGAGGTGACGCAGGTGATGGATTGCGTCTGGAGCTTGTTTAGTTCCTTGAATATGTTCTTGGGGGCGACGGCCCAGCCGGCCCTCCAGCCGGTCATGGCATACGTCTTTGAGAAACCGTCCACGGTGATGGTCCTCTCGAACATCCCGTCCAGCGATGAAATGGAGGTGTGCTTCCCCTCGAAGACCAGCTGGTTGTATATCTCGTCGGCCAGAACATAGAAGTCGTGGTCCTTGGCCAGGTCGGCGATGCCTTTCACATCGTCCCTGGTCAGCACGGCCCCGCAGGGGTTGGACGGAGAGTTGAGAACGAGCAGCTTGGTCTTCTTGGTTATTCTTTCCGCCACCGCTTCGGGCGTCAATCGGAAGGCCTTGTCCTCGGACAGCTTGGCGTGGCGGACCCGGCCCCCGGCCAGGTGAGCGCATGCTTCGAACGTTCCCCAGGCGATGTCCGGGACGATGACCTCGTTCCCGTCGTCGACCATGGCCAGCATGGTCATGAATATGGCCTGCTTGGTCGGGGTGACCAGGACGTTGGAGGCCTCGCAGGGGATCTTGTTCATGCTGCGGCACCGGTCGGCGATGGCCTTCCGCAGTTCCGGGATCCCTGCTGACGGGGTGTAGTAAGTGAAATCGTTGGCCAGAGCGCGTACGCACGCTTCCTTGATATTGTCCGGAGTATGGAAGTCCGGTTCCCCCATGGAGAATGATATGATGTCCGCCCCTTCCTCCTTCAGCTTGCTGACCAGGTTGGCTATCTTGACCGTGCCAGATTCGAGGACGTTCTCCATCCTGTTCGCGAACATCGAGCCGTTGAACGAGAACAATGTCTTTATGCTTTTCTGAGGACCGTTTGCCAACTTTGCTGGGCCGGTTTGGGAAAAGTGATAAATAAACCCCTGCAGGTAAGCCGATTTGGTGAGCTAAATGGCATTCAAGTTGGACCTATCCGGACTGCGCCACGGCACCGAGCTGGTAAAGCGCGGGTTCGCCAAGATGCAGCAGGGCGGAGTGGTCATGGACGTCACCAACGCCGAACAGGCCCGTATAGCGGAAGAGGCCGGCGCGGTTGCCGTCATGGCCCTGGAAAGGGTCCCGGCGGACATCAGGGCCCAGGGCGGGGTGGCCAGGATGGCCGACCCGGTCAAGGTGTTGGAGATAATGGACGCGGTCACCATACCGGTCATGGCCAAGTGCCGTATCGGGCATTTTGTCGAAGCGCAGGTCCTGGAGTCCCTGGGAGTGGACATGATCGATGAGTCCGAGGTGCTTACGCCGGCGGACCCTTTCATGCATGTGGTCAAGAAGGACTTCACCGTTCCGTTCGTCTGCGGCGCCAGGGACCTGGGCGAGGCCCTCAGGCGCATTGACGAGGGAGCGGCCATGGTCCGGACCAAGGGAGAGCCAGGCACCGGCAACATCATCGAGGCCGTGCGCCATCAGAGGATAATCATGGGCAAGGTGCGCGAGCTGAAGGGAAAGGACGACGCCGAGCTGGCGGTCATAGCCAGGCAGATAGAGGCGCCCTTCTACATCGTGAAGGAGGTCGCCGGGATGCAGCGCCTGCCGGTCATCAACTTCGCCGCTGGCGGAGTGGCGACCCCGGCGGACGCGGCGCTCATGATGCAGCTCGGTTCGGACGGTGTCTTCGTCGGCTCGGGCATATTCAAGAGCACCGACCCGGCGGTGCGCGCCAAGGCCATAGTGGAGGCCGTGACCCACTTCGACGACCCCAAGGTCATCGCCGAGGTGTCCAGGGGACTGGGGGAGGCCATGCACGGCATCGAGATCTCCACCCTGGCCAAGGAACAGCGCATGCAAGAGCGCGGCTGGTAATTTTTTTAAAAAAATAAGGCCGGGAGGTCCCGGCCCTTTCATTATCTTACTTAAGATATGACCTTGTCCATGCTGTCGGTCAGCACCGCGTTCTTGATCTCCCGGGAGATGCGGCGGCCGGTGCTCATGTTCTCCTCGGTGAGGTCGGAGTACGGCGAACCGGAGATGAACGGGTTAGAGCCGGCAACTATCCTGGAGGATATCTCGAACACCTTGAACTCCAGCTTGTCCGTTACGATCCCTTCCAGGCAGAAAGGCCCGATCATGCCGCCGAACAGCTCGTAGGAGCGCTTGACCACCTGCTCGCCCATGTCGAAGACCCTGGGCAGGAGGCTCTCCCGAATGACCACCGGAACGTTGCCGGTGACCACGAAGGAGGGGAATAGACCGAGCTTCTTGAGCTCCTCGGACGCTCCCAGTTTGTATAGTTCATCGATGTTGCTCTCGTCGCGGCGGTCCATGGACATAAGCTCCAGGGAGCCGTCGCCCACCCGGAACCCGTCCTTCTTTATCGGCGAGTAGAAGTAATGCAGGTAATACCTGGTGCCCAGGATATACTCCTGGATGGTATAGTCCTGCTCCAAGTCCAGCCCCATCTTGAACTCCGGGTAGTCCTTGGCTATGAAGAAGCCGCGGCCGCCCTTGGCCCCGTTGTACTTCACCAGCACCGGGCGGTCGATGGTCTTGGGGTCCTCGATGACCCTGGGCATGGCGATCCCCGCGGTCTCCAACCACTCCCTCATCTTGTCCCGGTTAGATTCCCACCTGAGCACGTTCCGGTTCCCGAACGTGGGTACGGGCATCTTCTCGAACTTGTCGGTGCCCATGTATTCCACGAAGGAACCGTGCGGAACCACGATAATATTTCTGGCCAGCAGTTCGTCGACGTTGTCCAGGAGGTCGGCGTAGCTGTCGAGCTTCAGGAACTCATCGGGCCGGCCGAGGGGGAACGCGTCGTAGTAGCGGAAGTTGTCCTTGACCGTAAGACCGAGGGTGCGGAACCCTTCCTTCTTGGCCCCGTTGAAGATCTGCAACGATGAATGAGAACAGAGGGTGGCCACGGTGAGCTTCTTCTTGTCGTACTCGTCGAGGATCTTGAGTATCTTGTTCTTCGGGACCATTACCTCAAAATTTTCTTGAAGGATATAAACCTTTCTAAAGGCCAAAGAGATGGCCCAGCCCCAGTTCGGTCACGGCGAGGTACACTATCGCCGCCCTGGTCACGCCCGCGGCCAGGTTGGTCAGGGCGAAAAGGCGCATATCGCGATCGCAACGGTCCTTCCGGAAGATCGAGAACAGGTACACAGGAACGGTGTCCACCATTATCGGGACGCTCAGTATGAGATAGAGGCCTAAGTACCCGAGCTTGTCCACCAGCCATTTGCTGAAGTTGACCACCATGCGGAAGAAGCCCCACTTCCTGGTGAGGGTGTTTATGGGCTTCTCCACGTTCATGCCTATGTAGAAGACGATTATGCTGCCCACTGCCTTGCCGACCCCCAGAAGGATGGCCTTTAGCAGAAAGGGGGTGGCCGGGCTAAGGAAGAGCATTAGTTCCACCGGAACGGGCAGGAACAGGGTGGCCGCTATGATGTAGATGAAGAAGACCACCGAATAGACCAAGGGGTCACCCTGAACCTGCTCAAGGAACGAAGTTAGGCCCCCGACTATGTCCATCGCCTCGATTATGCCCTTCGATTAGAAAAGCTTATCTTGGGGCTTTTGACGCCAGCTCCCAAGCTGGGTTATTATTTGAATGAGATATCTTTTTATGGTTGTATGGCAATTATGCCAGAGGAGACTCCAATGGTTCCAGAAAAGAAGGTGGGAAAGGCAAAGGACGAAGATTGGTTCGCCAAGCTGGATGCCGAGCTCTCGGCCCGTACCGATGCCATCTCCAAGGACAAGGAAGAGATCAACTTCCAGAAGACCACGATCAACCGCACCATAATCGGAGATTTCTGGAACGTTCTGAACCGGTTCTCCCGCATAAACGTGCAATTGAACATGGAACCCACGTACAGCGAGTTCGCCCAGTTCGAGGAGTTCCCTATCAAATGGAAGTTCAAGAACGAATACGACTTCGAAGCGGTCAGCAAGGTCCAGCTGGTCGACCGAACCCAGACCCAGGGGCGCATGGGCGATTCCCTCAAGGTCATGTACTACGCCTTGGACTCCACCCCCTGTATGCGCATGGTCTTCGATTACTGCGAAGGGGAGCATTATTACAAGTATGCCGGCTGGAAGCGGATATTCGGGCAGTTCGTGGTCTACGACTCGCCCCTGTCCAAGTTCGACATGGACCGCTTCCACGAAAAGCTAGGGGACGTCGTCCTCGCCTGGTACGAGTCGCACCTGCGCAACAACCGCGATATACTCATCTCCCACCTGAAGGAAAAGTACGAGCGCGGCGAGACCTTCACTGAGTGAGCCATTTTCAACGGCTCCCGGTCTATCTCTTTTTTACTGGCACCTCGGGTTTTCTACCCGATGGCCGTTCATTTTCAATCTGCGGTGAATAATGCTATTAAACGTAACGGGCATAATGGGCTGCCTTATTAGCTAAGGAACGGAGGCATGAAATGGACAGAGAAGAGCTCGCACCCCATGCGGATGAGCTTGCCAGGGTGCTCGGGGAAAAGGCGGACCAGGACAAGATAATGGAAGAGCTGGATAGGTATGTTAACCTCTACCGGGTCTCCTTGGAATGGGCCAAGAGGGACATACTGAAGAAGATGGGCGGTAACCCTAATTCGGTGGGCGACGGATCGGGACGCAAGAACGTGTCCGAACTGACCGGGGCCGAACAGTCGGTGGACCTTCTGGTCAAGGTGCTGACCGTGAACCCTAAGACCATCGAGGTGGGAGGGGCGCAGAAGAGCATCGTCTACGGATACGTGGCCGATGAGTCCGGAAGAGTGCCTTACACTGTCTGGGAGACGGAGAGCGTGCAATTGAAGGAGGGCTCCACCGTCATTATACGGAACGCTTACACCAAGGAGTACAAGGGAACCCCTCAGCTGAACCTGGGGAACCGAGCCTCGGTGGAGGAATCCGAAGAGATATTAGACGTGGCCAGCATGCCGTCCGGCGGTTCGGCCGAAGTGAAGGTGGCCGATCTGGCGGAGGGTATGAACTATGTCGTCATATCCGGAAGGATCGGTAAGCCGGAGAAGCGGGAGATCACCGCCTCCGGCGAGAAGAAGAACATAGTCACCGGGATCCTCAGCGACGATACGGGGAGCGCGGAGTTCACCGTGTGGAAGGACGCCGAGCTGAAGGACGGCGATGAGGTGCGCATCATCGGCGCTTACGTGAAAAGCTGGCGGGGAATGCCCAAACTGAACCTTGGCGACAAGGCTGAGGTCCAGGTGCTGGCCAAGGGCACGCTGGGAGAAATATCCAGCAGCGCCCCCAAGGCCAGGACCTTGGAGGACGTGGAGATGTCCGGAGGGGCCATGGATGTGGTCGTCCGCGGCACCCTGGTGGACGTGCGCGAGGGAAGCGGACTGGTCATGCGCTGCCCCGACTGCCGCAGGGTCCTGCAGAAGAGCACCTGCCGGGTGCACGGCAAGGTCAAGGGGATAGACGACCTGAGGATCAAGTCCATCCTGGACGACGGTACGTCATCCATGAGCGTTGTTTTCGGTAAGGAGCTCACCGAGCAATTGCTCAACATAAGCATAGAGCAGGCGGTGAAGATCACTACCGACGAGCGGAACCCGGAGGCGGTCAAGGAGATGGCCGAAGAGAAGCTGTTCGCCCACACCCTGGAGGTACGGGGAATGGTGCGCTCCGACGACTTCGGACCGATGCTCATCGCCCGGGAGGCCAGGTTCCTGGAGATGGACGTGAGGGAGGAGGGCGCCAAGCTCCTTACCGACATGGAGGGGTTCCAATGATGTCCAGAGAGGTGGCTTGGAGGGTGTTCGCCGCGGAGTTCAACTCCTCCAGCTTGGAGATCAAAGGAGAGGGCGAGAAGACCCCCTCCTACCTCATATCCCCGCTGGGGGCCAAGATGAACCGCATCTTCGTGGTGGGCGTGCTCACGGACAACGAGAACGTGGGCAACGAGAACGAACCGGTGTGGCGGGCCAAGATAACCGACCCCACGGGAACGTTCTACATGACCGCCGGGCAGTACCAGCCGGAAGCGGCCATGGCCTTGGCGAAGCTGCAGCCGCCCTGCTTCGTGGCCGTGGTCGGAAAGTTCCGGACGTACTCGCCGGAGGAGGGAAAGTTGTACGTCTCCATCCGCCCGGAGAGGATCGGGAAGGTTGAAGCGTCTGTCCGCGACGGCTGGGTGCTCGAGACCTGCAAGGCCACCATGGACCGCATATCGGCCATGGAGGAGGCTATGAAACTGGGCGAGCCGACCGTGGAGAAGCTCATGCAGATAGGGTTCTCCCGGCCTTTGGCCGAAGGTACTGTGCACGGACTTCAACACTATCATCCCGAGGACCTGTCCCGCTACAAGGGCATGGTGTCCGATGCCCTCAAGTTCCTGCTCCCGGAATACCAGACCGGGCCGGACATGCCCCTCGATGCGGCCACCCCGGAGGAGATCGAGGTGGAGGAGGAGCATGACGAAGTGGACAAGGAGGCGCTTGTGCTCTCCATGATCGAGAGCCTTGATTCCGGCAAAGGGGCGGCCTGGGACGAGGTGGTCCAGAAGGCCAAGTCCCAGGGCATCGACCGTGAGGAGCTGGACTCCATCGCCAACTCGCTGCTGGACAAGGGGTTCGTGTACGAGCCCGTGCTGGGCAGGATGAGAAAAATATAAGAAAACGGGGAAGAGGTTTCTTTCCCAAACCTTTTTTTCTTTTCTTCACCGGAGCTGGGCCATCAGCTGGTCCTCGAACTGCCACTGCGCCTGGAAGTGCTCGTTGAGGTCCTTGATGATGAAGTAGTACCAGATGAAGGACACGATGCTGAACAGCAGGGTCAGGATAAGCAGAAGTACGTTCGGCCTCTCCTTTATGGTGCTCCAAGAGGGGGTCATGATGTTGATGCCCAGCTTCTGGCTGGCTGCCTGGGTGTACTGAGTGAAGGCGTGCCAGCGCTTGTCGTGATCGAACGGGAACTCGGCCAGGAAGTACATGACGATAAGGTTCAGTATAGGGAAGATCGCGATGATCGTCCAGAGGATAGGGGTCCTCTCCTTCTCCTTGTACATCGCCTCCTGGTTTATGCTCTCCAGGGCGGACACCTCGTTCATGATGAGCTGGGCCCTCTGGCTCTCAGCTCCCTTCTCCTTGAGGTACGATATGATGGCCATGCGCAACGCCATCTCGCGCTTGCGGTGCTCGTCCATCCTCTTTAGCAGCTTGTAGTTCAATAACAGCGTGAGGACGAAGCCCAGGACCATGATGATACCGAACACCACGGCCATGAACGTCCAAGTGCCACCCTGGACCACTGAGAACAGCGCGCCCATTAGACCGATGAAGAGCAGGAACGCTCCCAATACCGGAACCAATATCCAGAATCCGCTCATCACCACATCGGTTATGTTGCGGTTCTGTATGGCCCCGGCGATCTGGCCTTTGGCTCCGCCGTACGATTGGCCGTAAGGCTGCGCAGGCGCTCCGTAGGCCGGCGCCCCGTAGGCGGGCGCGGGCTGCTGCCATCCACCCTGCTGAGGGGGCTGGTTTGACTGTTGAGCCGGTTGCTGATACTGCTGAGGAGGTTGCTCAGAGTACTGCGGCGGGGAGCTAATGCTCCGCCCGCAGCCCTGACAGAACTGGGCGTCGGCGTTGGCCAACTTCCCGCAGTAAGGACACGTCTTTGTTCCGTCCATGTGAATCTCTCCCTTCGAAAGGCCCCTCTGGGGGCTCATGCGTATATGCCGTTTGATATATATTTATAACATCGAAGGTACGGTCATTTCTCCACTACCGCGGCCGCGTAACCGACCACGTCCGCCATCGGCCTGACATCGCCTGAGCTGCCGTAATGCAGGAGCCTTGCCCTGCTCCCGCCGCAGGCCAGGATCATGGCGGCCACTGGACCGTAACCGCACATGCTGATGTCGTTCTTCTCGACCACGTCCACCACACCTTCCGCGTCCAAGCGCAGGATGCGTTCCAGGACCATCCCGTCCCTCTCCCTGGCCGCCTCGGCCGGGAGGTAATGTGAGAAGTCCGAGGATGCCAATATCACGACGTCCTTCCCTGCGCAGGCCTCCCTTAGCACCTTGGCCGTCTCCTTGGCCATTATGAGGTCCTGACGTCCCATAACGATCGGCACGACCTTCACTTCCGGGTCCAGATACTGCAGGAAGGGAAGCTGCACCTCCAGGCTGTGCTCGTAGAGATGGGCGGCGCGGTCGATCTCCACCACGCCCTTCAAGCGGGATATGATGTCCCGGTCAGCTCTCATCACGCCGAGGGGCGTCTCGAAGTCCTCGCTGCTGGCCGAGACCGCTCTGCCGTACCCGGTGTGGTTGGGGCCGATGATGATCACCGTCTCCGGCATACCGTCGGCGGCCATCTCCGCGTAAACATGCGCGGCCACCGGTCCGGAGAACACCAGGCCGGCGTGCGGGACGACCGCTCCGGCGATACTTCTCGGTCCGTCCTTGACGACCGTAGGAAGCTTGCCTGGCCCCAGAGGCGATAGGAAGCAGCGCTCCAGCTCCTTGATCAAGGCACTTTTCGAAGATGAATAGAACTGACCGGCGACGGCCGCCCGGCGGACCATGTATGAAAATAAGGGGAAGGGAGTTAAAAGGGTTGGGGTTTAAAGGCTGGCTTCGAAGTCGTCGATGCTCAGCTTGAAGTCCTCGTCCCTGGTCAGCTTGCCCTGCTCCTTCAGGATCTCACGGGTAAGCAGCCAGTAGACACAGGCCAGGGAACGCCTTCCCTTGTTGTTGGTCGGTATTACCAGGTCGACGTTCCTCGTCTCGTTGTTGGCGTCGCAGAGGGCCACGATCGGTATGCCCACGTTCAACGCTTCGGCCACCGCTTGCTGGTCGGCGGCGGGGTCGGTGACCACGATGACGTCAGGCTCGATGAAGCGGTTGAGGACCGGGTTGGTCAATGACCCCGGGATGAGCCTCTCCTCGAAGTACATGGCCCCGATGGCCTTGGACATGATCCTGACCGGCTTCTGTCCGTACTGCCTGGCGGATACGACCAGTATCCGGTCGGTCTTGAAGCGGGATAGGAACTTGGCGGCCGCCCTTATGCGGACGTCGGTCTGCTTTACGTCCATGACGTAAAGGCCGTCGGTCCTGACCTTGAAGATGAAATCCTTCATGTCAGCACTCTTCTGCTGGGTGCCAATGTGGACGCCGGAGGTCAGGTAAACGTCCTCCGGTACGAGAAGCTCGGTCTTGGACTCGTCGCTCATTTTAATAACCTCATATGTCGCGCTTTACAGTTATAGGGATAATTCCCTTGTCGAACTCCAACTGAGAGATGGTGATCGGATCTATCATCCCTTCGGGGATCTCGAGAAGCACAGGCGCGCCTAGGGATATCTGCAGTGCCCTGGCACCGATTATGCGCGCCTTCTCAAATCTAGTATACTTCATGAATTCACCATAGGGGGAGTGTCCCCATATTAGCGAGGGGCTTATAAATTTTTTCACGACCTGCACGGAGCATGCCAGACATCCTTTTTGAGGGTTTTAGGGGGAAGTTCTGGAACGTCCTTGTCCCCACCCAAACGTTGCCCCCATATATACCTTACCCTAGCGGAGCCTTTTAGCGGCGTGGGGGACCAGTCCTCCCTCCTTCAATATCTCTAGGAGGAAGGCCGGGAGCGGTTCGAACCTGCCGGTGCGTCCGCTGGTCTCGTTCACTATGATCCCCTTCTCCATGTTTATGAGCGCCATATCCCCCTTCTCGAACATCCCGGTGGCATCGAACTCGATGACCGGCAGTCCGACGTTTATGGCGTTCCGGTAGAATATGCGGGCGAAGCTCATGGCCACGACCGCACCAACGCCAGCGTGCTTTAGCGCCAGAGGCGCCTGCTCACGGCTGGAACCGCAGCCGAAGTTGCGCCCCGCCACGATGATATCGCCATAAGCAACATCCTTGGCGAACCTGGGGTCCAGGTCCTCCATCGCGTGCTTGGCCATGTTCTTGAGGTCGTAATCGTCCAGGTACCTTCCGGGTATTATGACATCGGTGTTGACATGATCGCCGTACTTCCAGACCTTGCCCTTCATGCCCTCACCTCCCGGGGATCGGCTATCTGCCCCTTCAGGGCTGACGCGGCGACCGTGGCCGGAGAGGCCAGGTACACTTCGGATTCCGGGGACCCCATGCGTCCGCGGAAGTTGCGGTTGGTGGTGGCGATGCACCTTTCGCCCGGGGCCAGCAGCCCCTGGTGCGCCCCCAGGCAGGGACCGCAACCAGGATTGGTGACGATGGCCCCGGACCTTACCAGCGAGGCAAGTATCCCGCTGTCCGCCGCCCACAGGTACACCTCTCGGGAGGCCGGGACGACTATCAGCCGAACGCTGTCCGGTATGCGGCTGCCGTGCAATATCCGCTCCGCGGCCAACAGGTCCTCGGCGCGGCCATTGGTGCAGGAGCCGATGACCGCCTGGTCCACCGGGATCCCGGCCATCTCCTCCACCGGTCTAACGTTATCCACGGAATGAGGATAGGCCACCTGCGGCGACAGGCCGGTGAGGTCCATGTCGAACACCTTCTCGACGTCGGCGTCCTTGTCCGATAGGACCGGCTCCCAGGTCCTGGAGGTACGACCTTTCAGGTAATCCCTGGTCCTCTCGTCCGGAAATGTGACCCCAGCCTTGGCCCCCATCTCCATGCTCATGTTGCACATGGTCATGCGACCGGAAACGGACATGGCGTCGACCACCGGACCGACGAACTCCGTGCAGCGGTAATCGCAACCGTCCGCCCCCATCTTCCCGATGAGGTGCAGGATGACGTCCTTTGCGGTGACCGGATCTTCCAGCTTCCCACCGAGGTTGAACCGGAACGTCTGCGGCACCTTCATCCACAGCTCGCCGGTGGCCCACACCGCGGCCATTTCTGTGGCGCCTATACCAGTGGAGAACGCTCCGAGCGCCCCGTAGGTGGTGGTGTGCGAGTCGGTACCGACGATCAGCATTCCCGGGAGGACGTGGCCTTTCTCGGGAAGCACCTGATGACAGATGCCCTCTCGCATATCGTAAAAGTAAGGCAGCCCTTCCGCCCTCACGAAGTTGCGTACCGATTGGTGACCTTCAGCGGCCTTGGTGGTGTTCGCCGGAACACGGTGATCGAAAAGGAGCACTATCTTCTCAGGGTCCCAGACCTCCTTGGCCCCTATCTCCTTGAATGAACGCAGCACCAGGGCGGCGTTCTCATGGGACATGGCCAGGTCGATCTTGGCCGATACGACGTCCCCGGGATAAGCTTCCTTCCCGCTGGCCTTTGAGAGCACCTTCTGGGCGAAGGTCATGGCTGCCATGCTCCTCCAATACGCTCGCCCTATATTCGTTTTTTTAGTAGGACCGCGGCCATGACATGAAGCGGCCGCCAGGTTCATCTCCGATGGCGCATGAGGAGCCGAAGGATGTTCCCTCCATTCCTTTCGCCCCACGCTCCCGGAAAAGAAGGTTTTAAGGTTTGATGGGAACATCGATTCCCCATGAGCCCGAGAGGAAAGTGGTTCCTGTGGCGGTTCGTGCTCTCAGCCGTGCTCATATCGTTCTCCCTGTTCCTCTTCTCACTAGACTGGAACTTCGGCATTTTTCTCATTGGGCTCTGGATGATCGCGGCCGTCTGCTTTGTGACCGCGATCGCCATCTGGTTCTACAGCCACCCGGATGGATATTTCGGTCATGATGGAGAGCTGTCGAAAGGCCCACGCACCCAACACGAGATGAGGAGGGAACGCTATTCGGCCAAGCAGGCGGAGCTGAACCGCATCGGCCTAAGCGGATTTTGGGTGAACCGGCGTAACTTCGGAAGGTTCAAGGGACCGGAGGATTAGGCCACCTTGCCAAAGAGCCCCGAATAAAAAGTGACCATGGATTTATGAGGACCTATCGACTATTATTTTCGATGAGCGTGAGATCGACATTGCCCTTAAGGATCCTGGCAAGCATCTTGTGCCTGTGCCTCGCCATCTCGTCATTGTTCTTCGGATACGACCTCCGGTCAAGCGACATTTTCATCACTATGTTCCTTTGGGTGTCGGGTTTCATACTCCTTACCCTTTCCATCGTGGTTCTGTTCCACCGTTCATCAGGATATGACCGCAGATGGCTGGACAGCCGAAGAGCGGGCATCAGGACCGAGCACGAAGTGCGCAGGGACGCTAAGGCCCAGAGGGAAAGGGAATTGCTGAACGTTCGAATGGACCAGCACATGGTGGATCGCAAGTGGTGAACTCCGGGCCGCCATGACATCGCATCACCCAGAAGGGAGGACGGAACCGTACCGATGAATTCAGATGGATATGGATAAATCCTGCCAGTACGTTCGAAGTGCGTGGCCATGAAGATCACGGTATATGGAGGAGCGGGGGTCGTCGGAGGGAACAAGGTCCATGTGGACCTGGGAGACCGCGGCGCCTTCCTCGACTTCGGGGAACCGTTCGACGTCAACGGCCTCTATTGCTCTGAGTACTTGAACCCCCGGCCCGCGCGGGGGCTCCGGGACTACATCAGGCTGGGCATGCTGCCTCCCCTGGACTGCTACCGGCCGGACCTCTGTCCAGCTGACCTTCATACTTCGTCGATGGCCTCGCTGAGGGTCGACGCTCTCTTCCTGTCCCACGCCCATCAGGACCACTTCGGCAACGCCGGGTTCCTGCGCGATGACATTCCCATAGTCACCAGCCCCATGACCTACGCCATCCTGCGCGCGTCCAGCGAGCTCAGCAGGTCGGAGCTGTCAACCGAGCTGTTCGATCATGTGGTCCGGGAACGCAAGAAGGGCGAGCCTCGGGTCCTGGTGTCCCCGAAGAAGAGCAAGGACAAGGACGTCCGTGGCCGGCGATGGGTGCTGACCGGAAAGGTCGTGGAGGACGAACCCGATTGGAGGAAGGGCGACATGTGCGATGTCGCTGAAGGCAGCGGCGAAATGAACGGCATCGAGTATAGGGCATTCCCGGTGGACCATTCCATCTACGGCGCCACGGCCTTCGCCCTGCGCCGGGGCGAGGGGGATTGGATGGTTTATTCCGGTGACCTTAGGATGCATGGCGCCCATGGCGAGGACACCGCCCGCTTCGCGGAGTTGGCCGGAGAGCTGCACCCGAAGGCGCTGGTGATCGAGGGCACCCGGATCGGAAGGCCGACCCCCGACCGGGAGATCACCGAGGATATCGTGCACCAGAACTGCCTGGCAGCGGTGGAGGAAGGGCAAGGATTGACCATCGCCGACTTTTCCGCAAAGAACTACGAGCGTCTGGACACCTTCATCGACATAGCCAGGAGGACCGGTAAGCGCATGGTGGTCACCTACAAGGACGTGGCCCTCCTACGGAGCGTGGCCAAGGTGGATGGGAACGTACGCAAGGACTCCCTGTGGGTGTACAAGCCCCTGACCGACAAGGAATGGGACCAGGTGGAAAAGCTAAAGGAGGAGGGCTGGCAGGTGGCTGACCCCGACGACGTGGCCAAGGAGCCGGAGGAGCACATGCTCTGCCTGTCCTTCTGGGACATGGCCAAGCTGCTCGATCTTGACTGGAAGGGCGGGACGTACGTCTACTCGAACAGCATGGCCTATGACCTTCGGCAGACCGACAACCTGCAGAAGCTGATGAACTGGATCGATCTCATGGGGTTCGATTGCCGGGGCCTCTCCAATACCGAGGAGGGGCTGGACTTTGAGGAGGGTTTCCACAGCTCCGGACATCTGGCCCTGGACGATCTTTGGAGGGTGGTGAACGCCATATCCCCGGAGGTGGTGGTCCCGGTGCACTGCGCCCATCCCGATGTGTTCGCCGATCTATGCCCGGTGCGGACCATCGTTCCGGAGAGGGGGAAGGTCATCGATCTGGATGATCGAGGTACCTTCTGATGAACTCGTCCACATCGAACTTGCGGTAGGCCCCGTTCAGATTCATGTAGCGCACCTTGCCGAATATCCTGCGCTCCGTCCAAGCCCGGTCGTGCACCCCTCCGATGCTCCAGGCCGCCCCTACGTATCCGTTCGGATCGCGACCGTCCATCTCGTAGCGGTCGTTGAGCGAGTTCACGATGCGCAGCGCTTGCATCGGGGTCTCGGTCCACTCCAGCACCTTCTTGGCCCAGTACATGCGGAGCCAGCCGTGCATCTTTCCTTCAGAGACCATCTGGGATTGAGCGGCGTTCCACAGGGGATCGTGCGTCCTTGCTTTGTCCAGCTCCTCCTCTGTATAAAGGTGCTCCCGCCTGTCGCCCTGGTGCTCGCGCAAGGTGGCCCGGGCCCAGGCCGGGAACCCCTCCGCAGAATCGTACCTGCGGTTGTAGAAGCAGAAGTTGTCAGAGAGCTCACGGCGCACTATCAGTTCCTCCAGGAAAGCTTCCTTGTCGGCCGAGGGAGCGGAGGACGCTTTGACCGTAAGGGCCACCATCTGCGCGGATATCATGCCGAAGTGCAGGTAGGGCGATAACTGGGATTGCCAGTCCAGATTGGGATCGTTCCTTCTATCGTTGTAACTAGGCAACCGTTCGCGTATAAAATCCTCCAGGGCGATTCGGGCCGGCGTCGCTCCCCCCTTCCACCGGCCTTCAATGCCGCTCTCGTATCTTCCGAGCATCTTATTCAGGTCCTTCTTTTCCCTCTCTCCGGGCCATTCCCTGACCTGAGAGGGAGAGGGCGGAAGGTTGTCCAGGTGGTCCGGGAGATGACGCTTGATCTTGGGACGGAAGGTAGCCGCGGCGTACTCCTGCTTGGGGGAGGCCGCCCAGCATGGCACGATGTTGTGGGCGTCTACCTCCTCGAAGCCGCTGTCACTGCTCTCCATGGTCTTTCTTCTCCATTGCGTCTTTTCCCGCAGCGGATCGAAATCGGTCACCGTCAAGGATACCCCCCATTCTCGAAGGAAACGGGGCATTTCCACGGACGGTTCGCCCTCCAGCAGGAAGAAAGGAATGTCCGCGCCCTCCGCCAGTCGCCTGGTCTCCTTAAGCCCTTCAAGCATGAAACGGTAGTGCTGGGGCGCGGCCGACAAGAATTCGGGGGCCAGGCAGAAGACTATCCCCAAAGACCGACCGTCCTCCCGAGCCTTGGTCCAGGCGTGGTACAGTGCCCAGTTGTCCTCAATCCGCTGGTCCCGGCTCATCCAATAGACCACTGGACCTCTGCCGGCGCTCTCGCGCAGGGTCCGCCATCTGTTCTGGTGTCCGGGGATGATCTCGAACATCGACCATGACCATCCACTTGGGCGGTCTTAATGTCTTTTCAGTCCGTACCATTCCGCAATACGGTCGATCCGCCGGTAAGGCCGGTCCCTTACCATGACAGCGGCGGATAGCACAAGGGATAGGACCAGAGGCAGCGCGTTCCACCAGGCCAGGGAGAGCGAGGCGCCGATAGCGAGGGAGCCTATGGCCAGAGGTACGTGCACCAGCAGATGTCGGCGGCGAAGTAACCGGAGCCTCTGTTCCAGGCCTGGCGGCCTTCTGGAATCCACGACCGCGGCGGCCACCGATGCCGAACGGAAGGACGCCTGGGCCAATATCCGACGAGGGTCCTTCAGGGGCTTGGTAAGTTCCAGGGACCGAGAGACGAACTCGGGGGAGGAGATGTGCTTCCTGAACCCTCTTTCGATGATCTCGACGGGCACCTCGATCTCGGCCAAGGCCTTCTCCCGGCGTTCATGGGACCTGCCCATGAACCCTTTCGAGGTGGACTTGTCCTGGATGTAGTGCAGGGCCATCCCCAGATGACGATATCCCTGATAGTTATCGTTCCTGAGGAATGACCTCCGTGCCATCCAGACATGGAGCATTACCACCCTCCGGCTGGGACGATGATGGCTTACGCGATAGGAGTGGCCGGGCCTGTTGAACCTCTCCTTGTGACGGTCAGGCTCCACGATACCATCCAGAAAGGCCTTTCGCTCACCTGGCGGCAGCTCCAGCACGTCAGCGATGGCCTTGCCGATGGAAATGTGGGAGCGCCATTTCATAAGTGAACATTGATGCTGGTACCATTATTTAATAATAAAAAATAAATGGAAAGGACGCCAGGGCGGTTTGTCCTGGCATGGTAAAAATATCGGTGAAGATCAGAAGAACTCACTTCTTCTTCTTGGGCTCCGCCTTCTTCTCCGGTTTCTTTGCCATCGGTATACCACCTCCGATCCCCACTGGGACTGGAAATTTTGATTCATTTGAAGTATATAAGTAGTTATTGAGTACCAGACACCAATTATCGGCGTTAAATTATTATTTGTAAGAAATCAAACTTTTACGCCGTTAATGGCGATGGTGTAGGGCGGGTGATCGCAGTTCGACAATTGTTCATTGTGATTCGCAGACATCTCGTAAATGGGCCTGTTATCGTAGTAAATTATCGTCATTTGACGTTTTATGAGGATCGACCCTCTTTTTTTGGCGCAACGCTTATAAAACAATATCCCTCTGATGCCTCGCCAAGGCAGGTAAAGATCGGGAGAGGAATTCATACGCTCGAGACACTAGCCATCGTGGGGGATATACCCCTCCGCATAGCCATTCTGATATCTTCCTACGCCTTTCTTGGCGGGGCGATCAAATACATCGACCAGGCTTATGACGAGGGCATCGGCTCGATAGGGGTCGCCAAGCTTCTAGCCGTGATTTCCGGACTGCTGATGGGAGCGGTCATGATATTGGACGGGGGTTTCTCCACCGCCTTCTTCCTGGCCATGCTCATTAGCCTGGTGGTCACCAAGAAGATCGACAACCTGAGCTTCCTGGCCGGGACCTTCATCGGCCTCTTGACCTTCCTGATCGGAGGGCTGATCTGGGGCATGGACGTCATGCTCCTGCCATTGGCGGCCTTCCTCATCGCCGGTGCGGTGGACGAGCTGGCCGACGGTTTCGCACATGGGCGCGACCTGGGCAGGGCGGTCGAGTACTTCCTGCACTACCGCCCCTTCAGCGACTTCGCCCTGGTCATCCTGATAATCACGATACCATTTGACTGGATCTATCTAGCCCCCTACTTCGCCTTCACCTTCAGCTACCTTATCATAGGAATGCTGGAGGAGGGGCAGGTCAGCGAATCGGTCAGGGGGATCATCCGCAGGGCTAGCCAGCTACGGCCATGAGGTATCGAAAACGATTATATGCCGCGGGAGCCAATGCCATCAGCGATGGATATTGACGACAGGGAAACGGTGCTGAGGGAACTTCGGACCATTCCTGTGGTGGGGGAGAAGGTCGCCGAGCCGCTCTTCTTGCTGGGCATCAGGTCGGTGAAGGAGCTGGTCGGCAGGTCCCCGGAGGCCATGTACGGGGAGCTGCGGACCATGAAGGGATATTATGTAGAACCTTGCATGCTGAACCAGCTCAAGGTGGCGGTCAGCATGGCCGCCAAGATGAAATGAGCTGGGCGGTCTTGATCGCCCATCGGGTGGGAACCTAAATTATAAGGTTTTCCGGGACATCCCATCCGACGATGCAAAGGCACTACTTCGTGGCCAAGATGCCCGACGAGCCCGGGTCGCTGCACCGGGCGGCGGAGATAGTCAAAAGGCACGGAGGCAACATCGACCGCATCCAGTATGACAAGCGCATCGATCCTTACACGGTTTTCTTCGAGGCGCGCTGCACGGAGGACGAATATCAGGTCATGCGCTCCGAGCTGCAGGCCATTGGATACCTGCAGGGGAAGATGAGCGTGCCCAGCTTCCTGAAGTTCAATGTCATACTTCCGAACCGCAGCGGCGCGCTGTTCGATTTTCTCAACCACACCACCGCGGCCAAGTGCAACATTGATCTCCTGGACTTCGACGACCGTGGAAAACATCCCGAGCGATTGACGGTGTCCCTGACCGTAGAAGAGGCGGGTACGGTGGACCATCTCCTAGAAGAGCTGAAGACGGTCTATCCGCTGGAGATCCTGGAGTACGATACCACGGGCCAGCACCTCGACGATACGGTGTTCTACATCCGCTTCGCCCAGGAGCTGCGTGAACTAATAAGCGATGCTGAGGATGCTTTCCTGCTCAGATTGCTTTCGGACATCAACCATGTGGCCCAGGAGCTAATGAACCTGGGCAGCGATCCCAAGCAAGCCTTCTCCGACGTGCTGCTGAGCGGCCGCGGGCTGAGGGACACCGCCGGAAAGGGTTTCTACGCCGACCTGCAGGAGGAGCGCCTGGGAAAGGCGGACCTTCTCTGCGTCCAGCTCCCCTGCGGCGGCAACTGCTACCTACTGAGGAGGGGAGCGGAGGTCAGCATGGTCGACACTGGTTTCGGGATCTACTTCCGGGACCTGGACCGGCTGATGGAAAGGGAGGGCTGGGGCGGCATGGGCATGGTCAGGAACGTGCTCATCACCCACGGCGACGCCGACCATTCCGGTTCCGCCGGTCTTATCGGCGCCGAGGTCCGCATGCATCCGGACACCTTGGAGATGATAAGGCGGGCGGACCGGGCGTACGGGTCCGACAGCGAGGGGTCGGTGCTGGCGGAGGTCTACACCAAGCTCATCAACCTTTTCTCAGGTTTCTCGGTGGCCGAAGATCCGGAGGTGTATCCGACACAGGGAACGGAGAGGAGAGGAGACCTCCCGATCCTGGCCACCCTGGACCTGGCCGGAATGCGATGCGAGGTCCTGGAAGGTTTCGGTGGGCACACCATCGGGCAGGTCTTTTACTACCTGCCGGACGAGCTGGTGCTGTTCACCGGGGACAGCCTGATCAATTTTGACAGCCTAACGGAGGAACGAAAGGACTTCGCCACCCTGGCCAAGAACCTCATGACCTCGGTGAACGTCGATAGCGGGAAGGCGTCCAGGGAACGCAAGGCGCTGCTGCGCCTGATCGAGGCCGAGGAATCCGCGCGCACGGATGGACGCAAGTGCCTGGTGTGCGGAGGGCATGGAGCCATCTCGGTCCTTAGGGAAGGCAAGCTAGTGCAGCGTTCACCGGTCAGAAGGTACAGCGCGGAAAAATAGGAAAAGGGAAGTGGTTTGGTTCTAGGCGACCATGGTCCCGGAGAACACCTGCCAGGCCAGGGCGGTCTTGGCCACCAGGCTTAGTATGATGTAGAACCGCTCGCCGTACAGATAGTCCTTCCACTTGCCGACCTTCTTGTACTGCAGTATCATGTTTATAGCGAATATGTTGAAGAAGAAGGCAATGGAGATCATGATGCCGTAGACGAAGCCCGGCGGGGAACCGCCGCGCACCCCGGTGAAGTACATGAAGAGCGCTATCCAGGGTATGAGCCCGGCGAAGCATCCGAAGATGAACGCCGTCCAATCCGTCCTCTTCGTGGTCTGGTTGTGCAGCTCCATCATGTAGCCGAACAGGTTCATACAGGCGTTCAGGCTGAACAGCAGCATTATGGACACGAAGTCGAACATCCCGCAAAGCCAGGCGATGACCACCAGCATGAAGGACGAGGATACCGCGTACTCGAACCAGCGGGCCTTGTTCATGTTCTGCTTCAGGTTGGCCACGTACCACTTGTATCCGAAGGTGGAGACGGAGAAGTGGGCGATGGCCGACATCAGCAGGAATATGGCCACCATGGGACCCAGGGGCACGCTGAAAAGCAGTAAGGCATCGCCAGGTCCGGTCGGGGGGAACCCATTGGCTGCGTCGATGAACGAGGTGGTGAACCTCATCTGGACATCGTAGTTCGCGATCGCCAGCATTACGGCGGCCTGGATGAAATGGAAGAACCCCATTATCAGGTTGAACCGCCTTAGTTTTTTGAACTTCATATCATCTGCATTTGAATCTTCCATGGAAAAACCTATTAAATAAAATGGAATCTCCCCCTATAAATTATTTTATATTTTCCTATTTATTACTGGCCAATAAAAAAAACAGGACCTTCGGTAATGGATTTGCCCCAACCCGTTATGGTGAGAGCTCTCGAACCCGGACGATCATCCCCTGAGCGTTCCAGACCAGACCTGCCACGCCAAAATGCTCTTGGCGAACAGCGACAGCACAATGTATCCCCTCTCCCCGACCAGATAATCGGCCCATTTTCCCTTCTTGCGGTATTGGAAGATCATGTTCAGAGGGAAGACGTTGAAGACGATGAACAGGGACACGATGATCAGGTAGACGAATGACGGCACGGTGTCAGAGAACGGCGCTATCGCCCCTACGAAATAGGCGATTATGACCACCCATGGCACCAACCCTGCGATGCAGCCCACGTAGAAGGGGGCCCAATCCACCTTTTCACGGTCCTGGTTCCTCATCTCCATAAGCATTCCGCAGAGGTTCATGACCATGCTCGCCACGAATATCAGGAGCAGGGTCCCGAAATCGAAGATGCCCACCAGCAGGGCGATGATCACCAGCATCCATGAGGCACTGAAGGAGTACTCGATCCAACGGGCATAGTTGATGTTCTTTTTCAGGTTGCGCACGTACCACGGATACAACCAAGGTGAGGCTACCGCCCAGTGGGCGATCGCGGACATGAACAGGAAGGCCGCCACCGCCAATCCTATAGGAAGTTCGAACAGGACCTCGGTCCTAGTGGAGATGGTCCGGGCCACCTCATCATAATACAGGAAATTGGACCTGATGGGCAATGAGACGGAGTTGCTGACCAAGACCATCAAGACAGCCTGAATGAAATGAAAAAGACCCATCGCGGCGTTGAACTTGCGTAATCTGGCATAACGCGGATCGTCGTCTGTGATGTTGCCCACGATTTACCCCCCGATAAAAAAGATTCTTATGGACTATTAATCGTTATCTGTCGATTATTGACCGGATACGATGCAATTTCATCGTGATGAAAAACCGGAATAATCATATCTAGGCTTATGCCCTTCTCGACCTGATTCGCATGAACCAAGACAGCATGAGAGATATCATAGAGAATCGCAAGTTCCTGTTCTTCGGCGGAAAGGGCGGGGTGGGAAAGACCACCATGGCGGCCACCACCGCCACCTGGCTCTCCGATCACGGTTATAAGACCCTAATCGTGGCCACCGATCCGACCGTCAGTCTCTCGGCCATTTACGGCCAGGACATCAGCGCCACCGAGGTCACCAAGATCGGCATCGAGCGCAATCTCTGCGGTCTGAACATCAACCCCAAGAAGGCCATGGGCGTCTTCCAGACCAGGCTGGAGGGGATGATGGAAGGCTTCTCGTCCATGTTCGGCTCCGAGCTTCTTTCGACGCCTTGCACCGAGGAGATCGCGGCCTTCGACCAGTTCGTCAGCTATTTCGAGGACACCGAGCACGACAAGGTCGTTTTCGACACCGCTCCTACGGGACACACCCTGCGCGAGCTGTCCATGCCCTTCGACTGGTCCGGTTACATCGCCAACCAGATCAAGAACCGTCGGGAGCTGTCGGAAGTACTGGGCTTCGTCTACGACGAGAACATGGTGGCCGACCTGGAGGCCGAGAAGTCCCGTTACGATAAGTCGGTCCGTGGACTGTCCGACGAGAGCATCTCCGCCTTCAACCTGGTGCTGCTGCCTGAAAAGCTCCCCATCGAAGAGACCGCCAGGGCCATCGAGGACCTGGGCGGTTTTGGGATAAAGGTAAAATCGCTGATAATCAACGAGGTCATCCCCAGGGATGTGCTCCAGGGCAACTGGTTCCTGGAGAGGAGGAGAGCCACCCAGGACAAGTATCTGAAAGAGATCAGCGAGCGCTTCCAGGGAATCCCGAGCAGGGAGGTCCCGCTATTCGACACGGACGTATACGGGATGGAGATGCTGAGGAAGGTGGGGAGGTCGCTATATGGGGAATAGGCTGAAGCTGACCATTTTCTCGGCTTCCTGCTGCCAACCCCAGACCGCGGTGCACGACAAGAGGTACCTGGAACTGATAAAGCAGGTGCTGGCTGAGACCGGCATCGAGGCGGACATCGACCTGGTCACCGCCACCGAGGCCCGAATGAGCCTCAGCTACTTCTTCGTGGGTGCCATACAGCCGTTGTACGCCAAGTACGGTCCGGCCGTGGCCCCCGCGCTCTTCGTGAACGAGAAGCTGACCTTGTTCGGCGGTGTGCCCACCAAAGAAAAATTGAAGGAGGTCCTGGAAAAGGCTGCCTCCGAACCCCCTTCGTTGCTGATGTGGTAGTTCACTTCCCCAGAAGCATGCTGACGGCCGCCACCGGGACGATAGAGAGCAACAGCACGGCCAGGTTCTGGTAGAGGCTGTAATCGCCGGCGTACCAGAACAGCCAGATCCCTATCGCTGCCAGCCAGATGAGGGCCAGGGCTCCCTTGGCCGTTCCATGCTTATCCTTTTCGCAGCTGATGTCGTTCAGCTCGCCCATGTTCTGGGCGAAGGATATCCATACGGATACGTTGACGATCGCCAGGGCCACCACGGACAGCATCAGGACCGCTATGTTCTGCAGTACGCTGTACCCGTCGGCCAGGAAGAACAGCCAGGCTATGACGAAACCGAACCATCCCAACGCCGACACCGCGCTTACCGTGACGCGCCAGCTCAATCCCTTGACCGCTCTCCAATCCCTGCAGTCGCCGCAGGCCCACTCGTTGTCGCTCATTGAAGCATCACACTCCATTTTTCCTTAAGCTAGTCTAGGCTGAGCACTTTACTAAAGTGGATTGGGCACATGTGACCATCATTTGGACAGGGGCGGTCCTGGAGAACGTTTGACGCCCGCGGATGCCGCGAACCGCCTTTCCATCGGGTAAATCCTTGGATGAATTGGGTAGCTCATCATCCCAAAGGATTATGAATGTCCCACTCGCATAAAATTCAGCGATGCTCCGGCCCGAAGGGAGGGTAGCACTGATACCGATCCGCATAGGCTCGGAACTCCCCGAGGTGGGAAACAAGGCGCTGAACACCCAGCTGATGATGGGATATGGGTTGCGGGTCCCAAAAAGCTGGGCTATACCATACTGGTTAGGCGACCTGTATTTCAAGGACCGCGAAAAAGCGTTGGATGTTCTGGAGAAGGGGCTCGAACCTTTGCGCGCCTCTAGAGGAACCTATGCGGTGCGTTCCTCCGCGGAGGGTGAGGACGAGGCAAAGAGCTCCTTCGCCGGTCAATTCCTGTCGGTGATGAACGTTTCCGAAAAGGACCTGCCTCAGGCGGTGGAGAGGGTGTGGCTTTCGCTTAAGGACCCTGTCCTGGAAGGATATTCGCCCGCGCCTCTGAGAATGGGGGTCCTTGTCCAAGACATGGTGCGTCCGGAGTTGTCCGGCGTTTCCTTCAGCTGCGACCCCCTGAGCGGCAGGAAGGTGGCCGTGGTGGAGGCGGTGAAAGGGGAGGGAAGTAAGCTCGTCCAGGACGGCCTGACGCCCTGGCGATACGAGGTTTCCACGAAATTGGTCAAGATCTCCGGCGGAGATGAGGTGGACCGCAGGATTCTGAACCAGGTGGTCCAGACCACCTTCCGGCTCAGAAGGCGCATGGGTAAGGACCTGGACCTGGAATGGGTCTATGACGGCAAGAGATTGCATTGGGTGCAGATGAGGAGCCTTACCGGACTGCCCAGCCCTGACCGGTATACGAACTCCTTTTCGCGGGAGTTCCTTCCGGGAATGATCAAACCCCTGGTCTGGTCAGTGAACGTTCCCATCAACAGCCTGGCCTGGGTGCGACTGCTGAGCGAGCTCACCGGGAGGAAGGACCTTTCGGCGGAACGACTGGCCAAGAGCTTTTACTATCGAGCGTACTTCAACATGGGGGAGTTCGCCAAGGTCTGGGAGGGCATGGGCCTCCCTGATGACCTGCTGGAAAAGATGGTCCTCACGAGGGACGGCGGAATGAAGATGCGGCCCACTCCCGAACTTATGATCGCCACATGGCGGTTCGTTCCGTTCCTGTGGTCCAAACGGAGGTGGTTCCAGGAGGTGGACTCGGTCATCGAGCGCCTTAGGAACGATCTCCGTTCCCGTTCCTTAGAGAACCTAGAGCAACTCAGCGATCACGAGCTGATGGAAAGGGCCGAGGGATTGTTGAAAACGGCGCAGGAATCAGCCTACTACACGGTGCTTTGCATCATGAGCTCCAGCATGGCCACCAGGATCTGGCAGAAATACCTGGCCAGGAAAGGCTTGGACCTGCAGGAACTGAGCCTGTGCACCGAGGGGGAGGGAGGATTCCCGGAGAGCCGCCTGCTGCAACTTAGGAGGCTCATGGAAGAGGCTGAAGTAGAGGGTATCATGACCTCCGAGACCGGCCCTGCCAAGAAGTTTCAAAGAGCGTTCGGCGAATTCATGGAAGAGTACGGCCATTATAGCGAGAGCGGAAACGATTTCTCGGTCGCCCCTTGGAAGGAGCACCCCGACCTGGTTCTGGATATCATCCGTAAGATGGGGGGCAAGGAGCGCAGAGAGGCGAAGAAGGTAGGAGGGGTCATTATCGGCGGACTGCAGAGATGGGAGGCCAGGTTCCGCTCCTACCGCGAACGCATGGGATCGACCTACACCAGGAATTATGGCATGCTCCGGAGTTATTTTCTGGAGGCGGGTGATAGGCTTCGGGCCAGAGGGGTTCTGGAAAACAGGGAGGATGTGTTCATGTTGGAATTGCATGAGCTCAGGTCCGCCCTGCTCGGGGCCGATGAGGACTGGGGTGGATTAGCCGAGCAACGAGCCAAGGAGATGGCCGAGCTTGCGGACATAGCCCTTCCACCGGTCATATACGGAGAGATGACTCCGCCGGTGCACCAAGAGCCGTTGAAGGTCCTGGAGGGCACGCCCAGTTCCGGAGGTTATTACAAAGGCAAGGCCCGGGTGGTGAGAAGGCTGGGGGACATGAGGAGATTAGAACGCGGGGAGGTATTGGTGATCCCGTATTCCGACGTGGGATGGACCCCGTTCTTCCACTTGGCCGGGGCCGTGGTCTCTGAATCGGGGGGAATGCTGTCCCACAGCTCCATAATCGCCAGGGAGTATGGTATACCGGCAGTTGTATCGGTCCCGGGGGCCATGAGATTGAAGGACGGAATGATGCTGGAGATCGATGGGTACCGCGGTAAGGTAATGGTGTTGGACGGATCAATCAGTCCTTAACTTCTCGGACCTGGCGAACTCGTCCAAGGACCGGCGGAACTTGAGTATGTACACTGCCGCAGCGAACATAGCGAACCCGACCAGAGGCCAGCGACCGTCCAGGAAGTAGACCACCAACGGCCCGACGGCGTAGGTGACCACGGTCATCCAGTAGGTGTCCTTGATCAGGAAATAGGAGCCCAAGAGCACGACGATCACCCCGATGAAGCTGAAGGTGGACACCACCAAAAGGGACCACAATACCATGGTGGTCCCCATGCCTCCCAGCAATCGATTGTACATGGAGAAGTTCGTGCCGAGCAGGGAGGCGGAGAGGAAGACCGCGCTGGCCAGTATTGAATAGTCGAAGAAAAGGTATGACACGAGAAGAGGGAGCAAACCCTTGCTGACCTCGCCTGCCACTGTCAGGCTTCCGGCGAACCTACCTGCGTTCATGTATGTGTTGGCCACACCCACGCTGCCGGACCCTTCCTGCTCCATCCTCTTTCCAACCAGCTTTCGGCTTACCATAGTGGCATAGGGAATGCTGCCGTAGAGATAGAAGAGCAGTACGACAAGGGCCATCTCCCAGCCTTCGGAGAAGAACAGCAGGACCGGCAAGGAGACCATCACAGCGAACAAGCGAACGACGAAAGGCAATCTTGCGGGAGACTTGGCGCTCTCGTCGCCTCCCTTCTTGTGCGCCATGGGATATTAATGATTCGTTCATTATTATAATAATTCCGATGCGTATTTATGGTATATCGCACCCATTCCACCCCGTGCCCGAACTTCCAGAGGTTGAGATGGCCAGGGATATCGCCCATCGCAACCTGCTTAATTCGAAGGTGCTGCAGGTCGAGGTGCTGGACCCCCGTATGCTCAAAGGTATCACCCCAGATGCCCTGGCACGGAAGCTGAGGAACCAGAAGGCCGTGGGGACCGGGAGGCGTGGAAAGAACCTCTTTGTCTGCTTTAACCAAGGAGCGCTCTACATACATCTGGGTATGAGCGGAAGCATCTCCTTCATCGAAGATACGGACTGGCATAGCTCACATGAGCGGTTGCGGATCACCGTGGATCGCGGTGTAATGATACTGGACGACCCCAGGCGCTTCGGGAGGTTCGGGTGGGGGAGAAGCATGGAGCACTTGATCTCAGAGAACGCACTGGGCCCGGACGCCCTGACCGTTTCCGATGAGGAGTTCTGCTCCAGGTTGCAGGGAAGGAGGGGTTCCATCAAACCATTGCTCCTGGACCAGAGCGTGGTCGCCGGGGTCGGGAACCTCTACGCGGACGAGGCGTTGTTCCAGGAAATGTTGCACCCCGGTACCAAAGCTAGAACGCTCTCAAGGACCGAAATGGCCAAGCTCGGGAAGCGCATCAGAAAGGTGCTGGAGACATCCATCGCCGTTCGAACCGAGTTCTCTAAGCTCCCCGACGGTTTCCTTTTGAGGGACCGGAGGGAGAGGGCGCCCTGTCCCCGCTGCGGGGTGGGACTGGAAACGCTCCGCATCGGCGGAAGGACCACGATCATCTGCCCGCGGTGTCAGTCGCCCAGAACGGAATGTTGAGTGGTGCTTTATTATAGCCTTGATATAATATGATGGATGGACCATGGAAATCGACCTAGTGACCTTGGTGAACCTTCTGCTGTGCTTGACCATAGTGGCCTTGGGGCTGCTGGGATACCGCAGGAGCAAGCACACCCTGCCGCTTATGCTCGCCGTGGTGTTCGCTCTGTTCGGCCTGTCCCATCTGATGATATTGATGGGGCTGTTCGAGGAATTGGAGCTGGTCATCTTCGGCATCCGGGTGGCCGGATACGCACTGGTGATCTACTTGCTCTACCGATACGTCCAGGTGCTGGACATTTTCTGAGCTTGCGGGCGTTCTTCCGCATCCTTAATGAGCCGGTAATAGAGTGTTTATCACAGGTGAGGTGATGTTGAGACCAAAGGACGAGCTCTCTCGCCTGGCCGCCCTCGCCGATTCCCAGGGCGCCAGGTCGGCCGTGCTGAGCGCACACGAGGTGGTGGTTTCCGATTGGGTGCGCTTCAAGTGCCGTTATGGATGCAAAGGTTACGCCAAGCATCTATCGTGCCCCCCTTACGCCCCATCGCTCGACGAGACCAGGAGGATGGTGGCCGAGTACGATCATGCTTTGCTGCTGCGGTTTGACGGCGTCCCGGGAAGGGAGGGAGCGAAGGCGGAGGACGTGCCCGAGGACTTCCATCCCTGGTACAGGGACCTGATACTGTGGGTGAATCGCACCGTGCACACGCTGGAGAAGACCGCGTTCTACGACGGGTTCTACAAGGCCTTCGGGTTCGGTGCTTATCCATGTATCTTCTGCGAACATTGCGTGGCCGAGGAGTCCTCGGGGCTAGTAGACGAGAGCCTGCGCAGGAAGTGCCGGCACATGGACATGGTCAGACCGAGCATGGAGGCGGCGGGGATGGACGTCTTCGCCACTGCCAGAAAGGTGGGATGGGATATCAGGACGATACCATGCAAGGACCTGGAGTACGGCAAGGTGACCCGCTTGGACATCATGTCAGTGGGGTTGCTGCTCCTGGAATGAGTGGACCGAACCTCAATGGGATGGCCTTCTGAGACCCCATCCATTCAGGGACAATATTTATGATGAGGCTTCACTCATCGACAGCTCATGAGCGGTCCTGGTTCTTTGGAAATCCTTTACGCAAAGATCGAAAGAGCCGCCCAGGCAGCTGGTTCCGAAATGGTAGGCTTTGCGGACCTGTCATCGCTGAAGGGAATGCTAGCAGGTGACACCACCACCTTCGAGTTCCCATACGCGGTCACCTTCGCGGTGGAAATACCTAAGGACGCGGCCTTTGCCTCCTTGAACAGACCTAGCGAAGAGATGCGCTCGGCCTACAAGATGTGCAACAAGAAACTGAAGGAGATCAGTGACATTGTCACGGAGGTGTTGATATCCGCAGGGTACAAAGCTCGCTACATCGATGCTGCTTACAGGGTCGACCCGAAGAAATACCTCGGACCGATCTCTCAAAAGGCCATCGCATCCTTGGCAGGAATGGGTTGGATCGGGAAGAACGGATTGCTGATCACGGAGAGATTCGGTCCACGGCAACGAATGGGTGCGGTGCTAACCGACATGCCAGTGACCATGAAGGCCAGGCAGATCGACAACCAGTGCGGGGATTGCACCGCCTGCATCGACCGCTGCGCCATGAAGGTACTGAAGAACCCTGATTTCAAGCACCACCCGGAGAGCCGGGACCTGGTCATCGACTGGGCCAAGTGCGGGGCGTACGAGACCAAGCTCATTGGCGACGGGAGTAAACCTGAAAAAGCCTGCGGAAGATGCATATCGGTCTGTCCGTTCTCTAAGCTCAGCGAGTGATCTGGGGGTCCGCCCCCTTCTTTTTTTGTCCTATCGAGCGAACCTTCAGTACGATAAGGACCACGTTCAGGCTTATGGCGACCCCGTTCCAAAGGATGATGGGTAGATCGTCCAGGAAGATACCGTAGACAAGCCATAGGGCCAATCCCACCATGAGCACCACGGGCATGTACAGGGACACGTCCTCCATGCTTCCGCTGCGGTACCCCTTGATGACCTGGGGGATGAAGCCAGAGGTGGTTATCAGGCCGGCCAATAGCCCTAGGATGGTCAGATGCTCCATGGACAGGCAGCATCATGAACGCTAATGACCTTTTTCCGCTTACCTGAGAAAAATGGGCATGGACGATCATTTCGTGTTCTTGTTAGGCGTCATCTGCCCCTATATCACGACCGCTAAAAGGCTTTGAGCTGAGGACAGGTTCGCCTTTGAAAAAAGCATTTCGACCTCTGATCGAGACCTATTTCTTTTCTGCCATCTCCTTCTTCTTCCTCTTGTTCAGGACCATGTAGACCAAGGCCAAGAGGACTATCGTAGGAAGGAATGGCGCGACTATGAGTATCATGCCGTCTATGATGTCACCCCCTAGGGATATGTTCGGATTCGGGAACGCGCTCCCCCTACTTATTTACCACTGTTCATGGCCCGCCGCTGCGGAAAGAAAGATGGCATTCATTGGCCAAATGCGGAACGTTGGTCCTTAATCGAGAATTAAGAATAGCATCTTAGCACCACCCCTAACGGACATTTTGGAAATGATTATCTGCTTGCACTTCCAAGTGAAACATCATGGCGAACGAGAACGGGAGGAAGTTGTCATTAGAGCACTGGGAGATCCTAGTGGCCACCTTGAGATCTCGTTTCGAGAATAACAAGAACCGCCATAAAGATCTTGATTGGAGCAAGGTTGAGGCGAGACTGGACGCCCACCCTGATCAGCTGTGGTCGCTCTTCGAGATGGAAAGGACCGGCGGGGAGCCAGACGTTATCGGCTGGGACCGATCGGCTGGAGCCTACATATTCTTTGATTGTTCGAGGGAGAGCCCCAAAGGACGTAGGAACGTCTGTTACGATCAGGATGGACAAGAGGCCAGGGAAAGGAAAGGTGTGCATCCTGCCGGTAACGCCTTGGGTATGGCGGCCGCCATGGGAATTGATCTGCTGACGGAGGAGCAGTATCGCGAGCTACAGCGTTTGGAAAGCTTTGACACAAAGACGTCCAGCTGGATCAGGACACCGGCGAACATCAGGACCTTGGGCGGAGCGCTGTTCGCGGACCGCCGTTACGGCCATGTGTTCGTATATCATAACAGCGCACCTTCGTTCTACAGTGCCAGAGGGTTCCGAGGTTCACTGCGGATCTAATTTAGAATGGTCGTCGGATGAATGGATGAGTGATGGCGGGCCCGTGGGGATTCGAACCCCAGTCTTCGGCTTCGAAGGCCGAAAGGATAATCCAGGCTACCCTACGAGCCCGTGCCTTGGCGCATATGGGCGGGGGGAGATAATACTATTCCTCCCTTCCCGGACATCGACTTTTGGCAATCTTAATAACCTGCTTCCCTCTTCCGCACCTCATGAAGCGGGTCACCATGGGCCATGGGGCAGGCGGGGAGATGATGCAAGAGCTCATCGCCAGGTCCATCGCGCCGTTCCTCCCCAAGATCAAGATCGAGGTTCCGTTGGATTCTATGGATGATTCCGCTATAGTGGATGATATCATATTCACCACTGATGGCCACACGGTGAAACCGATCTTCTTCCCTGGTGGGGACATCGGTTCCCTGGCGGTCAGTGGGACCGTTAATGACATTGCGGTAATGGGGGGAAAACCGCTCGCCCTGTCCATGTCCATGATCCTGGAGGAGGGACTGGAAATCGATGTCCTGGAGATGATCACCAAGAGCATTGGCAGGTATTCCGAGATCGCGGGGGTTCCGGTGGTCACCGGTGACACCAAGGTCATGGAAAGGGGCGCCATCGACAGGATGGTCATCTCCTCGTCTGCCGTGGGAAAGAGACACCCGGCCATGGACCTCAACCTGGCGGTGGCATCCTCATACCGGAAGGTGGACTCCAGGTGGCTGACGGACGACAACGTCAGGGAAGGGGATGTCATCCTGGTGTCCGGAACGCTGGGCGACCATGGGATCGCCCTGTTGTCCTTCCGGGAGGGGTATGGCTTCGAGAGCCAGGTGCAGAGCGACTGCGCACCCCTCAATCACATGATCGAGAAGCTCCTGGAGGTCGGGGGGATAACCTCCATGAAGGACGCCACCCGCGGCGGCTTCGCCAACGCCATCAATGAGTGGTGCTCGAAATCGAACGTCGGCATGGAGCTGGTGGAGAAGGACATCCCGGTGGCGGAAGCGGTGCGCAATGCTAGCGAGATGCTTGGTCTAGACCCGTTGACCATCGGTAACGAGGGCAAGGTGCTCATAGCCTGCGTGCCGGAGATGGCCGAGGATGTCCTCAGGGCGCTAAGATCGGACGAGCACGGCCGGAACGCGGCTATCGTCGGAAAGGCCAGCAAAACGGTCAAACACGTCGTCATGCGGACAGAGGTAGGAGGGCGCAGGATACTCGAGCCCCCGGTCGGGGACCCGGTGCCGAGGATCTGTTAGACCGTAAAAATCCTCCTATGATCGTTGTCAGCTTTATGCTGGATGCACTGGGCAATCGTTCGCTAATCGTATAATGCGTCTTCGCTGGCTCGTATCCTTTTTTTTCATCATTTATAATAGTTGTTATTAACCATAACAAAGCCTGATGAGCGTCGCGCTTACAACATTTCTATTTTAATTATATTTGAAATGATATCACTTTCTAAAAAGCTATTTATATTCATTTTGTAATAGAGTAAATATAAACATTTTACAAACTGGGGGGTAGTGTAAAACGAATTCAAAAAAGCAACCAATTCATCTCTCCTTAGTGGTTGGATTGAATCCGTTAGAAAGGTCGTTGATCCCCGAGATTAGGTCCATGAGAAAGTTTGCCAATCGATGCGATTAATCCCCGGACCTTGAACACTGCCCCCCTCCTTCCTAAACCATAAGGATCGAATACAAAGGTGATATCAAAATGGCTGAAGGTGTTCCTGAAACCAGGGTCAAGCTTGTTGACTGTACGTGCAATCCTGGAGCATTGGGTTTGATGCTCTTGGGGTGGATAGTAGTACTATTCGCCTTAGCACATTTGGAAGTCTTTCCATTGAGCACGATGACTCTAGTTACCGTGTTCTTCACGGGATTTGGTTTCCTTCTGTGCACTTACATCGGGTTCAAGAGGGGAGAACTGTTCCTGTTCTATGTGTTCGGGCCGGTTTCCGTGTTCACGCTCGGTTTCCCTATGATGAACTTCCTAGCCAAGGCAGGAATAATGCCCGCTCCGACCCCAGATGAGATCGGCTGGTTCTTCTGCATATTTGCGCTGTGGATCATCGCCCTGGCGTTCGTAACATTAAAGACACCGGTCAGATCGGAGACGATAGCCTTCTTCTTGGCAGGGATACTGTTCTTCATCGGTGGGCTGATTCCAATTACTGGTGAGGGGGACCTACTGAACCCGATTTTCGGAGTTCTCGGCCTAATCACTGGTCTGCTCCTGATCTACATCGGCTATGCCATCGCCTACAACTTCGTGGCTGGCAAGCAGGTCCTTCCGTTGATGATCAGGCCTGTGAAGAAGTAGGATCAAAGCTCTTAGGGGTCGCTCGACCCCGTATCTTTTCTTTTTCTGTGATGGATAATGACTAATGATGCCCTTGCATTGGGCCATTGAGTTGCGTCATTGATCAGGAGCGGGTTATCCGAACGCCTTAAGCTTATTGTCGCCGTCAGCTCGCGACCATAATCCTCGTGAAGATAATTAGGCTGGGTCAAGGTCCGTTCGGAATCCCGTTCCTCAATAGGGCCTGTCTGAAATTACATGAACGAAGGTTCCATACTAGAAAATGATAGTTACTTCAGAACTATCTAGGCAATACTAATCTGGATGACCGGATTTCACTTTCGGTCCAGCAGTTAAATCACAGCATCGAGTACGACGCGACGGAATTGCCCCCATATGCGTCACCCCATTCAACTTCAATGCAAACGGTGGTTAATAAAAAAAGGATGCGGAAGGTGTTTGGATATGATAGGTTAAGATCCACCTCCGAATCATTTCGGGTCGGCGATCAAGGTCGAAAAGGAATGAGGTGATGGTTTCTATTTTTTTATCTCCTTTTCTTCTTCGTCCTCGATCTCTTCGAACTTGACATCGCAGCATCCTTTCTTCTTTCCATCCTTCTTACCGAACAATTTTTTATCCATTTCATACCCTCCTATACGAAAATCTCCACTAAGAACCCGGTCATTATCGCCGACAACAATATTGTTGAGACGAACGCTATGACCAACTTCCTCTTGAATATACCAGCCAACATGGTCAGTTCCGGGATGCTGGCCCCGGCTCCGCCGATGAGCAACGCCATGACCGCACCAGTGCTCATTCCTTTTCCGATCAGAGCGATCCCGATCGGTATTATGGTCTCAGCCCTCACGTATAGAGGTATGCCGATAAAGGCGGCCACCGGTATGGCTAGCGGATTCTCGGGACCGGCGAGTGAGGCGATCACATCGCTGGGAACCATTCCGTATATCAACGCTCCCACGGCGACTCCCAGGAACAGATAGGGCACCATTCCTTTGAAGGTGTTCCAGGCGAACTTGGCCGCCTTCACGTACTTACGCCCTTCACCAAGGTCCTCCTCATGGCAACCGACCACCCGGACCTTCTTTACCTCTTTCTCCAGCCCGAGCCTCTTCCATAGCCATCCGGAAAAGACCGCTATGGTGAAGGTGGCTATGGCATAGATTATGGCTATCTTCCACCCCATGAACGCGATGACCATACCAAGGATGATCGGGTTCATCAAAGGCGAAGATACCAGAAAGGCCACGGTAGACCCGAAGGGCACACCAGCATTCAAGAATCCCATGACAAGAGGAATTGTGGAGCATGAGCAAAATGGAGTTATGGCCCCAAATCCCGCACCTATAATATTGCCAAAGACGCTGTTTCCCCCCATGGCCTTCTGAATCTTCTCAGGGGGTACGTACTCCAGCATGAGCCCGACCAGGAAACTGATGCCCAGGAACAAAAGGATCAGTTCTAATGAAATGGTAATGAAAAATTCGATGGTCTGTTGCAGATTGTTGATCAGATCCAATATATCACCATTGCTACTATTTCCATGTTTATCGAAATAGCTATGTCTTAGGTATTATTAAAAAGATTGGAGCTTTTTATTGACGGCTTTGGAGCAATGTCCAGGACCGATATTGTTATGCTTATTTATTATTATATATAATAAACATTATTTAATTATTTCTTATTTCGATAAATGGTACAAATTCCACTTAAGTATTTTAACTAGGTCTGAAATATGACTTTCGCCATGAAAAAAGAGAGCGCATCTAAGACCGTCAAGAAGAAGAAGGATATGAACCTACCAGATGAGGTCGAAGAGGCTATTATGGAGATCGGGGGCTTGGCAAAGCTATCCAAGGTTGTCCCTTCCGATAAGAATCTGTCCGCACAGATAAAGCTGCATCACATACTGTCGGACAAGAACAGGTTGAAGATACTATGGGCGGTGAACTGTTGTGGCCTATGCCCCTGCGTTCTTAAGTTACTCCTGAAGATCGAGAATTCGATGCTGTCCTACCACCTCAACGTTCTGGAGAAGGCCGGCCTGGTCGAATCCTATACGAAGAAGAACTGGAGGGTTTATTCGATCACGGATACGGGAAGGATGGCGTTGAACTGCGGATTGGAGTGCATTGGTGGTAATATGAACATGACAGCACCATTGTGTCCGAAAACCGAATAGATGGATACGATAAATGGAATGATAAAAATATGGTGAATTTCAATTGGCATATTTTTATTAATTAATAATTTAATATAATATTTTCAATTGTCTTTAAATAAAAACTAAAAGGATACCGGGAAAAAAGGACCCGGTATCTGGGTAATATGGTTTTTCTACTTCATCTTGTGCTTTCTGATCAGTCCTATCGCACCTATCACTGCCAGCACACTTATGATGGACATTGTCCAGTACCCTAGATCCCATGCTGGGGCGAGCACCAAGGCGATGACCAACGGTGATAGCGGCTTTGGCAGGCTCCCTATTCCACAGGAGAACGTGCTTCCAGCCGACATCAGATGCTTTGGATAGGTATCGGACGGTATAGCCCAATAGGCACCCTGAGCCATAGCGTTGAAGAACATCGTTATGGTCACGATCACCAGAAAGGCCATGTACCCCGTTGGACCGAGTATCGGTATGAAGAAGGAGGCGACCATGGCCACCGACAATCCGATGAGCATGATGAACGACCTTCCACCGACCGGGTCCTTGGACTTTTTGGCGGCTCTATCGGCAAGAATACCTGCTAGCACGGCGCCTATCAGACAAGCGGGCATGAACCCCAGGGTCAGATTTCCCATTTGCGGGATGCTGTAATCTAGATAATAGCCATATTGAGCGATGGTACCGGAAATACCGAAGTACATCCACATGTTACCGATGATCACTAAGGCTAAGAACCAGGTTTCAGACATCTTTACCAGGGACTTGTAGTCCTTCTTGGGCTTCACGGGCTTGGCGGGAGCTGCAGTTGCGCCTTCAGTAGAGCTGGCCGCAACGGGAGCCGGTGCCGGGGCGGGAGCCTTCTTGACCTTGACGGTCAGTTCCCAGATGATAACGAATATCAACGGGAGCGCTCCGAGTATGTAGAACACCGATTCCCAACCATAGGTCGGGATGACCTGACCAGCAATAATTCCGCCTATCCCGCTTCCTCCGATCGACCCACCAAGGAATAGCGCAGTGGCCAAACCCTTCTGTTGAATGGGTATCCAGGAAACGATGGATACGATGAACGCAGACCAGACCATCAATGAGAATCCCTGGATGAACCTGAGAATGTATAATAAGTAGAGATTTCCAGGTTCAGCGATCATGGGGATAACGAATTGAGGTATGATCAACAGCGCCATTCCGAGCATAACCGTCTTCTTGACGCCTATGGCATCGATAATCATTCCGCCAACCATCAACGATAGAGCGAGCCCTACCAGGAAGATGCTGACTCCGAGGGATGCCTCCGGCTTTGCTACGTCCAATGCGATTGCGATCTTTGGGATTGCTACTGAATAGGCGGTTACGCTGGCATAAATTCCGAAGCAGGTTAAGGTGGATATTATTGTTACCCACCATCCATATAGCTTGGATTTTTCATTTTCTGCCATTAGCTTACCTCCTTTGTCCCTCATTCAAGATTCTTCATGTCGAGGGGGTAGTTACCGAATTTGTGCGCGGCATCGGTCATGGCCTTCACGTGCGGAATGGGGGTGGCCCGGTGCAGCGAGCAGGCGGCCATAATCAGATATCCGCCGCCTTCCCCGCAATCCCTAATGCGCGCCTTGACCTCGGCCTCGATCTTTGAGACCGGCCCGGGCAATATGGCCGTGGCGATGTCCACACCACCGAGGATCGCGACCTTCTTGCCCCACTTCTGTTTCGCCAGGGCATAGTCGTTGTTCTCGGCGAACTGGAACCCGGCGATGCCCGTTTCTATAGATTCCTCGAGCAGATGCCAGTGCTTCTCGTCGGTGAAATTGCCGTGCGGGTGATAGACGACCGGGAATCCGAGCATGTCACAAGCCCTAACGATCTTCTTGATGTTGGGCAAGCTGTACTGCTCCATGTACTCCGGGGTCAATATCTCCGTCCCATCGTTCGAGGACGCCAGGAAAGCTGCGGCGTTGGCACCTGCGTCGAAGCAATCTTCGATGAAGGTGATGATGTTGGTCGTAGCCAAATCGAGCATCCTCTTCGCGACGTCGGGCTCGGCCATCATATCGAACAGGAGCGTATCCACATTCCTCATCATACTGGCCTCGGTGACGGGGCCTTCAATGTTGACGGCCACTCCCACTTCATTACCGATAGCCTGCGAGACCAGTTCATAGGACTTGAGAATTCCTGGGTACCTTCCATCCTTATGGAAATCCAATGGCTGGGCCTTCTCGATCAGCTCAGGGTTGTCCATGAACGCGGCGGTGGTGACCATCGGGATACCGTATTCCGGGAACTTGGTTATCCCACCATACGCATCCGAGGAGAGACCGAGGTCCCATACTGTCCCGGTGCATATGTCGTGCCCCATGGCCTTCTGGGACTCGATTATGGCCCTTGCGGATTTCTTTGCGTTATAAATTCCGCCTGGACCACCCTTGCATACCTCTGGCGTTGTATAGCCTATGACATCCAATGGAAAGGTCAGATCCCTAGCAAAGACGGGGACACAATCCGGGACACCACGGGCCAAAGCTGTCTTGGCTCTTTCTTTTTGGCTCATTCTCCACATTTTATAAACACCTCTTCCTCCTAGTTCTAGATGAAATTTTTACTTCAGACACAACATTGCGGCCTTTTCTACCGCGATCTGCGCTGAAGGCCCATATGCATCTGCACCTATGGTGTCAGCATAGAGCTGGGTGATGGGGGCTCCACCGATCATGGTCTTTATTGACCCGTTCAACCCCCTTTCCTTCAACATGTCCACTACCGTCTTCATCCCGGTCATGGTCGTGGTCATCAGAGCGGACATGGCGATCACGTCTGCTTTCTGTTCTACGGCGGTATCGACGAAGGAATCCAGTTTTACGTCCTTCCCTAGGTCGATCACCTCGAAGCCAGCAGCGCCGATCAAGGTGGCCACGAGCTTCTTACCGATCTCGTGCACGTCCCCTTCGCAGACACCGCAAACGACCTTGCCCTTAGCTGGGGCGGACCCCACCGACGCCTTCAGGTCGGGGGTAATTATTGCCAGCGCCCTGGTGAAAATCTCAGCGGACAGGAGCACCTGCGGCAGGTAATAATCCCCTTTGGCGTACAAATCGCCAACGATGGCCATGGCCTCTCCCATGCTGTCCAGGATGTTGTGGGCGGTCTTTCCGTTGGCCTTTGCTGCTTCGACCAGACCCTTATATCCCTTTATGTCCCCCTTTACGACCGCGTTCTTGATGTTGTCTAAATCGTTGTCCATATTCCACCTCTTTAAGTAATACTATTTTTGTTGAAATTGAAATACCATTATGTATTATAAATGCTTTGTTAAATGGTAAGAATTACTAGCCAGACACTAACAATTAAAATTAATTTGAAATAGAATATTAATTTGTATTAATTAATAATATATCTTTATTGTTGCAGTTATTTTGAATTTGTTGAGCTATGAAATAATCAAGAATAAAATCCTCTTCGATGGTGAAAACCGATTAGAATTTTACGTAACTATTCGTCCCGCCCAATTGGTATATTATTTTATAATTATTATAATCTATATTTATTTTATTATGACCACAACTTTAATGTGTTTATATCATGCTTAATGAAGATAGGGGTCAAATATGGATTATTCTGCTGTATCGGAGGAAATGAAAAGAATTTTAGAGCTGAGATACGAACCGGTCGCGATCACCTTGATAAAGGAGGGTGAGGATCTCCCTGGCGACTACACGGTCCCAGAGACCTCGATCAGGCATTGTGGTGCTATCATGAAGGCCCGCACCGGGGAAAAGCTATTGGTCCCAGCTTTCAAACAGGCTTGTCCGGTCGGAGCGTCGGCATTAGGTTTGGTACCGACGCCCCCAAAGGTCAGTTCGGGAGAGTTCCACCATAACATGGGAATGTACAAAACACCTGAGGCGGCCAAGCACACCATAGAGACCAGACCGGCCCTGCCTGAAGGATCTATCAAGGCTGTTGCTCTATCGCCTCTGTCGAAGGCGACCATCACACCCGACGTAATAGTTGTTACCGCCCTCCCGGAACAGGCGTTCTGGTTGATGCCTGCAACCGCGACCTACGAAGAGGGGGGTCGGGTGACCGTAGACATGGGTGCTGTACAGGCCACCTGCGCCGATTCCACGGTGATCCCATATAAATTCGATAGATTGAGCATATCGCTGGGTTGTTTTGGTTGCAGAAAGACCTCGGGCATAGCGGCTGACGAGATGTTGGTCGGCATACCGTTCAAGAAGTTCGAACGGACAATGGACGCCCTGAGAGCTATGGGGAGCAACGCAATACCGAAATCACGCGCCAAAGCGTAAGGTGGTTCCAAATGACAGAGGGCGAACAGCGTAAGCAATGGAACTCCACATACGCCGGCAAGCCGGATTTCTTCGGCGCTGAACCGAGCGACCTGGCCGTGCGGGCGGTGGACATATTTAGGAAGAACGGATGCCACACGGTTCTGGAGCTGGGGTGCGGCCAGGGAAGGGACACCTGCCTGTTCGCCAAGGAGGGTTTCCAGGTGATAGCCTTGGACTACTCCGAGTCGGGAATATGCCAAATGCGGGAGAAGGCCAAGGAGATGTGCATGGATTCCCAGGTGGATTGTGTGTGCCAGGACCTCCGGACCGGAATTCCGCTTCCGGACGGTTCGGTGGACGCCGTTTATTCGCACATGCTATTCACCATGGAACTGTGGGAGAGGGAGATCCAGTTCATATTGGACGAGTGTCGCCGGGTGCTAAGGCCAGGCGGATTGAACATTTACTCGGTGCGGAACGACCATGACCCGCATTTCGGGAAAGGCCCACACAAGGGAGAGGACATGTGGCAGAACCCCATCGGCTTCGTGGTCCATTTCTTCTCCGAGGACAAGATCAAGAGACTGTCCACCGGTTACGAGATCATCCACGTCAGGGAGTTCGACGACCCCTCCCCGCCCTTCACCAAGAAGCTCTATGAAGTGCTGCTGAGGAAACCGTAGTTCACACCGCTCCAGCGATCATATAGCAGACCACAAAAGCGGCCATGCCGACCAGGGACATCCTGAGCCCCTTCCACCAGGGGTTCCTCTCGCTCAGCTTGCCCATTATAAAGCCGGTGATGAACAGCAGGACTATGGCCAGAACTATGGCCACCTCAGCCGCCACTATTATGGTCTCCTCGCCCAGCAGAACGAAGGGAGACACGATTATCGCTCCGGTCATGAGAGGGGCGAGGGAGTTGGATAAGGCTATGATGGCGGCACTGGCCTTGGACGCCTTGCCCAGGTTCGTTTCCTCCACCGGACGTAGCATGGCCCTGCCGATCTCGTCCATCCGCCGGGACTGCTCCAGCGTCTCCGCCTCGTAGACGCTGCTGCCAGTGGATATGGCCAGGGCGACGCAGCTGGTGATGATGGTAGCGATGACCAGACCCTGGTCCGCGTCGGCGGTCAGGGCTGAACCTATTATGATGCCCAGCACGGCGAAGGTGCTGTCGAACATGGTGTTCACGAAATACCTGCGAAGCGCCGGACCGGTCTCCGGTAGGCTCATGGCCTCTTTGAACCAGGACCCGTTACGATTGTTCTTGGCCAATTGACCATCACCGTTTAACGCCCTCTCCAATAATAGAGGCGGACTAAATCCTTTTCGGGAGAACGGTTGGAAGCTTTCTCACCCATACTTGATCCAAGTTCAATATTCCAGAGTATTTATACAGATTATCATTTATTGATACTGACCCATCAAAACATTATATAACCCACAAGGAAATATTCGCTTTAAATCGCCCTATGGGACTTGCATTAGTAAGGGGGGCGGGAGGAGATGCATTTGATAAAGAATTTGTCTAGAACGATAGCAGTGATGATCGCACTTACCATGCTCGTGGGAGCTTTTGCGATTCTGCCTTATAGCGCCTCGTCGGAGACCTTGGCGCAGCAGAACATCGCAGACCCCATCGGCATCGACGTTGGTCCGAGCATCAGAGCGCAGACCTATGATGCGGACGACATCGCGGCCAGCGCGGCTGAGAGGGGCATATCCCTTGAAGCGACAATGGCAGACAATTATGAGGTGAACGATTCCAACTACTACTACACCTGGGGATACGGGAAGAGCAACTGGATGGTGTTCACCAAGAGGGCTGAGGGAAACTATTGTGAGATATGGGTCGCCAACGACCTTAGCTTCCCGGCCGGCGACCCCAGGAACGATGGACGCATTGAGATAACTGACGACCAGGCTCAGTACATGGTGCAGGAGTTCGACGAGGTCATATATCCGATAGAGAGCGCCTATTTCTCAGAGGCGCCTCCCCTGAACGGAACGAATGCCCTGCTGCCTGAGTTTACCGGCGACCCTGCTGACTATTACAATACCACCGATGATGGCAAGGTCATGATAATGGTGTTCAACATCGTGGACGACAGCTACGATGACCCGACCTATCCCTATTACATCGTCGGGTTCTACACCAGCAGCACCCCGTACTACTACGACAGGAACATAATACACATAGACTGCTGGGATTGGACCAACCGGACAGGCGAGTTCTCCGCTAAGCCTTACGTTTACGAGTCCACCTTCGCCCACGAGTACCAGCACCTGCTGCATGACTATGTGGACGGTGGGGAGGAGAGCTGGATCAACGAGGGATGCTCCATGTATTCGGAGGCCCTCTGCGGCTATGGGTACAGCTACTCCCACATCGC